>Ga0224534_1000568_pt1 | contig 23115 bp, 19 predicted proteins | sample 714E12024metaG_FD_172012 | JGI IMG/M metagenome (GOLD analysis project Ga0224534, IMG submission 172012) | Peat soil microbial communities from Stordalen Mire, Sweden - 717 E1 20-24 | ecosystem: Environmental > Terrestrial > Soil > Wetlands > Peat | place: Sweden: Norrbotten County, Stordalen... | reverse complement strand
TGAAATTGAACTTTGCCCTTGTGCTTTCAAACGGCATGCTCATAACCCTCCTTAAAGTTTATAGGAGAATTATAAGCCAAAATCTAACAGATTGCAACGTTATTTAGGAATCGTTCTACTAGTAGTCGTCTCTTAGGGCAATAGGACACAATGATACTGTGGTTGGTTCATGAAAGCCCCTTCTGACTATGTGGCAGTGAGGCCCTGGCCGGCAGGGGCAATTACTGCCTTGGGAGCAATTGCCATGAACAAAACATAAGCAGGCGATCGGCATGGATTATGTTCTTTCAAACCTTGGGCCAATTGGCCCAAGGTTACAGACAGGTCGAAATATACACATTGTCAATGTCATCCTGGGTAAGGCCAATATACCGTTTTGTACTGGCAACGCTGGAGTGGTTCAAGGCGATCATAATAAGCTCTATGGCCGTTCCGCTTTTGTAGGCATGATAACCAAAGTTTTTCTCATATGTAACGCGTTACATATGAGAAAAAGCTGGTTGAACATTGATTCCATAGGATTCAAACTTTCTTGACAATTGGCCATAGGATTCGTTTGATAATGTAAAAATGTGAATCATAACTAAATACATCATCGATGCCCATACTTTCCAGGATCACAAAGCTCATTGCATCGCTGTAGGATAAGTCTTGATCCTGATAGTTCTTGAGAATGGCATGGGTTTTACTCTTCGTTTCTTCATCTGGAAGGATTACTTTTAAATCCCCGGTTTTTTCAGACCGCTCGATAATACCGAGGAATCGGGAAGCAAGGTCATAACTGCCATGATAGCGTAGCCAGGTATAGGTTTCCGAAACAACCGTCAGGCTAGTGATAAGGCTTGTCCGCTTGTTTAGTGCTTTATAAAAGGCTTGGGATACCTGGTGTAGTGAATCGTGTTCATCTATTAGGGCGATAAAAGCGCCTGAATCAATAAATAGTTTAGAGAGGTCGTTCGCCTCCATATAGATCCTCCTTATACTTGCGGGAACCGGTACCCGGTCCCTTAAACATGCCGATTAACTCGGCCAGGGGATCGTCTGGGCCGCCGCGCAATTCTTCCTTTTCAGGGTCAGGAAGAGCAATTTCCAGCTTACGGAATAACTCCTTTTTTTGTTGGGGAGTCAGCTTTCTTATTTCCTCAGCCAATCTTTCAATGGCCATTTGATACCACCTCGCTTATCCACATTGTACCATATCCTGACATCAGAGAGCAATCGCATGCGGCACCTTTATCCCCATGCGGACAAAGGTAATTTTTCCTCTCATTATGGTTTCGCTGGCATTCTAAGAAATAAAAACCGTCGTTTAATAAACATCGCGGCTCAAAAGAAAAACCGCAGAAATATGCGGTTTCCAGCTTTCTTCCATAAAATTGTCCGCCGACTTGTCTGCATGCTTGCGGATACATACCGCTATTTCAAGGTTTCTAGAGTCTTGTTCGCCACCCCGTAAATTGTTTAATAAGTCCTAGAATCCTTATGCCACAAGCCTTACAGAAAATAATATGGTCGGGGTGAAAGGATTTGAACCTTCGACCTCACGGTCCCGAACCGTGCGCTCTGCCAAGCTGAGCTACACCCCGAACGACTCGCATTCCCTATTGTAATGTTTTTATCGCCGGGCGTCAACCTGGCGATCAACTTCGGGCGCGAGCTGTACGAGAAAACCGGCGACAATATCTGGGGCCCGAATAGATCCTACCTGCGCACCAGGAACACCACGATCACCAGTACGCCCAGCAACAGGCGATACCAGACGAAGGGAGCGAAGCTCTTCTTTTGTAGGTAGCGCAGCAGGAAACCGATGCTGGCCATGCCGGCCAATAACGACACGACAACGCTGATCCAAAAATTAGGGGAGATCGCCCCAGGCACCTTTAATAGGTGCGGCACCTCAACCAGCCCCGCCCCCAGGATAATTGGCGCCGACAGGAGGAAGGAAAAGCGTGCCGCCGCCTCCCGGGTGAAACCGGTGGCCAGACCGGCAGTCATGGTGATCCCGGAGCGGGAAACACCGGGGATGATAGCCAGCGCCTGTGAGAAGCCGATCAGGAGGCTGGCGCCCAGGGTGACCTTCTCCAGCTTGAGGCGCTTGGAACCCTGGATGTCCACCCAATAGAGCACCAAACCCATGATGATCAGCATGAACGCGATCAGCAATGGACTGCGCAAGGCGTTTTCCGCCTTACTCTCTAGCAGTATGCCAAAGATGCCTCCGGGGATGACCGCCACCACCAGGCACCAGAAAAGGCGGCTCTCCACTGTCGCCTTGCCTTTCAGCAAGGCGACCCAGGCGGCTGCGATCAGCCGCACCCAGTCGCGCCAGAAGAAGATCAGCACCGCTACCAGGGTTCCCATGTGCAGAGCGACGTCGAAGGCCAAGGACTTGAACACGCTCTCGTCCCACCCGAAAAACCAGGGCACCAGGATCAGGTGGGCAGTACTGGAGATCGGCAGGAACTCGCCCAATCCCTGTATCAGCCCCATAACAATAGCCTGCAGGATAGTCACGCGTATGTCCCCCTTGAAATTCGTCCGTGCTGGCTCTGTCCGCACTTTAACCATACGTCACAGATTTTAACACAGAGCTACTTTGAAAAAAAGTTTATACTACCTGATTCCATCGGGTGCCCACTTATTCAGCGGACGCGCCGCACGCTGCTTCGCCCCCGGGACATCTCCACCAGGTAGGCAACATCGGCGGAGTCGGCCAGGTGCTGGTTGTGGGATACCATGATCACCTGGCGTCCGAGGCTCTGGCTGAAGCTCTTCAAAAACTGGGCCACCTGGGGCGAGAACTCCTCGGAAACGTGCTTGGCCGGTTCGTCCAGGATCACCGGGCCGCCCACCGGCGGGCGAAAGGCCTGCAGCAGGGCCAGGCGCAGGGCCAGGGAGATCACGTCGACCACTCCACCGCCCCGGGCGTCCTGGGGCGCCGTCTCCACCCTCAGGTCTCCCCCGTAGTTGGAGCCCACGTAAAACTCCGCCTCTGGCCGGTCGCGCTTATCCTCGATCACCACCTTGAAGTCCAGGTCGCCCCCGAAGACGAACTGCAGGGCCTGGGTGACCATGAACTCCACCTGGCGCCGCCCCTGTTCCCGGGCGTGGCTGGCCGCCTCCTGGAGCAGCAGGCGCACTCTCTCCAAGCACTCGACGCTGTCCCTGACTTCTACCAGGCGCTTCTCCCGTGCCTCTTTATCCTGCAGCAGTTTCAGCTCTTCGCCCCGCTGCCGGTGGTAGACCGCCTTGACCCGGTCGAGGGATTGCTTGAGGGCGCCCAAGTCGCTGCTCATTGACCCTGCTCCTTCAGCAACTCCCAGGGGATCAGCCCATTGGCCTCCGCCAGCAGCCGGTCCATCTCCTCTTTCAGGGCGGCGATCTTCTGCTCCAACTCCTCGGGCTTGACCCCAAACTCCGCCGCCTTCTGGTACAGCTTCCCCCGCTGCTGCTCCAGCAACTCCTTCTGGCTGAGCGCCCGCGACCGCAGGTCCCTGGATCTGCGTAGCGCATCCTTGAGGTGGTTGATCTGCTTGTCGTACTGTGCCTGCTCCTTTGGCGCCTGCACCATCATCCCCCCACTCTTTTTAGTGATGAGTAATGAGCGCTTGATTTTGTTTTTGCTTTTTCACTCAGCACTCAGCACTTGAGTTTACCGGTACTCGGACAGGGCGCGCCCGACCGCCTCCGGCGTCAAATCGCCGAAGCAGACCGGGCAGCGGCCGAGGCGGGACAGCAACTTGCCGTAATCATCCAACAACTGCTCCATTTCCTTCTGATAACGCTCTGCCGCCAGGCTTGCTCCATGGTAGTTGACCTCTTCCTCCTGCCAATCCTGCCAGAGTTCAGATATAATATGTAGCGTTTGCAAACCATCACCGGCGGCCGCCAGACAGGCGTCGATCCTTTCCAGGTTTACGGTCTGGACTGCTATCCGGTCGGAATCCTGCCAGGAAGCCGTCACTGCCGCCAGGTCACCGGCCGCCCCGGTCAACTCCGACCACTGACGATACAAGGCATCAACCCGCTGTACGGCGGACTCGGCCTCGGGCACAGCGCCGGTACGGCCGGCAACCTTTTCGGCTCTGGCCATTTGACCGGCAGTCTGGGAGATCTCTCCGTCCAATTGAACCAGTCTTGCATAGTCTCCAAGCAAGGTTTCCAGGCTGCCCAACCGCTGTTCGGCCTCGCCCAGCATCACCAGGACGGCGATCCTGCCCAGGGACGATTCCAGTTGCTGCTCCACCTGACTTAGGTCGTCGGAGATGGCCGACAGGTTTCTGTAGAGCAGGGCTATGGATTCCAGTTTCCGCGTCCGTTCCTCGGCCTGCTCCAGAAGGTCAAGGGCTGTCAAGGCCTGATCGGCCTCCGCCAGGGCGATTGACGACTCCCGCCACTGGCGTTGCAGTTCTTCCAGGGAGGCCACGGCAGCAGTGATGACTTCCATCCGGGCGACCTTCTCATCCAGGCGTCTGATCCCGGTCTCCAAATCCGTCAGGTGGGTGTAGCCGCCGAGAGCCGATTCGATACCAGCGATGCCGGCAGCCAGCTGTCCATCCTCCTCCCGCAGGCGGCGGAGGTCGGTGGCGGTCGATTTCTGTGCCCAGTCCAGGATATGGACGCCACCCAGTTGCCCGATCACCTTGGCCCTGACAGCCCCGTTCTCGGCCAGCAAAAATGGCCCGTCCAACTGAGCGCCGAAGTTCAGCTCCACGCTGTTGTGCTCATCGACCTGCACCTTTCTGACATCTAATGCCCGAATGATCTCCAGGGAAATCTCGCGCAAGTCCACATAGACCTGCTCGCTTTCACCGGGACGCTGCAAGATGTATTGGTTCTCTTTCTTGCCGGCTGTACTCCGCAGGCGGGCGATCTTGGTGCCGTCATCCATTTCTACGGTAACGCAGCAGGTGCGCGCCCATGCACTGATAAAGTTGGCTCCTCGCGGTTCGTTGTAGAACAGCCACCGCAGCGCCCGCACCAGGGCCGACTTGCCGAAGTCCGAGGGCCCGACGATCACGTTCAGCCCGGGTCCGAAGATGACCTCCGAGTGTTCGTGGGACTGAAAATTCTCCACCGTCAACTTGCGCAAACTGCTCATGACTCGCCCTCCCCCCGGGCCAGCGCCTCCTCGGCCAGGCCGACGCGCCGCAGGGCCTCTGACCTGATCCTGGGCTCCAGTTGCTCGCTCCGGGCGATCTCCTCCACCAGGAGCCGCACGTCCGCCCTCTGATAGGAGCCGGCGGCCTTGATCTCCGCCAGGTAACCGGCCAGCCGCTCCTCCCGGAAGGAGGCCTCTTCCTGCATGCTCCGGTCCAGGACGTCCTCTCCCGGCGGGGCGCTCTGCAACCTGATCTTCTCGAATACCGGCCGGCTGCCGCCCAAGTCGATATAGATCACCTGGACCGGGCGCCGCATCTCCAGGGGGTGGTTGGAGAGACGCGCCAGGGCGCCGGGGTTGAGAAAGCGCCTGCCGTCCCGTTCTGCATCCGCAAACCCCAGGTGGTTGTGGCCGGCCAAGGTGAAGTCCGCCTCGGTCTCCCAGATCTGCTCGACCAGGGTATAGAAGGGGCCCGGGAAGGAGGCCCGGTCGAGCAGCATCCCGTGCACCATGTGGATGGCGTAGTCGCAATTCCTTTTCTGCACCACGTAATCCTCCCGGGGGTCGCGGCGGTCCATCTCGAAGTGGTAGCCCCGCCCCGTAAGCTGGAGCCGCAGATCGCCCTTGGTCAGATAGACCGGCGCCCGGCCGATCATCCGGACGATCCCCACCCGGGCGGCCAGACCTAGCATGGTGCGGGGCAGCGTCTCCTCATTATTCCCGAACAGGTCGTGGTTGCCGGCAATGATATAGACCGGGGCCGGAAACTGCTGGTAGATCTCCAGAAAGTCGGCACAGACGCTGATGGCCGGGGCCGGCACGTCGTAGAAGTCGCCCCCGTGCAGGATGTAGTCCACTTCCCGCTCCCTGGCGATATCCGCCACCTCCCGCAGCTTGGCGGCCAGGGTGGCGGGAAAGTTGTCCTTCCGGTTGGCGGGGGTAGTCCCCCGCTTGTGGTCATCGGTAAGAAAGAGCAGGCGCATATGTACTCCTCCAACAACTAACGGTCAACAGCCATCTTGCCTGATCATGGCAGCCAGCCGCTTGCTAAAGAATTCGTCGCCGGCTTCCTGCTTTCCTCCATTACCGGCTCGAGTATAGGAAAAACTCTGCAAATTCGACATGCAAATTCGAAAGAGCTTGAACCGGCGTCGTTTATTGATTACAATAAACCAGGATGGGGCACTTCCTCTCTCTGCCATCCCTGACCCGCCCACCTCGAACCGAAACCGGTTATGATAAATAACAACCAGGACTGTAACTTGCTTTGGACTATTCTTTCGAAAGGGGTAACCCAATGCCATATGCGGTGATCATGGCCGGTGGCCGCGGGGAAAGATTCTGGCCGAAGAGCCGCCAGAACCTCCCCAAGCAGTTCCTTAGCCTGCTGGGCGACCGGACGATGTTGCAGAAAACAGTGGACCGGCTCAGGCGATTGGTCGAGCCGGAGCAGATTTACATCGTCACCGGCAAGGCATACTATGATTTAGTTCTCGACCAGGTGCCCGAAGTGCTCAAGGAGAACATCATCCTGGAGCCGGTCGGCAGGGATACGGCGGCGGCGATCGGACTGTCGGCGGTAGCGATCTCCCGGAGGGACCCGGACGGGGTGATGATCGTCCTGCCCGCCGACCACTACATTGCAGATGAGGAGCACTTCTGCGAGGTCTTGGAGAGCGCGGTGGCGGCCGCCGCACCCGGAAGCGCCCTGGTCACCATCGGCATCACCCCGAACCGCCCGGAGACGGGCTTCGGCTACATCGCCAGCGGACGGCTGTATGATGTCATCGAGGGTAACCCGGCCTACCTGGTCGACAGGTTCACGGAAAAACCCGATTACGAGCGCGCCCTGGAGTACCTGGCGCACGGCAACTATTACTGGAACAGCGGCATCTTTGTCTGGAGAGCGGACCTGATCCTCCATGAAATCGAGAGGCGCCTGCCCGGGCTTCACGCAGGCCTGTTACAGATCGCCGGCGCTTTTGGCACCGAGGGTTATGATTCAACACTGCTTAAGATTTTCACCGATCTGCCGAAGATCTCCATTGATTACGGAGTGATGGAAAAGGCGGGCAACGTGCTGGTGCTGCCCGGAAATTTCGGCTGGGACGACGTCGGCTCCTGGACTGCGCTGGAGTCATACAAGGAAAAGGACGAACGGGGGAATTGCCTGGAGGGCAGGGGTGTCCTGGTCGACACCAACAACACCCTGGTATTAACCTCTGACAAGGTAGTCGCCACCCTGGGCGTGGAAGACCTGATCGTGGTGGAAGGACGGGATAGCATCCTGATCTGCCACAAGGAACACGCCCAGGAGATCAAAAAAGTGATCAGCGCTCTGCATGAGCAGGGCTATAAGGAGGTGCTGTAATTGAGCATAAACCCCCTGATCTTCCGGCAGTATGACATCCGCGGCCATGCCGGGCAGGACCTCACCGACGAGACAGCCAGGCTGATCGGACAGGCTTTCGGGACCTACGTCCAGGAGCACGGCTCAAACCAGGTGCTGGTAGGACGGGACAACCGCCTCAGCTCCGGGAGGCTGCGGGATGCCCTGGTGAACGGCCTGATGGCCAGTGGTTGCCTGGTCATAGACCTTGGGACTGTGGTAACGCCGATGCTCTACTACGCCAGAGTCTTCTTCCGCATCGACGGCGGGGTGATGATCACCGGCAGCCATAACCCTCCTGAAGAAAACGGCTTCAAGCTGGCCTGCGGCGAGGGCACCATCTACGGCAACGAGATCCTGTCCCTCAAGGAGATAATCGAGGACGGCAGGTTCCGGTCCGGCAGCGGGAGCCGCCAGGAGCAGAGCATCATCGAACCGTACCGGGCGATGTTAAAGGAAAAGATTATTTTGGGCCCCCGCCGGTTGCGGGTTGTGGTGGACTGCGGCAACGGCACCGCCTCCCTGTTTGCCGAAGAAATTCTGAAGGCTTGGGACTGTGAGGTGACGCCGCTCTACTGTGAATCAGACGGCCGCTTCCCGCACCACCACCCGGACCCGGTAAAAACAGCCAACTTGGCGGAACTGAGGAGAACAGTGCAGCAGCAGGGCGCCGATCTGGGCATCGCCTATGACGGTGATGCCGACCGGATCGGCGTGGTCGATGAACTGGGGCAGGTGATCTGGGGAGACAAGCTGATGTGTCTTTACTGGCGGGAGATTCTGGAGCGCCATCCCGGTTCCCTGGCGATCATCGAGGTAAAGTGCTCCCAGGCCCTGGTGGACGAGGTGACGCGCCTGGGAGGCCACCCGCTGTTATACAAGACCGGCCACTCCCTGATCAAGGCAAAGATGAGGGAGACCGGAGCAGTTTTCACCGGGGAGATGTCCGGACACATGTTTTTCGCCGACGAATACTATGGTTATGACGATGCCTTCTATGCAGCGGGCCGGCTGATCCGGATCCTCTCCAACACTTCCCAGACCCTCTCGGAGTCCCTGGCTCATATACCGGTGTACTACGCCACGGCAGAAACCAGGGTTCCCTGCGCCGACGAAGTCAAGTTCGACGTCGTGGGCAAGCTGGTAGAGCACTTCCGCCGCAGTTTCCAGGTGGTCGACGTCGACGGGGCCCGGGTGCTCTTCCCCGAAGGGTGGGGCCTGGTCCGGGCATCGAACACCCAGCCGGTGCTGGTGGCCAGGTGTGAGGCCAAAACGCCCGAAGGCCTGGAACGGATCTGCGGCATTATGAAACAGGCCATACTGCAGTATTCTGAAGTGGGTGATTTTGATTGGGAGCGCTAGACACCGAGGCCCTGTTCGACCGGAGCATTGCCGAAGCTCTGGATAAGGCCGGCAAACTGACCGGCATCAACCTGGTGGTAGGCGTGCCATTCTATAACGAGAAGGAAACTCTTCCCCAAGTGTTGCAGGTGATCGAAAAGGGACTGGCCAATGTCCGGGCGCAGAGTAACGCCCTGATCGTCTGCGTAGGCGATCCCAAAGGGGCTGAGGCCTTGGAGGCCATCGCCGGGATCGATCTTCAGGTTCCACACCTGGAGATTCTGATGCTGCCGGGCAGCAACGGCAGAGGGGCGAGCATCCGGGCGATCCTGGAGATAGCCGACCTGTTGGATGCCGACGTCCTGCTCTTCACCGCCGACCTAGTTCCCGAGGCCAACTATGGACTGCAGCCGGACTGGGTGCGGCGCATCCTGGAGCCGATCAGGACCGAATACGACTTCGTGATCACCACCATCCGAAAGAACTATTTCGAGGACTGCCTGAACACCCTGCTGGTAGCGCCGCTGCTGGAGGTTTTCTATGGATACAGGATTCACAGCACCCTCAGCGGTGTCTATGCCATCGCCAACGATATCGTGGAGGACATCGTCAACGAGATCAAATTCTGGGAAGATGTCACCACAGATTACGGAATCGACCCCTGGCTGATCACCAGGGTGATCCGCTGGCACAAGAAGATCTGTGAGGTAGAACTCGGGATCAAGATGGAGAACATCTATCTCGAGAAATTGAACTATGTTTTCAAAGTCCTGGCCAAGACCATGTTCGAATGTATCAAACGGGACGAGGACTTCTGGCTGACAGGCAACTTCATCCGCAGAACCCCCGACATCTACTGGAACAAGTATCGAGACAGCCCCTATGAGCCCAAATACTCCACCTACGGCATCGCCACAGTCTTCAGACGCGGCCTGACCCAATACAAGAGCATCTTCGAGACAGTCCTGCCGGATGTGCTCTCTGCCGACCTCGAGCGGATTGGCGCCGCCAGTGAACTCCACTTCGACAGCCAGATATGGTCGCATACCGTGTACTGGTTCCTGTTCTATTATTGCTTCATCTCCGGCGTCAACAGCGACGACGTGTTGAATGCCCTGGCCGACGCCTTTTTCGGCAGGCTGGCCAGCCTGTTGGAACGCACCCACAACCTGCGGGAGGAGTTGAAGATCGTCGCCAGCATCAAGCCACACAACCTGTCAGCCAACGAGATGGTCGCGGCCATGGAGGACCAGCGCAACTCCTTCCTGCTGCTGAGGGACGACTTCATCAAAATGTGGGAAAAGAAGGCCCTAGAGCTAAAACCGCCGATCATTCCGGAGCACTACCTGGAATTTATTCCGGGCATTCCCATCGCCCTGCCCAAAGAGCTCGAGGGGCGCGGAGGCCGGGTTGTCTGGAGCGAGGGCATGTTCAACCGCCTGCAGTCCAAGTACCAGGAAGCCTTCAACAACTTCATCTACAACAGCCTGGGAGTACCCGAAAACAGCGACTCCCGGACTGTGGCCAAGCGCCTCAAAGATTTCATGGGAGAACTGGAGTTGGCCATGGACCGGCTGTTGCCCGGCGATCCGTTCACACCCGAAGGCGCCGGGGAGATCGTCGACGGATTGTTCAAACAGCTTCCCTCACGCACGATGTTCTATATAGAAGACGAGATCCTCAAGGAGGCGCTGCTGCGCTTCGCCCCGCTGAACTTGATGATCCCGGCCGGTTGCAATACCTCGCGGGTTCTCCTGGAAAGAATGGGTGTCCGGGATGCCATCACCCTGGCCAACCTGATCGAGAACCGGAAGTGGGCTGACGGCCTTCTGTTCTGGGTACTGGACAACATCAAGCCAGAGCAACTCGGCGAAGTGGAGTTCCGGCCGATCGTCCTCGGCCCCAACGTCCTGGGCGGCAATGTGCAACTGGGTACGATTTCCGACCTGAACAAGCTCACCGCCCGGGTCGTGATCCGGCCGCTGAGCAAGGGGATGGGCGGGGACTACCCGAAGGTGCGCTTTGCCCTGTTCATCGAGCGGCACATCATGATCGCCAGGAACTACTCCTCCCTGCTGCGGACCTATTCCAGAGAGCGCAGGAACCTCGGCCTCAAGATCCGCAACTCGCTGATCGGGCGCTACGAGACCACCGCCTTTTCCGTGCACAACATCTTCGAAAACTTCCATCACCGCGCCCTGGTTGGCCAGTTTCGCAACACAGCCAGGCTCTTAGGAAGTGAGAGGCATGATGTGGGTGAGTGCCCGTCCGGGTACCCGCTTGCGGGTGTGGCGCCGACAGAATGCATTGGTGTGGCCAATGCCAACGATAATCTCACATCCAACCCCTCACCTCTCACATTTCAGGACGCCAGGCTGCTGGAGATGATGTGCGAGGGCTATGGCCTGAGCCAGGTCCTGGCGGACGGCGCCTTCATCCCCTGCTCCGCCTGGAGTTGGGCCAGCTACAGCTACAAGGGCGGTCGGGACATTCCCACCCCGCTGTCCAGCCACGTGGAAGAGAAATGGTTCAACCACGACCTCCTGGAGGAGATCTACACCGAGTTGGGATATGACCCCGGGGAGATCATGCGCACGGTGAGCCAGTTCATCGGCGAGGGCCGGGCAAGCGAGAACCTGCTGGACACCTTGCTGGGGCTCAAGCAGAAGGACATCAACGTGGTGGTGCAGGAGACCCTGGACTACCCCCCCGCCAAACCGCTGGAACGATACCCGGACAACCCGATCCTGCGCCCGATCAGGGAGCACTACTGGGAGAGCAAGTACGTCCTGAACGCGGCAGCGGTCCGGATCAGGGACCGGGTCTACCTGCTCTACCGGGGGTTCGGGGATGACGGGGTGTCGCGCATCGGCCTGGCGATCACCGATGGCTACCGGGTGCTGGAGAGGCTGCCGGAGCCAGTCTTCACCCCCCATGACGAGAAGGACAAGAAAGGCGTGGAGGACCCCCGGGCGGTGATTATCGAGGACAAGATCTACATGCTCTACACCGCCTACGACGGAGCGATCGCCCAGATCTCCGCCGCGGAGATTACCATCGACGATTTTCTGAACCGCCGGTGGGACCGCTGGGAGCGCATGGGCTTCGCTTTTCGGGACATCTGGGACAAAGACGCCATCCTGTTCCCCGAGAAAATCAACGGCAGGTACGTGATCTACCACCGGATCGAGCCCAGCATCTGGGTTTCCTACCTTGACAAGCTGGAGTTTCCGGCCCCCAAGGAAAGGCACTCCATCATCCTGGGGCCGCGCTCCGGCAGGATGTGGGACTCTCTGAAGATCGGGGCGGGATCCCAGCCGATCAAGACCAAGTACGGCTGGCTGCTGATCTACCACGGAGTGGACCGGGACCAGGTCTACCGCCTGGGCGTGATCCTCACCGACCTGAAAAACCCCGAGCGCCTGCTCTACCGTTCCCCCAATCCGGTGCTGTCCCCGGAGACCGTGTACGAGATCGGTGACGAGTATTCCTGGGTACGCAGGGTGGTCTTCAGTTGCGGAGCGGTGCCGGTCAAGGACAAGGCAGTGATTGATGCGGACGATGAGATCCTGGTCTATTACGGCGCCGCAGACACCTACATCTGCCTGGCCACCGCCAGGGTCGGCGACCTGATCCCGGAGGCGATCAGGAAGAAAGTGCCGGAGCCACCGGCATCCTGACCCCATTCCCACTCAGGACCTGCCGGTACACCGCCAGGTAGTCCTGCACCATCCGCTCCCTGCTGAAGCGCTGCTCCACCCAGCGGCAGCAGGCCTGCCGGTCAAGGGTGGGCACCCGCTCCAGGGCGGCTGCCGCCTCGATCGCGCTGCTAACCAGGAAACCGGTCTCCCCATGCAAGACGATCTCCGGCATGGAGCCGCGGCTGAAAGCCACCACCGGAGTGCCGCACGCCATGGACTCCACCACGCTCAAGCCAAAGGGCTCTTCAAAATTGATCGGGTGCAGCAGGGCATAGGCATTCCCCAGCAGGCCACCCCGCCGATCAGGCCCCACTGATCCGATGTACTCCACCCTGCCCCGTTCCAGCCGCGGCGCCACCTCTGCCTCAAAATACCGCCGGTCCTGGATAATCCCAGCGATCACCAGGGGCATCCCGAAGATGCGGGCGATCTCGATCGCCTCCGCCGTCCCCTTGTCCGGATGAATGCGTCCGAAATAGAGCAGGTAACTGCCGGCCTCACCGACAAACGGAAAGGCTTCCAGGTCGATCCCGTGGTAGACGGTGGCGATATAGTTAAGGGACGGATGGCGATCGGCATCGCTGATCGAAACGTAGTGATTCTTCCCGTCGTATCGCTGGAAAACCGGCAAAATTTTCGGAGAGGAGAAACCGTGAATGGTGGTGACCACCGGTGTGTGCACCAGCCCGCTGTACGTGAGAGGAAGAAAATCGTAGTGGTTGTGGATCAGGTCAAACTCCGCCGCCCGCTCGAAGAGATGGGCGATATGCAAGCACTCCCAGACCTTGGGGTCGATGGCCGGGTCCTCTTCATAGGGCACGGGGCAGACAAAATCAAGCTTCCCCCTGGTAAGGGAGTCACCGGTGGCAAACAGGGTCACATCGATCCCCCTGCCCACCAGACCTTCGCAGAGCAAGGAGACCACCCGCTCCCAGGGACCATAATGCCTGGGGGGTGTCCTCCAGGCAATCGGAGACAACAGAGCGATCTTCAAGATTCAACCTCCAAACATTCTTTGTATTTAAGATAGAGCCTGGGCAACTCGGTCCGGGGGCTATCGTAATAGCGCTCCCGGTCCTCGCCCCGGAGCCAGGCGCCCGCCTCCGGGTCCGTTTTTGGGCCCCTGCCTGCAGCCAGACAGTTGGCAAACTCGCCGAAGACCTGCACCGCGGGCTTGGGAGACCCGTCGTGCCTGAACAGGCCGAAATATCTCTCGTGGGGATTGTCTTTCAGAGGAGGGCGGGACCACAGGGAGGGGTGATAATCGCCGTAGCACCAGGCCATGGCGCCGGACATCCCCGCCTGGCAGAGCATGTCCAGGGCCTGCCGGTAATAGCCGGCCACACTGCTTTCCGGCCACAGGGAAGTCTTGCAGCCGGCCAGGTCCGCGCCATGTCCACTGGACATGGCGCCGCCGGGGTATGGAGGCAGCACCGGACGGCTGGGCGCCCCAAACTCCTCGAACAGCACCGGTTTACCCCCCAGCCACTGGGTCAACAGACCCAGAAAGGGGAGCACCCGCACATCGAATTCGTCTGCCCACGACAGGTAAAAGGGATAGCCGTGCATGCAAAGAAAATCGCCCCAGGCTGCCGCATCCTGGGGCCACAAATGCCGGTCGTCCTCCAGATCTTCAGCGTGCATGCCCAGGGTCACCCGGCAATTGCCGCTGCTCTTCCTGATCTCGCCCACCATGACCTCCAGCCACTGCCGGGCGGCGCTCCGGTCCGGGGGGATCACGCAGTTGGAAGATTCGTTGCCCAGGTCGTACGCCCACACTGCCGGATGGCCGGCCAGGGCGCAGGCCACCTCACGGCACTGCAACTGTTGGGCGCCGATCACCTCCCGGTCGCTGTACCAGTTGCGGATACAGGCAACCAACTGGCGTCCCCCCGACCACACCGGAAAGCGTCCCGCTCCTCTGCCAGGCGCCAGCATCCAACCGGGCAGCCAGTTGACACCGCTCATGTGTCCGCAGAAAAAGGTGGGCATGATCAAAACGCCGCAGATTGCGGCAATATCCGCCAGGCGCACCAGATGGCGCAGGGCGGCGACCGATATCCTGGACGGGGATGGCTGAAAGTCCTCCCAGAGCAGGAAGATCCTCGCCGTTCTCAGGCCGCTGGCCGCCATCCTGCCGAAATCCGCTTCCGCTTCCACAACGTCGAAATCCTGCCACCAGGACATAGCCTTGGATACCGGCCAGTAGTTGACACCAAGCACAAACTGCTGCTGTTCATTAACGGGGGTCGGATGCAGGGGATCTGAGGTAGGACTCTTTTTCTTTGCTTCCAATTTCTCATTTCCTATCTACGTTTCGCGGGTATCAACAATGTTTGCCTCGCTCACAAACAGGGCGGCACTTTCGCTCGCCTTTGAGTAGCCGGCTGATGACCTTGGCCTGCTTCTAACTCAGGCTTCCGTGGCTTCTTGCGTCCGATCTATAATTTCCGTATCCTGTCCCGTCAATGTCATTCTGCCTATCATCTGCTGGGACAACAGCAATGACAACAGGGACTCGGCCCCCTGGTTGTGGTTGACACCGTCTGGAATCAGGGCGTCGTAACAGCCCCCGGTGGTTGCATCATAGAGACCGATCCGGTTGATGTTGTTACCCTGGTACCAGTCATAGGCAAGTTCGGCCAATGACCGGTACTGGCTGTCCCCGGTCGCCCGGAAGGCCTGAGCGCAGGCCAGGGCCGTGGAGCAGGCATCGACTGGCTGTTGGTCATAGCAGGGTATCTCTGCGCCCCGGTGCCACCAGCCCTGGTTTCCGACAATATTCAGATAGCCTCTGGCAAACAGAGCGTCGGTAAGGAACCCCAGGGTATCCCGGGCCACCCGCAGGGCTTTCCGATCCTGGGAAAAAGAGTAGTATGCAAACAGGGCATGCGGGAGGATACCGTTGCAGTAGGTCAGGTCATCCTCGAACCAATGCCAGTTCCGGCGTCTGGATTTGTCGTAGAGGCCGATCAGGTGGTTGGAAAAATCCCGGGCAACACCCGCCAGCACCCCGCTCCGCCGGCCATGCAGGCCGGGGTTCAGGCAGATCCCCAACAGGGCATAGGCCACTGACCGGGGCGGCATCAGAGAGATCAGCACCGGCAGCGCCCGTAGCGCCATCTTCCGCCCCGCCTCCCTGACGTCTTCCAGTTCGCACAGCGAGGCCGCGCAGCAGGACAGAAACGCCCTGCCCTGGCTGTCGTCGGAATCGATGGTGGTAACAAAGCGGCCATTCAGTTTCCAGTTGCACCACCAGCCATCGGCCCCTTGGGCAATATCCAGGAACCGGATGTAGGCGCCCGCAAGCTTCCGGCGCTTTTCTCCCTGCATGTTCAGGGCCACCAGCAACGCCCGGGCATTGTCATCCACGGTATATCCACTATCGCGGTCCGGTGCGCCCAGCCTGGAAAACTGGAGCATACCGCCCTCATCAGTCATGCGCTCCAGGTGACGGTAATCAATGGTCAAAGCTGCATCCCTCCTCTAGCAGAAACGGATGTCCTCTCGATGTTCGAAGCTCGAACCTCTAAACTCGAAACTCGAGTAGGCCCCGTGCTTCCGACCTCTGTCATGATGTGGAACTTACTGACGATTCTAGTGGCCAGGTTCGCATACTGCCCCGCCACGTAAGGCCAACTGGTGGTCTTCCCCAGCCGGGCGGTCTTCCGTTCCAGGTGCGCCTTGAGCACCGGGTTGGACAACACCCGGTCGAGCAGGATGGCGATGTTTTCCGGAGTGGCATCGGCGGCGATCAGCCCGCGCTGCTCCTCAGCCAGCATTGCCAGCGCATATTCATAAGGGGTGGAGACGATCGCCCGCCCGCACCCGATGGCGAAGGCCAGCGTCCCACTGACGGCCTGGTCGCGGTTGGGATAGGGACTGAGGTAGATGTCGGTCATGTACAGGTAGTCGCCAAGTTCCTCATGTTCCATGAAGTGATTGATAAACTTTACGTGATCGCCCAGGTTGAGATCGGATATCAGCCCGTTCAGCATCTCCCGGTAGCGTTCGCCCTCTCTTCTAAGCAACATCGGATGGGTCTTGCCGGCGATCAGGTAGAGGACGTCCGGGTGCCTGGCCACCACATCCTGCAGCGCCCTGATTCCGATCTCCAGGCCCTTGCCAGGGCCGATCAGCCCGAAGGTGGTGATTATCTGGCGTCCGGCATAGCCGTAGCGCTGCTTGAGCTGTTCCCGGTCCTTCGCCTGAAAGACGGGAACTCCGTGGTACACGATGCGGATCTTCTCCGGTGGGACATCATAGACATCTTCCAGCAGGCGCGCCGAGCGCTTGGTCATACAGATGACCACCGCCGCTTTTTCGGCCACGTGATTCAGGATCTCCTTCTGATTGCGGGTTGGATTGGGAAGGATCGTGTGGGCAACCATCATGTAGGGTTTTTCCAGGCTGTTGGTGAAGTCCAGCACGTAGGCGCCGTCTGCTCCTCCAAAGATCCCGTACTCGTGCTGGATGATCACCAGGTCCGCTTTCGCAGACCGGTTGATCTGCCGGGCCGCCTTGGCATAGTCCTGTCTGATCTCCTGCCGGATCTCGCACGCTACCTCGGCAGGATAGTCATAGGTATACCCGGTATCTGAAACAGCCGCGATCCGAACGCCGACTCCCGTTCTGTCTAGGTTGTCCCTCAGGTCCTTGGAAAACGTGGCAATTCCACACAGCTTCGGAGGGTACGTACCCAGGTTTACAACATACATCTCTCGTGCTTCCTCCTTCAAGAACCCTTTACGAAGATGCGGACACTAATGCCCATATCCTTGACATCACCCTTGAACCCTGCGACACCTTCAGGAATCCTTCACGAAGATACAGATGCTAGGAGTGAACCTCGATAGACACCTAACTTCCGTCAATAGGTTTCCAAAATGGTGTAGGATATATTATAGAGATTTTTTCCAATCTTAGAGGAAGATTAGGAGGGCTTGCTTCTCAATCGAGATGGGCATTAAGTCCTTTAATTTCAAATCCTAGTTGATTATACCACAACCAATCCGGTATGTCTAGGCATTCCCTGCTGCAGGCGATAGCTCTGCCTCAGTGCAGAAAGAGCAGGACGATCGACGCCAGATTGTAAGCGCCGTGCGCGGCAATAGCAGGAAGGAGCGACCTGGTTTTTTCGCATACTATGGCCAATAAAGCGCCCAGCAGCGCCAGGAAGAGAAAGCGCACCAGATCGAAGTGGATGGCGGCAAACAGGCAGGAGGTGATCAGAACGGCAGCAGGCGTACCGCAGCGGTGGCGCAGCACAGGATAGACAAAACCGCGAAAATACAACTCCTCGCAGAACGGGGCGAAAACACCTGCCAACAGCAGGCAGCCGAGAAACAGCCACCGGTCGTGAGCGACTGACACGATCAGATCCACCACCGACTGGGGTTGGGGTTGCAGATGGAATAAAGAAAAAAAGACGCTCATGGCAACTATCATCAATAGACTGATAACTAATCCGCCACATACACCGTAATAGAGCAGGTCCCGCCAGGATGTGCCGGATAAGCCCAAGATCCTCAGCGAAGAATGATACCGGATGCGAACAACGCCCAGCACCAGCGCCGCCAGCAAGCCCTCACCGGCCAGCGATGCCAGGAGCATGGCGGATGATGAAATTTGGTGACCTGCGTGCAGATCCAAGACAGCAATGATGATACCCAGGGCAAAATTGAGCACCAGGTAAAGAGCAAAAACTACCACAATGGAGGCGATCCCCCAGGGAGGATTGCAGCGGGGGAAACAAGTCCGGTCAACACCATCCCCGCCAAATGAACGGAGCGTCAACAAAGACATTTCTTCCATGGCTCACCAACTTAGCAGATTCGCGGCAGGGGTTCGCCCTCCAGCATGTTCAGGATGCGGGTCGCTCCCAGCTCCGTCTCCAGCAGCACCAGCCCCCGGCCCGATTCTGTGACCCTACCGATGGCCACGGCGCCCTGCCCCTCCGGCAGGCTGCGCATCGCTGCCAGTACTGGTTCGGCAGCCCCAGGCGCCACCACGGCGATCGCTTTCCCTTCGTTGGCCAGGTACAGCGGATCGAGCCCCAGCATCTCACAGGCGCCGACCACCTCCCGGCGCAGCGGGATTGCCGTCTCCTGCACCAGGATTCCCCGCTCGCCCTGGCCGGCCAGTTCGTTGAGAGTGGTGGCCAGCCCGCCCCGGGTGGGGTCGCGCATGCAGCGGACACCATCCCCGCCGGCCTCCATGATGGCGGAGGCGATCCGGTTGAGAGGCGTGCAGTCGCTGATAACTGGAGTATTGAAAGACAACCCCTCCCGCTGGGCAAGAATGGTCAGGCCATGATCTCCCAGGGTGCCGCTGACGAGCACGATGTCTTCCGGCTGCATGCGGCGCGGCGACAGGCTGCGCCCGGGCGGAACCACTCCGATCCCGGTGGTGTTGATGAAGATCTTGTCGGCGCTGCCCCGGCCCACCACCTTGGTGTCCCCGGTGACCACCCGTACCCCGGCGGCACTGGCGGCCTCCTGCATGGAGGCGACGATCCGGCGCAGGTCGGCCAGGGGAAAGCCCTCCTCGATGATAAAAGCGGAACTGAGATAGAGCGGCACCGCCCCGCTCACCGCCAGGTCGTTGACCGTCCCGCAGACGGCCAGCTTGCCGATGTCGCCGCCGGGGAAAAAGATCGGGTCGACCACGAAGGAGTCGGTGGTGAAGGCCACCCGCCCCTGACCCAGGTCCAGCAGGGCGGCATCCAGCATCTCGTCCAGGATCGGGTTATGCAGCGCCTCCTGGAACACCGTCCGGATCAACTGATTGGTCAGGGTCCCACCGCTGCCGTGGCCGAGCAGGATCACCTGCTCTTGCTCCGTCTTGCTCATACCGCTCCACCAACCCTCTGGGCGCCGTAGCGGTAATAAGCGGCGCAGGAACCCTCGGTGGAGACCATGCAGGGCCCGACCGGCTTCATGGGTGTGCAGGCCTTGCCGAACAGGGCACACTCGTAGGGCAGCTTCAGCCCCTTCAGCACCTGGCCGCAGGAGCAGTTCTTGAGCCGCTTGCCGGGGGTTACAGTGATCGGGAAGCGCCTCTGGGCGTCCAGGTGGGCAAACTCCTCCCGCAGCGCCAGGCCGCTGCCGGGCACCTCCCCGATCCCCCGCCAGCAGGCGGTGACGGGAGTAAAATATTTATCGATATAACCGCGGGCGACGGCGTTCCCTTCTGGGCGTACCGCCCGCTTGTACTGGATCTCCACCGACGGGCGGCCCTGGTTGTACTGCTGCAGGATCATCAGCAGGGCCTCCATGATGTCCACCGCCTCAAACCCGGTCACCACGCAGGGCTTTCCATATTGCTCGGGAATGAAGCGGAATGGCTCCGTTCCCAGGATGGTGCAAACATGACCGGGGTTGATAAAGGCGTCGAGCCTGACCTCCGGGTCGGTCAGCAGGGCCTCCATCACCGGCGGCACCAGCTTGTGCAGCGAGAAGATCGAGAAGTTGCGCAGCCCCTGCTGCACCGCCTGTTCCACCGCAACCGCCACCGTAGGGATGGTGGTCTCGAAGCCGACCGCCAGGAAGACCACCTGCCGGTCCGGGTTGGCCACCGCCAGCGCCACCGCATCGGTGGGAGAATAGACCACCTTGACGTCAGCCCCCAGGCTCTTGGCTTCCAGCAGGCTGCTTCCGGTTCCCGGGACCCGCATCATATCCCCGAAGGTAGCCATGGTGATCTCCGGCTCCTTGGCCAGGGCGATCACCAGGTCCAGATCAAGATCGTCGGTCACGCAGACCGGGCAGCCGGGACCGGAGATCAAGCGGATATTCTTTGGCAGCAATTCCCGCAAACCGCTCCTGGCAATGGCCACCGTGTGGGTACCGCATACCTCCATGACCGAGACCGGCCTGGTCGCCTCCTGCTGCAGCCGTTCCAGCAGATGATGGGCATAGTCCCTATTTCTGTAAGGCTGCATAAGCTTCCTCCCACGCATCGAAGATTTCTTCGGCTGCTTGCTCATCAATCACATTGATGGCAAATCCTGCATGAAGCAGCACGTAATCGCCGACCTTGGCCTCCGGGGTCAGGGTGATGTTGACCTCTTTGGTATTCCCACCCACGTCGATCTCGGCGGTATTGCCTTTAATGCTCAAGATTTTGGACGGTATGGCCAGACACATGTTCTCTGATCACCTCGCTCGCGATGTAGACTTGGCCGAGAGAGACCCCCCCGTCATTGGTGGGGACCTTCCGGTGGTACAAAACCTGAAAACCCGCCTTTGCCAGCTTCCGGCGCAGCAGGCTGAACAGCAGTTTGTTCGCGAACACACCCCCGCTCAGGGCCACCTTACCGAGACCGGTGTCATCCCGCAGCTTCCGGAGCACCTCTTCGATCATGGCCGCCACGGTCAGGTGGAACCTGCCGGCGCTGACGCCGGTTGGCGTGCCCCGCTCCAGGTCGCCCAGGAGCCCCTCGAAGATTCCCCGCGTCCCCAACTGGTAGGGCCGGCTGTGGCAGTTGAACTCGTATTCATAGCAGTCCTGCACGTCCGGGTCGGCCACGGTCTCCATTTCGATCGCCGCCTGCCCCTCGTACTGCACCCTGGTGCAGATCCCCAGCAGGGCGGAGGCGGCATCGAAGAGCCTGCCACAACTGGAGGTGGGTACGGTATTGAATCTGTTCTCCAACTGGCGCACCAATACCTGCTGCTCCTCGTCCCCGAGGGTGGGCAGGTACTTGCGGCCGCGCCTCAGGCCGGGGGCGCCGAAGTGCTCGTACAGATAGGTCAGGGACATCCGCCCGGGGTGTTTGATGGTGATCTCACCAGGCAGCGGCATGTAGGCCAGGTGGGCCATCCTCTCCAGCCTGGCAGGAGTTCCGGCGAAGAACTCGAAACCCCAGATCGCCCCGTCGGCGCCATAGCCGGTACCGTCGCAGATCGCCCCCAGGGCGGGGCCAGACTCCAGGTTTTCCGCCAGGCAACTAGCCATATGGGCGTGGTGGTGCTGCACCCCGATCAGGGTTGGTCCATCCTGGGACTTCGCCCAGCGGGTGGCCATGTAGTCCGGATGCAGGTCGTAGGCGATGACCTCCGGCTTGACGTCCAGCATCATTTCGAAACGCGGCATGGTGTACAGAAACTGCTGATAGTTGCCGTAGTGATTCAGGTCGCCCAGGTGCTGGCTCAAGTAGGCGCCCTTCCCCTTAGTCAGGCAGAAGGTGCTCTTCAACTCGCCCCCACAGCCCAGGATTGAGAAGTGAGAGGTGAGAGGTTGGATGTGAGAGATTTGTTGGTTTTGGCCTTGCCAAAACCTCTTGTTCTCGCTTCCCGCATCACCATTGGCTCCACCAATGCCTTCTTTTCCCGCTTCCGCGCCCGCTGAAGCGGGCACTCGCTCGCATCCCGCATCCCAAGTCGGCAGATCGACCGGCAGCGGTACGTATCCCCGGGCACGCCGGGCTATCAGGACATCCCCGTCTGTCACCGTCGTCACCGAGTCGTCGCAACGGTTGTAGATCTGGCGGTTATGCATCAGGAAATAGTCGGCGATCCCTTTCAGCTTCACCAGGGCCTCGTCGTTGTCGATGATCAGCGGGTCGTCGCTGATGTTGGCGCTGGTAGCCACCAGGATTTCCAGGCCATCCTCGAAAAGCAGGTGATGCAGCGGTGTATAGGGCAGCATCACGCCCAGGGTGCTGATCCCTGGGGCGAGCTCCGGCGGCAGGTCATCCTGTCTCCTCCGGTCCAGGATCACGATCGGGTGGGCCGGAGTTTCCAGAAGGGTAGCCTCTTCGGGGGATACCTGACAATATTGTTCAACCACTGATAAATCACGGCACATCACCGCAAAGGGCTTGAACTCCCGGATCTTGCGGCGGCGCAGGTTCACCACCGCCTCCCGGGAACGGGCGTCGCAGACCAGGTGGAAGCCGCCCAGGCCCTTGACCGCCAGGATCCGGCCCGCCTTCAGGAATTCGTGTCCGAGTCCCGGATAGGCATGACCATCCAGGTCGCGCAGGGTCACCTGCGGCCCGCAGTCGTGGCAGGCGTTCGGCACGGCGTGGAAACGCCGGTTCATGGGGTCTTCGAACTCGTGGGCGCAGACCGGACACATGGGAAAATCCCGCATGGTGGTCTTGACGCGGTCGTAGGGAACATCCATGATGATGGTGAACCGTGGTCCGCAGTTGGTACAGTTGGTGAACGGGTATCTATAGCGCCGGTCCTGCTTGTCCCAAATCTCCCGGTAGCAGTCCTCGCAAACAGCGACATCCGGCGAGATCATCACATCCCGGCGGTCGCTGGCCTCGCTGTGCTTGATGAAGAAATGGTCAAATCCCTGGACCTCACGCTCGGTGATCCGGTGGTCCACGATCATTGCCAGTTTGGGCGGCTTGCCGATCACGGCGCCATAAAAGCCCTGCACCGTCTCTTCCGGAGCCTCGGCCCAGATAGTGACACCCTCGGAAGAGTTCAACACCCAGCCCCTGATCCCGAATTCAGCGGCCAGACGAAAAACAAAGGGGCGGAATCCAACTCCCTGGACAACCCCCTCGATCTTGATCTCACGGGCGACAATGTCCATGACACCCTCTCCCCCGTTCTCAACGCTAA
>Ga0224534_1000567_pt1 | contig 23125 bp, 19 predicted proteins | sample 714E12024metaG_FD_172012 | JGI IMG/M metagenome (GOLD analysis project Ga0224534, IMG submission 172012) | Peat soil microbial communities from Stordalen Mire, Sweden - 717 E1 20-24 | ecosystem: Environmental > Terrestrial > Soil > Wetlands > Peat | place: Sweden: Norrbotten County, Stordalen... | reverse complement strand
CGGCCTCGATGTTCATGTGGACGTCTTCGAGTTCGGGCTTCCACTTGAATTTTCGGGCCTTGATTTCCTTGCCGATGGCGTCGAGGCCGCGAATGATCGCGGTGCATTCCTTTTTGGTCAGCACGCCGATGGTGTGGAGCATATGGGCATGGGCCATCGAGCCGAGAATGTCGTGGCGCCAGAGCCGCCGGTCGAAGGAGATGGATTCGGTGAATTGGGCGACATCGGCGCTGACTTCACGCGCGAAACGTCCGCTGCGGGAAATGGAAGATTTCTTGTTCATGCTCACGGTCAGGTTTTAACGCAAAGGCGCAAAGACGCCAAGCCGCAAAGAGATTTTTTGTTTTGCGCCGTTGCAGTGTCATCTCCCTGGATCGCCGCGCTCTGGTTTGATTGCGGCTTGGCCGCGCCATGGCTTGGCGTTGAAAAGTTCTGAAAAATCGGCGTTGCCGTCGGGCGGCGAATGTGAAATGTTTTCCAGACAGCCATGAGCGAGTTCAAATACGCCTGTCCGGTGTGCGGCCAGCACATCAAGTGCGAATCGTCGCAGGCTGGCACGCAGATGGAATGCCCGACGTGTTTCCAGAAGATCGCCGTGCCGCAGGCGCCCGCGACCGACGACCAGAAATTCATCATCACCGGCACCAAGGTCGGCGAGCGTCCGGCGCCGACGATTCAGGAAGACCGGGTGGTGGTGGCGATGGAGAAAAGAATCCCGGTGGCGGCGCTGGTGGCGCTGCTCGTTTTGGCCGGTGCCGCCGGTGCCGCAGTTTATGTGTTCCGCGGCCAGATTTTCAAATCCAGCAAGTCCGCCGCGCCGACCAACGAGGCCGCGTCCGGTCAGGTCGAAATCTATACGAGACCGGCCACCAACCCGCCGCGCCCCAAACCGCCGCCCCCCGCGCCGCTCGTCGCACCGCCCGCCAATGACACGAACTGGATGCTGAACCTCGAAGCGGCGGTCATCCCGGATTCAACGGTGGCGGGCCGGATTCACGGGAACGATTTCATCTGCGAGCGCGCGTATGTTGAAAGTGGCGCGCTGGTCTTGCGGGCGGGCACGCGCGGGCCGGCCCTCTTTGCCATCACGATCAATTTCGGCGCCACACAACCGGAGTCACTGGCCGGACAGTCTGTCAATGTCACCACCAACGTCCCAAAGGCAGCCATTGTGACGTTGCGCTGGACGGGAGACGACGCGAAAACGCTAAAGGAAAATTTCACCAACGGCTACGCGCTCCGGCTGGATTTCAACAAACTGGCCAGCAACCACGTTTCAGGAAGGATTTATTTCTGCGCGCCGGACGATTTGAAAAGCTACGTGGCGGGCGCCTTCAACGCCAATATCCGCCGGCCCCGACCGCAGCCGCAGTGACAAATGAGCAACGCGAGCCGTCTGGAAACCACCCTCATCCGCTTGCTCGCCCGGCGCGGACAAACCCTCGCGCTGGCCGAGTCCTGCACGGGCGGCTTCATTGCGAACCGGATCACGAACGCGCCGGGGGCATCCAAAATCTTCCCCGGCGGAATTGTCGCCTACAGCAACGAGGCAAAAAGAACATTTCTTGGCGTCCGGGCCAAAACTCTGGCGCGGCACGGCGCGGTGAGCGAAGCCGTCGCGCGCGAAATGGCCGCCGGCGCGCGGAAGAAATTCGGCGCGAATTTTGCGATTGCGGTCACGGGCATTGCCGGGCCGGGCGGCGGGACGAAACGCAAGCCGGTGGGGACGGTTTTCATCGCGCTGGCGGGCGAAGGAGAAACGGCCGTCGAGCGGAAATGGAATCCTTTCGGGCGCGAAAAATTCAAGCGGGCCACGGCAAATCAGGCCCTGAAAATGCTGTGTTTGCGGTTGATGCGGACATGACCCGATTGGCGCGCGCTTTGTTCTTGAAAACGCGGGCGGCCTTGATAATATTGTCCATGCGCAAGTGGAGTTGAAATTAGATTGCCAAACATGGTCTCGACTGCAAACCCATTGGCGGAAGCCGCTGTCGCGGTGAACGATCTCGTTGAGGCGACGCCGGCGCCGAAACGGCGCGGCACGTTGCTGGTGGTGGACGACGAGGACGGCCCGCGCCAGTCGTTGCGCGTGATTTTCAAGGGCGAATACGATTTGCTCATGGCCGAGGACGGCCCGACGGCGATTGAACTGGCGCAAAAGCATGACATTGATGTCGCGGTGCTCGACATCCGCATGGCCGGCATGTCGGGCATTGAAGTCCTGGAGCGCCTGAAATGCGTGAAGCCCGAAATGGAGGCGATCATGATGACGGCGTTCGAGACGACCGACACCATCCGCCAGGCGCTCCGGCTCCGCGCGTGCGATTACATCAACAAGCCGTTCGACATCGCGACGATGCGCGACGCCGTCAACCAGGCGATGCAACGCCGCAAACTCGAGAGCGAAATCCACAGCAACGCCGAAAAGGTGCAGGACCTGCTGGTCGAACTCCAGAATCAGCGCATCGAGGAACAGATCGCCAAGACGCGCAGCGACATTTACGCCAGCATCATCCACGACATCAATGGCCCGCTCGCCGTCATCGCCGGATTCGTGCAGGTGCTCAACCAGCGCCTGGACCACAGCTCGCGGCTGGAGCCGGAAGACTTGGAATTCATCAAGAACCGCCTGGGCATCATCGCGCGGCAGGCGGGCAACTGCATCGAAATCTCCCGGCGCTATCTCGGATTTTTACGACGCCAGCCCGCCGAATCCGCGCCGGGCGTGAGCGTGAACCAACTGCTCCGCGACCTGGAACAGATCGTCCGCGTCCATCCCAGCCTGCTGGAAAATGAATTCGACATCATGCCGCTGGCCGGGGACGCCGCCGTCAAAATCAACGGCACGGACGTGATCCAGATTTTGCTGAACCTCGCGGTGAACGCCTTTCAGTGCGCGTCGCAGCCGCACCGCGTTGAAATCAGCGGCGAAGCGCTGCCCGCGCCGCTCGACCTGCGGAAATTCAAGGATGGCCCGCATGACCGGCTGCTGAACATCGAAGGGCTGGACAACACCGCGCCGCTGGTGAAATTCCTGGTGAGCGACACCGGCCCCGGCATTCCGCCGGAAGTGCTGCCCAAAATTTTCCAGCCCTATTTCACGACGAAAGAACCGCGCCAGGGCACCGGCCTCGGACTGAACATCGTCCAGCGGCTCATCAAGCAGGGCAACGGCGCGCTGCACTGCCACACCCGCGCGGGCGAAGGCACGACCTTCACGATTTATCTACCGGGGGTGGAACTGGCAAAGTAAGTCGGAAATTATTCTCCCAGCCTTGGCCTTTTACTGCGATTCAATAAATCCATCGGCGCGAAGCTGTGCAATAATCGCACCAGCCATCTTTTGCATCCGTTGATCCATCGCACCAGGATCGCCCGAATTGTTAATGACCGCCCGCCAAACATCCTTGTGCAAGATTTCATCATACAATCCGGCGTTGAAATAAATTACCGGGTTTCCGCCAAATTGATCTACGACACCATTTCTAATCCCAATAGTCAGGACTGCATCGGTATAAAATTCCTGGACTTTTGTTTCGTAGATTTTTTCGTCCAAAGCCAGCGGATCAACGACGCTGATTTTCAATTGAACGGAAGTGTTGCTCAAGCAATTCTTCAGGCTCGCCGCCAGCACGTCCGATTTCAACCGCTCATTCACTTTTTTGGACATTGGTTGTTTTTCCAGGGCGTCTAGCTCAATGAGCACATAAAGTCTTCTGACAGGGCGAACGGCTGCCACGTCTTTGTTGGATTGCAATGTCACGGAAACATTGGCGCATCCGTTCCCGCAAATCAAAGCAAGCATTGCGGCGAATCCAAACACGCCCATCGGGATTTTGGTCGAAGCACGCCTGCGGAAGCCGTTGTCAGCGTTATCCATGAGTTGTTACTGATGACCTAAAGGCTCTCTTGGGTCAATATTTTTCCCGGCATTAGCGGAACAGGCGGCACGCCTGTCTCATTCCCAAAAATCGAGACAGGCTGGAAGCGCTGTTCTGCGCCCAATTCTCCAGATACTCGCGCGGGTCAACAATCTTGCCGGCAATCGGGACCCATTTTCGCAAAAAACAAGCGTTGACAGTCCGGCGCCTTTCTGGCTTAATCTCCGACCCTTTGCGGGAAAATTTATGTATGCCGTTTTAGAAACAGGTAGCAAACAGTATCGCGTCGCCGCCGGCGACACGCTGGAAATTGAACGCCTCGAAACCGAGGCGGGCAAGCCAGTCACGTTTGACCGCGTGCTGCTCGTCAACAACGATGGCAAGTTGAGCGTGGGCACGCCCACGGTGGACGGCGCCAAGGTCGTTGCCGACGTGGTCGCTCACAAGCGCGGTGAAAAGAAGCTCACGTTTAAGATGAAACGCCGCAAGGGCTATCACAAGACCATCGGCCATCGTCAGGAACTGACCGTCGTCAAAATCACCGCCATTAACGCCTGATTCTCCAGCTCTCAACCATCAACTTTCAACTCTCAACCAGTTATGGCACATAAAAAAGGTCAAGGCAGCGTCCGCAACGGGCGCGACAGCGTCAGCAAGCGGCTCGGCGTGAAGGAATTTGGCGGCACGTTCGTCACCGCCGGCAGCATCATCATCCGCCAGCGCGGCAGCAAGTTCATTGCCGGCAAAAACGTCGGCATCGGTCGTGATTGGACGCTCTTCGCGCTCACCGACGGCAAGGTGCTGTTCGACAAAAACAGCCGCCGCGTGAACGTGGTGTCACAGGCCGCCGCCGCGAAGAATTGATGTCGGAAGCAAAATTTCTCGGCGAGGTCACTGGCCTCGCCTTTTTTGTTTTCAGGAAAAAACCGAATCAACAGAATGAACAGAATTCTGTTTCCCAATTCGGTTGATTCTGTGAATTCTGTCTAAGAGTCATGTTCATTGACGAAATAAAAATTTACGCGAAGGCGGGGCACGGCGGCAAAGGCTGCGTCGCGTTCCATCGCGAGGCGTTTGTGCCGAAGGGCGGGCCGAGCGGCGGCAACGGCGGACGCGGCGGCACTGTCATTCTCCAGGCCGATCACGACCTCAACAACCTCATCGCGCAGTATTATCAACCGCGCCTCATCGCCAAGGACGGCGAGCACGGCCTGGGCAAGGGCATGGACGGCCACGCTGGGAAAGATCTCATCATCAAGGTTCCCTGCGGCACGCTCGTGTGGCGGCTCAAGGACACCACTCCGCCCATCGAAACAAAAAAGGCGGGGGACGAAGACGAAGATGAAAAGCCCGTTTTCAAAACCAGCGCGAGCAAGCGTCCGCTCATCCGCAGCGCCGGCGGCGTGCAGGCGCAGGAATTTGATTTGAGCAAGGAAGATGCGGGGGAAGCTGCCGCCGGCGATTTGCAAAAAGGCGAGATCGTCGCCGACCTCACCGAAAACGGACAACAATTTGTTTTGTGCAAAGGCGGGCGCGGCGGCCTGGGCAACCGCAATTTCGCCACCGCGCGCCGGCAGACGCCGCGGTTCGCGCAGCCGGGTGAGCCCGGCACGGAGGGCGAATATCTTTTTGAACTGCGCATCATGGCGGAGGTCGGCCTGGTCGGTTATCCGAACGCCGGCAAATCCACGCTGCTCACGGCCATTTCCAAGGCGCGGCCAAAGGTTGCGCCGTATCCGTTCACCACGCTGCATCCGCAGATTGGCATTGTCGAATACGCCAGCGATTTCAAGCGGCTCACCGTTTGCGACGTGCCGGGGCTTGTCGAAGGCGCGCACCAGAACATCGGCCTCGGCCATGAATTTCTCCGGCACATCGAGCGCTGCAAAATCCTCGTGCTGCTGCTCGACATGGCCGGCACCGACGGCCGCGCGCCGTGGGACGATTACAAACAGTTGCTCAAGGAACTGGAACTTTACGATCCCGCGCTGCTCGAAAAAGAGCGCCTCGTTGTGGCGAACAAGATGGACGAGGCCGTCGCGGAGCAAAATTTGAAGCAGTTCAAAAAGAAGATCAAAAAAGTCACGCCGCTGCCAATTTCCGCCGCGTTTGACCAGGGCATTGAGAAATTCAAGGACACCATTCGCGAGTCGGTGGAAGAAGTGTCTGATCGTTAATCTGGCGTGTGGATTTCGGTTGCTGCCCCAGATGTCCGGGGTGATAATGAAAATATCTGGAAGAAACATTTATTTCATCTATGAATCTGAACCGGATTATTTGCGCGTTTTTATTGGCCATCGCCTGCGCGCCCGCGCTCCGCGCCCAAACCGGCAGTTCGGTGGACGGCGTCACTGTCAAAGGCAACGAAGTGTATAGCATACAAGGCAGCACGTCGGAGGTTCTTACGGACAACCTCAAATTTCCCTTTGACGTCGAGGTGACCACCAACGGCTCTTTCACAGTCGCGCACGGAAAAGAGCGGAAGCTTGAGGAAGGCCAGGTGCTTCGGAGTGACGGTTGGTTGTTGAATCCAGACGGATCAACGCAGCCCGTATTTGATCATGTGACGATGCAAAACGGCCATGTCATTGTGGTGCGCGATGGTGAAGCCACAACGCTCACCGAACCGATGCGTTTCCCCAACAATCTAAATATCGCCCCGGACGGGTCATGCAATTACCCCGACGGCAGCTCCTCACGTTTGGCGGACGGACAGGTGTTTCGTTTGGACGGCACCACCATTCCCGCCAAAGACGCGGTCACCTTGAAAAATGGCCGGGTAGTGGTGCAAAAAGACGGCACTCTGATTCCCCTCTCTTCGGGTCAAATCATGGGCATGAATGACGGAACACGCGTGTATGGAGACGGCCAAATCCAAAAGCAAGACGGCACAACGACCCAACTCCACGAGGGGCAAACAATCCTCATCGCAGGCCCGGTCATAAAACGTTGACTCCCTGTTTCCGCGAAACAATGCCGTTGGGCTTCCTGTCGGTGACTGAAAAAAACCACAGATGATTACGGGCCGCTCAAGCCTTTTCACATTCTCGCCTGCATTTCAACAATCTCAAAAAAACGCATCACGCTGTCGCCGTGCTTGAGCAGCTTCGCTTCCGTCCACGGTGGCATGATTGCCAGCGTGTCGCGCTTTGTGTGCCCCAGCACAAACCTTCCCCCGGGCGCGAGCAGTTTCGGCAGGTTTGAATTGTCGAGCAGTTGCTGCGCGAATGAAGTCGAGCGGCGGTTCACGTTTTTTTCACCGTAAGGCGGATCGGCGAGAATCAAATCAAACTGCCTGCCGCTTTCGGCAAGCTGGTTCATCACCGGGAAAACGTCCTGCGTCCGCACTTCGAGTTTTTGTTCAAGGCCGGCGGCGCGCGCGTTGTTGCGGATGAATTCGGCGTGCCGGTGCGATTTCTCGACGCAAACCGACGAAGCCGCGCCGCGGCTCAAGCAATCGAGGCTCAACGCGCCGGAACCGGCAAAGAGTTCCAGCACGCGCGCCCCGACAACCCGCGCGCCGAGCGAGTTGAAGACCGCCTGCTTGACGAGATCGGGCGTCGGGCGGACATCGAGTCCCTTCGGAACCCTCAAGATCCGCCGAGCCGCGTTGCCGCCGGTGATACGCATGGCTATTTGAAAATTTCCGCAAAGAACAGTTTCATATCCTCCCAAGAGCGCTTGTCGGCGCGTTCGTTATATGCCGCGCCCTTGGAATTATCGTTGCCAGCGTTCCACTGGGTGAACGCGTGGACCGCGCCGCCGTATTGGATGAGCCGCCAATCCACGCTGGCGCTACGCATCTCATCTTCAAACGCCGCCAAGTCGTCCGGCTTTTCAGACGGATCATCCGCACCGTGGCAGGCCAGCACCTTACACTTGATGTTTTTGCCGTCCGCCGGTATCGGCGAATCCAGTCCCCCGTGAAAACTGACGACACCATTTAATTCCGCGCCGCTGCGCGCCAGCTCGATGACGGTCGTGCCGCCGAAACAATAGCCAATGGCGGCTATTCGCTTTTGGTCAACGAGCGGTTGCGCGCGCAGCGCGTTCAACCCGGCGTTGGCACGGGCACGCAAAAGCTGTCGGTCGCTTTTGTATTTGCCTGCGAGCGCGCCGGCTTCCTGCGTGGTCTGGGGGCGGACGCTTTTGCCATAGATATCGGCGCAAAATGCGACATAGCCGAGTTGGGCAAGCATTTCGGCGCGTTTCTTTTCGTAATCGGTCAGACCCATCCATTGATGGACGATGAGCACGCCAGGGTGATTTGTTGGAACTTGTTCCGAAACAGTTTTGCCATCGCCGCCAATTTCTTTTTCCAAGGTGGCAATCTTTGCCTTGGTAGCATCCACAGAAATCTGGAAGCTCGTCAGCAATCCCTCGGCACGGTCATTAACTTTTTGGTTTAAGTCTTCTACAATTGCCGCTGCCTGTTTGATTTCCCGGTCGTTTTGACCGGATTTCTTGACGGATGCGAGACGCGTTTCGGATTCCCCCAATTTTGCCAGGTAATCATTGAGCTGCGGGTCTGGAGCAATCGTTGGAAGAACATTTTTGAGTTTGTCCTTGTCAAGAGATTTCAATTTCTCCAATTCCGCAGACATGGCGGCATAGTTGAGCCTTAATGTCGTGAGTTGGCGCGCATTTTCGCTTTGATCGGTCGCGGGAGAATCATCGTAGGCCAGAAACCCTTCAAGCGTTGTGTCGCCTTGTTTGTATTCAATGGCTTTGGTGTGGATGGCCGCACGCGTTGTTATGGCGCAGGCCAAAGCAAGCAAAGCGGGGAATAATCTATTCATGGTTCATACGAATAAACCTTTGAGGGCAAAAACGCCAGCGTGTTCAATAATGAGCGGCGGCGATCTGTGGTCACCTCTGCTGCCGAGTTTTGATGAACCGCACAATCGGTGAACTCGATGTTGAAAGACTTTTGCGGCGTGGCGGTGACGGTTGAGTTCAGACTTCCCGCGCAGCAAATCCGCGCTATACTGGTTCGCATGTTTCGCACGCAGGATTTGCGCGTCAAAGAAATCGTCCGGCTGCTGACGCCGCGCGAACTCAAGGCGCAGTCGCCGACGCCTGTCGCCGTCAACGCGATGGTCGCGCACAGCCGGGAGCGCATCATCCGCATTTTGCGGCAGGAAGACCCGCGCCCGCTTGTCGTCATCGGGCCGTGCTCGATCCATGAGGAAAAATCCGCGCTCGAATACGCGACGCGGTTGAGCCGGCTGCAAAAGGAATTTGCCGGCACGATGGAAATCGTGATGCGCGTCTATTTTGAGAAGCCGCGCACGACCATCGGCTGGAAGGGATTGATCAACGACCCGCATCTGGACGGTTCGCAGGACATCGAGGCCGGTTTGCAAATTGCGCGGAAGCTGCTGCTCGACATCACGGGCATGGGCCTGCCGGTGGCGACGGAATTTCTCGACCCGATTGTGCCGCAATACATCGCGGACCTGGTCAGTTGGGCGGCGGTTGGTGCGCGGACGACGGAATCGCAAACTCACCGCGAGATGGCGAGCGGCCTTTCGATGCCCGTCGGCTTGAAAAACGGCACGGATGGCAGCCTGCAGGTGGCGATTGACGCGATTGGCGCGACGCGGCATCCGCACAGTTTCCTGGGCATCAACGAGGACGGCGTGACGAGCATCGTGCGCACGACGGGCAATCCGCACACGCATATCGTGTTGCGGGGCGGGCGCGAGAAGCCGAATTATGATGCCGGGAGCATCCGCGCGGCGGAAGAGAAGTTGATTTCCGAAAAGCTGCCGCCGGTGCTGATGGTGGATTGCAGCCACGCGAATTCGGAGAAAAAATTCGCGAAGCAGGAGGATGTCTGGCGCAGCGTGATTCAACAAAGAATTGAAGGCGCGCACTCCCTCATCGGCCTGATGGTCGAGAGCAATCTCAATGAAGGCAACCAGCCGATTCCAAAAAGATTGAAGGATTTGCGCTACGGCGTTTCCATCACGGATTCCTGCATCAGTTGGGAAACCACGGAGCGGATGCTGCGCCGGGGCCACGAAGCCTTGTCAAAGGCAGCGCCCGCGGTGGTTTCAGCCGCGTGATTTTTTCTGCGGATCACGGCCACGACCAAGCGTAAGGAAAGCGCAGCCGGTAAAACTCCAGCAAAATATAGTTTGGCGGCGCCCCGCCCAGCAGAACCGGACCACCAGAATCGGCGGGCTTTACCGGATTGAGGTCGTTGGAAAACGCGGCGCCCGAGTTCGTGACCGCAATCTGTGCAACATAGATTGATTGCGTCGTGTTGGTGCTGGTGATGTTTTGCACAGCCGTCCAGTTCGGCTGCGCCAAAAGTGTAACGGGGTTGCCACCGTTTGTGCTGGCATCCACGAAACCATTCAGGCCAACCGGCATATTCACCACATCCAGCCGGTTGCTGCCCGCGAGCGCCGTGATCTGGCTGATTTGCACCGGCGAGATGAGTTGCTGGACGACATCAGCGATCACCTCATGAAACTTCGCGGTCGGATCATGGGGGTCCCAAAAGATGTAATTGGTGCCCGGACCATTCAAGGTCAGGGTGGGCAACGCAGGGTCACTGTATGCGTCAATGCTGAATCCTTTGGATGACAGGGCATTGGTCAAACCAAAGCTGGCGGCGTTCGTCAACACTTTGTTCAGCAGGGTGAAAAAATCCGGGGCATAGATTTTAAGGCCGGGACACAAGGCCCTTGCCTGGTTGATGGTGTTGGAAAATGCAATATTGTAGGCAACGCACCCGGCGTGGATGGCAGAGGTCATGGAACCGGCATCAAAAGCCGGAATTTTGGAAAGGTCCACGGTATTTGGCAGGATTAAGTTGCGGACACCCTTGGCATACAGATTGGTGATGATTTGCAGATGATTGGTTTGCGCCTGATTGACGGCGGCCAGCCATTGGGATGGATTATCAAGGGCAGTCGCGGCATCAAATGTGTCGGCGTTGCAGACCCAGACGACGAACAGGTCGTCCGCGACATCCGGCGGCGCGGCGAAATTTTTGACGTCGGCCACTGCTTGGGCACTGTTATGATCCCAATAGGAATTGTTTTTGGAGGCGTCACAAGTCAATCCCTGCCGCTGCGCCAGAACCTCGATCCAGACCCGGCCGTTGGCCCAACGTTGCCCATAAAAGTAAGACCCTCCGGGGGCGGTGGTATCCGCCGTGGCGGAAAGGGCGTCGCCAAAGACATAGAGCGATTGGAAGGCCGCGCGCGTTGGAAGAACAACCAATCCGAACATCAAAACGCCGATTGCGGACTGAAATAAAATTTTCATGGCATATGCTTATCTTAATCCGGAAAAAAAGTCAAGACGATAATGGCCTTGGCGGCCGTCAGATATTTGCTGGCGCGACGCGGGGCGTCGGGTAAGCTGCCGGCGAAAACGCATCACCCAGGCTCAACCACGGCATCCGTTCAGATGTCGGAACCAAAGAACCGGAAATAATGAACAGACGCAACACATGGAGGCTGCTGGCGATACTGATTTCAGGCGTTTCGGCCTGGAAGGTTTCGGCCAACGGTTTCGGGCTTCCGGATCAGGATGCCTTTGCAACGGCGCGCGGCGAGGCGTTTGTCGCCACGGCGGACAATTCGTCGGCCATTTATTACAATCCGGCGGGCATCACCCAGCTCAAGGGCAACAATCTCCGGGGCGGCCTTTATGGAATTTATCTCGACCCGAGTTACAGTCCTCCAAACAGCGGCCAGACTTTTCACAGCTCCGAGAAACTTGCCGCTGTTCCCCAATTTTTCTACACTTACACCGCCAAGGACGCGCCGTTGAGTGCTGGCTTGGGCGTTTATGCGCCGTTCGGCGGCAACATGAACTGGCCGCAGGGGCCGGACGACGCGGATTTCCGCCAGGCGGGCATCAGCGGTTCGCTGAAATACATCACCATCAATCCGGTGATTGCGATCAAGTTGTTGCCGGGTCTTTCCGTGGGCGGCGGCGCGATGGTAAATTACGGAAAAATCAGCATGCTTCTGGGGCCGGAGCCTTGGTCGCCGCGGGGGGTCAACTTTTTCCGTTTCACCGGCAACGGCTGGAGCGCGGGTTACAACGCGGGCATCCTCTGGCAGCCGCACCCGCAAATTTCGTTCGGCGCCACGTTTCGCAGTTCGGCCCGGTTGAATTTCCAAGGCAACACGGATTTTGAGTTCAATCCAGGCCCTTATAATACGCCCGCGCTGCGCGGCGCATCAGCCAACTTCACCTTTCCCCTGACTGCGGTCTTCGGGGTTTCCTACCGGCCCGCGCCCAAATGGAACCTCGAATTTGACGCGAACTACACGGGCTGGAACAGTTTTGACACGGTCAACATCGAGGAGTCACCGCCGGTGGATGGCAACATCTTTAAAACAACCATGCCGGTGAACCTCGGCTGGCAGGGAAGCTGGATGTATGAGTTCGGTGTGACGCGGTATTTTGACAGCGGCTGGCACGTGAGCGCCGGCTACGTTTTCAACGAAAACTCCGTGCCGAATCAGTATTACACCCCGCTGGCGGCGGACATGGACCGGCATTTCTTCAGTATTGGAACCGGGTTCAACGGGAAAACTTTTGATTTTGATATCGCCTATCAATTCGGTTACGGCCCGACGCACACGGTCACTGGCAGCTCGCCCCCGGTCCCGTTCGAACAAAACGTCGCAACAAACCCCGCCGACGGCAAATATGGCTTCACCAGCAGCGCCGTGATTGTGTCGGTGGGAATGCATTTTTAATTCCACCTGAAACCCCATGCAATCATGTCCGAACAAACTGCCCAATTAACTGTTTGCGGGCGCGGCCCCGGCGGCGTAACTTCAAGCGGCTGGTTATTAAACGAGAAGGAATCTCTGGCATGACCAACAATGCTCCCTTCGCGGGCGCGGCTGACGCCCAATCGCATTTTGTTTCCGTCGGTGCGAGCCGGATTCATTACGTCACCGCCGGCAAGGGGAGCCACGTCATCGTTTTCGTCCACTGCTGGGCGGGCAATCTTGGTTTCTGGCGCGAACAAGTTCCGGCGCTGGCGGACCAGGCGCGGCTGGTTTTGATTGATTTGCCCGGCCACGGCCGGAGCGACAAGCCGCAGACGGCTTATACGATGGATTTTTTTGCCGGGGCCGTGCTCGCGGTGCTGCGCGATGCCAGAGTGGACAAGGCCGCGTTCATCGGCCACAGCATGGGCGCGGCGGTTCTCTGCCGCGTTCATCATCAAGCGCCGGAAAAAATCACCGCGCTGGTGTCGGTGGATGGACTGTTGCGCCGCCCGCCCAGCCCGCCCAAACAAGCCGCGGCGCTGGTGGTTCCGTTCGGCACGCCGCAATATCTCAACCACGCCAGGGAATTCATCAGCACCCTTTTTCCCGTTCCCGGCACCGAGACGTTGCGCGACCGCGTGATGTCCGAAATGCTCGCCACGCCGCAGCACGTCATGCTTGGCGGAATGCTCGCCATGGCGTCCCCGGATCAGCCCGACTGGATTTTGAAGAAAGTCAACGCGCCCGTCCTCGTCATCAATGTCCGGAGTCCGTGGTGGAATGGCGACTACGAAAATTACGTCCGCTCGCTCTCGCCGCAATCGGATTACGTCGTGATGGAGGGCGTGGGACATTTTCCCATGCTGGAGAAACCCGCCGAGTTCAACGCCGCGCTCATGTCCATGCTGCGGAAGCATGGCTTGATCGCGAAATAATCGCCGTTGTTTCGGCGCGGAAAATGTTCCATTCTGGCTGCGAGATGAGCCTCATTGTCAAAACCAACGGCGATGGCGCGGGCGGTTCGGTTCGCCAACCCGCAAAGAAGGCAGTCCGGGCGCAGGTCGCCTCATCATTTCAAACCGCCGTGGAGAACGAAGTCACTTTCCAGACGGCGGATGGCGTGGAATGGCGCGCCCAGCTCGCGCGGTTGACGCGCCATGGGCTGACTTTCGAGGCCGACAATCTTGCGGCGACCTTGCGGACTTCGGAAGTGCTGCCCAATTTCAAAATCACCGCCGGCCAGCGCGTCATCTATTTCGGACGCGCCGTGGTCAGCAACGTCGTCAACACGGGCGAGTCGCTCGTTTGCGAGGCCAAGCTGGACGATCTCGGCCCCGACACGGCGTTTTTTCTGCCGCCCGCGGAATCTCATTCCAATCTTGAGAAGGCTTACGATTCCTTTTTTCAAGCGTGGCGGCAAAATTACCGCATTTCAGACGAGTTCAAGGTGCTCGTCACCGATGTCCAGTCTTACCTCACCGGCGTGCGGCACTGGCTGGAGCAATTGGAATTCGGCATGAAACCGTCACGCGACCGGCCGGAGCAGGAGCGCGCCATTCTGGATGCCGTCGCACCCAGAATCATCGCCGCCTTCAACGGCCAGCACGAGCGGTTTGAAGAAATCATTTACGCGCTGCCGCCGGAAGCGCGCGGCGCGCATCAGGCTTTTGTCCGCCAGCACTGGCACAAATTATTTCTGGGTTCGCCCTTCGGCCATCGCACCTATCACAAGCCCATCGGCTACGCCGGCGATTACGAGATGATGAACATGATTTACCGGAACCAGCCGGAGGGCGGCTCGCTGTTCGAGAAATTGATTCACCTGCTGCTGGTCAGCCAGTGGCCGGCAAAATCCGTCCGCAACCGCCTCGCCCATCTGGGCGAAAACATCCTCAATGAAACCGCTCGCGCCGCCCGCGCCGGAAAAATCGCGCGCATCCTGAACGTCGGCTGCGGTCCGGCGCAGGAAGTGCAGGATTTTTTGAAGGCGACGCAGTTGAGCAACCAGGCGGATTTCACGTTGATTGATTTCAACGCGGAGGCCCTGCTTCACGCCGGCCAGAAACTGGTGGAAGCCAAACGCCAGTTTTCCCGGCGCACCCCGATCCGGACGGAGCAGGTTTCAGTGTATGAGCTTTTGAAACGCACGCGGCGCGAAAGCGACGCCGCGGAAAAGTTCGACCTGATTTATTGCGCGGGGCTTTTCGATTATCTTGCGGCGGACACCTGCCGCGCGCTGATGGAGCTGTGGCATGATTCGCTGTCGCCCGGCGGCCTGATGCTGGTTGCGAACATGACCGACACCAAGCCATTCCGCAATTTCATCGAGTTTATATTGGACTGGCAGTTGATTTACCGGAACAGCCGGGAAATTATGTCGCTCGTTCCCGAACGCTGCCGGGAGGCAGCCTGCGTGATTGCCGAGCCGACCTCCGTGAATCTGTTCCTGCACCTCCGCAAACCGGACTGATATGCAATCCATCCCCCAGGAATTTCGCGCCGCCTATCAGGAGTATGATCGGGAAATCACCATTCGCAAAACGAGGTGGGGGTGCTGGCTGGGAATCGTGATGGTGCCGCTCTTCGGTGGTTTGGATCTCTGCGTTTATCCGAAACAGGCCTTTTCGTTTTTCCTTTTGCGACTGCTTTGCTCGGCCCTGATGGCGGGACTCTATCTCGTTCTGAAAACGCCCTTCGGGAAAAAATATTATCATTTCCAGGGCATTGTTCTGTTGTTCCTTCCCTCCGCGACCATCGCCTGGATGGTTTATGCGACCCGAGGCACGGCGTCACCTTATTACGCCGGGCTGACGCTGGTGCTGATGGTCCTCGCCGTGGTGCTGGACTGGCCGATCTGGCAAAGCATTGTTTCGGTTTTGCTGGTCCTGCTGCTCTATGTGGCCGCCTGTTTGTTTTCGCCGGCGCCGTTTGACGGGAGCTTGTTCATAAACAATTTATTTTTTCTGGTTTCCTCCAGCATCGCCATCATCGCCGGCAGCTATTACCACAGCGGCGTGCGGATCCGGGAGTTTGTTTCCCGCAGCGAACTGGACAAGAGCCGCAAGGCGCTCGAAGCGAGCCTCCAGCAACTCAAGGAAAACGAGATGCAACTGGTGCAATCCGAAAAGCTCGCGTCGCTCGGCCGCATGAGCGCGGGCATCATCCACGAGATCAACAACCCGCTGAACTTCGCCACGACCGGCCTGTTCACCCTGCGCAAAAAGGCCAGATACCTCGCGCCGGAACAACTGGCGGATTACACCGAGGTCCTCACCGATGTCGAGGACGGCCTCAAGCGCGTGCAGACCATTGTTTCCGATTTGCGGGTGTTCACGCATCCCGGCACCGAGCAGCTTGACCCGGTGCCAGCGGCGGAGGTTGTCACGCCGGCCTTGCGGCTCCTGGGCAACGAGTGGCGGGACGCGGTGCAAATCGAACTGCGGCTCGCGGAACGCCAGACCTTCCTGGCCAATAAAAACCGGCTGACCCGGGTGATCGTGAACCTGCTGCAAAATGCGCTCGACGCGCTGAAAACGAAATCCTTCGCTCCCGGCGAAAAACCAACCATCTGGATTGAAGGCCGCGTCGCGAACGGGCAGAGCCTCCTGTCCATCCGCGACAATGGCACGGGCATTGACCCGAAACATCTGGACAAGATTTTCGACCCGTTCTTCACCACGAAGGACGTGGGCGAAGGCATGGGCCTGGGCTTGAGCATTTGTTACAGCATCATGGAGGAATGCGGCGGGAAAATTTCGGTGAAAACGGAACCGGGAAAATTCTGCGAATTCACGCTCGCATTCCCCGTCAAAACAAATCAGGCTGCGAACTGAAAACCAGACATGGAAAATCTCTACGACTATAAAAAATTCGCCATCCTCTACGTGGACGACGAGGAAAAATCGCTGAAGTATTTCGCGCGCGCCTTCGGCGACGACTTCCGCGTGCTCACCGCCGCGAACGCCCAAGCCGGCCTCAAGCTGCTGGAACAGCACGCCGACGAAATCGGCCTGCTGCTGACCGACCAGCGGATGCCCGGCGAAAAGGGCGTGTGGCTGCTCGAACACGCCCGCCAGTTGCGCCCGCGCATCCTGCGCATTCTCGTCACGGCTTACTCGGATTTTGACACCGCGATTGCCGCCGTCAACAGCGGCGCGATTTACAAATACGTCAGCAAGCCGTGGGATCCGCCGCAGCTTGAACTCACCCTCCGCCAGGCAATGGAATTTTTTTTGGTGCAGGCCGAGCGCGACCAGTTGCTTTACGAAAAAATGTCCGTGCTGCGCAACATGATGATTGCCGACCGCATCGTGAGCCTCGGCCTGCTGGCCGCCGGCTTGAGCCATCAAATCCGCAACTCGCTCGTGGCGGTGAAAACCTTCCTCGACCTCGCGCCGAATAAAATGGCCGAGGAGCGGACCGGCACGAACGGCCTGCGCAACCCCGAATTCTGGAAGGACTACCACCAGAACGTCCAGTCGCAGATGGAAAAAATCAACCACCTGCTCAAGGATCTCTGGACCGCCTCGGAAAATCCCTCCGCGCCGTTTGCCGACGAGGTGTCCCTGCGCCAGATCGTGGACGAGGCGCTGGCCGTGCTCCACGACCAGGTCACCTCGCGCCGGATTGAAATTGAAAACCGGATTCCCGATTCGCTGCCCGCGCTGAAAGTGGACAAGCCAAAATTCCGCCGGCTGTTTGAATTGTTGTTGACGGAAGAATTGTCCACGCTGCCCGCCGGCAGCCGCGTGACGTTTTCGGCGGAACTGGAAGGCGGCGGCGCAAAACCGGAAATCGCCCTGCAAATCACCGACAACGGGCCGGGCTGGCCGCCGGACGCGCTGCGCGTCATTTTCGACCCGTTCGTGGTGCGCGACAGCGTGCCGTCCGAATACGGCATCAATCTGATGGCCTGTTTTTTTATCGTCCATCATCATGGCGGAAAAATTGACGCCAAAAGCCAGGCCGGTCGCGGCACGACGTTCACCCTCCGGCTGCCGCTGCAACCCGAACGCGCCGTGACGCCGCCCGGCGAATCGGATTTTTTGCAAAAGGCGCTGTTGAACGGGGAGCTTTGGCAGAATTTGATTGCCGGCGGTTGACGGATTTTGCGGGGCTACATGCCGAAAAGCCGGCATTGCCGATTCAAGTTTCCATTGACCTGCGGGCAAAAATTGTGGGATGATTTCGGCGTCGTCGGGTCTCGTGCAGAGTTTGGCCTGTTGAGGAACTGATGAAAACCATTTTGGTTCTGTCCGCCCATCCGGATTTCACGGAAACCATCCGCGCCAGTCTGGATCCGGAGCAATACCGCGTTGTCCACTGCCTCGGAGTGGATGAAGCCGAACCGCTGCTCGTCCACGTGCTGGCCGCCGCCTGCATTCTCGATTTGGATTTGATGGACGTTGATGGCATCCGGGTCATCGAACGTTTCCGGCGTCTTGACACCAAGACTCCCATCCTCGCGTATTCCGCCGAAAACCGGTCTGAATGGGAGGATGAAGCTTTCCTGCAAGGCGTTACCCATGTGCTGGCCAAACCCGTTCGCGGCCGGCTTTTGAATTCATTGCTGGACCGCCTGTGGTCCGGGCCCGCCCCCCAGCCTCCCGCGCCCGCCACCGAACCCCCCGCGCCGGTCACGCCCGACACGCCGCCCGCGCCGGTTTCACTTTCCCGCCCGTCCGGATCGCCGGCCGACGGCCGTTCTGTCAATGCGGCGAAAACGCTCGACGTGCTGCGCGATTTTTCGTCCATCCTGACGCATTCGCTGGACGCCGAGGCGATGTTGAAACAATTCCTGCAGTTCCTGCGCGAAATGTTGAGCGTCAACCGCGCCGCCATTTTTCTCAACCTGCCCGACACGCCGCCGGGCAGGACGCCGCCGCCGGAGAACAGCCGCCGCCTGCACGCGGTGTCCGCCATCGGCATTTCCCCCGGACTGCTCGAACATTTTGAACTTTCGCTGGACGCCGGCATCGGCGCCCAGGTTGCCAAGCTCGGCCGGATTCTCCGCCGCCACAGCGACGAGGCCCGGATGGATGCCGGGACGCAAAAGGAATTTGAACTGCTCGGCACCCAGGTCGCCGTGCCCATCCCCGACCGCGGGACGATTGCCGGCGTCGCCGTGTTCGACGGGCGCGTCACCGGCGAGCCGCTCGTGAACGTCGAGCTGGAACTCATCTTCCACCTGCTCGAACAGGTCGGCCTCGCCCTCCGCAACATCTGGCTGCACAACCAGCTCGCCGCCAACAACGAGATGATGACCGACGTGCTGCGCGAATTGAGCAGCGCCTGCATCGTCGTCGGGCGCGACCTGAAGGTGCTTCACGCCAACAAGGCCGCGCGCCGCCATTTTGGCCGGAAAAACCAGCGCACCGGCGAACTGGAATTCAGCGACCTGCCGCAGGCGCTCGGCGCAAAAATTTATCAGGTGTTGAAAACCGGCGTGGCCATCGGGCCGTTCCGCCACGAGCCGGAAAATTCGCCGGGCACCATTTACAGCATCAGCGTCGTGCCGTTTCAACGGGGCGACTCCACCGTGCCGGTTTCGGCGCTGCTCACCGCCGACGACCTCACGCAGGCCGAGCAGTTGCAGCGGCTGGAAGTCGAGGCCGCCAACCTGCGCCTCATCAAGTCCATGGCCGACCGCCTCGCGCACGAAATCGGCAACGCCATGGTCCCGCTCTCCACGCACCAGCAGTTGCTCGGCGAGAAATTCAAGGACAAGGAATTCCGCGAATCGCTCGACCACGCGATGGCCGACAGCGTCAAGCGCGTCACGCGCCTGGTCAGCCAGATGCGGTTCCTTGCGCGCGAGGGGCAAATGGACCGGGAGTTGTTCCCCGTCGAAAAGCTGGTCGAGGAGGCCTATCAGGAGGCGCGCAAACATCAGCCGGCCGAGACCACGCAGTTGAAATGCGAGAGCGGCGGCAAACCCATCTCCATCACCGGCGACCGCGCCGCGCTCAAGCACGCGTTCGCCGAAATCATGCTCAACGCGCTCCAGGCCAATCCCAAGACGCCGGTGGTTGGAGTGCGCCTGCAGGCCGGGACCAACAGCGCGGGCGGACAGAACGTGCAGATTGAAGTGCAGGACAACGGCGCTGGTTTCACCGCCGAGGCCGCCGGGAAGGCGCCGTCGCCATTTTTCACCACGCGCAACGTCGGTTTGGGACTGGGCCTGACCGTGAGCCAGAAAATCATCGAGACCCATCGCGGCAAGCTGGAAATCATCCCGCCGCAGACCGGCCAGCACGGCATCGTCCGCGTCTCGCTGCCGATGGAGCCGGGCATTTCCACGGCGGCTTGAGCCAATTATCAAGGAGTGACCCCATTATGAAACGGACTCTTTTCCTGTATTCATTTTGGGTTGGACGATTGGGGCATTTGGCGTTTGGCCGTCGCGGAGCGACGCGATGATAATAGCCCAGCCATTTATGGCTGGGTAAGGCCGGTGGTTTGCAAGCAGACGAGGTTTGTCTGCAAACAGACGCCCGTTGTCTGCAAGCACACGGCGGGTTCAGGAAATCAATTCCCGGCTGCTCGCGCACTTTGCGCAATTCACAATTTCCCCTTGATGCCCGCAACTGGCCGGCAATGCGCGGGTCGTGCCGGCGCGCGGCGGCCACCGCGCAAATCCTTGAAGCATCATTCATGTTTGTTTGGATTTGATTTCTCCACTCAAGAGTTTTTCCAGTTCTTCGGTCAATTTGAGTTCCCGCGCCCATTGCTGCATGTAGTTTTCGTCCAATCCGCCGGCTTGCACGGCCACCACGCCGGCGGCGGCGCCGAGTTGCCGCCCGGAAGGCGTGATGCAACTGATCGCCGGCAACGAATGTGTTTGCGGCGGATGACCGTTACAGCTATACAAATTCGCCGGGCGTGAACCCGGCAGGTTTTTTCCTGCCCGTCCCGCCGTAATATGCGGTTGGACAGGCGCGAAACAACGGAATAGAGAAAGATAAAATATGCCAGCCATTAAAGGTTTGTTACTCGTTTGTGGGAAGCCCGGCCGTGTGCCCGGCCTGAATCGCCAGTGCCGTTGGGCCGGATGGCTGGCCACAATCATCGGACTGGCCGCGTCAATCTGGTGTTCAACGGCCCGCGCGGAAGACACCGGGACGTTTACTCCGTCAATGGGGCCGAATCAGCCCGTGGGAACGGCGCGGGGAATATTTCCGGGCCGGGTTGCCTGGAGCTACGATTTGAGCGCCTGCAATTGGGATGGCACCTCAAAGTATTGGTTTTCACCCCAGTTCAATGACCAGACCAAAATCACGAAAATACTGAACAATGTCATCTGTTCCGTGGCGGGCCAGACGGCCATCAGCAACGCGTGGGATGTTTTGTTCAGATCCAAAAATGCCGGGCCTTCGTATGTGAAAGGCGAAAAGATTGCCATCAAGCTCAACCTGAACAACGGCGGCAAGAACAGCAATCAAATTGACGCCTCGCCGCAGTCGGTCTATGCGCTGCTCGACGGACTGGTCAACCAGTTCGGGGCGGACCAGGCGGACATCACCCTTTGCGACCCGGACAGGGAGAACAAGTGCTCGGTCATTTCGAATTATTGCCACACGATGTTTCCGAATGTCAATTATGACAGCAACCTCGGCGGATTCACCTCCAACGCCTTCGCCTATTCCGGCCCCGGGCCGACCGAAACCTCGATGTCCACCGCCGTCGTCAACACCAAATACCTCATCACGATGGCGATCTTGAAGCGGCATTGCACGCCGTCCACGACCTATCACGATCCAACTGATAAAACTGATTATGGCAACGCTTCAGTCACGATGATTTTCAAGAGCTGCTGGGGAATCATTGGGAACACGCGCTCAAGCCAGCATCCCATGCTCCATGACTGGGCTTATCCGCTGGCCAGTTACGATCAACTCGTTGACATGTATGGAAGCAAGAACGTTGACGGAAAGACGGTGCTGAACATCGTTGACGGCCTTTATTCCGGGGACCGGTGGAACAGCGAGCCGCACAAGTGGCGACTGGCCCCGTTCAACGGCCACTGGCCCTCGAGCTTCTTCGCCTCGCAGGATCCGGTTGCCCTCGAATCGGTGGGGCTGGATTTCTTGAGGTCCGAGATGCCCTTGATCAAAAATGCCGACCGCCACCTTTATGAAGCGGCGCTGGCCGACAACCCGCCCTCCGGAACGGTTTACAAGCCGGATGGTGTCCGGTTGAAAAGCCTGGGGGTGCATGAATATTGGAACAATGCCACCGATAAAAAATACAGCCGCAACCTCGGCACCGGCAAAGGCATTGAACTGGTCACCATTCCGGAGGGCGCTCCGGCGGCCAGTGTCGCCAAAACGGCGGGCGGAATTTAAGTTTGTTCCGTTCGGTGGCACGGCCATGGCCAGATCGCTCCGGGTGGCTTCGCTTTTTGAGGAATTTCTCCTCGAAATATACCCGGCAGACCGGCAGGATGCCCGCGTGAACCCGACAAATGTTCGCTGAAGTTCTCGAACCACTTTTGAAAAAATGAAAAACCTTAAATCCGCTTCCGCTGGAATTGTAATCTCCCTCGCCGCGACCATGGGCCACGGCGCGCCCTTGTTCTCCGAACACGATCAGCAAGTGGACGCGCTGCTGGCGCGGATGACGCTCGACGAAAAAATCGGCCAGATGGTGCAGGTGGATTCCAGCGCGCTGAAAGACAAGGCTGACGTGCAAAAATATTTTCTCGGCTCCGTCTTGAGCGGCGGCAGCTCCGATCCCGCCGCCGGCAACTCCGCGCAAGACTGGCTGAACTTCGTCACGGAATTTCAAAACCAGGCGCTGCAAACGCGGTTGAAAATCCCGCTGCTTTACGGCATAGACGCGGTTCACGGCCACAACAACATTGATGGCGCGGTGATTTTCCCGCATCACGTCGGCATGGGCGCGACGCGCGATCCGAAGCTCGTCGAACGCGCCGAGCGCGTCACCGCCGGGGAAGTTGCCGGCACCGGCATCCGCTGGGCGTTCGCGCCGTGCGTCGCCGTCCCGCAGGACGAACGCTGGGGCCGCACCTACGAGGGCTACAGCGACAATCCGGCGCTCGTTTCCAAGCTCGGCGCCGCCGCCGTTCGCGGCTTCCAGGGCGAAAAACTTTCCGCTGATCCGACGTCCGTGCTCGCCTGCGCGAAACATTTCATCGGCGACGGCGGCACCACGAACGGCGTTGACCAGGGCAACACGGTTTGCGACGAGCCGACGCTGCGAAAACTTTACCTGCCGCCGTATCGCGCGGCGGTCAAGGCTGGCGTCGGCTCCATCATGGTTTCCTACAGCAGTTGGAACGGACAGAAAATGCACGGGAACCAATACCTGCTCACCGGCGTGCTGAAAGGCGAACTCGGCTTCCGCGGTTTTCTGGTCTCCGACTGGGCCGCGATTGATCAGATTTCACCCGACTATAAACATGACATCGAACAATCCATCAACGCCGGGCTGGACATGATCATGATTCCCAACGGCCCGGGCAGGGCG
>Ga0224534_1000560_pt1 | contig 23423 bp, 15 predicted proteins | sample 714E12024metaG_FD_172012 | JGI IMG/M metagenome (GOLD analysis project Ga0224534, IMG submission 172012) | Peat soil microbial communities from Stordalen Mire, Sweden - 717 E1 20-24 | ecosystem: Environmental > Terrestrial > Soil > Wetlands > Peat | place: Sweden: Norrbotten County, Stordalen... | reverse complement strand
AAAGAATTTTCAGAGCCTGATCAACGCTTATCAGATGGTGGCAAACAGCGGGCAGCAGACACCCAGATTGGTGATTATCGGCGGACATGGTTGGGGGAATGAAGAGCTGGGCAAGGTGGTTAGGGAATCGGGATTGGATGAGCGGGTCAGGCTGGTCGGGTATGTCCCGGATGAGGACCTGCCAACCCTGTACCGCCGGGCGGCAGTCTTTGTCTATCCCTCGCTGTACGAGGGCTTTGGCTTGCCTCCCCTGGAGGCGATGGCCTGTGGGACGCCTGTCGTCACCTCCAACATTTCGTCGATTCCCGAAGTGGTCGGGGAGGCCGCCATGCTGATCGATCCTTACAATACTGCGGAAATCGCCCAGGCGATGGCCTCCGTTCTAACGAACCAGGGGCTGAGGGATACTCTTAGGACGAGCGGTCTGGTTCGGTCCAGGCTGTTCAATTGGGATAAAACGGCCCGGGAAACGCTCAGCCTTTATCGGGAAGCCATTGCAGAGTGCAAGGCTAAAAGACATGGTGGGTGATGGTCGTGCGCATCGGTGTCAATGCCTTACAGTTGACTGCCAGAAACTCGGGCGTGGGTCAGTATATCTACCAGATGCTCTCCTCGTTGCTGGCATCGGGCACGGATCAATTCCAGATCTACTCAAGCCATGGTGTGGCGCCTGCTGAGTGGTCATCGAGACGCAATGTGAATATCAAAGAAATTCCTTTCCGCAAGGAACAACTGACCTTGAGAAATCTGTACGAATTGTTGTTTTTCGGGGCAGCTTTTGGCCGGGATAAGCTATCGCTTTTCTGGTCGCCTGACACCAAGCTTCCCCTATTCCTGCCTTCCAATATTCCCTATGTCGTTACGGTGCACGATCTGGCCATCTTCAGAGAGCCGGAAACCTACAAGTTATCAAGGGTGGTTTATTGGCGCCAGCTTTTCAAACATGCAGTTCAGAGTTCGGCTGGTATCGTGGCGATATCTCAGACGACCAAGAATGATCTGATGGAATTGATGAGGATACCTCCTGAAAAAATAAGGGTGATCTATAATGGTGTCAACCCCCGTTTTCGACCGCTAGACGACCGGGATTATCTGGCGCGAGTTGCCGGAAAGTATGGTCTGCCCAAGCAATTTCTGCTGTTTGTAGGGTTATTCTCTCCAAGGAAAAATATCGCTGGAATTTTGCAAGCTTATGCTATTTTAAAAAAAAAGCATCAGGTTTCGCACCATCTGGTTATGGTTGGGGAGAGGGGCTGGTTGTACCGGGCCGATCTTGAGCTGGTACAACGCCTGGGTTTGGAGAGCGATGTGGTTTTCCCCGGATTTGTAGAAGATGAGGATCTGCCGGCAGTTTATAATCTTGCCGATGTTTTTATTTTTCCATCACTATACGAGGGTTTCGGATTGCCGGTGCTGGAGGCTATGGCTTGTGGCACGCCAGTGGTAACGTCTGATCTTTCAGCACTTCCTGAAGTGGTAGGAGATGCAGGCGTTCTTATCGATCCCCGCGACCCCGAGGAGATAGCTTCGGGGGTGTATCGTTTGTTGTCGAATTCCAAGCTGGCATCGGGCCTAGCCAGGGCAGGCCTGGAACGGTCAAGTCATTTTACCTGGACAAATGCCGCCAGGGAACTCATCGCAGTATTTCAGGAATTAACTTAATTTGCTGGTGGTCGGGATGAATAAGGTAATGCAATTGCAGAAAAGTAAATATCTGCGAGCAGCAGTTGGTCTGGCGCTGACCGTGGTCTTTCTCGTCATTGCCCTCCATGGCATCCAGTTCAGCCAGTTGGCGACGGCTTTCAGGGAGATCAACCTGGCCTTCCTCGGGTTGTGCATCGCGCTTTTTGCGGTCAGCGTTTTCGGCCGCGCCCTGATGTGGCGGGTCACCACCAGGCCCTTCGGCAGGGTGGGTCTGTCCACTCTTTTCGGCGGGGTCGTGGTCGGTTACCTGGCTAACAACCTCCTCCCCCTGCGGGCGGGAGAATTGGTGCGAGCCTACTACCTGACAGCGCGCACCGGGATTGCCGGGACGGTAAGTTTTTCTACAGTCTGTATCGAGCGCATGACTGATGTCTTTTCCCTGGCGCTCCTGCTCCTGATAGGGATTGCCTGGGGAGTGCCCGGGATCTCTCCGCAAAGCGCCAAGAAGGCCTTGGTGGTACTGGCGCTGCTGGTGGTGGCCTGTGTTCTCTTCATTGGCTGGGTAGTGAGATTGAGGCGGACAGGAAGAAGGTTCCCCGGGCTTGCCGGCCGCCTGTTTAATATCTTCGATTCCTTTTTGGAGCCCATCAAACGATTGCGGGACTATAGGCTGGTTGCTTTGCTGATTGCCATCAGCCTGGCCGTCTGGTTCAGCAATTATCTCAGTATGGCCGCTCTGGTCAGAGGAGAATTGGCGCACTTTTGGACCCCGGCGCTGCTTCTGATGCTGTTTATCAATATCGGTGTCCTCATCCCATCGTCTCCTGGCGCTTTCGGGATCATGCAGATTGCCTTCTGGATGGCTCTGGCGCCCTTCGGGGTGTCCCGGGCGAGTGCCCTGGCGCTTTCATTTGCCTACCAGGGAGGCGTTTACCTTTTTACTCTGGCGGTGGGGATTCCCTATTTTGTGGCGGCTCATCTCAGATTGCATGATGCTGCTAAAATGAGGCTCTCGGGTGGAGTTGAACCAGGGGAAGCGAGCGATCAATAGGAGCGGAATTGTGATCTTGTACGGTAGGATGTTGCTGGAATAGATTAAATTGTTCTTGAACAATGACTTCATACGGTTTTTCACGCGTTATACTAAAAGTATATTATGGCAGGATTTTTAAATGAACATTGCTTTTGATGCCAGGCCAAGGCAATGCTAAAAATAGAACTCTATCGTGGTTTTACAGGCGCCTACGGGTTGCTGCAGAAGATGGGGAAAGTGTAGGAGATGGTTGTTTGGGGCGGGTGCTGTTTGTAGCCACGGTGGCCACCCACATCAGGGCGTTCCACCTTCCGTTCATCAAAATGCTGCAGGAGCAAGGGTACCAGGTAGAGGTGGCCTGTGCCTTGGACGTGCCGTTGGAAAGCCCGCTGCCTGGAGTGGAGATGCCGGTGTGGGAGATCCCCTTTGCCAGGTCGCCCTATCACCCGGGGAATATCGCCGCCTACTTCAGGATCAGGCGGCTACTGCTGCAGCGTCATTACGATCTCGTACACGTCAATACTCCTGCTGCTGCCTTTTTGACCAGGCTGGCGGCGCGAAATATGCAAATACCCGTGCTGTACATGGCGCACGGGTTTCACTTTTATGGGGGAGCGCCGCTGCTCTATGGCTTTCTGTATTATAGCATGGAGCGGCTGGCCAGCCGCTGGACGGCCGGGCTGATCGTGCTCAACCGGGAGGACCTGCTGGCCGCCAAGGGGTTCGGCCTGATCGAGGGAGAGAACCTGTTCCTGGTGCACGGGGTGGGCGTTGACCTGGATGAGTATTCCCGTAAAAAGCCTGGCCGGTTGGCTGGTATAAGACTAGAATTGGGGTTGCCGGAAGGTGCCCCGGTGGTTTCCTGCATCGCTGAATTGATACCCAGGAAGAATCACCGGCAGCTTTTCGAGGCGTGGGTCGACGTGCGCCGTAAATTCCCCCGGGCGGTGCTGCTGGTGGTGGGAACCGGGGAATTGGAGCAGCGGTTGCGCCGGGCGGCTGAGGGCCGGCAGTTTGGTGGGAGCATCCGGATGCTGGGCTACCGCAACGATGTTCCGGAACTGCTGGCGCTGTCTGATCTTGTGGTTCTGGCCTCGTGGCATGAGGGCCTGCCGCGGGTGGTCATGGAGGCGATGGCTGCAGCAAAGCCGGTGGTGGCGACGGCTGTGCGGGGCAGCCGCGACCTGGTGCGAAACGGGAAAAGCGGCCTGCTGGTACCGTTGGAAAGGCCGGACCTGCTGGCAGAGGCGCTGCTGCGCCTGCTGGGCGACCGGACATTGGCCTGTGAGATGGGAGCGGCAGGCAGAGAGTTGATGCGGGAGTATTCATTGGAGCGGGTACTCCGGGAGATGGACGTCATCTATCACCGGTATCTGTGATAACTTGCTTTCATGATTGAGCCTGTCGTCGCTAAATTACGGCGGCATCTTTGCGTGCTTGAAACCGGACTTGGCCCTGACCCGCGCTTGGAGCAAGAAACTCCTGAAAGATGACCCGATCGCGCTCGGTATTAACAAAATCATGATGCCTCGCGTAGTCTAGAACTTTTTCAAAGAACCTGACAACGGGGCGATTCTCGGTCAGTTGGGGTTGAACTTCGGTTTAAAACCCGAATAGACAGGAAAATTCAAAGTATTCGTCGAAGTAATAATATATTAATGCAGATCTTTCCGGTGCGGGCTGGATAGTGGATATTTCCGGCGCCGCAGATACGCCGGTCTAAGGAGGCCGCCATGCGCAAGTCATGGCTGCTGTGGGTTTTCTTATTCATAATCGACGCCGGTCTGGTCAACCTCGGCTACCTGCTGGCTTTCCTGCTGCGGTTCGGTTGGGCGATACCTCCCAACAATTTTGGCCCGTTCGTCGACCTGATCCCCTACATCAGCCTCTGCGTGCTGGTGTTCTTCTGGTTCTTCGAGCTCTACTCCCACACCTGGAAGCGGCGCCTGGAGACCCTGTACAGCGTGGTCATCACGGTGCTGTTCACCAATATCTCCGCCATGGCCATCACCTTCATGCTGCGCGAGTTCGCTTTTCCCCGGTTGACCTTCGTCGTGGCCGCCGTTTTGCAGATCTGCCTGCTCGGGGTCTGGAGGCTGCTCTGGCAGACGATCCTCGACCGCAGCGAGGGGGAGAAGACGGTGGTCGTCATTGGCGGCAACAGCCACGACATCGCTCACAAGTTCGGTTCCCTGATCGGCAGGCGCTACCAGGTGCTCGGGCTCTTCAACTCCGCAGAGGAGGCGGAAGGCAACGACGCCTTCACCAGGGCGCAGGTGGTTTGCATCAACTCCTCCATCTCCAGGGAGGCCAGGGAGGATGTCATCTCCAGGTGCCTGGAGGAGGACAAGGAGGTGCTGCTCGTTCCGGAGCTGTATGATATCCTGCTCCATAACGCCAGCCTCAACCGGGTGGACGACCTGGCCGTTTTTCACATCGAGAGCCTGGCGCTGACGCCGGGGCAGCAGCAGGCGAAGCGCCTGTTCGACTTGGTATTCTCCCTGGTAGGCCTGGTGTTGTTCCTGCCGTTCATGCTGGTGATCAGCGCCGCGGTGGAGTTCTCGACCCCCGGCCACATCTTCTACCGCCAGAAGCGGGTTGGTCTGAACAGCAGGACCTTCTCTCCGGTCAAGTTCCGCACCATGTTAGACGATGCGGAGAAGGACCTGGGGCCGGTGCTGGCCATTGCCGACGATCCCCGGATCACCCCGGTCGGGCGGCTGCTCAGGCCGCTGCGGCTCGATGAGTTGCCGCAGATGATCAACGTCCTGAAGGGAGAGATGAGCTTCGTGGGGCCGCGCCCGGAGAGGCCATTTTTCGTGGAGCAGTTCTGCAGGGACATTCCAGAGTACCACTACCGTCTCAAAGTGAAGCCGGGGATCACCGGCCTCGCCCAGGTGCAAGGGAAATACGACACCGATGCCGCCGACAAACTGCGCTACGACCTCTACTATATCCGCAACTACTCCCTGCTGCTCGACCTGCAGATCATCTTCCAAACGCTGCGGGTGGTGCTGATCCCGGAGGCGGCCATGGGAGTTCCGGCAAACCGGCGTCGGGAATGCGGCGCACAGGAGACCGCCCGGAAGGAACCAGGTGGCTCGGAGCCTGCCAAAGAACTCCAACAATAAGAGGCTACGATGAAAAAGGAGCAATTATTCAAAGCGGCAGGAATTATCGCAGCCGCTTCAATTTTAAGCAAGATCCTGGGGTTTTTCCGGGAAACATCCATGGCAGCCGTCTTCGGCGCCTCCCATACCACCGATGCCTACCTGGTGGCTATGATCATTCCCGGGATGCTTTTCGCCACTGTCGGTACGGCTTTGACGACAACGCTGATTCCTGTCTATACCCGGCGTGTTTATGAAGAAGGGGAGCAGGCGGGCTGGCAGTTTATCAACTCGCTGCTCAACCTCGCTCTCGTTGCCTGCCTTGCAATAACCGGCCTCGCCTTGCTGGCCGCTCCTGTAGTAGTGCGAATCGTGGCGCCGGGATTTCAGGGCGCCACCTATACCTTAACTGTCTTACTGACCCGGGTGCTGCTTCCCACCATGGTGCTTCAGGCCGCCATAGCTGTTATTACAGGTTTGCTGCAGGCAAATCAGAGATTCACGCTCCCGGCGTTGACCGGCATTCCTTACAACATCTTGCTCATTACGGCAATCCTGTGGGGCGGAAGACATTTTGGGATTTTGCCTGTAGCTATAGGAATGGAATTGGCGACACTGAGTCAAGTTGTGATCATGATGCCCGGACTGAGGGATATTCATTTTGATTACCGGTGGCTGTTAAATCTGCGGGATACAGGAATGATCATGGTCGGAAAAATGATCATTCCTGTCATCCTGGCAACCGGGGCGAGCCAACTGGGCCTGGTGGTGGATCGGATGCTCGCTTCCGGTCTTCCGGAGGGCAGCATTGCCGCCCTGAACTTCGGATTCCTGCTGTCGCAGTTCCCCCTGGGGATCTTTGCTGCGGCGGTGAGCACTGTAATCTACCCGACTTTTTCGGTATACGCTGCCAAAAAGGATCTGGCAGGGCTCCGGCGCGCTCTTGTAGCCGGAGTCCGGGTCACCCTTTTCATCGTCTTGCCGATGTCGGTCGCTTTTGTCGTATTGAGACAACCGATGGTCAGAGTTCTTTTTCAGCGGGGCGCCTTCGATGCCCGCGCCACCAGTCTGACTGCCTATGCCCTGCTATTTTTCAGCCTGGGGCTTGTGCCGATGGCTTTGGGCGCTCTGATCAGCCGGGTCTATTTCAGCCTGCAGGATACCATGACCCCGATGCTGCTCGGCATCGGCACCGTTGCCGTGAACATCGTTCTCAATTTCTTGCTGATCAGGCCGCTGGCGCACGGAGGGCTTGCCCTGTCAACCTCCCTGGCATCCCTATTTGCCATGGTTCTCCTCTTTGTGGTTTTGAGGCGGCGCATGGGAGAATTGGGGGGGAAAGAGATGCTGGACGGTTTCTGGCGGATCTGTGTGGCCAGCGGGGTGATGGGCCTGGTTGTGACAATCGCCTGGGGGCAATTGGCACACCTCGGTCAGGGGAGGGGCTTCATCTGGAATGCGGGTTGCCTGGCAGTCACGATCCTGATTGGAACCGTGATTTACGGGATTGCCTCATTTCTATTGAGACTGCCGGAACTGGGTTTCTTCATCGATTTCGGGCGGCGTACTGCGAGGCGATTGTTGGCGGGCTCTGCGAGCTGACAGCGCGCAGCGGGATTGCCCGGACGGAAGATCTTCGGCGACGATCAGCAGGTCGATGTCTGAATCCGGACGCGGGGTGCAAATTACCAGCAAGCATCCACCAGGTCGGGCTTGAACAGGTTGGAAATTGCCTCGATCCTGGCGGTGGACATGAAATCTTTGAAGGCCCTGGTCTCCGCCTCTGCCTTGACCATCCTCCCGTAGTCCTCTGTGGTCGAATCGATCCGCCGGCCATTCAGGAGTGAGAACTGGATCTGGCTGCCGGACGACTCCCATTCCAGGTAACCTGATTCCCTGAGCACTCTCAAGCCGAGGATCACGGTGATCTCCAGTTCACCGGCGCTCGAGGCCAGGTGCTCGAGGGTGGTGCGGTTGCCGTGGCCTGCCACCTGCTTGAGGAGGGACATCAGCCTCCTGATCAGGGGCGCAGTTGCTGAGGCGGCGCCTGACGGATAGGCGAGCGCCAGCTTGCGGCATCTGGCAACGGCCAGCATCTCCCGGAGCAGCGACAGGTGGGCCGGGGCACTCGTGAGCGCCAGCGTATCGCAGACCCTGATGGAGTACCTGTTGGCGCGGCCGGCAGCCGGCGGAGCGCCTTCCCCGAACAGGCAGGTATCACCTTCGGGCAGTACCGGCAATTGGCTGCCGGGCGCAAATCTCACGTCCACGATCTCGAGCTGCCGCTCGCCAAGCACCGGCTCCGGCTCTTCCCGGCCCTGCGCTGCCGCCATCCGCTCGATCACCAGTTGGATACTGGTCGTGCCGTTGTAATCATTGCGGTTCAGGGTATAGATCACGTCAACCGGCAGACCGGCATCGGGCGCCTCACTGCTCCACCACCGGAGGGCGGTCCGGGAAGCGCCGTCCTTGCTCAGGACCAGGCGCTGGTGCCGTCCGCCGCCGATGCTTCTGCAGGCCTCGATCCTGGCCGCAGTGGTGAGGAACCGGGGGGACGGGTTGCCCTCCCCGAAGGGCGCGAGCAGGCGCAGCTTCGTGAAGCTGTCGAGGTCTACCGATGTGAAAGCGACCTCGGCGTCCACACCCGTACAGTCTGTTGTTGCCGCAGCCGTTGTATTCAGGACGCGATCGAGCTCTGCCTTCAGGGCCTGGCAGAAGGGGGCGAGGTCTTCCCTTCGCAGGGAGAATCCGGCGGCGCCGGCATGTCCGCCGAACCTGGTCAGGCGCCCGGCGACCCGGGACAGGCAGTCGTACATGTCGACCCCCTCGATCGAGCGGGCGGACCCGACCACGGTCTCTCCGTCTTCCCTGAGGGTCATCAGCACAGCCGGCGCCTGGAAGGATTCCACCAGCCGACCGGCGGCGATCCCGATGATTCCCTGGTGCCAGGTTTCATCGAACAGGACCAGGGAACCGCGCCCGCCGGGCGCCCGACCCGCTAAAGCGGGTTCCCCGGGGCGCGCCTGCTCGGTATCCTCGAGACTGTCAAGAACAGACTCCACGAGTTGCCGCCGCCGTTTGTTGTCTTCATCCACCCCTTGCGCCAACAACTCTGCCTCCTGGAGGTCGTCGCAGAGCAGCAGGTTCACGCTGATATCGGGTGCGCTCACCCGGCCCGGCGCATTGAGGCGGGGGGCGATCTGGAAGCCGATGCCCTCCTCGTCCAACTCGGTGATACCACATAGCTTCATCAGGGCGGCGATCCCGGCGAGGGGCTCAGTTGTATTGATCGCTGCCAGACCCCTCTGCAGCAGGTAGCGGTTCTCTCCCAGGAGGGGGACGACATCCGCCACCAGGCCGAGGGCGACCAACTGCAGGAGGCGGTCGTCCAGGTGGTGTGCCAGGCGCCTGCAGAGGGAGACGGCCAGGAAGTAGGCCACTCCCACACCGGGGAGTGACCGGCAGGGGTGGCCGGGATCCAGCATCTTGGGGTTCACCACCGCGCAGCCTGTGACCCGGTCCTCCGGGATGTCATGGTGATCGGTGACGATCACCTTCATCCCCAGGTCCTGCGCCAGCCCGACCTCGGCGCGGCTGCCGATGCCGCAGTCGCAGGTCAGCAGCAGGCGGCAGCCGTGGCCCGCCAGATCCCTGATGACGTCGCCGTTCAGGCCGTACCCCTCGGTGAACCGGTTCGGGGCATGGTAGACGACATCTGCTCCCAGCGACCTGAGGAGGCGCACCAGCAGGGCAGTGGCCGAGACCCCGTCCACGTCATAGTCCCCATAAACGCACACCCGGTCACCGGAGGCCAGGGAGTCCGCCAGCGCCGCGACGGCCTCATTCAGGCCCGGCAGCGCCGAGGGGTCGGCAGGGGTATAGCAGTCCGGGTATAGGAACGCCTTGGCGGCCTCCAGTGTCCGGTAGCCCCGGTTCCAGAGGATCCGGGCGACCAGCGGGTCGTTGACCAGTTCCAGGATGTCCCGGGTGATCTCTTCCTTCTCTGATCCGAACATGGCAGGTCCTCCACTATTGTCAAAGTGACTGTTTTGATGCCATAAACTAAAGCGAATTTGTCGCCAAGAGCCATCTCCAGTGTCACATAATAATCATTTCTTGAAAAAGGGCACAGATCCTTTTTTGTCATCCAGGAGAGATACCTTGACCTGGCTGCGTATACGCTGTATGATAATAGTATCTAAAGTATACAGGGGGTTAGTTAGCATTATGAAAATTCTCTCCGTACGTATACCAGACGAGTTAAAGGTCCTGATTGACGCCAGGGCTAAGGGCCAGCACCGTCAGCCAGCGGACCAGGTGCGGCGGTACCTGGAGGTGGCCATTATCGCCGAGGACAATCCGGACCTGCCATTCTCGTTCATTGAGGGCATCCTGGAAGCACAGGCAGAGCTGGATGCGGGATTGTCCGAACCGTATGAGTTCGGGGATGGCGCCGGCCAGTGAGGATCGAGGCGGCTCCACGGTTCAACCGGATGGCGAAGAAACTCGAACCGATCGTGAAGCAGGCTCTTGACCGCGAGGTCAGGCGACTGGTCGAGGACCCTTATAAGGGGGACTACAAGAAGGGCGTCCTGCGTAATGTTCTGGTCGAGAAGTTCGAGGCGGCCAACAAGCAGTGGCTTCTTGCCTACCGAGTGCTGGAGAAGGATGGTGTCATTCAACTGCTCCATTTTGCCCAGCATGAAAACTTCTATCGAGATCTGGCCAGGTATTTGAAGAAAGGGGCTAACTAAACATCAGCTTCATCTATTCGATATCATCCCAGGTCAGCGAGAGGTCGTCGTAGTCGTCTTCTTCAGGATCGGCTGACGATGCCCCGCGGCAGATGGGGGAGTACTCGCAGGCCTGGCAGGTCCTCTCGTCGGTAGTCGCCAGGAAGCTGTCAGGATCCTTGCCGTCGATCTCGGCGATCGCCTCCCGCAGCCACTCCTCGTCCTGCCGGAAGCGCCTCTCGTCGTACTGCAGGGTGACGGCGCCTTCCGGGTAGCGGGGGTTCCAGTAGATCATCTCCACGTCGGCGGGGGTGATCGGACGGCCCCAGTAGGCATCTCCCGCCCTGACCATCAGGTACCGGTAGACGATGGTCTGCAGGGTGTTCTCGCAGGTCTTGCCAGACAATCTGCGCCGGTCGGTCTTCCAGTCGTAGATGACGACTCTGCCGGGCTCCAGCGCCACCAGGTCATACTTGGCCACCAGCCGCACGGGGCCGTCCTTCAGCCTGAGTTCCTGTTCGGGCAGGAAGACCAGGCCCGGGGCGAGGGGGCGGAAGCGGTACAGCGCCTCCAGCCATGACCCGAGGTCTCCGCCGTAGCTCTCTTGCTGACCGCTGGCGAAGTACCGGTTGGAGACGAGATGGAAATCCATGCCCAGCTCCACCTGTTCGCTGATCGGTCGCGGCCAGTAGAGGCCGTCCAGGTACCGCCTGCGGAACCTGAGCTGGCAGGACTGGTAGATGGACAGGGCCAACTGGCTGTAATAAAAACTACTATCCAACATGCTGGTACTCCTCTAGCTACTATTGAGTTGCTAATTCAGGTCAGGTATTTAGCAGTCGGTATTCAGTAGTCAGGAGTCAGAATTCCTGAGTACCTGCCTCTTCGATGTAGCGTTGCAGCTCCTGGAACACCTTGCTCGGGGGCAGCCTTCGGTTCCGGTAGTCGAAGCTGTGCGACCCGATCCACAGGTGCCGGCGCGCCCTGGTCAGGGAGACGTAGAGCAGGCGCAGTTCCTCGGAGATCTGGTTGATGTCGGCCCACTGCCTGATCTTGCTCCGGCCCGGATACTCCTCGCCCGCCAGGTACAGCAACTGGGCGCGGGCCATGGCCGGCGGGTTCCGGTACTCCTCTTTCAGGTACCAGGCCTCGCTCCGGTTGAACTGTCCGGGGTGTTCGAACAACAGGTCCGGCGCTAGGCCGATCACGATCACCGTATCCCACTCCAGGCCCTTGGCCTTGTGCTGGGTGGCGAGGGAGATCACCCCCGGCCGGGGTTCGTACCCCTTGAAGTCCCTGAGGACGCCGGCCATGTAGCGCAGGTTCGCCCTGACAGTGGCCCCCAGTTCCCCGACCACCTCGAAGAGGCCGTATCCCGGGTGCTGCCTGAGCAGCAGGTTGACTTGGGCACAGAGATTGTTGGCCAGGTCGCGCTCGCCCCCTTCCAACCCGAGTTCGGAGGCCAGGTACAGGACGAGTTCGTCGGGCCGGAGGTGGGACATCTCCAGCCAGCTCCTGATCTGTTGCAGCGCCTTCTGCAGTCGGGGAAGCAGGCTGGCCGGCACCGCCTCGGCCAAGGCCGGCCAGTCCAGTTCGCCACCGGCGGGATAGAGCAGGTCCTCCGGACTTAGCGCTGCGGCGAACTGGCGGAACTGGCCGTCGGCTTCATCCCCGATCCCCGGAACGAGGGCGTCCAGCATGGCTTGCAGGCGGTCGCCGTCGAAGGGTTCGGCGAGGAAACGCAGCACGGTCCAGATTACGGCCACCCGGTGAAAATCCTCGAGGTCAGCGGGGCGCCCGCCTACGAAATCGAACTCGATATCCCGCTCCTGTTTGAGACGGTCGGCGATCCTGCTGAGAGAGGCGTTCTGCCTGGCCAGGATGGCGATGGTCGCCTCCCTGTCGCGGCGGGCGAGGTCGGTGGCCAGTTGGGCGGCCGTTTGCTCCTCTTTCCTGTCGTTACCGTCGCTGAGGAAGGTGTGGATGCCGAACCCTTCCACCACAGGGTTGGGGTGGGGATCGCCGGGGTCGACACCCCTGATCTGGTGGTCCTCGAGGGCGTTCCGGCAGGGCCTGTAGACGTAGGACTCCCGGACCCAGTCCACCAGGTGGTTGGCGAGGCCCATGATCTCCCTGGTGCTGCGGCCGGCCACCTCGATCGGCTGCCGGGGGTGCTCGAGGCAGAATCTCCTGAACAGCTCGGGGTCGGTGCCGCTGAAGCGCATGATCCCCTGGTTGGTGTCGCCCACCCTGACCAGGTTGCCGTGTCCGGCGCTGAGCAGGTCGAGGATCTTCTCCTGCAGGGGGTTGGAATCCTGGGCCTCGTCCTCGAAGACGTGGGTCCAGCGCTCCTGCAGGCGCTGACGCACTCCCTCGTCATCCTGCAACAGGCGCCAGGCGTACAAGATGAGGTCGTCGAAATCGACGGCCGCCTCGCGCCGCTTGCGCCTCTCGTAACTGTCCATGACCTCGAAGGCCCAGCGCAGGAAGCCGTCCGGCGCTCCTTCGAGCCGCGCCCTGATCTCGCCCTGCTCACCGGGGGTGAACCCCCTGAGCTTGATCAGCTTGATGATCTCCGGAATGATGCCGGTCAGGCGATCTCTCCATTTGGTTTCGTAGTATTCGTTCAAGTGCCCGCTGTCGAGGAAGATCTTCCAGCGGTGACGGTTGTTGCCCAGCCACCGCTCGACGATCCCCCTGAGCATCTCCGACCGCTGCTGCTCGTCCAGGATCTCGAAGGCCTCGTTGATCATCAGGTACTCCGGCCTCTCCTTGAGGATCATGGCCGCCAGGGAGTGCAGCGTCTTGACCTGGTACCCCCTGGGCGGCAGGCCGCGCTCGGCCAGGAACCGGGAGATCTTCCGCTTGAAGTTGGAGACGGCGGAGTTCATGACGGTGAGGATGAGGATCCTCGTTCCCGGCTCGCCGGCCAGCAGCTTGGCGGCGAGGTAGGCCAGACAGGTGGTCTTTCCCGCTCCGGGAACGGCGGGTACCGCCAGACGCCCGCCCTCGTATGCGGCTACCCGGTCCTGGCCGGGCCTGAGGATCATCTGGCCGCCACCACGCTTTCGAGGATGATCTCCGGCAGAGATCCCTGCTGTTCGTAGCCTAGGCCGTTGTAGTCGCTCTGGACGATGGTCACTTTGCCGCGGCAGCGGTACAGCAGCCCCCTCACCCGGAGGGCGGCGCCCAGCCGGATGATCGCCTGCTCCGCCTCGTCGTTCCAGACGCCGTCCCAGTCCTGTCGCATGACCTCGGGATTGCTGAGCTCCCGGTAGTCCTTCATGAACCAGGAGGCGTCGGAGCAGTCGACCCAGAACTGGTGGTCGAACGACAGCCCCGACCGGAACAGGCCGAGGGGGGTGGTGAGGATCACCGCTCCCGGCTCCGGTTCCTGGTTGTGAAAGACCTCGGCGGCCACGGTGCCCTGAGTGATCAGTTGCAGGAAGCCGAACACCAGGGAACGCTCCTGCAGTTTTGGCATGTTCCGGTGCGCCCTGGCAAACTTGATGGCGGTGTCGATGACCTGCCTGGAGGTGACGATGTCCTCCGGCCCGGTCACGAAAGGCGCCAGAGCCTCGCTGAAGATCCGCTGAAACAGGTTTTCGGTTTCGTCTACCTGCTGCAGCCTGGCCACCAACTCCTTGAACCGGTCGTACCGGTCGCCGGCGCTGAAACCCAGCCGCCTCCGGAGGCCTGACGCATCGAGGTCCGGCAGGCTGGGAGCGCCGTCCCGGAAGCAGTGGCTGGCCAGCAGGGCGCTCCTGACCGGGTCCAGGCCGAGTACCGTTCGGAAACAGTGCGCCAGGGACGAGATGTTGCTCGGCCAGCCGGCGCCGGGCCTGGCCAGCGAGGCGATATTCACCATCAATTGGGTATAGGGCTCGTCCGAGAGCAGCCGGCGCCGGGTCAGGTTCTGCAGCCTGTGCCCGGCAGCGCCCAATTGCCGGGTGAGGGTATATTCCAGCACCCGGTCGATCGCCGGGGCGATGACGGCGATCCTGCCGGGCGGCAGGCCCTGTTCGAGCAGGTCGATGATGCTCTTGCCGAGGTCGGAGATCATCTCGGCGCGAAAATCGGGGCTGATCACCCGGTCCTCGATGACGCCGGTAGAAGCGCCGGCAGGCGCCGTCCTGCCTATGCCGCACCGGATGTTATCATACAGCGCCGCGGCGAGGCGCCCCGCCGGTTCGCTGCAGCCGTACAGGGTGTCGAGCCGTTCCACCGCGCACAATGGGAGGATCCGGTCCGCGGCCTGCTCCGGGTCGGCGCCGAACCCCCTGGTATGGCCGCCCGACGGATCGAAGGCCAGGCAGGCGCTGTCAACAGAGCCAAGCAGGGCGGCGATCAGGTCAAGCTGGGCGGGGACCGCCTCCTCCAGGTTGTCGACAAGCAGGTAGCGGTATGTGTTCTGGAGGGCCGACCGGTATCCGTGGTCCGGGAGGAGGTACCGGCAATAGGCAGCCACCGACAGGGAGTAGTCCAGGCACCGGGTTTGCAGGCACTGCTGCCTGAAGGAGTTCGCCACCTCCAGAGCATCCCGGATGGCGGACATCTTTCTGGAGTCGCCGCCTGCAGCGGCGAGCAGCCTGCCGGTAGCATCGTCCATGTCCAGGCCGTGGATGGCGGCCTGGTTCAGGTTGTTCAGGACCTGCAGGGCGATCCGGGATGAGGTGGCCACTAAGTCGGTGAAGCGTCCCGCATCCCTTGCCTCGTCGACCAGCACGGTCATCAGGTAGTGGGCGGATTCGGCGTTGAGGAACACCGGCTGGATGACCGCCTCTCCATCCCCAAGGCGCGGCAATACAAGGCGCCAGAACCGCAGCAGTTCTCTCTGCACGAAGCCCCAGAAGGTGAGTACCTGGATGGGGCCGGTCACGGGCAGATCGAGCGCCTTACGCCATTTTCGGCCCTGGGGCAGGTTCATGACCAGGACGAGGATGTGATCCGTCCTGGCGCCGCCCTCCACCAGCTTGCGGTATTCATCGATGAGCCTCGTCGTCTTCCCGCTCTGGGGGAGGCCCACATAGACCTTGTTCACAGGCTGACCGCCCTTCTGCTCTCTGATCATAAAGATTCTGGAAACAGGGCGCAGATCCTTTTTGCGGGGTTGGATTAAGGAAGGTATGTCAGTTAGCGTACCGGAAGGGTGTGCGTATAGGTATGAGCATCAACAATTTGGTTGTGTATGTTCGGAAAGGAAGAAGAACGTGGGGTTCCAGAACCACTGGGCCGGAGAGAACGGGGAGCTTGCCTTCACCTTCAACATCGGTACCGGTCAGGGCGCCTCGGTCAACGAGTTGTTCGTAGTTCTCAGGGTATTCCGTCTCCTCCGCATGGATCGTGTTCTTACTGGTTGTTCAACCCCAGGTAGTTCCAGACCATGGCGCAGGCCTCGGCACGGGTGGCATTTCCCAGCGGCCTGAAGCTGCCGTCCGGATAGCCCTTGAGCAGGCCGTACTTGACGGCCACCGCCACATATCCTCTTGCCCAGGAGGAGATGCTGGCGTCGTCCGTGAAGCCCGCCTTGATGCTCATGTTTGTACCGGCCTCGCCCTGCTTGCCTAAAGCGTTGACCAGGATGACCGCCAGGTCCTCCCTGGTGATCGGATCGTCCGGCTTGAAGGCACTGCTGCCATAACCCTTGACGATGCCGGCGTAAACCGCATTCTCTACCGAGGCGTAGAACCAGTCACTGGTGGAGACGTCGCTGAAGTCCGGCGTTGCCGGGTTGTAGGCCGGGAGTTTCAGGATCCTGTCGATAATGGAGACGAATTCCGCCCGGGTGATGGTGTTGCCGGGTTTGAAGGAACCGTCTGGGTAGCCGGTAATATAGCCCAGCGTGCTCAGGTTGCTGACGGCATTATAGACCCAGCCGGATACCGGGACGTCGGAGAACGTGACCGGCGTGGGCGGCGTGATTGGCGCGGCCGGCGCCTGCGAGGCTCCTGCAGTGGTAAAACTCATCATCGTTCCGTCAGCCGTGCTGTTTGCATTATTGGCGTAGGCTTGGAAATAGTAGGTCGTACCCGCTGTGAGGTTGGCCAGGGTGGCCGTGAAAGTGCCGGAGTGGTTGTCCGTGCCCACCTGCAGTGTGTTGGCCAGGTTGTCCTGAGTGCTGCCCCAGAGGAAGCCGTATTCGGTGACGTTCGAGCTGCCGCCGGAAGTGATGCTGCCGTTCAGAGTGGCAGAAGTGGCGGCTATAGATGAGGCGCTGCTGGCCTGCACGATCGGGGAAGTGACACCGCTGCCGCCACCGCCGCCACCGCCGCCACGGGGGGCGCTACCTCCTCCGCCTGAACTCACCGTCAGGGGGAGGGTGACGCTGGCGGTCTGTGCCGTTGGGGTGGTGCTATCGGTGACGGTGACGGTCACGTTGCCGCTGAAGGTTGCAGCCGGAGTACCGGTGATCTCACCGCCACTAAAGATGAGGCCGTTGGGCAGGCTGGTGGCGCTGTAACTGTAAGCGCCCGAGCCGCCACTGGGGGTGACGTAAGTCGTGATCGCCTGGCTAGTGTAGGCCAAGCCCACAGTGCCGGCCGGCAGCGGGGCGCCGGTGGCAACTAGGGCCAGGTTGGCGGCCGGGTTGATAGTGAGGGGGATGCTCATGGACACGCCGGTAGTCGTATCATTAACCACCGCGTCGTACTGGCCGACCCCCAAACCGGCGGGCAGGGTGAAGTAGGCGAGCGTGGTGTCCGTTACAGTGGCATAAACTGTTTGGGAGACGCCAAGGTTGATGGCCGGTTCCTGGGTGGCGGCATAGACCACCTGCACCACCACATCTTCATCTTGCGAGGCGTCATCGGTAAAATTCGAGTTGTCTCCGGTGATATTGATCTGGGTATTCGGGTAGCCCTCATCCAGGGCAGCGGGGCTGATGGTGGCGGTCTCCGAACCGATGTTGATGGAGGCGGTCAGGGTACCGTCGGCGGTGTCGGATACCTCGATGTTCCCCTCGCCGCCGTTCGGTTGTCCAAGGTTGGCCGCCAACTGGAAGGTCAGGGAGGTGGCATTTTTCACGATCACGTTGCCGGCATACTGGTTGTTATTGGAATCTGTCAGGGAAACGGTGGCGTTGCCGGAATCGAAGTGCGTGTTGACGCCGGAAATGGTGATCACTGTGCCGGCGGCATAATCGAGCGCCAGCGCCGTGGGGTTGGCCGTAATGCTGGGCGGCAGGCTGGCCGGAGGCAGGCTCGTCAGATAGTTGAACAGGTTCTGGAATTTCGGCGTGCCCCAGCCGGTGGCCGGATTCCAGCCGTAGGCGGCGTAGTAGGGGCTCGGCGAGGGGCTCAGGGTGTCGTTATCCCCAATATAAACCTGGTTGAAGCCCGATTGGTAATCAGTTGGGTCATTTTGCCCGAGGTTATAGAGCAGCGGGTTGAAGTAGCCCAGGGGAGACTGGTCCTTGGCGGCCAGGGCCTGGTCGATCAGGGTGACCATTCCTGCCCAACTGGGAGTGCCAATGCTGGTCCCTCCATAGGTGCTCCAGGCGCCGTCGATATAGGTTGCCATATCTTCCGAGGCGTTCAGAGCCACGTCGGGAACGCCGCGTGAATAACCGGAGTTGTCGGGGTTATAGTTGGTCCCGTGATAGACATAGTTGTCCACGTTTGACTGCCAGGAAGGGGCCAGGAAGGCGCCGCTGAAGCCACCGGTGCTGCCATTGGTGGCGCCGGGGCTCGCGCCATCGCCTAACTCGTCGTTCCAGACAGTCTCCCCGTTGTAGGCGCCGTCGGAGGAGTTGATGCTGAGATCGGTGCCGCCCACCCCGGTGACATAGGGGTCGGAAGCCGGATAGTCGACCGTGAGCGCCGGGTTTGAAGAATAGGTGGAGTTCGGGCTGTCTAAATCATTCCCACTCCATTTCCCGGAGTCGCCGGAGGCGGCCAGCATGGTCATCCCCTCGGCGGCTCCCTGGGCGAATATCGCGTCAAACGTCGCCAGAAAAGCCGTTGGTAGCGCGCCATAGGCAGGGTCATTGGAATTTTCTGGAGAACCCCAGCCCATGCTGAGCACGTTGGAATTATGCTGTACGATGGCCTCGTTCACAGTCTCTTCGAGTGTAGAATAGTCGTCGTCAACGCCCTCGTACACGTTGATGCCGGCCCCCGGCGCCAGGGCGTGAGCCATTTCCACGTCCAGGGTGGCTTCTGATGATCCGGATGATGAGTCGGAATAATCTGTTCCCGGGGCGCCACCCACCCCGATCTGGCTGACAATCTGGTTGACCTGATTGGCTGTGGTAGCCGGCAGTCCGTAGTTAGAGTCGAACTGGGCGACATCTTGCGGATTGATGGCGTTCCAGATGGCGACGTCGATTGTCTGCCCGGCGCCGTTCACCCCCGATTCGATCACGGGCTGCACGTCATAGGCTGTCCGGATGCCCAGAGGCGTGATCCCGTATACGTCCTGGTACACTGCAGAGGCGAGTGACGGAACGCCGGCTGTCAGCGGCCTCTCTGCCGCCTTGGCCTTGTGCGAGAAGGTTTGAAAATAATCGATATTGTCCAGTCCGGCAACCGACTGGATGATGCCTGACAGGGACACGGGGATCTGCGGCGCCGTGGTGTTGGCATAGCAAGTCCGGCCATCGATGCTGTAATCGGCCAGCGTCACCTTGAAGGCGCCGGTCGCTTGGCCGAGGGTTCCCGCGGCCAAGACCAGCAGGCGGTTAGGCGAGGTCTGCACAGTAAACCCCTGCTCCGTCAACCAGACTACTACCGACTGGTAATCACCGGCAGTCGGGGCGTATGAGTTCAGGAACTGCTGTGGAGTAAGAGCAGCCGTACGCCTGCTTTTTGTGGTGGCCACGGCTGCCTGCAGGCCCTCCGGATTGGGCAGTTTCAGGCCGATCGCCAGGGTGACCGCCCGGCTGAGGTCGGGTGTCCCGACGGGGTGAAGTTTTGCTGTCACCGCCACCGGTTGATTGCCCGTCAAGAAAAAGCTGGATACCTGCGGCGCTGCCGCGGCTGGCCAGACAGCCAGTTGCATCAGCACTGCGGCGCAGGCGATGGCAACAATGGTCTTTCTCCATACAACACTCGCTTTCAAGGCGCTCCCCCTCATCTGTCGATCAACAGTCCGGGCTCGATTTACCTACGATAGTAATGAGAGAACCACAGACATGTAAGGCATCTCTATATTTAAGGTGCAAATTCCTGCCCTTTTTATAATAGCACAACGAGAAGAATTGCGAAGTAAAAAACCAGTGGCCGGGGCGACCAACTCGCCGTATAGCGAGACCGGGGCCTACACGCAGAACCCGGCGCCTGTGAGCATAACCGGTGCCACCTTGAATCCGGCTAGCGGTACAGCAGGCACTTCGACTCCTGTGGTCGTAACCGTCACCACGGCGAAGGGTGCGCATCCGGACTTGCGTGGTATAATTGAGGTGTTCCCGGACGGATGTCCGATCTGAGGGCAGAAAGGGGCATCTCGACATGAAGATACTGGTGACGGGCGGGGCCGGGTTCATCGGCTCCAACCTGGTGGACGGGCTGTTGGCGGCGGGTCACGAGGTAGTGGTGGTGGACAACCTGAGCAGCGGCAAGCGGGAGAACCTGAACCCCCAGGCCCGGTTTTACGATCTGGACATCTGCGACCCGGGGCTGGATCAGGTCTTCGCCGGGGAGCGCCCCGATCTGGTCGACCATCACGCCGCCCAGATCGACGTGCGGCACTCGGTGGCCGATCCGCAGGGCGACGCCCGGACAAACATCCTGGGGCTGCTCAACATCTTGGAGAACTGCCGGCGCTACGGGGTCAGGGGGGTCGTCTTCGCATCTTCGGGCGGCGTGGTCTACGGTGAGCCATCCAGGCTGCCGGCCACCGAGACCTTTCCCAAGGGGCCGCTCTCTCCTTACGGGGTGAGCAAGCTGGCCTCGGAGTTCTACCTCTGCTACTACGCCCAGGTGATGAACATTCCCTACGTCACCCTGCGCTACGGCAATATCTACGGGCCGCGGCAGGACCCGCACGGGGAGGCGGGGGTGGTGGCGATCTTCGGGCAGAAACTGCTCCGGGGGGAGACCCCGGTGATCTACGGCGACGGGGAGCAGTTGCGGGACTATGTCTTCGTGGGCGATGTGGTCAGGGCGAACCTGCTGGCATTGGAGCGCATCCTGAGCGGATGCGCCTGCGGCGCCGACCCTGGCGGCTGCGCCATCAACGACTTCGCCTTCAACATCGGCACCGGGCGTGGCGCTTCGGTCAACGAGTTGTTTGCGATCCTTAAAGAGATCACCGGGTTCCAGGGCGAGGCCACCCATGGCCCAGAGAGAACGGGGGAACTGCGGCGGGTCTACCTGGATGCCGGTAAGGCGCAGCAGGAGTTGGGCTGGGCGCCGCAGGTCACCTTCGAAGAGGGGCTGCGACGCACCGTGGAATACCTGGCCGGGGAACAACCGCCATGTAAAATGCCATAAAATGCCGTTTTGAACTGGGGAATGCTGGTTTGCTCCTAACAACATCCGACGTGACACTACCTCGGGTAGGTCACTTTTCTGTCAATATAGATAAATAAATTGACAAATTAATTAACAAATAATAGAATATTATTAAGAAGGATACATCAGTCTTAACTAAGCAAGACGAAGAGGGTTGATGTCGTGCTCAATAATATCTCTATAAGCCGTATCATGAATGCCCTGGTTCCGATTTCCCGTTTCAACAAGGGAGAGGCCAATAAGATTTTTGAGGAAGTACATGAAACAGGCTTCAAAATCGTGCTCAAAAACAACTCACCGGCCTGTGTGCTGCTCACGCCCGAAACCTATGAGAAGATGCTGGAAACTGTGGAAAACTACCGTTTGCTTTTGGAGGCCGAGGAACGTATGGCAAAAGCAAAGGCAGAGGATTTCCTTTCAACTGAAAAAGCCATGCAGGAGCTTGGCATCGGCGAGGCCGATCTGGACGATTCGGACGTGGAGATCGAGTAGGCATGTGGAAAGTAGAATATTTAAGGGAAGCGCTGGAGGACATAAAGAGGCATATATCATGGCGCAAAAACGCATAGAGGAATAGCGCATCATCACACCGCCGTGTAGGCGGTATTTTTTTTAAGCCCCATTCGATATCCTGCTCTCACCAGTCTAGTCATCAACCTGGCTGATTTATGGGTTGACAGGCGACAGAATGTTGAGTAGACAAGAGTGGGAATAGTCCACAATATTTCACAACTGCCCAGACAAGTAACCTAGCAGTAAATAGTATTAAAATAGTATTAAAATGGTTGACATTAATAAATAATTAATATAGCATAATAGATGCAGATGTTGCTACGTATAGTTTTATATTCCACTTAATACTCTCCTCGCTTTGCCTCTCAGCACTTCCTTCCCCAAACAAGACGAGAGACAGGATTGAAACAACCCATCTGGACAATCATCTTCCACCCAATTCCTCTACCGTGCGTTTTCAATAACAGCCGGAAGTGATAAAGAACAGGCCAGTAATGATCCTTCAGTAATGCCGGGGCTGACTTCTCAACTAGAATGCAACTCGTTCCAAATTCCCGGAGTTAATCACAGACTTATAAACGACACTTATACCAACTTGATCCAGAGACGCCCGGGCCAGTTTGCCAGTTAGACTCTCAGCGGATCCCCGTGCAGGTCCGTCTGAGGGAGTTAAGTTTCAACATTAATATTTGGCAAGAGCAAGTTCCAAAAAAAAAGGAGGAATAGATATGGAGAACAGAGAGGAATATCAAGGCAAGATGGAGGCCCAGCTCGGTGAGTGGGGCGCCGAGATTGACAAATTGAAGGCCAGAGCGGACAATGCAGCAGCAGATACCAGGCAGGGTTATTACGATCAGATTGAAGTACTGCGCGCCAAGCAGGCAGCGATGCTGGCGAAACTGCAGGAACTGAAAGCGGCGAATGAAGGTGCCTGGGGGGATCTCAAGGAAGGGGTGGATCGTTCTTGGAATGAAATAAAGGATGCCTTTCAAAAAGCCGCCGACAGGTTCAAGTAAGCGCGATAATTACAGTTCAGCCATATCCAGAACAGAATCCGTTGCCAACCTGTAAAGAGTCTTCTTATAAGAAGGTGCTAACATGTAGCAAGAAGGCTGCTTTGTGTAATCGGGGCAATTGTATTGCTGTATATTTTAACCACAGATGGCTACCCGCTCTAATGCCCCCGCTTCCTCCGCATCCAGGCTACACCCGGCCTGAAGAATGCGGAGTACATCTGAAGCGGTGGGATAAGAGCGGCTACGCCTCTAGTTAACTGGCTCTAAGCTTCAGTGGGAGAAAAGCAATCCCCCTCTGAAGCTTAGAGCCAGTTGAACCCCACTGAAGCCAAGACCCAGTTGAATGCTGAAGCAGCAAAAGAGCTGTTTTACAAGTTCGTAAAGTATTAAGCATGGAATTTGATAATGAAACAAATTTGTTGTTCTATTTCAGTAAATAATGAGTACATATATGATGAATGTGCACGTCCATGAAAAGTTGAGGAGAGAGAGGAGAGAACAAATTTATGAAAACACTTAATAAGATTCGATTTATACCATTGCTACTTACACTATTATTGGTATTTATGATGCTAGTACCTGCAGTAAGTACGGCCCAACCGTCAGTGAACCTTGGATCGGCCGCCAATTTCGCGGTTCTGGCCGGCTCCGGAATTACCAACACCGGTGCGACCACGATTACCGGGGATGTTGGGACGTATCCAACCCCAGCAGAAACTGGCTTTGGTACTATTACGGGGAACTGGACGAACGAGGCGGGTGACGCTGTCACGCAGCAGGCAAAAACCGACTTGATCACCGCTTATAACGCCGCTGCCAGTCCAACAACTGTAACCGCCGTATTCAGCGCCCTCGGAAACGGGCAAACCCTCGGCCCTGGCGTCTACTCAGCCTCGAGCACACTTGACATTACAGGTGCTCTC
>Ga0224534_1000554_pt1 | contig 23483 bp, 25 predicted proteins | sample 714E12024metaG_FD_172012 | JGI IMG/M metagenome (GOLD analysis project Ga0224534, IMG submission 172012) | Peat soil microbial communities from Stordalen Mire, Sweden - 717 E1 20-24 | ecosystem: Environmental > Terrestrial > Soil > Wetlands > Peat | place: Sweden: Norrbotten County, Stordalen... | reverse complement strand
CAGTTCCACCGGCAGCGTTTATGGCGAGGCGGAAATCATCCCCACGCCGGAGAACGCGCCGTTCCCCATCCAGACCTCGCTTTACGCGGCGTCGAAGCTCGCGTGCGAGGGGTTCATCCACGCCTATTGCGAGGGCTACGGGTTCGAGGGCAACATTTTCCGGTTCGTCTCGATTCTTGGCGAACGCTACACGCACGGCCACGTCCTGGATTTTTACAAGCAATTGCGCGAGCATCCCGAAAAGCTGAAGGTCCTCGGCGACGGCAAGCAGCAGAAATCGTATCTCTACATCGGCGACTGCCTGGAGGCGATGCTGCACGTCATCGCGCGCGGCACGGCAAAAAAGGCGAAGCACCACGTCGAATGTTACAACCTCGGCACGGAGGAGTTTGTGCGGGTGAATGATTCCATCCGGTTCATTTCCGCCGCGCTGGGCATCAAGCCGAAGCTGGAATACACCGGCGGCAACAAAGGCTGGGTCGGCGACAACCCGTTCATCTTTCTCGACACGAAAAAAATCCGCGCCACCGGCTGGAAGACGACGCTGACGATTGAACAGGGCATCGCGCGCACGCTCAAATGGCTGCAGGAAAACCAGTGGGTGCTGGAACGACGTTAAGAAATTCCGAATGACTAAAATCGAATGACTAAGGAATTCCCAAATCCCAATGACGAACAAAAAACCGCGCCGCGCGTGGGATTTTTAGGGCTTGATCATTTGAAATTATTTCGTCATTCGTCATTATGGTTTAGTCATTTGTCAAAGGGAGGCCGAAGCAAATGAAAATCACGATTTTGGGCCTCTGGCATCTCGGCTGCGTCACGGCGGCCTGCACCGCGAAACATTTCCACGTCACCGGTTTGGATTTTGACGCGGCAAATGTTGCGAAGTTGAATCAGGGGCAGGCGCCGCTGTTCGAGCCGGGTTTGAACGAACTCATTGCCGCCGGCCTGGCGTCAAAAAAACTTTCGTTCACGACCGACGCAAAAGCCGCGTGCGCCAACGCCGACGTTCTCTGGCTTTGTTACGACACGCCGGTGAATGAAAACGACGAATCGGATATGGAATTTGTCCTCGGTAATCTTCGCCGCGCGCTGGCGCATTTGTCCAAGGGCGCGCTGGTGCTGATTTCCGCGCAATTGCCCGTCGGCACCTGCGCGAAGCTGGAAAAAGAATTGCCGCAATTTCATTTCGCCTGTTCGCCGGAAAATCTCCGGCTCGGCAAGGCGATTGACTCGTTTGAAAAGGCCGAGCGCGTCATCGTCGGCATCCGCAGCGATGCGAAGAAGGCGGTGCTTGAGAAATTGTTCACGCCGTTCACGCCGCAGATTTTGTTCATGCGCACCGAGTCGGCGGAAATGGTCAAGCACGCGCTGAATTCGTTTCTCGCGCTTTCCATCACATTCATCAACGAGGTCGCGCGGCTGTGCGAGCACACGGGCGCGGATGCGAAGGAAGTATCCGCCGGCCTGAAAAGCGAGCCGCGCATTGGGCCGAAGGCTTATCTCGGCCCCGGCGGGCCGTTCGCCGGCGGCACGCTCGCCCGCGACGTGGTCACGCTCACGAAGATTGCCGATGCGAAGGGCGAAAAGATTTCCGTCATCCCGGCCATCAAACAGAGCAACGATTTGCATCGCGGGTGGGCGTTCCGGCGGCTGCTATCGCGTCTCGACGATTTGCGCGGCAAAAGGATTTCCATCCTTGGACTAACTTACACGACCAACACCGACACGCTTCGACGCAGCGCGGCGGTGGAGCTGTGCCAGAAACTTTTGGAGGCGAGCGCAAAGGTGGCCGTGTTCGATCCGGCGGTGAAAAGTCTGCCGAAGGAATTGAGCGCGGTGTCGCTCGCGGCTGACGTTGCCGGTGCTTTGAAAGATGCGGATGCCGCCGTCATTTGCACCGAGTGGCCGCAATTTCGCCAGACGGATTGGGCGAAAATCGTCCCGGCGATGCGCCAGCCCGTTTTCGTGGACGCCAACCGGTTCTTGGAAAAGGAATTGAAAAGCATCGCCGGCGTCGAGCATCTTTCCGTCGGTCGCGCATAAAATGAAACTGAAAAACATCAACGCGCTCATCACCGGCGGCAGCCAGGGACTCGGCAGGGTCATCGCCGAACATTTCCTGCGCGAGGGCGCGAACGTGGCGATTTGCGCGCGCGGAAAGAAGGAATTGAGCGCTACGCGCGGCGAGCTGGCCAAAAAATTCCCCGAACAGAAAGTTTGCGCCAGGGCTTGCGACGTTTCCGATGAAAAGCAGGTGAGCGGACTGGTCGCGTTTGCGCTGCGCGAATTCGGCTCGCTTCAGGCGCTCGTGCTGAACGCCGGCATTTATGGTCCGATGGGTCCGACGGAATCCGTTACGCTCGACGAATGGCGCCGCGCGCTGGACATCAATTTGTTCGGCGTGCTGCTGCCCTGCCGCGCGGTCATCCCGCATTTTAAAAAGGCCGGACGCGGCAAAATCATCGTGTTGAGCGGTGGCGGCGCGACGAATCCGCTGCCGAACATCAGTTCCTACGCGGCATCAAAAGCCGCCGCCGTCCGGCTCGCCGAAACTTTGGCCGAGGAATTAAAACCGTTTCATGTGGACGTGAATGCGATTGCACCCGGCGCGCTGGCCACGAGACTGGTGGACGAAGTTCTTGCCGCCGGCCCGGAAAAAGTCGGCGCGGCATTTTTTGCAAAAAACAAGCAGTGGAAGGAACTGGGCGCGGTGCCGCTGGAACTCGGCGCGAAGCTCGCCGTTTATCTCGCCAGCGCCGAAAGCGACGGCATCACCGGCAAGCTCATCAGCGCGCAGTGGGATCCGTGGGAGAAATTGCACGAATTCAAAAGCGATTTGAACAGCGACATCTACACGCTGCGCCGCATCGTGCCGAAGGATCGCGGCAAAACCTGGGGAAATAAATGAAACCACGGATGAACACGAATAAACACGGATGGATTGGCAGGGGGGCAGTCCACTGCCCGCCGTTCGTGAACAAGCAAACCGCGGCGCGCACGGAGTGACGCGCCCCACCTGTGACCCTTTGTTTTTTCCATCTGTGTTTATCTGTGTCTATCCGTGGTAAATAAAATGAATTACGCCATCATCGGTTGCGGATTGATTGGGAAAAAGCGGCTGGCGGGATTGCCCGCCGGCTCCCAGCTCGCCGTTGCCTGCGACACCAATTTGTCGCGCGCGGAAGCACTGTTGAAGCTGGCCAAAACCGGCCGCGCAGTTTCCGATTTCAAAACTGCAGTCGCCGATCCGCAGGTGGACGCGGTGATTGTCGCCACCGTCAACGCCGCGCTCGCGGAAGTTTCCGCCGCCGCGATTCGCGCCGGCAAACACGTTCTGGTCGAAAAGCCGGCGGGCATTTCCGTGAAACAAATTGACGAATTGATCGCGCTTGCGGAGAAGCATGGCGTTTGCGTCCGCGTCGGGTTCAATCACCGTTATCACCCGGCGTTCCTCAAGGCGCGGGAGATTTTCGAGTCCGGCGTGATGGGCGAATTGATGTTCATCCGCGCCCGCTACGGCCACGGCGGGCGTATCGGCTACGACCAGGAATGGCGGGCGAATCCGAAGCTTTCCGGCGGCGGCGAGTTGATTGACCAAGGAATCCATCTGATTGACCTCGCCGGCTGGTTCCTCGGCGATTTCAAAAAAGTTGACGGCCACGCGGTGACGTATTTCTGGAATATGCCGGTGGACGACAACGCGTTTTTAAGTTTGCGCACGGCGAAAAATCAGACGGCTTGGCTGCACGTCAGTTGCACGGAGTGGAAGAATCTTTTCTCGTTCGAGATTTACGGGCGCAATACCAAGCTGCACATCGAGGGGCTGGGCGGCAGTTACGGCGTCGAGAAGCTTTTTCATTACCAGATGAAGCCGGAGATGGGCATTCCCGGCACGAAGGTTTATGAGTTTCCCGGCGCGGATAAATCGTGGCGGATCGAACTGGCAGAGTTTGAAAAAAATATTCAGCGGAAACGAAAACCCAACGCCGGGCTTGCGGAAGCGCGCGCGGCTCTCCAAATTGTCGGCAAAATTTATCAGAAAAGCGGAATGAAAAATTTATGATTATTGCGCGTTCACCACTTCGCTTCACGCTGGGCGGCGGCGGGACGGATTTGCCGTCGTATTACGAAAAATTCGGCGGCTTCCTCATCGCCGCGGCGATTGACAAATACGTCTATATCACGCTGCACGACACGTTCGTGGCGGATTTGCTGGCAAAATATTCAGAGCTGGAACGCGTGTTGGACGCGAGCAAATTGAAGCATCCGATTTTGCGCGAGGCGTTCGGGCTGGTCGGCATGGACGGCCATTTTCTGGAAGTGACCTCGATGGCGGACATCCCCGCCGGCACCGGCCTCGGCTCGTCTGGCAGTTTCACCACCGCGCTGCTCAAGGCGCTGCACGCCTACAAGAGAAATCTCGTCCACCCCTCCGATCTTGCGGAACAGGCGTGCGAAGTCGAATTGGGCCGGTTGAAGGAGCCGATTGGCAAGCAGGACCAATACATCGCGGCCTACGGCGGCATCACCTGCTTCAAATTTTTGGAAAATGGCAAGGTCGAGGCGTGGCCGCTCAAGGTTTCCGACGAGACGCGCGACAATCTCGAGGACAATCTGCTGTTGTTTTTCACCGGCTACTCGCGCAGCGCGTCGGCGATTTTGAAGGAGCAGGACGTGAAATCGAAATCGGACGACAAGTCCATGATTGAAAACCTGCATTTCGTCAAGGACCTCGGCCTGCAAAGCCAGAAGGCGCTCGAAGGCGGGAATCTCGAGGAGTTTGCGCGGCTGATGGACGTGCATTGGCAGCGCAAAAAGCAGCGCAGCGGCGGCATGAGCAACCCGAAGATCAACGAATGGTATGACCTCGCAACGGCCAACGGCGCGCTTGGCGGCAAGCTCATCGGCGCGGGCGGCGGCGGCTTCCTGATGTTTTACGCCGGGGACAAGACGAAATTGCGCCACGCCATGAGGCGCGCCGGACTGAAGGAAGTGCGGTTCCGGTTCGATTTTGAGGGGACGAAACTCGTCATCTCGTGAGCGCGCCGCTGGAAATTCCGGTTGCCATTCTCGCGGGCGGACTCGCCACGCGGCTGCGGCCCATCACGGAGAAAATTCCCAAGTCGCTGATTCCCGTCGCGGGCAAACCGTTCCTCGCGCACCAGCTTGAATTGCTCCGTGCGCGCGGCATTCGTCGCGCCGTGCTTTGCGTCGGCTACCTCGGTGAAATGATCCGGCGTGATTTTGCCGCCGGCGAAAAATTTGGCGTGAAACTGGATTATTCCTTCGACGGTGACAAATTGCTCGGCACGGGCGGCGCCATTAAACGCGCGCTGTCGTCGCTTGGCGACGAATTTTTCGTGCTCTACGGTGATTCATATCTGCCGGTTGAATATGCGCCCATCGCCGAATTTTTTCACAGCAGCCGGAAACTCGGCTGCATGACGGTTTACCGCAACGAAGGAAAATACGACACCAGCAACGTCGTTTTTGCCGGCGGCGAAATCAGAGTCTATGACAAGAAGGCGAAATTGCCGGAGATGTGGCACATAGATTATGGATTGAGTCTGTTCAAAGCCATCGCATTCGATTCGTATTCCGCCGGACAAACTTTCGACCTCGCCGAAGTCATGGGCAAACTTGTCCGGGAAAAACAACTTGCCGGTTACGAGGTGCGCGAACGCTTTTACGAAATCGGCTCGCCTGCGGGCTTGGCAGAATTGGAAACGCTGCTACAATCAAAATCAACATGAGCTTTGCCAAAGATTTTCTCACTGAAGTCCAACAAGTCACTTCGCAATTGAACGCCGATGCGATTGAAAAATGCGCCGACGAACTGGCGCGAGTGCGCGAACGCGGCGGGCGTCTTTTTATTCTCGGCGTCGGCGGCAGCGCGGCCAACGCCAGCCATGCCGTCAACGATTTCCGAAAAATTTGTGGTCTCGAAGCCTACGCGCCGACCGACAACGTTTCCGAACTGACCGCGCGCACCAACGATGACGGCTGGGCGACCATTTTTGTCGAATGGCTCAAAGGCAGCCGCATCAGTTCAAAAGACGGCCTGCTCATTTTTTCCGTCGGCGGCGGCAATCTGGAAAAAAATGTCAGCCCGAATCTGATCAGCGCGATTCAACTCGCCAAAAAAGCCGGCGCATCCGTCATCGGCATCGTCGGCCGCGACGGCGGATTCACCGCGAAGGAAGCGACCGCGTGCGTCATCGTGCCGACGGTGAACCCGGCGCACGTCACGCCGCACAGCGAGGCGTTCCAAGCCGTCATCTGGCACCTGCTTGTTTCACATCCGAAGCTCAAGGTCGGCCAGACGAAATGGGAGTCAACAAAATGACTAATTTCTAAGCCCTAATGACTAATGAATCTCCAAGTCCGAATAACGAATCTGGCGGCCGGGCATCATTCGATTTGGAGGAGCGAACGGCGGTGTTTGGTGAAGCTGTGATTTACTTTGCAAAATCTATACCCAGGAATTCGGTCACACTGCCGTTGATTGATCAGATCATCCGTTCTGGAACAAGCGTGGCGGCGAATTACTGCGAGGCAGATGACGCAGTTTCAAAAAAGGATTTCAAAAATAAGATCGGCACCTGTCGAAAAGAGGCGCGTGAAACCAAACTATGGTTGCGAATGATTGCCGCCGCCGAACCGGAATTAAAAGTTGAGGCTAGAAAACTTTGGCAGGAAGCGAAAGAGTTGCACCTCATTTTTGCTGCAATCTGGAGAAAATCATGACAAACGCGTATTATTTGTCATTCGCGCTTCGTCATTCTTTCGTCATTAGGATTTAGTCATTCGTCATTCGCGCGCACATGCCACCCAAAAACAAATCTCAAGATTACCCGCGCGCGCGCGCCGTTTTTCTCGACCGCGACGGCGTCATCAACCGTGCGCTGGAGCGCGACAGCAAGCCGTATCCGCCGAGAAATTTGGGCGAATTTGAAATTCTGCCCGGCGTTCCGGAAGCCTGCGCAAAACTGAAGGCCGCTGGATTTTTGCTCATCGTCGCCACGAACCAGCCCGATGTTGGCCGCGGCACTTTGAAGCAGGAAGTCATCGAAACCATTCACGCCGAAATGCGCCGGCAACTGCCGCTCGACCGCGTGGAAGTTTGTTATCATCCCGGCAGAGGCGCGTCTGACTGCGACTGCCGCAAGCCGAAGCCGGGCATGTTGCTGCGCGCCGCGCGCGAACTCGGCATTGACCTCGCGCAAAGCTGGATGATTGGCGACCGCTGGCGCGATGTGGATTGCGGCCACGCCGCCGGCTGCCGGACGATTTTCATTGATTGCGGCTACGCGGAGGAACTCCGGCAAAAACCTGATTTTTCCGCTGGCAATCTGGTTGAAGCTGCGAATATAATCTTGCGCGAATCCAAAACTTTTTAATTATGCGCACACTCAAAGACTTGAAAATAAAAATCTTCGCCGACGGCGCGGACAAAAAAGGGATGCTCGATTTGAATGCCAATCCGGTCATCCAGGGCCTTACCACCAACCCGACGCTCATGCGCAAGGCGGGCGTCACGGAATTCGAGGCGTTCGCGCGCGACATTTTGCAGCACATTACGGTGAAGCCGGTGTCGTTCGAGGTTTTCTCCGATGATTTTGCGGAAATGAAACGTCAGGGGCTGAAAATCAACAGTTGGGCCAAAAACGTCTATGTCAAAATTCCCATCACCAACACGCGCGACGAATCGTCGCTGCCGCTGATCCGCGAACTGGCCAACGAGGGGGTGAAACTCAACATCACGGCGATGCTCACGACGGACCAGGTTCGCGGCGTGGCGCAGGCGTTGCATGCCAAGGCGCCGGCGTTCATCTCCGTTTTTGCCGGGCGCATTGCCGACACGGGCACGGACCCGGTTCCGCTCATGCTGGAGTGCAAAAAAATCCTGAAGGACCGGCCAAAGGCGGAACTGCTCTGGGCCAGCGTCCGCGAGGCGCTGAACATTTTCCAGGCGAACGACTGCGGCTGTGAAATCGTGACCGTGCCGCACGACGTTTTGAACAAGGCGCTCAAGCTCGCCGGCAAGGATTTGAAGGAGCTGTCGCTCGACACGGTGAAAATGTTCGCCGCCGACGCGAAGGCGGCGGGATTTTCCTTGTAATGACTAGTGGCTAAAAACCGAATGACTAAAGAATGACGAAGCACGAATGATAAATGGGTTGCCAGGCTCTGAATCGGCATTCAGTCATTGGAAATTCGGAATTATTTGGTCATTCGTCATTATGGTTTAGTCATTTCATCAGCTTTGCCACTGCCGCAAAAACGTCCTCGATTTTGATGGACGCCATGCACGCCAGCAAGTCCTCGCGCGTGCCCTTGATGTCACCGCCGTCGTAGCGGTAATAATCCAGATTGCGCCCGGCAACAACGGGATTTTTCACCAGCGTGAACGGATTGCCATAAGGCAGATTCGTTGCGTTCAAGGTCGGCGCCTCAATTACGATTTGGTTCGGCACTTTCACGGCGGTGGCGATGTGCATCAGCGCCGTGTCCACGCTCAAAAAGGCGCTGCAATGTTTCATCAACACCGCCGCCTGGCGCAGATTTTTCGTCTTCGCCTCGAGCGTCAAATCGCGGTTGCTCTGCGCCAGCACAACCTGGTGATCCTTCGCCTCCTCCGGCCCGCCAAAGAGCAGAACGCGGATGTCCGGCCGTTCCTTGTTCAACCGCCGGATCAGCCCGGCGTGATTTTTCAACGGCCAGCGCTTCAACGGCAGATTTTTCGTGCCGCCGGAGCCAACGTGAACACCGAGAATCTTTTGTCCGGCCAGCTTGTTTTTGGCGAGAAAATCATCCGCCCATTTTCCCTCGTCCGCCGTCAGGAAAATTTCCATTTCGTGCGACGGCAGCTTTTTTTTCGCGCCGAGCAGCGGCAGCACGTCGAAATTGTTTTCAATCGAGTGCCGCGCGTAATCCTGCGGCAACGTGCGGTTCACCAGCCAGCGGTCGAGCCGGCCGGAACATTCATATTCGTGGCTGATGCGCGTGAACGCACCGACGATGCGCGCCGCTGCGCGGTAAAGCCTCTGGCTCTGCGGATGCGTGTTGATCGAGACGTCGTAATGCCCGCGCCGCAGTGACCAGAAAAATCGCAGCGCCCGCAGTTTGCCGGCGGTGTTCAGTTTGCCGGCGGTGACGAGGTTCTTCTGATGGACGCGATTGAGATGCGGATTGTTTTCCAGCAGGTCTCTGGAACCGGCCCACAACACCAGCGCGTCAATCGTCGCGCCGGGAAAATTCGCGCGCAACTCGTGGATGAGCGGCGTGGCAATCAGTGCGTCGCCGATGCCCGCCATGGAAATGACCAGGATTCTCATTCGGGTGAAATCGCTTGCGCAAAAGGAACCGGGCAAGAAAGGACTAATGACGAAGCCCTAATGACTAAATAATGACAAATGACGAATGGCAAATGGCGGACACACGGCTGAAAGGTCAGTCGGCATTTGTTATTCGGCATTGGGATTTCTTTCGTCATTCGGATTTAGGAATTAGTCATTTCCCCGTGGTTTCTCAAAGCCGCGAAATTTTTTCCAGCAGCGCCGTCGTGGATTTGCCGGGCACGAACGGAATGATGACAATTTTTCCGCCCGCTGATTCGACCGCGCGGCGCTCGTCCCGATTCAACGTGTCCAGAGTGTAATCGCCGCCCTTGACATAAATGTCCGGCTGCGCCGCCGACAGGAATTTCACCGCCGTTTTTTCCTCAAAAATGCAGGCGCCGCTGACGCTTTCCAGCGCGGCCAGAATCGCCGCGCGATCCACTTCGGAATTCACCGGCCGGCCCGCGCCTTTCAATTGCCGCGTGGCGGCGTCGCCATTGACGCCGACCAGCAGCGCGTCGCCGAAACTTCGCGCCGATTCGAGATACGAAACGTGGCCGAGGTGCAGGATGTCGAAACAGCCATTGGTGACGACGAGTTTTTTGCCGGTCGCTCGGAATTTTTTCCGCCACGCCGGCAACTGGTCCCACGCGATGATTTTGCCGCGGAAGTTCACGGCGTCATTTTGCCCGCGCGCCGCCGATTGGCAATGATTTTGAAAAGGGACGGGACGGATTTGGACCACGAATCCCCAACTTTCATGCAACCTGTTTTTGTGTGGTTCGTATTACGTGGTTGAAAAATCTATACACCGGCACCAGCATCGCCGCCGGTTTGGAGTCCCGCCTTCAAGCGGCCCGGCCCGGCTAAAGCCGAGGCGTTCAAAGACACTTGGCATTGGACGCAGGAGGCCGAGCGGGAATTTGACGAAATCATCCAGCAATCAAACCAAGACGCCACCGCGATGATTAAGGCGTTTCGCGGCTTGCTCGGCGTGAATGACGTGATGGCCTATTTGACGCGGATGACGATTCGCCTGCTGGAGTTGCATCGCGTCCTCAAATCCACAGGCTCGCTTTATCTGCATTGCGACCCGACGGCCAGCCATTATTTGAAAATCGTTTTGGACTGCATTTTCGGAAAGGAAAATTTTCGCAGCGAAATCAACTGGCGTCGCGCCACCGCGCACAACGACGCCAAGCAAGGCCGGAAACAATATGGCAATGTCCGCGACTTGATTTTTTTCCACTCAAAATCTGACAACTGGAAATGGAATTCGATTTATACGCCATACGACAAAAATTATGTTGAAGAAAATTACAAATTCGTTGAACCAAAACCGGGACGGCGATATAGCTTGGGCGATTTGACCGCCGCCAAGCCGGGTGGCCATGTGCATGGCTGCCGGAACTGACGGAGTAGTGTTGCTGGCAGTTTCCGGGTTTCGTGGTTTTGACCATCAACGGAAGCTCATTGAGCGCAAGCTCGCCGCCGGATTGACGGTGGAGCAAATTATTTGTGTAAGCGCACTGCCCGGTTTTAGCGAGCATCACACGGGACATGCGATTGATATTGGCGCGCCGGGAAGTTCGCCGGTCACCGAAGAGTTTGAGAGGACTCCGGCATTTGATTGGCTGACACGGAAAGGTCAGGATTTTGGATTTCGGATGACGTATCCTCGAGACAATCAGTTCGGAGTGATTTATGAGCCTTGGCATTGGGTATTCAGCGAGGAGCCTCGCCCCCATGTGAACGGTGGATGAAAACCGGCGTGAACAGCCGCGAGATTTCTCCATGACAACTTTCAGGCAAGCCCGTTTGCCAGCCATCTGGTTTTGAACGCACAACCGGTTCTCATTCCCGCTGCCTTTCACGCTTGACACTGCTTGATTCTCGGCGCGACAGTCAGTGTCACCACCAACCATTATGTCTAAAATCGCCTGCGTCTACTGCGGTCAATCCTTTGAAATCAATTTTTCCACGGCGGGTCAGCCAGTCAAATGCCCCCATTGCGGCTCGGACAATTCCGTTGCTGCCAGCCGCGCCCACAAGATGGGCCTTCCGCAAATTCGGCCGGCTGCGGAACGTGAGCCGGCTGAATCCGTCGTGGCGCCCATTGCCAACCAGATCGTGGACAACATCGAGAAAGTCATTGTGGGCAAGCACAATGAAATCATCCTGACGGTCATGGCCTATTTTGCCGGCGGCCATGTCCTGCTGGAAGATGTGCCGGGCGTGGCCAAAACGGTGCTGGCCCGGGCATTTGCGCGCACCATCGGCGGCAGTTTCAAACGGATTCAATGCACTCCGGATTTGTTGCCGAACGACATTACCGGCAGTTCCGTTTTCAACCCCAAGACCGCAGATTTTGAGTTTCGGGCCGGACCGGTCTTTGCGCAGATCGTTTTGGCGGATGAAATCAACCGTGCCACACCCAGGTCACAAGCGGCCCTGCTGGAAGCCATGGCCGAGCGGGCCGTGACCGCGGATGGCGCGCGTTACGAACTGCCAGCCCCATTTTTTCTGGTGGCCACGCAAAATCCGGTGGACCACGAAGGCACCTTTCCATTGCCGGAAGCGCAATTGGATCGGTTTATTGTGCGGTTGAGCCTGGGCTACCCCGGTTTGGAACATGAAGTGGCCATGTTGCAAAGGTTCGAAACGCAGGATCCGCTGGATACCTTGGAAACGGCAGTAGCCACGGCAGACGTCATTGCCTGTCAACAAGCGGTCCGGCAGGTGCGAGTAGATGAGAAGATTTCCCGTTACGTCGTGGAAATCATGCGGGCTACGCGGGAGCATTTCGACGTCATGCTGGGCGGCAGTCCGCGGGCATCCATGGCTCTGTCTCGCTGCGCACAAGCCTTTGCCGCCATCCACGGGTATGGTTTTGTGCTGCCGGATGACGTCAAGCAGGTGCTGCCCTATGTTTTGGGGCATCGCATCATTCTGCGTCCGGAAAGCCGCTTGCGCAAAAAGAACGTGCCTGCGGTTTTGGACGAAATCATGAATTCGGTGGTCGTGCCAACGGTGAGCGCTCCTGATCGTTGATCATGAAATGGATTCTTGGCATCGCCGTTTTGTTGGTGTTGGGGCTGGTGTTCCATTTGAACCTGCTCGTCTATGCCATGTATGTGCTGGGTGGTGTTCTGCTTCTGGGCCGGTTTCTGGCACACTCCTGGACGGAAAATCTGGTGGCGCGCCGCGCGGCAGTGGACGAAATCTGTGAAATCGGCGACTCCATCCGCGTGACCGTGGAACTGGAAAATCGCGGCCGTCTGTCGGTTCCGTGGATCTTGCTGGAGGATTCCATGCCCATTGCGGCGCTGCGCGGGGGGCGGCCGCGTTTGCAAGTGAGTGGGCCTCGGGTTGCATTGACCCGGCTGGCACCAGGCGAAACCGAAACGGTGTTTGAGCATGAAGTCAAATTTCTTCAGCGCGGCTATTTCCAATTCGGTCCGTTGCTTGTGGAAACGGGAGACGTCTTCGGCCTGCACCGGCGATACCAGCTGATGACCGAGCCGCAGTTTGTCCTGGTGTTGCCGAAGGTTTTGCCGTTGCAGGGTTATAACCTCGCGTCACGTCGGCCCATCGGCGAGATTCGCGTGGCGCACCGGTTGTTTGAGGATCCCACAAGGTTGGCGGGAGTGCGTTTGTTTCAACAGGGCGATCCGCTCAATCGCGTTCATTGGCGGGCCACGGCACGGACCGGTCAATTGCACAGCCGGGTCTATGAAAATTCCCGGGTGGCCGGAGCCACTCTCCTGCTCGATTTCCACGAACAGAGTTATCGCGGTTCGGTTGGGTCGAGTTCGGCCGAACTGGCCATTGTGACCGTCGCGGCGCTGGCCAACGCGGTGTCCCTCCAAGGCCAGCAGATTGGCCTGGTTACCAATGGTCGTGACGCCGCCGACCGCATCCGCGAAGAAGGCTGGCAGGGAGAATTCCTGAATCGCACGATGGCCCGGCAACAGGCCGCCACCGTTGCCGAAAACACCCGGATGCGTCCGGTCGTGGTGCCGACGCGAAAAAGTTCCGATAATTTTCTGCGTATTCTCGAAACACTGGCCCGCCTGGAGCAGACCGACGGCTTGGAATTTTCACGTCTGGTCAGCGAAGCGGCAATACAGCTGCCGCGGGATGCCACCGTCGTGGCGGTGCTTGGCCGTGTGACGCCCGAAATGGCGCAGTCACTGGGGGAATTGGTTCGACGGGGGTTTTTGGTCACGGCCATCGTCGTTGGCTTTGGCGGTGACGTGTTGCCCGATTGGGCCAAACCGCCTGAATGGGCCGAGATTTTGCTCGCCCAAAGCATCAACTTTCACATGGTCAACTCGGAGGACGCAGTAACGAATCTCTGCGCCCAAGCGATTACCCGTTAAGATGGACACTGGCAAACCACCCAAGACGCTCGCCGATTACCTGGTCATTGCCGTCAGTCCGGCATTGATCATGGTCATGGTGCATAGCGTTTGCTTCTTTCTGGTTGAGGTTTTTTACCGGGGAGAGGCTGCCGGGGGCGTGCGCTGGGTGCTGTTTTGGTTCGTGCTGGCCGTGGTGCTCATCGCTCGCATCGGCATTGAGCAAGGAGACGGACACGCCATGGCGTATGGCTTGATGTTGGCGTTTGCCACTTGGCTTTACCTGTCAACAGTTCAGCCCAACATCATGTTCGGCGCGCTCTTGCTGGGTATGGTTTGGTTCACAGCTCACAAGCTGACTTGCAACTGCACCCTGATTGACGAGGAGGCGGATGCTTCCGGGCAGGGATTGTTACAATCACTCCGGCACCTGCCTCGGCTAATCAAGAAGGAGCAGTCTTCCGTCGAGAAAACTGTCGCCACGCCGCAGGCATCGTCCGTATCGGTTCCACCAACGAAGAAGGAGAAAGCCGCCAGTTCGCAAATACCTGGCATCTGGCTGATTTATTATTCATTGGCCGCCTTGCCCATATTTGGGCTGGGCCAGACTCTGTTGCCTGCCGGAGATTTGGCAGCGCGGCACCAAGGCTTCATTTACCTCTTTCTTTATCTGGCCGCAGCTTTGGGATTGCTGGTGACCACCAGTTTCCTCGGACTGCGACGCTATTTACGGCAGCGTTACATAGTCATGCCCGGCAATATTGCTTTCGGCTGGGTCCAGTTTGGCGTCGTTGGCGCTGCGATTGTGCTATGCTTGTCTTTGTTATTGCCCCGCCCGGGAGGCGGCGAAGCATGGGGCACTTTACGTTATCATGTGGATTATCAATTGCGCCGCGCCAGCGAATATGCCGCGCGGTTCAACCCACACGGCACCGGTTCTGGACGGGCCGGTAATACGGCCCCGCCCGGCGGCCAGCAGGAGAATAAACCGACGCAACCCGGTCAGGCGTCCAGCCCGAATCAGGATCAGAACACCGGTGCGAATGACCACAGTGAACAGCAATCTGGCGATGCTTCCAAACAAGGCACACCTACAGGGCCGGAAGGCAATGGCAATTCGGGGAAGACTTTGCCAAGTTTGTCTTCCTCGGCCAGTTCGATCTATCCATGGGTTAAAATCCTTTTTTGGTTTGTCGCGGCGGCGGGTCTGATCTGGCTGTTGCTCCGGTATCGGGTTGTCATTTTGGCGGCATTATGGAGGGCTTGGGTGGCTCTCCGTAATTTCGTTGCGGAGTTGCTGGGATTTTTCCGGCCAGCTGCACAAACGCCTCAACCGGCGTCACGCGCCGCCGGAGTGCCACCTTTCAAAATGTTCAAGAATCCGTTTCTCACTGGCGGGGATCGGTTATGGCCACAGGAGGAACTGATCATTTACAGTTACGACGCGCTGCAAAGCTGGGTGATGGAACAAGATGCCAGAAATGGTTCGCCACAAACCCCGCGTGAATTTTGCCGTCAGCTTGGAGAGGAAATGCCGGAAGCCGCCAATGCATTGGGACATCTAGCCCTTGTCTATGGTCATGTGGCGTATGGCGGTTCCGTTCCTGGCAACTACGATCCGGAACATCTGCGCTTGCTCTGGAATTACATGTCCAGCCCACGACCAATCCGGCCCATGCGCGAAGAGCAAGTGTTAAGCAGTTAGAATAGGCATTCACAAAAAGGTGTTGACATCTTCGGCCCAGTGTATTAGTTGTAATAGAACAGTGAATTTCAGCGTCACCATTAGCACCGGTTCGAAGGTCCCGATCTATAAGCAGATCACCGATCAGGTGTGGCAGGCCGTCGTCACCGGCAAGCTGGCCGTGGGTGATCAACTTCCGAGCGTCCGCGCGCTGGCAGAGGAACTGGTCGTAAATCCCAACACCATCGCCCACGCCTATGCCGATCTGACCCGGGACGGATTGATCGAATCACGGGCCGGGCGCGGCGTCTTCATCACCCGCAAGCGAAAGGTGTTCACCTCCGAGGAGGCCTGGCGGCGTCTGGAGCCGATGATTGACGCGGCCATCGGCGAGGCGATGGCGCTGGATTTCACACATCAAGAACTGAAGGAGGCATTCGAGAAGAAACTCGGCCAGTGGAAACAGGTGAAAGGAGGCAAGCCAAACAATGAATGAACAACCCGTTATTCGCACCCGTGGTCTTACCCGATACTTTGGCGGCAAGCCGGCCGTCGAAGGCCTGGATCTGGACGTGCCGCGCGGAGGCGTTTTTGCCTTTTTGGGGCGAAACGGTTCCGGCAAGACCACGACGATACGCATGCTGCTGGGATTGCTGCAGCCGACGCGGGGCGAGGGAACCATCCTCGGCCATGACATCCGCAACCTGCCGACGGAAGCGCGGGCGCGCATCGGTTATCTGACCGAGGAACATCAGCTCTACGGCTGGATGAGCGTAAAGGAGTGCGGCGAATTTCAATCGCGGTTTTATTCCCGCTGGAATGAAAAAATCTTCCGGGGCGTCGTCGGGCATTTCAACCTTAGGACGACCAGCCGGGTGAAGGACCTGTCGCGGGGCGAGCGGGCGGGCCTTAGCCTGGGCTTGACGCTGGCTCCCGAACCGGAGTTGTTGATCATGGACGATCCAACGCAGGGACTGGACCCGGTGGCGCGCCGGTCATTGGTTGAGTCCATGATTTATCTTACCCGCCGGTCGGATCGGACGATTTTCTTTTCCTCGCACGAATTGGCCGACGTGGAGCGGGTGGCTGATTACATTGCCATTTTGGATCGAAGTATTTTGCGCGTCTGCTGTCCGTTGGAGACGTTCCGGAAGAGCGTGCAGCAGGTGAGGCTCCGGTTTCCCGGAAAGCCGCCGCCCCTGCCCGAAATTCCGGGACTGTTGCAGGCGGTCCGGACGGAAGGCGAGCTCCGGCTGACCTGCGTTCATTACAACGGAACGACGGAACGGGCATTGCGGGCGCTGACGCCCGTGGAGATGGAAATGGTTCCCATCAATCTGGAGGACGCGTTCATCAGTTATCTGGGCGAGCGGGGCGAGAAATCATTCATCCTCTCGGAAACGGAGGCGCAACCATGAAGACATTGATTCGAAAGGAACTCCGGGAAAATTTCATACTGGCCGTCATCGGTTTTGGCATATTCACGTTTTTACTGGTGCAGGCCTACCGCAGCAGCACCGTATATTTTGCCAATCTGGCCCTGGGACAAACCGGCTGGTCTAATAACGATAGTGCTCAACCGTTGCTGGGAAGTTTCCCCAAACTGGCCATGGTGTGTTGCGCGATTTTCAGCGCCATTCTTGGCTGGTTTCAGGTCCACAACGAGCGGCAGCGCGACCTTTGGGCGTTTCTGATCCATCGTCCGCTCTCGCGCACCAGGATATTCTTCGCCAAGGCCATTGCCGGCCTTTGTCTTTATGTCGCCGGCATGGGTTTGCCTCTATTCGGACTGATCCTGATGATACGGATTCCGGGACACATCGCCGCGCCGTTTGAATGGGCGATGGTTTTGCCGGTCACCGCCTATTTCCTATCCGGAGTTGTTTATTATTTTGCGGGACTGTTGACCGGCCTGCGGCAGGCGCGCTGGTATGCGAGTCGCGGGCTGGGTCTGGGCGTGGCCATGCTGGTTTCAATGACGGTGGCCAATGTGCCCGATTTTTGGCGGGCGCTCCTTTTAATTCTGCTGGGCGGAGCGATCGTCTCCACCGCCGCTTGGGGCAGCTTTATGAGCAACGGTTACTACGATGGCCAGCCGCCGTTGGGGCGGCGGGGACTGGCCACCTCGTTGATGTTGGGAGGTTTCGTCGTGGTCATTTTTGTGGTGGTCTTGCTTGAGTCACTGGTTCCGAATTCCTTCCAGGAGTCTTTCCATTGGTCGCGGTATCAAATGACCAAAGATGGCCAGGTTTACAAAATGACCCAACCGGCCGGCAAACCGCTGGCAATCACGGATCTAAATGGTGTGCCTCTGAGAGACGCGAAGACCGGACGCCCCATCACCCTGAATGATTTCAACCGGCTTAATGATTCGGAATCCAGCATCCAAACCGATTTCGAGGATCAAGCTCAATACCAAAAGAGCCATCAAAGAGGATACATAGAAAGTTCCCACTTTTTCAGCCTGTGGCGGCAAACCCCCGACACACTGTGGTATTGGAACCGGAACGGGCGGTTATGGGGATACGATATAGCGTCGCGCCGGTTCATCGGCAGCTTGGGTCCAAGTGGTTTCACTCCGGGTCTTGCGACAGGACCGGACCGTTTCAGCCGCCTGGAGGGCCAATCTGGAAACAACTATATCAATTCCTCGGTTCCCACACGGACGCTCATGACCGACACTGTCGTTTACAAATTGAACCTGGAAAACCGCACCGCCAGTGTCTTTTTTGCCGCGACGAACAATGATCGCATTGGTGGCGCGCTGGACGTTTCACTCAAGGGTGATGATTGGAACTACACCATCGTCGTGACCCGGGAGTTCGTCCAACTGCTGACGCCAGATGGCCAGGCGGTCTGGCGGATACCATACGTGCCGGCCTATCCGACCTACAACGGTGTTACGGTCTCCTTCCTGGAAGCTACCAACCGATTTGCGCTATGGCTCAATGCGAACCAACAAACGAACAAGATCATGGGATGGAGCCTGCCTTCCCATGTTGTTTGGCTCGCCGCCGGCCGGGGCGCTCTCGAAAGCACGAACCTGCCTTCCCTGTCGGGCTATGGGGGATGGAAGGTGAATTTGACTGAAAGATTGTCGCGTTCAGTCGTGCCGCCGGCATTTTATTCTTTCCTGGTGTTTTTGAGCGGCATGGACGTGCTTCGGGATTTCCCTTGGAATGACCTGCTGTTCAGCGTGGCAACAGCGGTTGTCTGTGCCGCAGCCGGCTGGTGCCTGGGCCGGCGGTATCACTTTGCAGTTGGAGGCCAATTGAAATGGGCGTTGTTCCACTTGCTGTTCGGCCTGCCCGGGCTGTTGGGATTTCTGTGCGTGCAGGAATGGCCGACGCGGGAGGCTTGCCCCAACTGCAAAAAGCCGCGGTTGGTGGATCGGGAAAAGTGTGAGCACTGCGGAGCGGGATTTGCGCCACCACCGAAAAACGGAACCGAAATCTTTGAATCCATTGGCGCCAACTGACGCTTGATGATCCGAAGGATCAATTCATTCAGACATTCGGAGCTGTCGGGTTGTTCGCCGCTGGAAGGCATAACTTGCACCGGCAACCAAGAGCGGGATCGCCCCTCTGATCCACGGCATATGCAGGTGACTGTTTGCTGAAAAGCCCAAGGAAAAAGAATGCGGCTCGACTTTGCCCCATGTGATGACTGCAACCACCGAACAGACGGCGCAGGCGGTCACCATCCACTTAAGGCTTACCGCCGACCGCCGCGCCAGCCAGCAGAGGAACAATGCCACCAGGGCAATGGCGACGTAATCCATGCATTGAAACACGGTGGTGAGATGATGGAAGGTAACCGGGTTGTTGAGGGCCATGTGGAGTTTCTTCATATCACCGCCGAACCCGAGCGCAAACGCCAACGCCATCTGGAGGAGCAGGAGCATCGTCCACAAAACCGGATAAACCAGGATCGGCAGGAGACAAAAAGCGATGACGGAATGACGGCCGCACCAGACCGATCGTCGCAGGGCCGCCATCAGGTGCTCCGCCAAGGCCAGCGGGTCTCCGAGTTGTGAGTTCGCTCGGGCTTCCGCATCGGCCGCAGACAGTCCCTCCGATTGTGCGGCTTGTTTCAAGTCCTCGCGATGGTCGGCCACTTCCCGGACCAACCGCCGCACGTGCGCCCGGGGACATCCCAATTCCACCAGCTGACGGCGCAATTGTTCAATGAAATCAGGCATGTTGTGCCTCCATCAACAGTGAGACGCCGGCGGTAACACGATTCCACTCGGAGGTTAATGCCTCGAACCGTTTCCGTCCGCGGGCGGTGAGTTTGTAATAATTGCGGTTCCGTCCCTCCACCTCTCGTCGCCGGCTGCTCACCTGCTTTTCCGCTTCCAGGTAATGCAGGTATGGATAGATGCAGCCTTCACCAAAAGCCAGAGCCTCTCCGGTCCGGGTCCGGATTTCCTCCACGATCTGGTATCCATACATTTCTCGGCGGGAGAGCAGGCGCAGCACCAGCAATTCCGGGACGCCGTTCAAAAAAATGGGGTTGGTTTTCTTCATCGCGGCAATAATACCTATAACCATGATGCTTGTCAACATCAAACTGTGATGCCGTCTTCAAAGGCAAAAGCCCAAACGTTTGCGCGACGATTGTCGGCGTGTTGGCCGGCCTACAATGGCAACAGTTTGGTATCGGATTTCGACGGTTCCGTTCGCCGCAAATTGCCTGAACATCTCGCGCATCCGATCCGCAACCCTCTGCCCGTCGGATGAACTTCTTCCGGGGATATACGATTCCTTTGCTTTTCAACGATTTGCGCGTCTGCGAACCGCCCGCTCATCGACATTTGTTGACCTACAAAGCCTCTCAATGGGGCCTTTTAGACTTTGGACCTGGTTTACCACAAATCCCATAGGCACCTTGGAGAATTCACCGGCAGCGGCCCTAGCCCAAAAGCGGGCTATCTCGCCAGAAGTGATGTAGAGTCGCCCCTGAATATTAATGGTGGTAACCATTCCCTTAGCTACCCAGCGATAACCAGTCGACCTGTCCCTTCCAACTTTGGACAGCCACAGATTATATTCCATCCCCCAGCATCACCGGAGGACAAATTGGATTCATCTTTCACATTAACCTCATAGGGCTTTTATTTGCGCCTTTGGCGACATATACAATTTTTGTTTAGTGAGGTTTTGATGAAGAATCCTCTGGGAAGGGAATTGAGAAGCCGCAGAAAAGCGACTCGCAGATGCAACTCGTTGACTCGCTAATGCATCATTTGTGATGCTTTGCTTGACATTCTGGCTTTTATGCATCATATCTGATGCGTTATGAAAATAACAAAACAAGCGACAGACGCAGCCATCCTCCGCGAAATCGGCCAACGATTGGCCCGAGTTCGCTTGGAGCGTAACCTCACGCAAATCCAACTGGCGGAGCAAGCCGGTGTCTCCAAAAGCACGGTGCAGCGACTGGAGTTAGGCGGTGTGTCTCCGCAGTTGTCCGGTTTCATCCGCGTATGCAGGGTGTTGGACTTGATTGAGCGTTTTGATCTGCTGATCCCGGAACCAATGCCAAGTCCGGTCGAACAATTGAAGCTGGGCGGCAAGAAGCGGCGGCGCGCTTCGGCAACCCGAACCACCAAATCTTTAGGAAAAAAATGGCAATGGGGGAATGAACGATGACGCTCGCCGAGGTGAAACTTTGGGGACGGACGATTGGGGCGGTCTTATTGGAAGATGGCGGCAGATTCGCGGCGTTCCAGTATGATCCGGCGTTTGCACGAAGCGGAATTGAGGTTTCCCCCATCACCATGCCGCTGGGGGAACAGGTGTATGTTTTCCCAGATTTGCCGACCAATACTTTTCACGGCCTGCCGGGTCTGCTGGCAGATTCATTGCCGGACGGATTTGGCAACGCGTTGATAGATGCCTGGCTGGCCACACAAGGCCGGACCTCCGAAAGTTTCAATGCAGTTGAACGGCTTTGTTACACCGGCCGGCGCGGCATGGGAGCATTGGAATTCTTGCCAGCCCTCGGGCCAAAGCCGCAGCCGGCAAAGCACATTGAGATTGATGCGCTGGTCAAGCTGGCGTCCGACGTGTTGACGCATCGCAAGAATCTGAAAGCCACCTTTGCCAGTGCCAGCCGGAAAAATGCACTGAACGATATTTTACGGGTGGGCACCTCCGCTGGTGGTGCGCGGGCAAAAGCGGTGATCGCATGGAATCGGGCGACCAATGAGGTCCGTTCCGGACAGGTCTCGGCGGGTGCTGGATTTGAGTATTGGCTGCTGAAATTTGACGGCGTCACCGGCAACAAGGACAAGGAACTCGAAGACCCCAAAGGATACGGCGCGATTGAATACGCCTATTATCTGATGGCCAAAGCAGCAGGGCTGAACATGTGTGAAAGCAGATTGCTTGAGGAAAACGGGCGACGTCATTTCATGACCCGGCGCTTCGACCGGCTTGAGGGGGGCGAGAAGTTGCACATGCAGTCGCTGTGTGCCTTGGCGCATTTTGATTTCAATCAGGCAGGCGCGTATGCCTATGAACAAGCTCTGATGATCATCCGCCAGTTGAATTTGCCGATGGCGGATGTAGAGGAGCAGTTCCGACGCATGGTGTTCAACATCATCGCCCGCAATCAGGACGATCACGTCAAGAACATCGCCTTCCTGATGGACAAAGCCGGCCGGTGGTCGCTCGCGCCCGCATTTGACGTGACCTACAGCTACAATCCAAGGGGCAGTTGGACTGACCCCCACCAGATGACGATGAACGGCAAGCGCGACGGATTCACACTGGCTGACTTTCGTGTCTGCGCGAAGAGCGTCCTGATGAAACGCGGACGTGCCGAAACCATCATTGAGGAAGTTCGTAACGCCGTAAAAAAGTGGCCGGACTATGCTGAACAGGCACAAGTAATGAGCCAATGGCGCAAACAGATTCAGGAAAACCACCGCCTCAATCTGCCAACCCAATAATCGTCTGGTCAATTGCTTGGTTTCGCGAACCCAAGCAAGTTCCACATCTTTGTCACCGAGCGGTTGAAAACCGACCAGAGGTGAGCGGTTCAAAGCTGGTCACTCTGAAGCATGGGGCAAAAAGGAGGTTATACTATTTTGCTTTCAATCTAATATTAACAATCCAGTCAAAACCGGTGAGGGATTGGATTTGGGCCGGTGACGATTCCAGTTGGTGGAGGCGGTGTTCCAAGGCGTTTTCGACCGCGTCCATCGAGGCATAATCGTGATTGCCAAAGAGTTGTCGGCGCACTTCGCGCCAGACCAGTTCTTCGGGGTTGCCTTGCGGACTGTAAGCCGGCAGCCAGTCCAAGGTCAGGTTGTCGGGCACGACCAGCGCCTTGGCCTGATGCCAGCCCGCTCGATCCAGGAACATCAAAATGTGTTCGTCCGGATGCCGCCGGGACACTTCCGCCAGATAGAACGACATGGCCGACGTGTCGGCGTGCGGCAGGATCAGGCTGATGAGTTCCCCGTCGTGCGGACAGACGCGGCCAAAGACATGCGTGTATTGACGCACCCGATGGGTGGGCACTTGCGGACGAATGCCTAACGGCGCCCAGCAGCGGATCGGATCGCTCATCCGGCCAAACCGGGCTTCATCTTCAAACATCAGCCGCAACGGTTGGTGCGGGCGCCCAGCCGCCACGGCGTCCACTTTGGCCTGCAGTTTTTTTAAAAGCGGCACGGGCCGCCGGGTTGTCTTTGGGATGCTTGGGGCGCGGCGTGACCCGCCGCCACTGGTGCCGGGCCAGCAGGCGACACACCGTCGAATCGGGCACCGCCCGTCTCAAGCGTTGCTCATAGTCCGCTTTGATGCTGCGGGCAGTGATCAGGCTGCCTCGCTTGGCTCGCTGTTGCCAGGGAACCAGCACGGCCCGCTCTTGGGCCAGGGTCAGGTTTTGATGGCGGCGTCCGCCTTTGGCACGGCCCTGACCGGCGGCCAGGCCGCCGCGCAGGTATTCGGACCAGACGCGCCGCACATGGCTGACGCTCAACCCCACCGCTTGGGCGATGGCTTCGGTGGACAGGTCTTGGCTGGCCCGCAGCCACAGGCATTGGAGCCGTTGAAAGGCCGATTTGCTGGGAGCCGC
>Ga0224534_1000552_pt1:0-20000 | contig 23570 bp, 19 predicted proteins | sample 714E12024metaG_FD_172012 | JGI IMG/M metagenome (GOLD analysis project Ga0224534, IMG submission 172012) | Peat soil microbial communities from Stordalen Mire, Sweden - 717 E1 20-24 | ecosystem: Environmental > Terrestrial > Soil > Wetlands > Peat | place: Sweden: Norrbotten County... | reverse complement strand
ATGGGGTGACGCAGAAGGATAAGCATGCCGCTCTATGGCTATAGCGGTTTGTGCGCGCAAGCTGGATTCGACAGGCAAATCCGTCGGGTCTTAACAGTGAGGCGTATGACAGTCCCGTATGGGGCTTACGATGCTGATTTCACGCTGCCGAGAAAATCCTCTAAGGAGAACAAAGGGAACCGTACCCCAAACCGACACAGGTAGACGAGGAGAATATCCAAAGGCGCTCGAGTGAAAGCTCGTTAAGGAACTCGGCAAATTGGCTCCGTAACTTCGGGAGAAGGAGCGCCCGCGCAAGCGGGCCGCAGTGAAGCGCGTACGGCGACTGTTTAACAAAAACACAGGTCTCTGCTAAGTCGAAAACGACGTATAGGGGCTGACGCCTGCCCGGTGCCGGAAGGTTAAAAGGAGAGGTTAGCGCAAGCGAAGCTTTGAATTGAAGCCCCGGTGAACGGCGGCCGTAACTATAACGGTCCTAAGGTAGCGAAATTCCTTGTCGGGTAAGTTCCGACCTGCACGAATGGCGTAACGATCGTACGACTGTCTTAACGAGTTGCTCGGCGAACTTGTAGTACCGGTGAAGATGCCGGTTACCCGCAGCTAGACGGAAAGACCCCGTGCACCTTTACTACACCTTAACTATGGGTTATGATTCTTGCTGCGCAGGATAGGTGGGAGGCTTTGAGGCCAGGTTCTCGGACTTGGCGGAGCCAACGGTGAGATACCACCCTGCGAGTGTTGTGATCCTAACCTCCTCCCGTGATCCGGGAGAGGGACATAGTTAGGCGGGTAGTTTGACTGGGGCGGTCGCCTCCTAAATTGTAACGGAGGCGCGCGAAGCTACTCTCAGACTGTTTGGAAATCAGTCGTCGAGTGCAAAAGCATAAGAGTGGTTAACTGTGAGACCTACAAGTCGAGCAGGTACGAAAGTAGGCTTTAGTGATCCGGTGGTTCTGTATGGAAGGGCCATCGCTCAACGGATAAAAGGTACGCCGGGGATAACAGGCTGATCAATGCCAAGAGTTCATATCGACGCATTGGTTTGGCACCTCGATGTCGGCTCATCGCATCCTGGAGCTGTAGAAGGTTCCAAGGGTTAGGCTGTTCGCCTATTAAAGCGGTACGTGAGCTGGGTTCAGAACGTCGCGAGACAGTTCGGTCCCTATCTGCTGTGGGCGTAGGAGATTTGCGGGGGGCTGTCCTTAGTACGAGAGGACCGGGATGGACGAACCTCTTGTGTTCCAGTTGTCCTGCCAAGGGCACGGCTGGGTAGCGAAGTTCGGTTGTGATAACCGCTGAATGCATATAAGCGGGAAGCACGCCCCAAGATGAGATCTCCCTGAAGGGCCCAGAAAGACCATCTGGTTGATAGGCTGGGTGTGAAAGCGCAGCAATGCGTGAAGCTTACCAGTACTAATCGCCCGTTCGGCTTGTCCATAGAATTAACTCCGCGCAGCAATCGCGGATGCTCTTCTAACAAGCCTTGTAATACCAATCAATTTCGTTGAAAATCTTGTATCAGCAAGTTTTGGCGCCAGATTGCAGCCGCGTTCCTACGGGCCTCCGGGAGAAACCATCCGGAACAAAGTAGACGCCGCGGCAGGCTGCGGGCAACCACCCGCCAAGCGCCTTCAAGTTTGCCGGTGACCATACTGCGAGGGATCACCCGTTCCCATCCCGAACACGGAAGTTAAGCCTCGCTGGGCCGATGGTACTGCACGGGTGACTGTGTGGGAGATTAGGTGATCGCCGGCAATAAAATCTAACAAAAAGGCCATGCCCTGACGGCATGGCTTTTTTGCGTTTGGCGCGACGTTCTTTCTACCGCTTTCCCGGCCCGGCGGCGCGCACCGCTTCCGGCGCGTCGAACTGCTGGAAGTTAGCCTCGAAGCGGGCGGCCAGATCCGCCGCCTGGCGATCATATGCGTCCTTGTCGGCCCATGCGTTGCGCGGATTGAGGACCTCCGGCGGCACATCCGGGCAGGTGACCGGAATGTGGAGGCCGAAGGCGGGTTCTTTGACAAATTCGACGCCTTCCAGGTGTCCATTTAGCGCCGCGCTGACCAGCGCCCTGGAGACCCTGATGCTCATGCGCTTGCCGACGCCGAATTTGCCGCCGGACCAGCCGGTATTGACCAGCCAGCAGGCGGCCTGGTGCTGCTTGAGGCGCTTGCCCAGCATCTCCGCATAAACCAGCGGCGCCAGCGGCAAAAATGGCGCGCCGAAGGCGGCGGAAAACTCCGGCACCGGATCCGACCCCATGCCGGCCTCGGTTCCGGCCAGCTTGGCCGTGTAGCCCGACAAAAAGTGGTACATGGCCTGGTCGGGCGTGAGCCGGGCGATGGGCGGCAGCACGCCGAATGCATCGGCGGCCAGAAACATCACGTTGCTGGGATGCCCGCCGATCCCTGGGACCACGGCATTCTCAATGTAGCCGACCGGATAGGCCACGCGGGTGTTCTCAGTGAGCTGGATGTTGGTGTAATCGGGCTCGCGGGTGGCCGGGTCCAACACCACGTTTTCCAGCACCGAGCCGAAGCGGATGGCCCGGAAGATCTGCGGCTCCTTTTCTTCGCTCAGGTCCGCGCACTTGGCGTAGCAGCCGCCCTCGAAGTTGAAGATGCCGGTTGCGCTCCAGCCGTGCTCGTCGTCGCCGATCAGGCGGCGGGCGGGGTCGGCGGAAAGCGTGGTTTTGCCGGTCCCTGAGAGGCCGAAAAACAGAGCAGTGACGCCGTCCGCGCCGACATTTGCCGAGCAGTGCATGGGCAGCACGTCGCGCTGCGGCACCAGGAAGTTCATCACCCCGAAGATCGACTTCTTCATCTCTCCGGCATACTTTGTGCCGCCGATGAGGATGATTTTGCGGGTGAAGTCGGCCAGGATGAAGGCCCCGGTGCGGGTACCGTCGCGCTCCGGCACAGCCTCGAACTCGGGCGCCGCAATGACGGTGAACTCGGGTACATGCGCCGCCAATTCAGAGGGTTCCGGGCGGACGAAGAGCTGGCGCACAAACAGGGCGTGCCAGGCGTACTCGGTGATGATGCGGATGGGCAGCCGGTAGGCCGGGTCGGCGCCGCTGTAGAGGTCCTGGACGAAGAGGTCGCGCTCGCGCATATGCTCGACCACCCGCTCGAGGAGCGCCTCGAACCGCTCCGGGGAGAAGGGCTGGTTCACCTTTCCCCAGTCGACCAGGGTGTGGGTTGTGGAGTCGTCCACGGTGAACTTGTCCTTGGGACTGCGGCCGGTGCGCGAGCCCGTATACGCCACGAATGCGCCATTGGCCGCCAGCCGGCCTTCGCCGCGCTGGAGCGCGCTCTCAATCAGTTGCACAACCGGTGTGTTTGCATGCACTTGGGGCCCAGACGCAAGGGTCTGCACCGCCTCCGCTATCAAAAGACTTGCCATGGACAGAAATCCTCCAGGGTGAAAGGGAATTTAAAAAACTAATAATCCATTGTGCCATAAGCAGGGGCAGGGAACGGGAAACAGAGATCAGAGATCAGGGGTCAGGTCGCCACGGCGACTCGCTGCGGCGAGGATCAGTGGTCAGTGAACAGGGTCAGGTGGAAGTTGAAAAGGCGCTCTGTAGGTGTACATATTTGTTGACCTGCAAGACGGCAAACAGCCCGATTCCATACCAATCCGAGAAAATGACGCCTTGCGGGTGGGCAGAACAATGAAAAAAGGACGCCTGGAAGTCTCCAGAAAAGGGTAAAAGTACTCAAAATTAGTCGTTTTTGGCCCCTTTTTGCCCCCTTTTTGCGCGCATTTTGCGGCCAATCTATACATATTTCGTGTACAGATTGCCGTTCTTTGGGGGGCTTCGGTCTTTGCCGCGGCGGGGGTCAGGGATCAGGGGTCGGAGGGGCGGGTCAGCGAGTCGGCGGACATGAATGGATGATTTGCTAGGTCATTTCAGCGTAGCTGGTAATAGGCCAATACCGGCGTAGCTTCTGGAACTTGTCGACCTCGCTCGGAGGGAGCGGTAGCTCTTCAATTTTGCGATATTTGCCGTCTTGATCGCACCGGCTAACTTCCCGAAGCTCCGTGCTGGTCAACAGCGGGGGCGAGATCGCGAACGGATCGGGCCCGGATTTGTAAAAGGTAAGAGTGTGGAAGGAGCATTGCGCGTAGCTCGCTCGCTGCCCTTCGTCAAATATCACCCATCCGAGGCTGAGCATCGGTGCCCCATCCTCGTACCTGAAGAAAAATACCTGTTCGAAACAAAGCTTTTGACCGACTGGGCGTCCCGCGTTCCGATCGTTGATCCCGTCCAGCAGTTCCTGCGTCAGAATCTCCCGGTATACGGCCGCGACTTCCCTGGCCTTAATGGCTCCTGCCGACGCTACATGGGACGGTATTTTCCCGATCGACCCGAGCCTGTCCGTTAGCACCTGCAGCGACGACTTTGAACCCTCGTCTGTGTCGTTCAGAGAAGCGTTTACCGAAACTGCAAGAAAACTACCCGGCTGCATTTTTGCGGCCAAGTAGCGAACATCTGTCAGGACCTCTTTACCGAGCGAGCCGTCATAGTCAAGCCAAACAACCGAGCGCAAGTCCCAAGGCAGTGTCGGAAGAGTCACATTGCTATGCCCGAACAGCAACTCAATATTGCCGAGCGGCACATTCAACTCGAATCGTTTCTGTATCTTGGCGTCGTCCGTCCATTCGATGCTGATCATCGGGTCAAACCCGCAGAGTCCATGAAACAGCGAGAAGTCTGAGAAATACACCGAACCCATGCCGACATATCGGTAGCTCTCAATGCTCCCAAACGGCCGAAGTCGCAAGAATGCCTCCGCCATCATTCGCCGCTCGACGGCCTTCGCGGGTCTGAGTCGATAATCTATCTTCCTAAAACTATTGGCCATCGACGGATTCCTCAGGCACACAATCAATACCCTCTTCGCGCACATAATACTCGAAGGTTTGCTTGCCAACTTCCGGATTGCTCCTTGCGCCTAAGCTCTCCTTCACGGCCTCAACCATTTCCGAGTTCATCAAGTAGGAGATTCGGCTCTGTTTGGGTCGCTGGGGTCGTGTGGAGGGCTTGAAGCTAAAGCTGGGATTGGGCGCAAGGTTTGTCAATTCAACCCTCGGTGCGGCTGCGACGGAGGCCGCCAATGGCCCATCAGGTTCTGAATCGAGTTGGTTCAAAAAGTCGATCACCTGTAACATTGCGCTGCTCATGTCGGCGCGAATTCTTCGGTAAGCCGGAGCCTCTACGTCCAAGCCGGTCTTTGTCGTGTTCCATGGCAAGACATCTTGGTAATCCGATTCAAAGAAGAGGTACCCGCGAAATCGCCTGAACTGCCAATGAGGCTTCGGGACTGTTTCTCCGCCGTCAATTGCGCTGTTCCAACCCGTTCGTTCGGTTTTTTCTGCCTTTTCGATCTGGCGGCCATTGCAATAAACATACCAGCCCGCATCTGCTAATAAGGGATCGCCAACCCCTGCAATAATTCGAACCCGGACTTCCTTACCTGAAATATCCAAAACCTGCTCGTAGGAGATGGGCAAAAGCTCTTGGGAGCTTAAGATCGTTGCGGGAATGGCCGAAACCGCTGTCTTATTGACTATGATCTCCAAGCCTGAGGTGAGGCTATTTGCGTGAGCTTCCTTCAAGATGGCAATCAAGCGCGTGTCGAAGTTCACGCTTTTAAATTCTTCGATGGCATAATCATAAAGCTTGTCAACAACGATCTTGGTTCCCTTTTTAGCCGGATCATCATTCGTCCCTGCAGTCCGCATAACAAACGTCCAGCCATTCGGGGCCGTTTCTGTCTGGGCTTCCCATTCATCGACATCCACGTCGACCGAAAAATACTCTTCTGCTGTAGCGGAGGAAACAACGAAGTGGCGTCCCATCTTAAATAGAGCCCGCTTCATTCCTACGCCGAACTCGCCGACTGCTCCAGGGTTGCTCGGCGCATCGTCGGGTCTGCCAAACCGGAAGGCGCTGTTCTTCGCGGTGCGTATGGATATCCCGGGCGCGTTATCGGAGATGGAAAATTCAGATTCCGTGTGGTCGATATCGATTACTGTGCCCGCGAAATTGCCGCCGCCCGACCCGGTCCGCGCCGAGTCGACGCTATTATCCACCAGTTCGACGATTGCGTCCATAAAATTGATGTCCTTGATAAGGACAGAAATAAAGAAGCGCTTTGTAGGGGCGGCATTGACAGTGTTAGATTCGAGCGGAGGACTCTTCTCAGGCATTGATCACTCCAAGCACTTTCTTCATTACATACTCGGCCACCAGTGGGCTAACACTGTTGCCGATTTGTCGGAAGGAGTGCCATTTGGTTTTGTCGAACTGGAACCAATCTGGAAATCCTTGGAGCCGCGCAGCCTCGCGCGGGGTTATAACCCTTGGTCTAAGGTAATGAATCGGGCGGACAGCTTGAAATGAGCCACGCTCCGGGCCTGTGCCGGCCCGGAGCGTGGGGCAATATCCGTTAGGGTCCAGTTTGACGGACTTTGTCTTGGAATCCATTTGTCCGTAGCCCAGCGCAGCATATCGGCTGGCCAGTTCGGTGGAGTGCATAGTTCCAACGCATCCCGATACTGTTCCGTTTTCCGCCATTGCCTCGACTGCTTTGGTGTCGCCGACGCCATTCGGAATCCTTCCGCTCGCGGATTCGAAGAAATGCCCTTTACGCGATATCTTGACGACACGATTCCCGGCGCGACCTTTCTTCCAGTCAGGATTGATGTCGAACGGAAGACCGTCAAGGGCTTGGCGGACCACCGGAGCTTCCTTGGTTTCGAGGTGTCCGCTCCAGAAGTCTTCGGGTGCATTTTCTGATTCCCGGAACCCGACGATGAACACGCGCCTTCTCAGCGTGGGTGCGCCGGCATCCAGAGCGACCAAAGAATAAGCGGGGTAAATGTTGTACTTGCTCTCGACCTGTTCCAGTGCGGCCCCTAAACTGGCCGCAAATCGTTCGTCAAGGATCCCTGGAACATTCTCCAAGACGAATGCGCGTGGATTGAGCTCTCTTACGATCCGGAGGAAGTGCGAGATCAGGAGATTGCGGTCGTCCACCAGATTCCGCTTTCCAATCACGCTGAACCCCTGGCATGGAGGACCGCCAACAGCTACGTCGACTTGGCCGGGTTTCAGCCCGGCTTCCGATAAAATCTTCGAGCCGTGCGCGTTTGTGAGGTCAATGTTCAAGTGCTTTGATTTAGGGAAGTTGCGTGTGTGCGCAGCCAAAGCGCGGCTGTCAATATCCACGCCAGCAGCGAGGCTAAACCCGGCTCTAGTAGCGCCTAGGCTCATCCCTCCGCAGCCGCAGAATAGGTCAACTAATATCGGCAGGTTCATTTTACAGAGACCACCGTCAATTGTGCCATGGGGTTCTCCGGGCCGTTGCTGCCTACTTGTTAACCCTTCAGAGTATCGGTGCTTCGCGAGGTCGTCAAGGCCGAAGTCGTTGAGAGGTCTCCGAATCGTTAAGCGGGGGGCACGTAGCGGGCGCAGCTCACGCGGCAACGTCGCGCCTGGACTCGATTGCCACGGCGATTCGCTTGATCGTCGACGGGCGCGAGAGGGCGCATTCCTTGACGCGTAAGACCTTCCAGCCGGACCGGCGGAGAGCTCTTGTGACTCGAATGTCTCGGCCTCGGTTGGATTCAAATTTGTTGAGCCAGAAGCGGCGGTTGGATTTCGGAATCGTCTTGCAGTTGCAGCCGTGCCAGAAGCACCCGTCGACAAATACGGCAATCCTCAGGCCCGGCCATGCAAAGTCTGGGCGGCCCAAGATTGGCCAGTGCTTCCTGTAGCCGCGTAGCCCGGCTGCCCACAGTAATTTCCCAAGCGCAATCTCAGTCGTGAGGTTTCCCTTCGACCGGATCAACGCCATATTGCGGGAGCGAGCTTCTCTTGAAATGCTGTCCAAAGGTGCCTCTGCGCGATTTCCCTGCTTGGGATGCTGCGTAGATCCATTTTAGAGACAATCTCGACCGGTCGCACGTGAGACTCTGAGCGCGGCTTGCGCCGCGCTGGTTGATTTTCCCAAAAGGGTGGGTGGATTGGTGTACGGGCTGAAGCCCGTACCCTTCAACGGTGACCAAAAGCAAAAGCAGGTCCTTCGGCTTCGGTCGCCGGGGCGACCTCCGCTCAGGATGACAAATCTGGAATCAGGCGATTACGGGCAGCGTGGGCATGGCGCCTTGGGCCTTGGCTTCGGCCACTACGGCGTCGAGGTGGTCGAGGACTTCGGGGACGGTCATGGTGTAGATCTCGCGGCGGGAGTCGCAGCCTTCTTCGACCAGTTGCCTGAGGTAGCGGCCGGCGATTTGCGCGGCGAGCTGGTCGGTAATGACCTTGCCGGAGCGCTGCTTCTGCCGGGTCCAGGCGTCCAGAGGCAGGGCGATCCACATGGGGCGGCCGTTGACGTCGAAGCGGAGATCGACGGCGTCGGCGTGGCGGGTGGCGATGGCCACGATTGTGCCCTTCCAGCGGCAATGCAGGTCCTCGCCGCTCCAGCGGTCGGCTACGTGGAAATCTTCATACATGGAGATAGGGTACCGTTGCGGGTTGGGAAGGGCAAGGGCGAAGGGTCAGGTTGAAAGAAGACCATCCCTCAGGGGCTAAAGCCCCACGTTCATTTTTGCTGCGTTTGCGGCACGACTGAAGCCCCACCCCATCGACGAAGACCTGTCGCTCCACCCCAAGAAGCAAAGACCGCTTCTTGGGGACCCCGGTGTGGGGACCCCGGTGAAGTCGTGCCCTGATACAAAGCCGGCATTCTTCCGCAACCTGCATAGCCCGCACCTTCAAACTGACCCAATACCAAGACGGCACCCCGGTTGGACGCTGCTCCTGGCGCGCTGATAGACTAATAAGGTTGCGGTCGCGGTGCCTCCAATCGTATGGACCCGCCTGCAAGTTTACAGACGAAGGACAAGAAGAGACCCCGTGGATACTCGAACCCGTCACGCCCTGAAGAAGGATAAGTTTGCCCAGGCTACCGCCAGCAGCATGAGTTGGGTCAGTGAACACCGCTCCAGCGTTTTGCGCTGGGCCATCGGTGGTGCAGCCGTTCTTGTGCTGGCCGTCGGCGCACTGATTTACTGGAACGTGCGCTCGACCGCCGCCGACAGCGCCTTAGGCGCCGCTATGGACACCTACGACGCCCCCCTGGCTCAGCCCGGCGCGCCGGCGGAAAACGGCATCTACTCGACTGCCACCGAGCGCTCCAAGGCCGCCAACGAGCAGTTTGCCGCGGTGGCGAAGCAGTATGGCTGGCTGCCCGAGGGCGCCAAGGCCCACTACTTCACCGGCATTACCGACGAGGAACTGGGCCAGACCGGCGCTGCCGAGACGGAGCTGAAGACCGCAGCCGGGGCCGGGGACCGCAATCTCTCCAATCTTGCCAAGCTGGCGCTGGCCGGGCTTTATCACCAGACCGCCCGCGACGCCCAGGCCATCGATCTTTACAACGCTCTGGCCGCCAAGCCGTCGGAGACGGTTTCAGCCAGCGTGGCGCAGCTTGACCTGGCCGACCTGTATGCGGCAGCCGGCAAGCAGGATCAGGCCCGCGCGCTCTGGGCCAAGGTGAAGGACGCCGACAAGGATGGTGCCGCCGGCTCCATCGCCGCGCAAAAGCTGGGCGGCAAGCAGTAGAGCGGGCGGACGGGCGATTCGAGGCGATCCGACTCGCGGAGCAAGCATCTCCGCGAGTTTTCCTTTTGTGAGTTTTCCTTTTGCGCCGCTGTAGCCCCGGCGCCTGAGCATTTTCCTCTCCGCCTGCGTCTGGTGATCTATGAGCGCCAGCCAGGCAGTATTCGCAGGTTGGATGGAAATTCCAAACAGCGCTGTGGACCAAGAAGCCCGCACCCAGATGGAACGCGTCCGGGCGGAAGAAGCGACGCTTGCGGCCCTGGTGAGCCAGTACGCCGGCACGCTTTACCGCGTAGCCTTCTCCGTGCTGCGCAATCCCGCCGATGCCGAAGACGCCGTGCAGGAGGCGTTTCTGCGCGTGCTGCGCCACCGCGACTCGCTGGGCGAAGTGCGCGACCAGCGCGTGTGGCTGATCCGCATCGTCTGGAACATCGTGCTGGACCGCAAGCGCCGCGCCAAGACCAGGCCGGAGACCGACGACGTGGCCGAACTGGCGCGCGTGCTGCCGTCCGGCGGATTGACCGCCGAGCAGATCGCCTCCGCCGCCCAGCACCACGCCCATGTGCTCGCCTGTGTCGAGCAACTGCCCGCCAAGGAGCGCCAGGTCATCATGCTTTCAGCCTTCGAGGAGCTCACCAGCGTGGAGATCGCCTCGGTGCTGAACATCACCGAGTCCAGCGTCCGTTCCCGCCTCTTTCGCGCGCGGAACCTGATGGCCGGGCTGCTCCAACACTCGAGAAGTTCGCACGCAAGGAGTTTGCGATGAATCGAACGACAGTGGTCAGTGGTCAGTGGACAGTGGTCAGTTGCTGAAGCACGCAAGGAGTTTGCGATGAAATACCCAGATCAGGACGGTTTTTCGAACGGTTCCAATTCCGGGATTGGCTCTGCGGAGGAGACTTTGCGGCTGATCGCCCGTCTTCCCGCGCCTGAGGGCCTTGCCGATCGCGTGCACGCCGGCCTGAGCGCCAGCCGTCTCTCCGCTCCGCGAACCGCCCGCATTTTCGATTGGCCGGCGGCCCTGCGTCCGAGAAGCGACTGGATGCGCAGCGCCGCCGCGGCGGCCATCGTGTGTGTCGTCGTTGGCGGCGGATGGGGCGTTTATTCGCGCGTCCAGCAGTCCCATCCGGCCAGGGTCATCGCTATGCCGCCGCACGTGGCCGCTCCCGGCGGCTTTTCGAGCGCCGGCGCCATGCGCACGCCGAATACCCTCAATGGACCGGTGCTCGCCAATCCGGTAACGGCACAGCCGGCTCAGGTCAAGGCACCCGCGCGGCCCGCGCAAAAGCCGATTCGCCGGGGGCACCCCAGCGCAGCCGGCAAGGCCGCCGCTCAGGCCCCGGCTCAGACAGCCGCGCCTGCGGCGAAGTAGGGGTACTCTTGCGCTCGGAAGTTGTCATCTGAAGCGGATTCTTACACCCTCTTCGAGCCCGCATGGACCGCGATGCCCACCAAGGCCAGCGCCGCAGCGCCCCACAATGCCGGAATCCATCCGCTCACATGGAAACCGGTCACGATGTGCGACGCCAACAGGATCATCATCGCGTTGATCACCAGCAGAAACAGGCCCAGGGTGAGGATGGTGATGGGGAATGTAATAATCTTCAGCAGCAGGCCCAACGTGGCGTTCAGCAGGCCGATTACCAGCGCAGCCAACAGCGCCGGCACCAAGCCCCGCACCACGAAGCCTGGCAGGAAATGGGCAATAACCAGCAAAGTAAGCGCACTCAACAGCCAGTGAATCAAGAGCTTTAACATTCCGTCTTTCTCCTTCTTTCGGCCGGTCGAGCCGTCTGATTCCGAGCAGCCGCCACTGATCGCCGCCTGTGCATTTGGATGCGCCCCTCCTGCCTCCGGTAGTATGGGCGTTTATGATATCTATGCCAAGCCGATCTTTTCAAACTGGCGCGACCTTTCGTGGCAGGCCGGGTCCAACTTGAAGAATCCTGCGCGTCAGCCCCCGCGCAGGCCGCCACATTCCAGAGGAAATGCCCTCATGCACGCTCTACGCATCCTATGCCTCGCTGGCTTCATGCCGTCCCTGCTGCCGGCTCCGCTGGCCCTGGCCCAGCAGCCGGCCAGTCCAGCCGGTTCGGCCCTGCCCGACATTCACCAGCTTATGCGCGAGGTTCACGAACACCAGAAGCAGCTTGATAAGGTGCGCGAGAACTACACCTACACCTCCCTGCAGACCACCCAGGACCTCGACTCCAACGGCCATGTGGCGAAAACCGAGACCCATGAGTTCGAGGTGTTCTACGTCAACGATCGGTTGATCTCGCGCCTGGTGAAGAAAGACGGCAAGCCGCTCGACGACCACGACCAGCAAAAGGAGACCGAGCGGGTGACCAAGGCGGTGGAGAAGGCGGAGAACCCCGAGCCGGACCAGCAGAAGAAAAATCAGGAGATCAGCCTGGGCCGCATATTGGATGTCGCCGATGTGCGCAATCCCCGCCGCGAGAGCTATCGTGGCCGCTCGACCATCGTCTTCGACTTTGTGGGCCGCAAAGACCTCAAGGCCCACGGCTTGAACGAGGATCTTTCAAAAAAACTCCAGGGGACGATATGGATTGACGAGGCAGACCGCCAGGTGGCCCATCTCGAAGTGAGCTTAAACAACAACTTCAATGTCGACGGCGGCCTGCTGGCCCGCATCGAGAAAGGCTCCAGCCTCCGCTTCGATCAGGCGCCGGTGAACGGCGAGATATGGTTCCCCACCGGAGCCGAAGAAACGATACAGGCCCGCATCCTGCTGGTCAAAGGCATTCGCCAGCACAGTGTTGTGCGTTTCTACGACTACAAGCGCTTCCGCGTGGAGACCCAGCAGCAGAAAGACGCCAAGGTCGTGCCGGAAAAGGCTCAATAGAGGTTTTGGTGGCGCTGTTTCCGGTTTGCCGGTGATCCAGGCATTGTGCGGAAACTGAGCAGGGGAACTCACATATCGGTTGATTTGCTTTGTCAAAACCCTCCGAGCAGGAGGACACTAGTACTATCGAACGTACTCCGAGAAAGGCGCTTGTCATGCCGTCTCTTCTGATCAGTGAAGTTGCTTTCTGTTCGGCGATACTTTTGAGTGGACTACCGCTTGCCTCCCAGACTTCCACCTTCCACCTGGAACGGTTGGCTGGCTCACCTGGCCACGAAATGCTGGTGTTCGTCAACGATTCGGAGAAGCCAATCTCCATCGAAGCTTACCATTTGATTCAACGATGCGAGGGTGGCGGAACCTGGGGAAGTACTGATTTTTTTATGAATCCGAGGTCCGTCGGTACCAAGCCCATTCGTCAGGCGGGTAGCACGTTCTGGCCAGATGCTATCGAAATCGACGGGAAGGGGCGATTCGAAACTGGAATTGAGTTCAGAGCTCTCAAGAACGCCAAAGGCGTTGCTGAGAAATGTGAAAGCCAGATGGACGCTGTTCTTTTCACGGACGGCACACATGAGGGAAAAGAAGGAGCCGTACACACTCTGAAGGCTCACCGTGATGGAATATCGGAGAGAGTGAGTTATTGGGCAAAAAGGCTCAGTCTCGAAAATCTGGATGGGTCCGGCATCGATGAAATGCAGAGCGAAGCGGAATGTTTCGTCAAAGAAGACCGCGCGGTATTTGGAGAACATGGATCCGACTTTTTTCAGTATGAAGTGGAGCCCGTGCTGGATGGGTATTGGGAGGGCAGGTATTTCATAGACAAGAAAGTCATGGCATTCTTCAACCCTGGGGAGCGAAGCCCAGCCTTGACCTTTCACCAGCTGTCGCATCAAATCATGTTGTGGAAAAAGGGAATCGACAGCCACTCCTCTTCAAAGACGCTCGACATCGAATTCCCTCCGCTCTCCGAGCCGATAGGGACCTGTGGCCCCGAACTTGATAAGCGCTGAACGACGGAGTGAAAAGTCCGAAGACCGCGCTGGACCATCGGAATTGTTAGGTCAACCCTATTGAGGCATTGCGGTCGGATGGTCGGCAAACCGAGATTACTGCTCAAATGAGGTGTTAGCGACGTTCGCCCCATCCGTTAGAGTGGAAGCATGTTTGCGCGCCGACTCTCCATCCAACGAATCGACGCCTCCGGCGCACGGCACCCGTGCCCCATTCGCTGGATCGACAACTTTGCCATGCGCAACTTCACCAACGACGCGGTCTTCGACGACACGCTGCCCGCCGCCGACGGACTGCTCGAAGCCGGAACCCGCGTCCCGCTCGAACGCCTTCAGCCCGCCATGGAAGACTGGTTTCGCCGCAAAGGCTACCTCAAGCACGAAGAGCGGCTCGAGGTGCTGGAGATCGCCGTGCCGGAGACCGGCGGGGCAGCTTCCTGAAACTTCACATCCAGGGGTCCGCTTCCGGCTGCGCCCCGGCGCTGTGCCAAAGGTGAAACTCGGCCTCGCGGCGGGCCTTCAGGCTGGCGTTCTCCCTGGCGCCCGCGTGGTCCCAGTACAGCAATTGCTCGGCGGCTGCGTCATACCGCCCGATGTTCAGCTCGTGCAGCAGCGTGGATGCCGCGAGCCGACCCGAGCCCAGGTTGAACACAAAGTCCACCAGCGCGTCGAACTGGCCCTGCGCCAGGGCCACCCTGACCAGGCGTTTGACGGCCTGCTCGGCATCGCGCACGTCGCGGGCCAGCAGCTCCGTCCCCTGCGCATCCTCAATGCCGCCGGGAAAGGACTCCGAGGCAAGAATCCGGTGGCCATAGCCAATGGTCGGAATCCCCGCCACATCCAGATAGGTACGATTGCGAAAACCCTCTGACCTCTTCAGCAACTCCAGCCCCGCCGCGCTCAGTTCCATCGCTCCCCCGCTCATGGCCGCATATATGGCCTAAGCCTGACGCTAGCAGGATGCTGGAATTAATCTGCAAAACCGGCCCGGGTATCCAATTTTGCACTATTCTTGGTGCAAATCGCAAGTCGCACAGCATAAACCACTTATCGGCAAAGACCCGAAAAACTGCCCATTTTTCCGCAGGAAATACCCGTGTATTTCTTGCCAACAGATGAGCAAAGGGGTGTCAATTTAGTAAAATGGGGGGATGGTGATAAAAAGGAAATCACGCAACAGGAACTTGAAAACCCCGCTGAAGATTTGCCTCCTGGCGGGAGCTTCTTCGGTTGCGCTGGCCGCTGTGGTGGTGACGATTTCCACGCGGACCGTGCAGGCGGATGCGCTGCTTCCCCGGCCCTCTGCGACCACGCCCCACGCGCCTCCGTTCGCCAGCGCGCCCCCGGCGGCTCTGCTGGCGCACCCAATGACCGCCCCCAAGACCGCGAGGGAACGGCGAGCCGATAAGCTCCACGGCATTGCCTCCTGGTATGGCGGGGTGTTCAACGGCCGGCACACGGCTAGCGGCGAAGTATTCGATATGAATGCGATGACGGCCTGCCATCCCACGCTGCCCTTCGGCACCGTGGTGCGGGTGGTGAACCTCAGCAACAAGCGTTCGGTCGTGGTCCGCATCACCGACCGCGGCGACCTGGTTGAGGAAGGGCGCATCATCGACCTCTCCTATGGAGCAGCCCAGGAGCTGGCCATGACCAAGGCCGGCCTTGCCAAGGTCGATCTGGAAGTCATCTCCCTCGGCCATCCCAGCGGCGGGAAATAAACAACCGGAACCCCTTTTGAATCAACGACGGACAGCCTCGAGATTTGGAGGGCTGGCTGTGGCTGATTCATGCCCTGCGCCCTAGTCGTTGTTGGGCCGCGGATACGGTTTCTGAAGCCATTGCCGGGCCTCGTTGACCGCGCCCTGGGTGTTGTCGTCGGTCTGCACCGCCAGCCGGTACTCGTTCACCGCACGGTCCCGCTGGCCGGTGATGTCGAAGATCTTGCCCAGGGCAATGTGGCTCCAGACCTCGGTCCAGCGCGGCTCGCCGTCGCCGCGCAGCGCGTCCCGGTAGGCATTCACGCTGGCCTGGTAGTTGCGCTGGGTAAAGAGCAGCTCGCCGATGCGGTAGCTGGCCAGGGAACTCTGCGCGTCGGCCTCCAGCGCCTTCTGATATTCGGCCAGCGCGCCGGTCAGGTCACCCTGCGCCACCAGTTGCTGACCCTTCAGGATGGCGATCCGCACCTGCAGATCCGGCGTGGACTTGAGCACCCAGTTCTGCGGATCGATGCTGATGCGCCGCGGCCGGCCGAAGGTGTCCACGACAAACTGCGTATCCCTACCCACGACCTCGATCTTTTTCGTCTCGGTCTTGCCGTCGGTTTCGATGCGCAGCTCGACGGGCATGCGGAAGAGGTCAAGGTTCTGGCCGATCTCGCCGATGGTCCGGAAGCCCTTGTTGTTGCCCAGCCGGTAGACGGCGTACTTGTCGGTGAACTGCGGCGCGCCGATGCCGTCCGCCCATTGCGCAAAGAAGGCGGTCAACTGCTGCTGGCTCTGCGCCTCGGCCACCTTCACAAACTCCGAGGAGCGCATCCCGGTGCCGGTGTACTGGCTCAGAGCCCCCTTGAGCGTGGCCAGAAAGGCCTTGTCGCCCACCTCCCAGCGCAGCATGTGGAAGATCATGGCGCCCTTTTCCAGCGTCATCGACTGGAACTCGGGCGAGAACGGATTCAGGCGGCCGGCGCTGGAAAGCGGAATCGTGTCGTACGCCAGCGCCCCGGCGGAGACGTCTTGAATCGCCGTCTGCAAGGCGCTTTTGCCGCTCTCGTCCTCCACATACATCAACTCGCCGTAGCGGGCCATGCCATTGGTGATCCAGGCGTCATTCAGCGTGCGCGGGCTTACCTCGGAACCCCACCACTGGCGCGCAATGGTGTTGGCCAGGAGGCGCACGCTGCTCTTGTCGCCGGCCCTGGAACCCGGAATCGCCGCCAGTTCCGGCGCCCAAACGGCCGGCAGCGTGCCGTCCGGCAGTTCCACGACATTTAAGTGGCTCGTCTCCGGCGCCCCAAAGCTGCCGGTAAAGAAGTCGTACTCCCTGGCCGCGGTCTGGGCCAGCTCGTTGGCCGCCGCCTGGTGGGCCACCGTCAGGTAGACCTTGATGTTTCCCGTTCCCGCCGAAACCGGGTCCAGATAGCGCCCGGCAATCACCGTGCCGGGAAATCCGGGCTTGCTCCAGTTGAAGTCGTACTGGTCGCCCGGCTTGCCGTTGGCCAAAGTCACCGGCTTCGACGCGCCCTGGCTGCCGCTGGCGAAAACCCGCATCCCCTGCGGAACCCGGATGTGCATCTCGGCGGTGAAGCGATCGGTGAGGTAGCCGGTAGTGGGGAACCAGCGCGCCGGATAGAGCAGGTAGCTGATCGGCTCCTGGATCGCGGCCAGCTTCAGCCCCTCCACCGGGCCGTCCTCGTTGCCGGTAATCGTGCCCTCGTATTCGAAGGTCCAGCGCACCGCCAGCCCCCGCACAAAGGGCGTAGCCGGGGTGATGCGGATGGCGCCGTCCGCCGACCGCTCCCCGGTGAGCACTGCGCCGCTCTCGTCGGAGATTTTGGTCACCTTGAGGGCGGGGTGAAAGCCGAAGCTGACTGACTCGGCGGTTTCAGGCGCGGCGCTTTCGGGCGCGGTAAAGGTAACCACCGCCCTGGCCGCCAGGTGGTGCGTGGCCGGGTCCAGTTCGGCATCGATCACATAGCCGGTAATGTTCAGCGCGGGCCGCTCCGGGCGCTGGGCGAAAACGGGAGCCGCCATCATCAGCCCCATCGCCAGAAAGCCCAGAACGCATGTCAGGGGAAGTCGCAGTCCAAATCCAAGCCGCAAATTCCGCTCGTGTGTACGCATCTCAGTCATCATCGCATCGCAGCCGTTCTTACTGAAATTGTTCTTTTGGCCCGGTTCCGGGGTAGAGCAATTGGAGAACCGCTATGCCGTCCGCGCCGGGGAAGCAGCGCCGAGCTGGGCAAGGGTGATCGCCGCAACCCGTTCGATGGCGCCGCCGCTTTCTCTCCCATGGCCCGCCGGCCGGGCATTCAGCAGGCCGCGAATCCGCGCCAGTTCCTGCATCATGGACTCGCGAGCAGCCCCGTCCGGTAGCAGCGGCTCGATCTGTTGGACGATATTTGCCGCCGTGAAGTCACTCTGGATCAGCTCCGGCGCCACACGCTTGCCGGCAATCAGATTGGCCATGGCCACGTGCGGTACCGTCACCAACCGCCTGGCGATGGCATAGGTCAGGGGCGAAACCCGGTAGACCACGACGAAGGGATTGCCGATCAGCGCCGCCTCCACGGTGGCCGTGCCGCTGGCCACGATCGAGGCGCGGGCGTGGAAGAGCGCCGCCCGCGCATCTTCGACCAGGCGAATGTCGAGGCCGAGGCCGTGCGTCTCGACCAGCCGCCGCGCCTCGTCCCGCTGCGCCGCATTGAGCGTAGGCGCCATGGGAATGACGAACTCGAAGCCATCAGCAGAAAAACATCCCTCAGGGGCTAAAGCCCTCGTTGATTTTGCAGGGTTTATGTACGGGCTAAAGCCCGTACCCTTCACCGCAATATGTTCTTCTGCGGCCTGTTCTGCCGAACGCGCCGCCAGCTCCCGCGCCGCCTTCAGCATCTCCGGCAAATGGTCGCGAATCTCCCTGGGGCGACTGCCGGGGAGGAGGCCGATCCAGGTCATTTGCAAGTTCAGGCCGTTTTCGCGGGCGAATTGCTCGCGGGAGATGGCCGGCAGCGGCAACTCCGCCAGCGGATGGCCCACAAACTCCGCCTCCACGCCCTGCTCCCGGTAAAACGGCTCCTCGAAGGGGAAGATCACCAGCATCCGGCGCACATACTTCCGCACCAGCCGGATGCGGTGCTTCTTCCAGGCCCACAACTGCGGGCTGACAAAGAAGATCACCGGAACGCCCAGCCGGTGGAACTCCCTGGCCAGACGGAAGTGGATTTCGGGGAAGTCGATGAGCACGGCCACATCCGGCCTTCGCTCCCGGATCGCCTGCTTGAGCCGCCGGAACTCGCGCCAGATGCGCGGCAGGTGGCGGACGACCTCTGTAATCCCCATGACCGCCATATCTTCCGAGCGGACCACGCGTTCCAGGCCGGCGGCGGCCATCCGCTCCCCGCCCATGCCGAAGAACTCAGCCGTCTGCCCGGCTGCGGCGAGTTGCTTCTTGAGCGCGTCCACAAGCAGCGCGCCGTAGTGCTCGCCGCTGGCCTCGCCTGCCGAGATGAAGATGTTTTGGGACATGAATGTGCCCGCGCCGCCGGTTGCAGCGCTCGCTCCCATCATAGCGGTCTCGCTGTGGATGCGCCTTTGCCCCCCATAGAAGTGTCATCCTGGGCGCAGGTCGCCGCGGTCCGCCGCGGCGGAGAGTCGAAAGCCTGCCCTGAGCGTAGCCGAAGGGGACCTGCGGTTGCCTCTGCTTCGTGCTAACCTGCGTATCGATGGGAATGCGCAAGCCTTGACAAACCAGGTTCCCGCCGGATGCAGCCATCCTGAACCAACCGGCCCTTTCTCACAAACTTCACCGGGACATCACCGAAATCTGGTATGGTGTTGCGCGGGAGGTATCCCCATGAATGCCCGTAAAGTATTTTTGAGCAGCGCGCTGGTCCTCGGACTTGTCGCTAGCGGCGTATCCATTGCCCAGAACGTGGATCCAAACCGGCACCCGAACCTGTACGCCGCACAGGTTCTCATCGACCAGGCCATCGGCAAAATCACTGCCGCGCAGAAGGCCAACGAGTACGACATGGGTGGCCATGCGGCTAAAGCCAAGGAACTGCTGGCGCAGGCAAACCGCGAAATCAAGTTGGCGGCCTTGGCTGCCAACCGGAATGGCCACTAGATTCACGCAACGGTAAGCGGGGTTCGTGGAATCCCACTCCATGTCGAGGAAGGGCGCAGCCCCTCTTCCGGGTCTGCAAAATCCGCCCCAATCGGCGGCGCCGCCTCGATATGGACGAGAGTTTGTCAGGGCGCACTTGACCCACGCACTGCCGGGTACGCTGTTTTGCGGCTTTTTTTGCCTCGTCGCCAGGGTGGGATCGATCCACCTGTTACGAGACAGTAAACTAAGGAACCTCTGATTAAGTTCCACTACGCATTGAGCTTTCCCTCAGGGGTCCGCCGCGGCGACTCCGCGTTGATTTTTGCGCCATTTCTGGCACGGCTAAGAGCCTATCCGCAAATTGTAGCGCCGGTCTCCAGACCGGCTGTACTGGCGGCTTCCAAGCCGTCAGGGGCAGTGGGTGCAGGTCAGGAGACCTGCACGACAGCCGCTCTGGAGAGCGGCGCTACAAGATTCGCAATATACGGATAGGCTCTAAAGCCGTGCCCTTTCAAAACGTCAACGTAATCAGAGGTTCCCTAGGTGTGAAGTTTCAGGAGGTTGTCCATTCGATCTGAACGAGAGAAGCTGGTTGTAACGAGCAATCAGTTTTTCAAGGAGAGATCGAATGGACTATCACCAGAATGCCCGATTGACCGTCCAT
>Ga0224534_1000550_pt1 | contig 23648 bp, 19 predicted proteins | sample 714E12024metaG_FD_172012 | JGI IMG/M metagenome (GOLD analysis project Ga0224534, IMG submission 172012) | Peat soil microbial communities from Stordalen Mire, Sweden - 717 E1 20-24 | ecosystem: Environmental > Terrestrial > Soil > Wetlands > Peat | place: Sweden: Norrbotten County, Stordalen... | reverse complement strand
GGACGATCGTATGGCTGTCACGGGGACGGTCGGTCGTGAGCGGCCGTCCGGTCTCATCCGCGACGACGAGGGGAACCACGGCGGGATCGGCGAGGGTGTCGTCGGCGAGTCCTTCGAGCTCGGCACGCCGAGCGCCCTGGGTGCATCGCTCAGCCCACGCGACGATCACGTCGTCGCGGGTGAACGCGGCCTGTGCGCGGGTGAGCCCCGCGGGTCCGACGAGGCCGCTGCGAGCTGCGGCCACCTCCGCGACAGTTGGTGAGACGCGCCGGTCGGTCCCGTCCAAGAGCGCGGTGACGCTCTCACGGGTCACCCCGAGCGCCCGGGCACGTTGGGCCCAGGTGTCGCGCAGCTCCACGAGCTCGACATCTACCTTGTCGCGTCTCGTCTTCAGACACGCCGCCTCGCTCGCCCTCGGCCCCGATCGCCCGGTGCGCTCGAGCTCCGCCTCGATCGCGTTCCTCCGCTGCGAGAAGCTGCGCAGCACCTCGCGGTCAAAGCCCTCGAGCTCGGACAGGCCCCGCCGGTCCGGCGTGAGCCATTGGCCACCGAGCTCGGCTACCCGCTCGCGAAGCTCGGCGCGATAGATCGAAGCCGCCGCGCGTCGGTGCAGGTAGATCATGCGGGAGTCGAGAGCGGTCCATCGCCCGTCGCTTCCTTCTACAACATTGCAGACGATCCCATGCGTGTGGAGCTGCGGATCGAGCTCGCGCGAGGCGGGGTGTACGAAGCAGGCGATGGCGAGCCCCGCAGGGACGTGCCCGTCGCGGCCCCCGAAGCCGCGCCGTGCTCGGCCACCTTCGTCCTCGAGGAACGAGAAGGCCGCCTTGACTGCCCCACGGTGCGCCTCAACAAGTGCCGCCCGCAGCGGTTCGTCGGCGAGCGCCCAGGCGAGCGATACTGATTTCGGCGCCGAAAGTGTGAAATCCCAGCCCGGTGTGTGGTCGCTCGCGACGCGTTCCAAGAGCCGACCCCCGTCCGGGTGCTCGCCTTTCGCGAGGGCGCGGAATGCCGCCGGGTCGACCGCACCGACAAGCCCCAGCGACGCGGCGGCCTTTCCGAGCCAGTAGCCCTCCGCGCCGCGCCCGGCGTAGGAGACGTAGTACTCGACGCCCTTTTGCCCGAGCTTGTGTGCGCTCAGCACGGCCGACCGCAGAGGCGACGGAGCTCGACGTGGCCCTCCGCGAGCTCGGACTCACGCGAGAGCGACGCGCCGAGGTCAGCTGCGAGATCACCGGTGAAGCCCGGCGGCGGATCAGCGCGGGTTGGTTCCTCGTTGCGCATTTTCGTCGCTCCTTTCTTGCGGGACGACGATGATGTTGCGCCTAGGGACTCACAGCACTTCTCACAGCAACACTCACAGCAACACTCACAGGAGGAGAAATTCTGCGCGGTTTCCTGAGCCCCGGCCTCCGCTGACAACCCGATCAAGAACCGCGACGATTCGATCGAGCCCCTCCATTCACAGGGCTGTGACCAGGGCCTGTGAGTGTTGCTGTGAGTAGTCCTGTGAGTCTTGCTGTGAGTGTTGCTGTGAGTTGCCGGAGCGCGCAGACCCTTCCACTGCATGCCGCGATCTCGTCTGTGAGCACTGCTGTGAGTAGTCCTGTGAGAAGTGCTGTGAGTCGGTCGGCGCACGATTGCGCGATGATTCGACTCCGCTCCACCCATAACGATCACCTGACGTCGTTGTCATCGCGAACGACCCGGCACCCCGCCACCATCGAGGCCGCCCGCGCCGATCACAGCCTTGACGACGTGGCTCGGCTGGCCTCCCATGGCCACTTCGAACGTTCCCCCTCTTTGCAACTGCATCTCGACGACGGCATCCGGCGCTGCTTCGACTGCGGCCAGACGGCTGCTGTCGTCGAGTGGGTTTGCCAGAGCGAAGGCGTGAGATGGCACCAGGCGATCCGCAACCTCGACTCGGGCTGCGCGCTCACGCGCGCGTGGGCCGCACACGTATCGTCGCCCTCGCGCAGGGACTCTTCTTCAAGCCGACTCCCGGCGGGAAGGTACTTCGCGACTCATGCAGCGATTGCCGAGATGACCCCTGACCCAGCCCTTCTGGTGACCGCTGACGGGCCAGTGCTGTGACTATCCGTGCGGAGGCCCTCATGAACGAGTCGTTCACCGCCGGAGACCAGCTGCTCGTGACGCCAGAAGAGGCCGCCCGCCGGCTGTCGGTCGGACGAACGACCATCTACGAGCTAATGGCCAGTGGTGAGCTCCAGTCGGTCAACATCGGCCGTTGCAGGCGTGTGCCGGTGAGCTCGCTGTCGTTGTTCGTCAGCAAGTTGATCGGCGACGCCGTCGTTGAGCAACGCCGGTGTTGATTCGAAGCCCTCGCCCATCGCGCGCGCATCGCGCGGACGCTGACGTGCGGGACCGTTTGCCAGGGTACGTATAACTTATCTACCAGCCACAATGCACCGCTGTAGTTCGCTGAAATACGGGTCGGCCAGCTTCCCAAGCTCAACGAGCTGGTCGTGGAGTGCCGGGTCACCAACAGCCCGAGAGCAAGCAACCACGTATGCGACCTGACCCCTCGTGACACTGTCAATATCGAACTGAGGTTGTAAGAACATGCCGTGAGGCCGGCTGGGGACCGAGTGTGTGCAGGCGCGGATTCCGATGGAACACACGCTTCCCCTGAACGACCTGAGACCGTCCAGCAGGAAGGTTGGCCAGCACCGCTCAATCGCGCGTGGGAGCTAGTGTTCCCCTCCATGGCCCAGCTCGTCCGGCGCGTCAGCGGCCTGCCCCGAGGCATCGACAATCCGAGGCGGGTGACCGAACGCTTCCCGGACACTCGGGAAGGACGCCAAGCAGCTGACGGGTGGGCCAAGGGCTTGGATGACCCCCGGACCTTCTACGATGTCCGGACCCGGATCGACGGTCGAGTAGTGACCAAGTCGTTCACTACCCGCAAAGCGGCCCACGCCTGGGCCACCCAGATCGCCCACGACAAGCTGACGGGCGTCGCCATCGACCCCCGATCCGGTGACGAGCTGTTCTCCCACTACAGCCACCGCTGGCTCGACACCCGCCGCGTGAAGGGCCGACCGCTGGCGCCGAAGACACTCGAACTGTACGGAGTTCTCCTGCGGGCTCACATCGAGCCCACGTTCTCCCGTCGCCAGCTGAGCGCCATCACCCCCGAGGCCGTCCGCCGCTGGCACGCCAAGGTGTCGAGCGACTCCAGCGCCATGAGCGCGGCCAAGTCCTACCGGCTACTGCGGGCGATCCTCGCCACGGCCGTGGCCGACGGTCTCATCCAGGCCAATCCCTGCCGGGTGCGAGGCGCCGGGACGGAGCGATCCGTCGAACGTCCGATCGTTGGGCCAGAGCTGGTGCTCGAACTGGCGGACGCGATCGGGGCGCGATGGAACGTGCTGGTCCTCCTCGCCGGCTTCGGCGGCTTGCGCCTTGGCGAGCTCCTTGCCCTTCGGCGCCGCCACATTGACCTCGCCGCCGGCACGGTCACTGTCGAGGAGCAGGTGGTAAGCCTCGACGGTGGGCGTCGCATCCTGACCGAGCCCAAGACCGAGGCTGGCCGGCGAGTAGTTGCTCTCCCCCAGCTCGTCCTCGATTCTCTCGCCGAGCACCTCGACGGCATCGGTGAGGACGCGAACTCGCTCCTCTTCCCCACCGAGGGTGGTGGCCTGCTCCCAACCACGACCTTCTACAAGCACTGGCGCCGGGCTCGGCACCAGGTGAGACACGACGAATTGCACCTCCACGACCTTCGCCACGCGGCCGGCACCCTTGCCGCTTGGACCGGCGCCACCGAGCGCGAGCTGATGGCCCGCCTCGGCCATGCCAACCCCGCCGCCAGCCGCCGCTACCAGCACGCCGCCAGGGACCGGGACCGGGCCATCGCCGCCGGTCTCGACGTCATCCTCCAAGGCCTCCAGAAACGCGACGCGCGATAAACGCGCGATAATCCACGGAGGCAAAAATATAGGCCATTCCGGCACCCCGCCGAAATGGCCTCTGAACTGGACTTTTATCTGGTGTCGGAGGGGGGACTTGAACCCCCACGCCCTTGCGGGCACTAGCCCCTCAAGCTAGCGCGTCTGCCTATTCCGCCACTCCGACGTGGCCGCCGATCGGAGCTCAACGAGCTCCGAAGGCGCCTCGTACTGTACCGCACACACCCCCGGCGCTAGCCAACCGCACTTGCCGGCAGGCACTTGCGCGGCAGGTTCGCGCCTAGCTGTTCGCGGACGCCAGCTCCACCACCCAGTCTTCGGCGTCCCAGAGCGGGCCGGCTGAACCGGCGCTCTCGCTCACGTTCACGATGTCGGCCTGCTGCACAAGGCTCACCGGCGCCTGGAACAGTGGAAGCGTCGGAAGATCCTGAGTCAACAAGGTGTCCAACTTCGAGAGGAGCTGGTATTGCTTGTCCGCGTTGAGCTCACCCGTGATCTTTTCGAGATAGACCGCAACCTGAGGATCCTCGAGTCCCGTGACGTTCCGGGTCACTGCTCCTACCGAGGTAGCCCCGGGCTCGGTCCCCACCGGCGTCGGCAAGCTCCACGGCCAAGTGCCACCCGTCGTGAGACCTGGGGACCGCCCGACTGGACCACCCGGACCGACTACGAGCATGCCGAGATTCGGTGGGAACGAAATTCGCATCGGGAGCACCGGGTCGGTGTAGATGATTGAATCCCACGTCGGGAAGACGGGCATCACATAGGGAGCGAGCGCGAGCTGGTACCTCCCTTGAGGCAGCGCGGTCTTGAGAAGATCGTCAATCGGCACGTTGTGGATGATCAGCCCGACGCCGCAAGAGGCCCACTCGGCCTGAAGTTGCAGCTCTAGCGCGTCGATGACGCCGTTGCCTCGCGGACCTGTGATGGTCAGGGTGAGTGGGCTGCCGGTCCCATAGGCTCGCAGGACGCCGTACTCGTCGGGGGTGTAACCCAGCAACTTGAACAGGGCTGCCGCCCTGACAGGGTTGTACACCGTAGGCGACGCGGCTGGGGCACCCGGTACTTGCTGGCCTTGTGCAAAGACGCGACTGTCCGCGCCGACGGTGAGAGGGTCTTCGAGACCGACCGAATCTGCCACGAGCTGGTCACGGTCGGTGACAAGCGCGAGAGCCGTTCGCATGGGCCGGTTACCGACCACGGGGTCGTTCAGGTTGAAGACGAGCTGCCAGAGCACCGGCGACGGCGTGGTCGTCACCGAAAGTCCGCTGCCCGGCGCTTGGTCGCGAGCAATCGCGCCGTCAACCTGCGGGCTCGGTGTGACCTCCGCGATCGAGACGCTCCCGTTCTGCAGACCGGCCAGGGAGGCCCTGTCCGACCGCTCCACGAGAAACACGATGCTCTGCAAGTGAGCCGGCGTTCCCCAGTACCTGGCATTGCGCGTCAGGACCAACCGCTTGCCCGGTTCCATCGAGCTCACGATGAAGGGCCCGCCCGATATCACCTTCGAGCGGCGGAACCCGGCGAACGCGGAGACCCATCCGGCCCGTTGAGCCACATGAGCGGGAATGAGATTTGCAAAGAGCCCCTCCCAGTCCGAGTACGGGCTCTTGAACACGACCGTCACGGTCTTGCCGCCGTTGCTGCCCGAGATCGACTTGATGTCGCGGTAGCCGGCGAGGAGTCCGACCGATGCCAGCAGCGGAGAGGTCCGCAGCTGTTGCTGCCAGTTGTACTCGAAGTCCGCCGCACCGATCGGGTAGCCATCCGACCACGTCGCTTTCGGGTCGACCACGTAACTGACGGTCATAGGGCTGAGGCCGACCACTTCGGCACTGTCGATGAAGCCCGTCGTGTTCGCCAGGTACTCAGGGTCGATCACGAAGGCTTGGGGCCAGACCTGCTCCATCACCATCTCAGTCACGCTGTTGGCACCTGCCGGCGTTGACGGGTTGAAGTTCGTTGGCAAGTACGGCACTGCGACGGTGACCGTCCGACCCTTTGCGAACACCGAGCTGGATGGCGGTGCCTGGCTCGTCGGGCCAGCAGCCGGAGGCGACCCGCTGTTGCAGGCTGACGCGATGACGGCGACTCCTCCGAGGAGGGCGAGTGCGACCTGCTTCAGCTCCACCGAAGTGACAGGGCGACCGTGACAAGCGCGAAGACAAGCACGAACACCACGGTTATCCGGTCGAGGTTGCGCTCGGCAACCGTCGATCCGGCTGCAGCCGAGCCCGTGGAGGCTCCAAACATGTCCGAGAGCCCGCCACCTCGTCCGCTGTGGAGAAGCACGAGCAGAACGAGCCCCAAGGCGACGAGCAAGTCGACCACTACGAGAATGTCGGTCAGCACTTCGGGGAACCTCCTCTCGGCCGTCTTGCCGGGCAGCAGGTTACCACCGCCAGGAGCTGCCCCCGGGGTCGCCTGCCCATGTCGCTGACTGCTTGTCCTGGTGTAAGAGGGTAGTCCGCAGCCCTCAGCATCCCGACCTAGCGATCGACACGAACTTGTCTGCGTCGAGGCTTGCACCCCCGACCAGAAAGCCGTCGACGTCCGGGCAGGCGAGGAGCTCTACGGCATTGGCAGGTGTGACCGAGCCCCCGTACTGGACGAGCATCGAGCGCGAGACTTCGCCACCGAGCAGCTCCAGCTCACCACGGATCGCCGCCGACATCGCCTGGGCATCGTCCGGGCTCGCATTGAGGCCCGTCCCGATCGCCCAGACCGGCTCGTAGGCGACAACGATCGACCCGAGGGCTTCAGGGCCGCGATCCATGAGTGCGGCAGTGAGCTGACCGGACACCGTCGGCTCGGCCATTCCCGCTTCTCGTTGCGCAAGCGTCTCGCCCACGCAGAGGATCGGAGTCATCGCGTGCCGCAGCACCGCGTCCAACTTGAGCCTGACGACCTCGTCGGTCTCGCCGAACAGCGCCCGGCGCTCGGAGTGCCCGACGATCACGTAGCGAACATTGAGCTTCACCAGCATTTCGGCGCTCACCTCGCCGGTGTAGGCACCCCCGTCTTCGAAGTGGCAACTCTGCGCGCCAAGGGCAATAGGAACGTTGTCGGACTCGAGCGCGGTCTGCACCGATCGAAGGGACGTGAACGACGGATGCAGCGAGACGTCGGTCCCGTCCGGAAGCGGAGCGGCCCGAAGAAGCGCCGCGAGCTTCTGCACCACCTGGATCGCTTCGTAGTGCGTGTGGTGCATCTTCCAGTTGCCGCTGACCAGCACCCTGCGCCCACTGCCCTTGGTGCTCATGGGGCCGCGTTCGGGTTCATCGGCTCTTCATCAGCTGTCGGGGCCTCACGGCGCCTCCTAACGGGCATCAGATCTGGCATTTGGCGCGCCGCGAAGCGCAGCAAGGCCTGGGAGGTCGCCGAACTCGAGCAATTCGAGCGTGGCACCACCACCGGTGGACACGTGGTCGATCTTGTCCTCGAGCCCGAGCTGGGCCAGCGCAGCAGCGCTGTCTCCGCCGCCGACGACCGTGCGGCCAGGACATCGAGCCATCGCCTCCGCGATGGCTTTGGTCCCCTCGGCAAAACGGTCATCTTCGAACACGCCCATCGGGCCGTTCCAAAGGACTGTGCCCGCGGAGGCGATGACCTCTGCGAACAGCACGGCCGTGGCCGGCCCGATGTCGGCCCCGCGCCAGCCCTCGGGTATCTCCAACCCGAAGATCTCCACGTCGGGCCCCACCTCGTCACCGACGTTCGCCGTCTCTCCGGCACCGGCATCGCGCTCGATGCTGAGCTTTCGACCCGGAGCGAGCGCCTTGGAGTCGACAGGCAGCATCAGATGTCCAGGGGACTCGAGCAGCTCCCTGCAGGCGTCGAGATGAGTCGGATCTGTCAGGGAAGCGCCGACCGAGTGGCCGAGCGCTTGGAGGAACGTGAACGACATTCCCCCGCCGACGAGCACAGTGTCGGCTCGCGCGGTGAGAGAGCGCAGGACACCGAGCTTGTCCTTCACCTTGGCGCCGCCGAGAATCACGACAAACGGCCTTGCGGGCGCGTCGAGCAAGGCCGTGAGAACCTCGACCTCGCGTGCCAGCAGGCGCCCGGCCGCCGACGGCAGGTACTTGGGCGGGCCCACCACAGAGGCGTGTGCCCGATGTGAGCTGCCGAACGCGTCGTTCACGTAAGCGTCGTGGCCTTTGACCAGCTCCAGGACGAAGGCCGGGTCGTTGGCCTCCTCGCCTGGCGAGAAGCGAAGGTTGTCCAGCAGCTCCACGCCGCCGATCAGCTCGTCGAGTCGCGACCTGACCGGTGCCATGTCGAACTTGGGGTCAACTTTGCCCTTGGGACGGCCGAGGTGGCTGCAGGCGGTGATGTGAGCTCCGTGGTCGCGCAGCCAGGAGAGAGTCGGCAGTGCTGCACGGATCCTGAAGTCGTCGGCGACGACCCGGTCACCCTCTGCGGTCTCGGTGAGCGGGACGTTGAGGTCGAGCCGGACGAGCACGCTCTTGCCGTCCAGGTCCCCCAGGTCCTCGAGAAGCGGGACGCCCCCGATCACTCGAGCCCGATCATGCCGAGCCGATGATTCGCGCGAGGTCGACGAGGCGGTTGGAGTAGCCCCACTCGTTGTCGTACCAGCCCAGCACCTTCGCGAGCGTGGTCGACTCGTCAATCGCGATGGCCATCGTGAGCGTCGAGTCGAAGGTGCACGAGGCGGGGCTGCCGACGATGTCGCTCGAGACGATCTCGTCGGTGTTGTACACGAGGATCCCGCGAAGACGCTCGGTCTCCGAAGCAACCCGGAACGCTTCGTTGATCTCCTCGGCGCCGACCTTGGCGCCCAGCACGGCCGTCAGGTCCGTGATCGAGCCATCGGGTACCGGCACCCGTAGGGCTTGGCCGTCCAGCCGCCCCTTCATCGCCTCCACGACAAGGCTCGTCGCGCGGGCAGCTCCAGTCGTCGAGGGGATGATGTTCACGGCTGCGGCCCGCGCCCGGCGAAGGTTGGAACGCCCGAGGTCGAGAACCGACTGGTCGTTGGTGTAGGCGTGGATGGTCGTCATGAGACCCTGGCGAAGACCGAAGGAGTCCTCGAGCACCTTGACCATCGGCACGAGGCAGTTCGTCGTGCACGAAGCGGCGGAAACGACGAAGTGCTTGGCGGGGTCGAAGGTGTCGTCGTTCACTCCGACGACGAAGGTCGCGTCGACCTCTTTGCCAGGCGCCGAGATGATCACGCGCTTGGCACCACCTGCGAGGTGGCCACTCGCGCCCTCACGGCTGGTGAAGCGCCCGGTGGATTCGATCACGACGTCGATGTCCAAGCCACCCCATGCGATGGCCTTCGGGTCCTTCTCCTCGAAGACCGTTATCTCACGATCACCGACCCTGAAGCCCTTCTCGGTCTGCGCGACGTCGACATCGAGCCGGCCGAAAGTGGAGTCGTAACGGAGAAGGTGCATGTTCACCTCGCGCGAGACGAGGTCGTTGATCGCGACGATCTCAATGCCCGAGGCTTCCCCGGACTTCGTCTCGAGGGCAATAACAGATCGCAGGAAATTCCTCCCGATCCGTCCGAAGCCGTTGATGCCGATGCGAACGCTCAAGTCGATCACCTTTCTCGCAGTCGCTCTTTCAAAGCGGTTTCAGGGCCTGTGAGGACAAGGACATTCTCTCTCACCTGCCGAGGGCACCGCAAAACGTCGTCGTGAACGAGCAGGGCAAGCTCGGCCCCCAACAGCTTCGGGTCGTGCTCGCGAAATCCCGCCCCGGCCACGTCCGCGATCACGAGCGCGACGTCGTCAGGGAATTCGCCGAGTGGGAGCGCGGCCCTGTCCGCCACGACGACATCGACTTCGACACCGTGCGCACGTAGCGCCTCGAGGAGTCTCGCGACGTCGAATCCGGCGGTCTCGGGCAGTTGCTCGCGCAGGTTCGCAACATAGACGCGCCTGGCTCGCGCTGCGCGAAGGCCCTCTCGGATCCCCGGCACGACACAGGCAGCGAGAACACTCGTGAACAACGACCCCGGGCCGAGCACGATCTGATCCGCCTCGGCGATCGCCTGAAGAACAGCCGGCGGCGGCGCTGGGTCGGGCGGGACGAGCGATACGGTCGCAATCTCCCCGCCCTTGCTCACCCGGACCTGTCCGATGAGCTCGCCGGAAGCCGTCTGCGCCTTCAGCACGACCGGAACCACCGTGGCCGGGAGCACACGGCCAACGGCCCCAAGCACGCGTGCCGCCTCCTCCACCCCGGACACGAAGTCGCCAGTCGTGGACGCGAACGCGGCTATCAGCAGGTTGCCGAACGCGTGGCCTGCGAGCTCACCGGAGGCAAAGCGATGCTCGAGCGCTTCGGCGAGCGCAGACGGCTCTGGCAACAACGCGCCGATGCAACGACGGAGGTCACCGGGGGCGGGAATGCCGAGCAGCTCACGGAGCCGACCGCTCGAACCGCCGTCGTCGGCGACCGAGACCACCGCCGTGAGCTCAAAGGCATACTGCCGAGCTGCCCGCAGCGTCTGGGCGAGCCCGTGGCCGCCCCCGATCGCAACCACTCTCGGGGCGCCACCGGCCGCCCCTCGGCTCATCGGTTGATATCCCGGTGATGAACGACCGGAACGTAGCCGTGCCGGCGGATCCGCTCGGCGATCTCATCGGCCAGGACGACCGAGCGATGGCGACCACCGGTGCAACCGATGGCGATCGAAAGGTAGGACTTGCCCTCCCGGACGTAGGCGGGAAGCAGGAGCGCGAAGAGGTCGTCCAGGCGCCTCAGCAGCTCCTCGGCCTCCTCGTTCCCGAGCACGTAGTCGCGCACTTGCGGGTCAAGTCCGCTCAAGTTGCGAAGAGAGGAGACCCAGTGAGGATTGGGCAGGAAGCGGCAGTCGAAGACCAGATCGACATCGAGCGGGATCCCGTGCTTGAAACCGAAGGACACGACCGCGATCTGCATGCCGGCCAAGGTGTCGACGCCGTCGACGACCTCGATCAGGCGGTCGCGCAGCTCGTGCACGTTCAGGTTTCCCGTCTCGACCACGACATCGGCCTCGTCGTGCAGCACCTGGAGCATCTCGCGTTCTTGCTGGATGGCCGAAAGCACGCTCGCGGCCTCCACCGGGTGGCGTCGGCGCGTGCCCTCGTAACGCCGGACCAGGACTTCATCGGAGGCGTCCAGGAACACCACACGCACACGCGCTCCGGTCGAGCGCAGCCCTCGGATCTCCGGCGCGAGCTCGGCGATGCCCTCGTAGCCGCCCCGCCCCGATACCAGGCACACCCGCTCGTACTCCGCGCCTGCCTGGCTCGTGAGCTCGGCGATCTTGCCGATGAGTGCGGGGGGCAGGTTGTCGATGACGAACCAGCCACGGTCCTCGAAGGTGGCCGCTGCGGTGGAGCGCCCGGCTCCCGACATGCCGACGAGGATCAGGTACTCGGCCATCGGCCCTATTGTCCCATCTGCTCGGCGCGCACCCGCTCGAAGCGAAGCAGCAGCAACCGCGGGATCGCGGACTCCAGCTCGAGGTCGATCGAGCCCTCCAGGAAGGCTAGCGGCGGCTCGGGCTCCTCGAGGCGCGTCAGCACACAGCCGAGGGCGGTGACGGGATTGACATAACGCGACAGCGGGCGGTGGGCGAAACGCAGTCGTACGCCCGGATCGACCTCCTCGTAGACGACGTCCTCGCTCAGGTACGGACCGACCCGCCAGTACCGCTCGCCCATGATCTGGTCGTCCACCAGGCCACTCCCGGTCCCCTGGAACAGGGGGTGATTGACGAGCAAGAGGAACCGGCCGCCGACGGCAAGCACCCGGACCGCCTCGGCAAGCAGGGCGTCCGGGTCGGACGAATGCTCGATCACAAGACAGCACACGACCCCGTCGAACGAACCGTCCCGGAACGGGAGGCGCTCCCCCACTCCCCGCACGTACCTCGGCCCGCCGGCTTGCTCGACGGCGCCGGCGAGCTGGGCGGCCGACGGTTCGAGCCCGACGACGATCTCGCGTTCGCGCGTTCCTCGTGCGAGACGCCGCGCGAGGTGTCCCTCACCGCACCCGAGGTCGAGCACGCGCGCAGCGCCCTCGAGCTGCGACGACGCGAGCGGAAGGATCTGGAGCTCATACTCGAGGTCTGCCCCGTTCGTGAACGTCTCGCGCCACCAGGTGGCGTGGCGCTCCCAGGGATCCTCGGTCGCGCTCATCGGGCTTTCGATCCTCGCCGGGCGTGCAGGTGGACGTACACGGCTCGGGCAACGGCGTCCGGCAGCCAAGCCAGCCCGAGGAGGTCGTCCAGGGACGCCGCCTGAACTGCTCGCACGCCGCCGAGCTCAGAGATGAGCCGTCGTCGCCGGGCCGGGCCGAGGCCGGTGATGCCGTCGAGCGCGCCCCGCGTCATCCGCCGGCCGCGCAGCTCGCGGTGAAAGCCTATGGCGAACCGGTGCGCTTCATCACGGGCCTGCTGCAGCAGGTAGATCGCCTCGCTGTCACGAGGTATCTGAACCGGGCCCGGCCGGCCCGGCACGAAGACCTCCTCCAGCTGCTTGGCGAGGGAGGCCACCGCGATCTTGCCTGTGAGGCCCAGCTCCTCCAGGACGCGCACGCCGACCCCGAGCTGACCCTTGCCTCCGTCGAGCAGCAGCAGCTGTGGCGGGTAGGCAAAGCGAGGCCCGCGCCGCCGGCGCCCGTCGGCAACGGCCTCGGCGGCCCGGTCGTCACCAACGCCTGCCCCGGTCCCGGTCGCGCAGTCGCTCCCGGCACCGGCGGCCGACGAGGTGTCGCTGAGCTGGCGCAGACGCCGAGTGAGCACTTCGTGCATGGCGCCGTAGTCGTCGTTTCCTTGAACGGCCGACACCTTGAAGCGCCGGTAGTCGCTCCGCTTCGGCAGCCCGTCCTCGAGCACGACCATCGAGCCCACGTAGTCGGTGCCCTGCATGTGGCTCATGTCGTAACACTCGATGCGCAGCGGCACCTGTTTCAACGCGAGGGCCAGCTGCAGCTCCTCGAGGGCGGCCGCGCGGCTCGTGAGGTCGCTCGCCCGCCGCAGCCGGTGACGCTTGAGCTGCTCCTCCGCGTTCTGGCGGGCCGTTGCCAATAGCTCACGCTTGCGGCCCCGCTTGGGGACCCTCACCGTGACCTTGCCGCCACCCAGGCCGGAGAGCCACGTCTCGTAGGTGGCCACGTCCTCGGGCAGCTCAGCGACGAGCAGCTCCCGGGGGATCCCGATCGGCGTCTCGGCGTAGTGCTGCTCGAGCACCCTGCCGACCAGTTGCGGCGTCGTGAGCGGCTCCACCTTCTCGACGATGAAGCCATGCCGGCCCACGACTCGCCCGCGCCGGACGTGGAAGACCTGCACCGCCGCGGCGAGCTCGTCTTCGGCGATCGCGAGGGCGTCAAGGTTCTCAGGCGACTCGGTGACCATCTGCTGGCGCTCGACCGCGAGCCTGACCGTCGCCAAGCGGTCACGCAGGCGCGCCGCCCGCTCGAACTCGAGCTCGGTTGCCGCCTGGCGCATCTCGGCTTCGAGGCGGTCGACGACGGGCTTGGTGTCACCGTCGAGAAACGCCATGAGCTCGCCCACGAGCCTCCCGTACTCCTCGGGCCTGATCGCGCCGACGCAAGGACCCGAGCACCGCTCGATGTGATAGAGCAGGCACGGTCGCCCGAGGAGCTGGTGGCGCCGGAGCTTGGCGTCCGAGCACGTCCGGACCGGGAACGACCGCAGCAGCAGGTCGAGCGTCTCCCGGATCGCATAGGCGTGCGCATAGGGTCCGAAATAGCGGGCGTCCTTCCGCTTCGCGCCTCGCATGACCGTAGCCCTGGGCCACTCGTCGCCGACAGTGACCGCAAGGTACGGATAGCTCTTGTCGTCCACGAGGCGGATGTTGAAACGCGGCCGGTGCGCCTTGATCAGGTTGTACTCGAGCATGATGGCCTCGACGTCGCTCGCGACGACGATCCATTCGACAGAAGCGGCCCGCTCCACCATCTGAGCCGTGCGCGGGTGCAGGTGAGCGGGATCCTGGAAGTAGCTCGAGAGCCGGCTGCGCAGCGACAGCGCCTTGCCGACGTAGATGATCCGGCCGGCCGCATCCCTGAATTGGTACGAGCCGGGGGCGTCGGGAACCGACTGCGGGCGTTCGAGCACTAGAGTGCAGGTTACGGCCGGCCTGGTACCCCGGCTGACATATTCGCTTCGTGGCCGACATACCCGCGGTTGGGCGACCAGGCTGTCCCCGCCGGCCGATCAACGAGGCGCTCCACAGGGGGTCACAGAATGTTCCGCCTGCAGCCGCCGCTTCCTGACGACTACAACACGGCATCCACCGAGGCTCTGGTCCGGCGCGTCACCACGGCCCGTTCCCGCCTCGGCAAGCGGCTCGTCATCCTCGGGCACCACTATCAGCGTGAGGAGGTCATCCAGTTCGCCGACAGGAGAGGCGACTCGTTCGGCCTTGCCCGTTTTGCTGCGGACCAGCACGATGCCGAGTTCGTGGTCTTCTGCGGGGTTCACTTCATGGCCGAGTCCGCGGACATCCTCACCGGGCCGCACCAGCAGGTGATCCTGCCCGATCTGAACGCCGGGTGCTCCATGGCGGACATGGCCGAGCTTGACGACGTCGAGCAGATCTGGGACGAGCTCGCAGAGGTGACCGACATCGAGGCGATCGTGCCCATCACCTACGTGAACTCGGCGGCGGCGCTGAAGGCCTTCGTGGGCCGCAACTCTGGCGCAGTCTGTACCTCTTCGAACGCCCGTGCCGTGCTGACCTGGGCTCTCGGCCTCGACGAGCCCGGTGCCGGGCGTGCTCGCGTCGCAGCACCCGCGCCCCGGGCGCAGTCTGCAGACGCTGCGCGCCGCGGGGACAAGGTCCTCTTCTTCCCAGACCAGCACCTCGGCCGCAACACCGGCTTCGGTCTCGGCTACGGAGCCTCCGACATGCAGGTCGTCGATCCGCGCCAGCGCCTCGGCGGGCTGGCGGATGCCGACGTCAAGGAGGCCACCTTCCTGCTGTGGAAGGGACACTGCTCGGTTCACCAGCGATTTCGCACCGAGCACGTCGAGGCGTTCCGCTCCGAGCATCCCGGCGGCATCGTGATCGTGCATCCCGAATGCTCACACGAAGTCGTCGAGATCGCCGATCAGGTCGGCTCCACGGACTACATCATCGGCGCGGTCTCGGCCGCTGGTTCCGGCTCGGTCATCGCGGTCGGCACTGAGATCCATCTCGTCGACCGGCTCGCCCGCGAGCACCCGGACCGGACCGTGCTCTCGCTCGACCCGCTCGTCTGCCCGTGCTCGACGATGTTCCGGATCGATCTGCCGCACCTCGCGTGGGTGCTCGAGGGCCTCGTCGCCGGGGAGGTCCGCAACCGCATAGTGGTCGACGAGGCCACGGCTGCGGATGCCCGGGTAGGCCTCGAGCGGATGCTCGCGATCGCGTGAGCCCTCATTCGTCGGGGCTTATCCTGAGCCCATGACCGAAAACCGCTTCGCGAGATCGGAGACCGCCGACATGGAGCGGGCCATTACGGGCTCGCGCGCCGCGACGGCCCGGATGCTCGCAGCGCTCGAGGCCGTCGACGGCCTGGACGTGACGCGGGAGAGCCAGCTTCCCGGCTGGACTGTCGGCCACGTGCTCACCCATCTCGCCCGCAACGCGGATTCGTTTGCTTGGATCCTTCGCTCGGCAAGCAAGGGCAAGGTCGTGGCTCAGTACCCGGACGGTGTCGCCGGACGCGGCCGCGACATCGCCGAAGGCGCCGTCAGGCCCGCCGGCACGATCGTGAAGGATCTGCGCGACTCGGCGGCGCGCCTCGACGCGACATGGCTCGATCTGCCTGAGGTGGTTTGGCTGCGCAGTGGCCTGCGGACCGACGGTTCCCCGCTCCCGTGCCGGCTGCTGCCCGTGTCGAGATGGCGCGAGGTCGAGGTGCACCATGCCGACCTCGGACTCGGTTACGGCGTCTCTGACTGGCCGGAGGACTTCGTCAACTTCGACCTGCCCCACGCCCTGGACCGGCTCCCCACCATGATCGAGGACGCTTCGCAGAAGACCGCGCTCCTCGCGTGGGTCTACGGGCGGGCGGGCCTGCCGTCGGGAATCGAGCTCGGGCCGTTCTGAACCGACCGCTGAAGCCTTGATCAGCTCGACGGTGCTGCCCGGGCCGGGTTGCGCCCTACGAGCCGTCGCCGATGCCGTCCGGCGGCGCAATGCCCGGGACCGATGCCAGCTGAGACGCGATCAGCTCCCTGTCGTCGGCGTCGTCGAGGCCGTCGAGGACGGCGCGAACCAGCACCACCCAATGGTCCCGTTCCCGCCCGTTGCCGGCGGTCGCGTGGGCCCGAGCCATCCCTCGTAACAGGAGGCGAGCCGCCAGTCGGTCCAGCCGTTCTGGATCGCGCGCTCCAACGCTCGCTCCGCCCACCGCAGAGCGAGGTCCGCATGACCCAGAACGCTCGCCACGTGCTCGATCTGCCAATCCCCGACGGCGCGTTGCTCCTCGACGCCGATCGAGTCCCAGAGGTACCGCGATGCGAACGCCGCCGCGAGCATCTCGTCGTCTTCGTCGGTCGTGCGACAGGCCGAGTCGATCAGCTCCCAGGGCTGTTGAAGGCCGCGACGGCCTCCAGGCGCCGGGCCGCGGCTTCAGCGCCGTTGGCATCCTCGCTCATCTCTCCCCTTCCTCTACCGCTTGCGGGAACCTCTCGCTCTCCTCTCGGCGGCGACATGCGGGCCTCAGATCTTGAGCAAGGGAGCGAGGAACCTGCCCGTGTAGCTGTCGGCAGTCTTCGCCACTGTCTCGGGCGTGCCCTCGGCGATCACCGATCCGCCTCCGTCGCCGCCTTCGGGGCCGAGATCGATCACCCAGTCGGCCGACTTCACGACGTCCAGGTTGTGCTCGATCACGCAGACCGTGTTGCCCTGGTCGACCAGTCGCTGAAGCACGTCCAAGAGCTTGCGGACGTCCTCGAAGTGAAGTCCCGTGGTCGGCTCGTCGAGCACGTACAACGTGTGCCCGGTCGATCGCTTGGCGAGCTCGGAAGCAAGCTTGACCCGTTGGGCCTCACCGCCGGAGAGCGTGGGGGCCGGCTGGCCGAGCCGGATGTAGCCGAGGCCCACGTCCACGAGCGTCCTCAGGTGCCGGGAGATGACCGGCTGTGCCGCGAAGAATTCGAGGGCCTCCTCACAGGACAGGTCGAGCACCTCAGCGATGTTCTTCCCCCGCCATGTCACCTCGAGCGTGTCGCGGTTGAAGCGCTCCCCCTTGCAAACCTCGCAAGGGACGTAGACGTCCGGAAGGAAATGCATCTCGATCTTGAGGGTCCCGTCGCCGGCGCACGCCTCGCACCGCCCGCCCGCGACGTTGAACGAGAAACGGCCCGGCTGGTAACCCCGCAACCGCGACTCCGCGGTCTGGCTGAACAGCTTGCGGACGTTGTCGAACATGCCCGTGTAGGTGGCCGGGTTCGAGCGTGGCGTGCGGCCGATCGGCGACTGGTCGATGTCTATGACCTTGTCGAGCGCTTCGGCACCCTCGATCGTGCGGTGCCGGCCCGGGACCACACGGGACTTGTAGAGGCGCTGCATGAGGGCCCGGAGCAGGATGTCGTTGATCAGGGTCGACTTGCCGGACCCCGACACGCCCGTGATCGACACGAAACAACCCAATGGGATCTCCACGTCGATGCCCTTCAGGTTGTGCTCCCGGGCGCCGCGCACCACGAGCCACTCGCTCCGGGGCTCGCGACGCATGAGGGGAACCGCGATCGAGCGCTTGCCCGAGAGGTACTGGCCGGTGATGGAAGGCCGGCACTTCATGAGATCGGCGACCGATCCCGCGCAGACTATCTCGCCACCGTGCTCGCCGGCCCCCGGCCCGATGTCGACCACATAGTCGGCGATCCGGATCGTCTCCTCGTCGTGCTCCACGACGAGGACTGTGTTGCCGATGTCACGCAACCGGAGCAGGGTCTCCATGAGCTTGCGGTTGTCCCGCTGATGGAGCCCCACCGAAGGTTCGTCGAGCACGTAGAGGACGCCGACGAGCCCGCTGCCTATCTGCGACGCGAGGCGGATTCTCTGGGCCTCCCCGCCGGCCAGCGTCGCGGCTGCGCGGTCGAGGCTCAGATAGTCGAGCCCGACGTCGACGAGGAACTGCAACCGGGCGCGGATCTCCTTCATCACCTGAGCCGCGATCAGCTCTTCCCTCGAGCTCAGCTCCAGGCGCTCAAGCAGATCGTGAGCCGACCGGATCGACAGCGACGAGAGCTCGGCGATGCTCCTGCCCCCGACCTTGACGGCAAGCGACTCCGGGCGAAGTCGCGTCCCGCCGCAGTCCGGGCACGGGACCTCTCGCATGTAGCCCTCGACCTGCTCGCGCACCCAATCGGAGTCCGCATCGCTGTGGCGCCTCTGCAGCCACGGCACGACACCCTCGAACTGGGTGTCGTAGCTGCGCAACGTGCCGTACCGGTTGCGGTATTGGACATGCACGCGCCGGGTGCCTGCTCCGAAGAGGAGGATCCTGCGCTGCGTCTTGCTGAGCTTGGACCAGGGCTTGTCCATGCTGAACCCGCTCGAATCGGCCACGGCCTTGAGCACCCGTGAGAAGTACTCCGTGCGGGCGCCCGCCCACGGTCCGATGGCCCCTTGGGAAAGGGAGAGGTCCGGGTTGGGCACGACAAGGTCGGGATCGACCTCGAAACGGGTCCCCAGCCCGTTGCACGGAGGACACGCCCCGAAAGGCGAGTTGAACGAGAAGCTCCTCGGCGCCAGCTCGTCGAGCGAGATCCCACAGTGCACGCATGCCAGGTGCTGGGAAAAACTGAGCACCTGTTCGCCGTATCGGTTCTCGGACCCGTCCCCGGCGCCGTCCGCGATCCCGTTCCCGGCGGCATCGTCGGCCTTGGCGGCCGCCGCCTTGGTCATGGGACCGCGTGGCGACGAGCTGGCGCTCGAGATCAGCAGGATCTCGGCAATCCCCTCGCCGAGACGTAGCGCCGTCTCGATGGAGTCCGTCAACCGGCGTTCGATGCCGTCGCGCCGGATAAGACGGTCGACAACCACCTCGATGGTGTGCTGCTCGTAACGGGCGAGCTCGAGCTCGGCCCGATCAGAGAGCTCCACGATCTCGCCGTCCACACGCGCCCGCGAAAATCCCTGCTTGGCAAGGTCGTCGAGCAGCGCCGAGTACTCACCCTTGCGGCCGCGCACGACCGGCGCGAGGACCTGGAACCGGGTGCCGTCAGCCAGGTCGCTCAGGCGATCGACGATCTGCTGGGGGCTCTGGCGCGTGACGAGCCGGCCGCAACTGGGACAATGAGGTTGGCCGATGCGCGCATAGAGCAGCCGCAGGTAGTCATAGATCTCGGTGACGGTCCCGACCGTGGAGCGGGGGTTGCGCGAGGCGGACTTCTGGTCGATCGAGATGGCGGGCGACAATCCCTCGATGAAGTCCACGTCCGGCTTGTCCATCTGCCCGAGGAACTGCCGGGCATAAGACGATAACGACTCGACGTAGCGCCGCTGGCCCTCGGCATAGATCGTGTCGAACGCGAGCGACGACTTGCCCGAGCCCGACAGCCCCGTGAAGACGATGAGGCGGTCACGCGGGAGCTCGATGGAGACATTCTTGAGATTGTGCTCGCGGGCCCCGCGAACAACGAGGGTGTCGGGCACTGGCGCAGACTACCGACCGACCGGCGCGTGCCGATCGACGCACGGCGTGACCGAGCCGGTCAGCCGGATCGGGCCTCGGGTGCTCACCCGACCTCCCTGAGCTCCCGGCGAAGCGACCGGATCTCGTCTCGCAGTCTCGCCGCATACTCGAAACGAAGCTCCGCGGCCGCAGCCTGCATTTCCCGCTCGAGCGTCGCTATCAGTCTGCCGAGCTCATCCACGGGAAGCTCGCCGTTGCCGGCGCGCCCGGTCACCGACACATCGAGCAGCTCGGCTGCACGCTCGGCCGCTCGCCGTCCGGCGCGGCGGGACCGGTCGGACCCGGCGCGGCTGGGCAGCGGTGCCCCGGCACCGAAGCCGTCGCCACCGGCGCCTGCGGCGCTGCGGAACTGGGCGACAAGGTCGGTCACGGCCTTGCGAATCGTCTGCGGGTCGATCCCATGCTCGCGGTTGTACTCCTGCTGCACGATCCGGCGACGCTGGGTCTCGGCGATGGCTCCCCGCATCGAGTCCGTGATCACATCCGCGTAGAGGATGACCCGGCCCGAGACGTTCCGCGCGGCGCGGCCCATCGTCTGGATCAGCGAAGTCTTCGAACGGAGGAAGCCCTCCTTGTCGGCGTCGAGGATCGCGACGAGCGCAACCTCGGGAAGATCGAGCCCCTCGCGAAGAAGGTTGATCCCGACGAGCACGTCGAACTCGCCGAGGCGCAGGTCCCGGATGATCTCGATCCGTTCGATCGTGTCGATGTTCGAGTGCAGGTAGCGGACCTTCAGGCCCGTCTCTAAGAGGTAGTCGGCCAGATCCTCTGCCATCTTCTTGGTGAGCGTCGTCACGAGAACTCGTTCGCCCCGGCCGATCGTCGTGTTGATCTCTGCGATCAGATCGTCGATCTGGCCCTTGGTCGGCCTGATGACGACCTCGGGATCGACGAGGCCGGTCGGGCGCACGATCTGCTCGACTACCTGGCTCGAGACAGAGATCTCGTACTCGGACGGCGTCGCCGAGAGGAAGACGCACTGGTTGACGCGAGCCTCGATCTCCTCGAAGCGCAGCGGCCGGTTGTCCTTGGCCGACGGCAGGCGGAACCCGTGCTCGACCAGGACCTCCTTGCGGGACCGGTCGCCGGCGAACTGCCCGTGGAGCTGCGGCACTGTCACGTGACTCTCGTCGATGACCAGCAGCCAGTCGTCGGGGAAGTAGTCGAGCAGGGTGTACGGCGCCTCGCCGGGCGCACGCCCGTCCAGGTGACGGCTGTAGTTCTCGACCCCATTGCAGCTGCCGAGCTCGGCGAGCATCTCGAGATCGTGCTCGGTGCGCATCCTCAGCCGTTGGGCTTCGAGCAGCTTGCCCGCCTGGTCAAGCTCGCGCAGGCGCTCGCCGAGCTCGACCTCGATCGAGGCGATCGCGCGACGCGTGCGCTCGTCCCCGGCGACGTAGTGGGTGGCGGGGAAGACGATCAGCTCTTCGAGATCGCCGAGCAGCTCCCCGGTCAGGACGTCGAAACGACTCAGACGCTCGACCTCGTCGCCGAACAGCTCGATGCGCACCGCATACTCCTCGTATGCCGGGTGCACCTCGATCGTGTCGCCCCGAACCCGGAACCTTCCCCTCACGAGGTTGGCGTCATTGCGCTCGTAGTGCATCGCCACCAGCCGCGAGAGCAACGACCGCTGGTCGTGGGTCTCCCCCGGCGAGAGCACGAGGATCTGGTCCCGGTACTCGTCGGGGGATCCGAGCCCGTAGATGCACGAGACCGACGCGACGACGATCACGTCTCTGCGCGTGAGCAGGCTGGCGGTCGTGGAGTGCCTCAACCGGTCAATCTCGTCGTTGATGGACGAGTCCTTCTCGATGTAGGTGTCCGAGGACGGCAGGTAGGCCTCCGGCTGGTAGTAGTCGTAGTACGAGACGAAGTACTCGACCCGGTTGTCCGGGAAGAAGCCGCGCAGCTCGCCTGCGAGCTGGGCTGCAAGCGACTTGTTCGGGGCCAGCAGCAAGGTCGGCCGTTGGACCTTTTCGATGGTCCAGGCAATCGTTGCGCTCTTGCCGCTCCCGGTGATACCGAGCAGTGCCTGGAAGCGGTCACCCCGCTCTATCCCGCGCGCCAGCGCGTCGATCGCCGCCGGCTGGTCGCCGGCAGGCTGAAAGTCGGAAACGACGCGGAACGGAGGCACCTCGGCATGGTACCGAGAGGGTGCGCGCCGGCGAGCAGAGGACGTGCGCCCGGCGAGCGGCGAGCACGAAGGACTCAGCCAGTCGCCCCGGGAGCCACCTCGAAGACGGCCGACACCGTCACGGCCATGCTCAGCTCGCCCAGCTCCACGGTCGGCGGCATGGGCCTTGGCGCTGGCGCGGCACCAGACATGAGCCGGCTGCGCCGGAAGTGTGGTTGCATCCCCACACCTTCGACGAGCTCGAGAAGGGGGCCGAGCACGAGGCCGGCGGCATCGGCGAGCTCGTGTGCGGCGCTCACGGCACGGGCGACGGCATCTCGCCGAGCCAGCGAGGTAAGCGGCGCCCGGTCGTCGATGTCGAAGCTGACGTCATTGATCCCGACTCCGGTCCCGGCGGCGTCGACCGCGGCTGCGATGATCCGGCCCGCGTCTGCCGGAGGCCGCACCGTTGCCACCAGGCTGCTGGAGGCCCGGTAGTTCTGCACGCTCGCCTCCGCCTCCCGCCGGTGTTGCTGGTTCAGGTCGATCGAGGTCGTTTCGAGGTCGGACGAGGCGATGCCGGCGTCGCGTAGGGCCGCCAGGACCCGGTCGGTGAGCAGGCTGCACGAGGTGAGCGCGTCGCCCGGCGCCGGGTCCTCGGCGAAGGTGAAGAGCCGGATTCTCGCAATGTCAGGAGCAGCCGATGCGGTGCCGGTCGCTTCGACCCTGATGGTTGGCTTGTCGCTCATGCCAGACAGTACGTCCACCCGCTCAGCAAGAGGGGCCGCTCAAGAACTGCCCGCGCCGCTCCCGGCGCCGCCTACGCCCTCGGTCCGTAAGCGCTCGATCCAGGCCCATGCGTCCGTGACCTTCTCCTCGAGCTCGTCCAGGGTGCCCGCGTTCATGATCACGAAGTCCGCCCGCGCGACACGCTCGTGGCGGCCGGCCTGGTTGGTGATGCGCGCCTCGGCGTCGGAACGATCCATCTGCCGCCGGTTCACCAGCCGCTCCAGCACGAGATCCACGGGCGCGTCAACGACGAGCACGCCCGTCAGACCGAATCGGTCCGGGCCACCGCCCTCGACCAACAGGGGGATGTCGAGCACGACGACATGATCGCCCCCTGACTGGGATGCAAGCCGGGTCGCTATCTCCGCGCGAACCTCGGGATGGACGATCGCGTTGAGATCGGCGAGAGCCCTGGGGTCGTCGAAGACGATCGCGGCGATCGCCGGGCGATCAAGACACCCGTCCGGTGCGACCACGTCGTCTCCGAAGCGCTCCACGACCTTCGCATAAGCCGCTCGCCCAGGCTCGACCACCTCGCGGGCCACCTCGTCGGCATCAATCAGCACAGCTCCGCGCCCGACCAGCATCCCAGCGACGGTGGACTTCCCCGAGCCGATCCCGCCCGTCAGGCCGATGACGATCATGTGGTGCCTGGAGCCCGGAACCAATGTCCGGCGAACGCCTCGCGTGCCTCACCAGGCCGTGACATGGGCGCCTACACTAACCGGGCCGTGGCTCCGACGAGCAGGAGCCGCCCGGCACGGCCACCCATCAGACATCGATTGCCTGTTCGGCAGGGCCCATTCTACTGGCTGTTCGCTCAGCCCGGGGTCTCGCTGTCTTGGGATGCCGAACCGCCGGGCTTGGTTCCGACCCGCTGCTCGTGGTACTCCGCTTCCACGTTCAGGTCCCAGGTGTCGAAGGATTCCCCGTAGAGGTTCTCGACGGTGAGCATGGCGGTCAGCATCGAGTGGTCCTGGTTGTTGTAGCGATGGGGCTCGCCGAACGATAACCCGCGCAGAACGCGGGCTATCGACTTACCGGCTCGGCGTTCACGAGGTGACCCCCGCTCCCGGCCTGGGCCAGCCCGGCCCTTAAGACATTGCGAGCAGCGTTGAGGTCCGCGT
>Ga0224534_1000548_pt1 | contig 23675 bp, 39 predicted proteins | sample 714E12024metaG_FD_172012 | JGI IMG/M metagenome (GOLD analysis project Ga0224534, IMG submission 172012) | Peat soil microbial communities from Stordalen Mire, Sweden - 717 E1 20-24 | ecosystem: Environmental > Terrestrial > Soil > Wetlands > Peat | place: Sweden: Norrbotten County, Stordalen... | reverse complement strand
TCCTTCATCTTCATCAAGATTCAGGGTTTCATTCCTAACCACGGTGAAATTCTCGTCCAGTTCGGCAATACCGAGCTTTGTCTTGGCGGTTGTCTCGTGAAAGCGATAGGCCATAACGAGCTTCCCACGATGCCGGATGATGCTTGGATTGTAACTACCCGGCGGCAATCCTTTAACGATAATGGACTCAAGTTGCTGCTCGACGGGCGGGAATTGCGAGACGATACCATGCTCTTTCAGAAACTTGTCCATCAAGGCGCGGTTGTGGGCGAGTCTTTGCGGAATGATTTGTTTGGATAATTCAGGCATGGCGGTAAATTCCAGAAATTTCAGTTGCACCTTTTGCTTTGAAAATCTCCAAAAGCACCCTACTCCAAAATCCGTCTGTTCCCATCACCATGTCTGGAATGTCCGGTAAGATTGATTTCCAAAACTCGACAGGCGCGGCGAATAGGTCAACGACGGGCGCAAAGGTATCCAACCCGTCTTTTCGGTTCATGCGGTAGGCGTAGGAGGGATGTTCCGCATTTTTTACAATGGGGCAGCTTGATAAAATCACGGTGTCGTGCCGCGTTAATGCCACAGAGCCTTCCGTGAACTTCAACAAAAACATTCTGACTATGTTTCGCAACATTGGGTGGCGTTCTTTATCCTGCAAAACATTTACAGAATCACGGTGACAAGAGCCAGGTTGAATGGCGAATTGCCAACACGAATCATCATTTTCTTTTGGTATGCTTCCATAAAATACTTGAACAAAATGCGCCAATGTCGTGCTTCTCGCATTCTCAATCGCCGTGAACATCTCCAACGCTCTTGTCGGAAAGTCGTGATACCGACAATGAAAATGATGCTGCGGTCGCCATGCGCTGCCATGCCAGTAAAGCTGTCTGTCCTGCACCAACGCCATAACCGGCAGTGTCGGCACGGCATACGCCAGATGCAAATGCGCCGTGTCCACGCTGACCAAACAGTGTGCGGATTCGTAAAAGCCGAGCAGATCGTAAAATCTTTCAGCCTTGATAGTTGACAGGTCAACGATGTTGAACGTCGGATATTTCAGGTGCAACAATTCCATCAGCAAATCTTTGTATGGGAACGGCGAACTTTTGCTGTCTGCCGAAACGAGCATGATGCGCTTTTTCTTGCCCTTACCAAACCATCCTTTCGGCATGAGCAACTTTTCGCGTTCCTTGTCCCGCTTATCGAACACCAACGGGATTGTTCCCCACTCAATCAGCCGACCAGAAAGTTTCCACGCCTCGCGGTTGAAGGAATCGGTGATAGCAGATTTCTGTCCAGCGGGTTCGTAGGTGCATTTCAGAACTTGCTCAACGGGGCCGTTAGTCTGTGTGCAAATCACATTGGCACAAAGTTTCTTGGCCTCATCAAGTGCTTTTGATAACTCCCATTGACGACCAGAGAACACGACTTTCTCGACATAGCTGCAACCGTCCAAAACGTCGGCGAACTCGGCGCACGCCATGATGCCAACCTTCAAACCCTTTTGTGAGTCGGCGTAGGCGAGTGGCAAAATGTTAATCAGATCGCCACTTTTCGCTAATTGTAAATACAGCTTGTCCATCAGTTGTCAGCGAGTTTCGGCGGCTCTGCTTCCGTGGCCGCCGTTTTTTTGCTTTGAAAGAACTTTGCTGCCATGCCGCATGGCGCGTTTTGCCCTCGCATTTCAATGCACGGCGGGAAAAACTTCTTGCCATAGACGACTTCAATCATCGGGGAAAGATTGCAGCGTGGCACATCAGTTACAACTCCCTTGTCGTTAGACGGAGGTTCAGGAATGAAATGCCGACAGTCAATGCAGAACGGTGGCGGATTGTTTTGGGGTGGGGATGCTTTTGCCATAGGATTTAGACTTGGGATTGTTTTTCGTATTCTTCGAGCAAGGGTCTCATTTCCGCTTGGTAAGCATCCGACGGCTCACCATTTGCCAGAGCAGCCGCAAGCATCCCACGGCGGGGACAGGATTTATCAGGCAGAATGTCCATTATCGCTTTCCGAAAAATGTCACGTTGTCTTTCTAATTCCCTAATCACTTTATCTTTGATGGCAATTTCAAGTTCTTGTTTCATCATAATTTATTTCCTTTCAGGATTAGCCGCCATGCGGCGTTGGATTTCGTTGATGGCGTAGCGGGACGGATTTCTGCCATTTTCCCATCCTTCATAGGTTCTCAAATTAACCTGAAGGATGTCAGCGGCCTGTTTTTGGAGACGCTTTCCGCGCCATGCTTTCAATGCCTTTCCGAACACGCCAATCTTCATTCCTGCGAATTTCGCACTTTGCGTAAAAATGTCAATGGCTATTTTTAGGGCGTTGGATTATCCGTTTCTCATCAGCGATTGATTTCTTCGCCTCTCATCGCGGGCGGACTGGCCGAGACTACGGTGGTATCGGTTGGAAAAAAGTGATTCGGGAATCCTCTCCTGAATCTGGGGGTCACTCCCCAAATGCAACCGGAATCCAGTTCGGTCAACAATTACGCACAAAAACCAACAACCAACACATATTTATGCTGAGCACAACGCAATGCCAACAGTTCAACGATTTCATGGGAAGGCGTCCTTACCCGTGGGACAAGAAAATCGCCAAAGACCGCAAGCCGCGCAATTTCATTTACGTCGGCATGTATAAAACGTCGAAGTGGACTCCGTTCACGGAGACGGTTCACCTGCATGAAAAGGTGTATGTGGCACGCGCCAACGATCCGGGCATGTGGCCGCAGTTCTTTGCCGATCCCTGCTTGGGGACGCCGTGCGACAATCCGACACGTTACATCGGGCACGGTGTTGACCAACTGGCGTTTGGCCGGTTTCGTCAGGATTATCAGACGGCTGTATTCTGCCTCGACCAGTTGAACACTATTGAGGAAGCCGTCGCCAAACTGGACGCGATTGTTGAGGGTTACAAGGATGTCCCGGAAGATGTTTGCGGTAGTTTCATCCGCCAGCTTTCATTCCGGCAGGCAGGAACGGCAGCGATGGGCGGCGGTGTCTGGCTTTGTGGCGTGCAGGACGCTTATGGCAATCCCGCTGCGATTGATGTCTCGGACAACATGTTCGAGGTTTCAAACGCTCAAAGCACAAAGGCTGGTGTAGCAAACGAGTTGTTCATCAACCTCAATGCCAATGGCGCACTGACCGCGCTGGCTGCGGCTGGTAAAATCGGTTCTCCGGCGACAACTGCCAATCTGATTTCTTATCTGTCGCAGATAACGATGGAATATCTCGCCAATCACCAGGAAGATTTGGCCGGGCAAGGCTATCACGACCGCGAATGGTCTGTGGCTGGCAAGTTCAATATCACGATGGACGACACGACCGGACGCCGGTTGCTGGTCGCCAATCCTGAACTCAAGGGACTTTACAAAGCCTCTGATTTCGAGAAAGCGGGGGCTTTTTACTCACTGGGCATGAACGCCGGATGCGGCGATTGGCTGTTCAAACGTGACCCGCAGCAATGGCGTTTTGACTTCCGTGCTGACCTCGACGGAGTTGACCTGAACGGCACTGCACTGACCGGGGCGGTCTGGATTGAACAAATCCAGCCTTACGAAAACGTGGCTGCAACTTTCGGCATCAAGCCACAGTATTCCTACCGCTGGAAAGCCGCGCCGTTGCGTATGTATCACTGCTACAACCGCGATGCCCGCGAATTGTTTGTGGGCGATATTGAGAGCGTCAACTCGGAGATGAAGTTCGGTCTGGCGCGTTCGTTCATGGGCAAGTGGACGTGGAAACATCCGTCCTACTTCACAGCGTTCGACCCGTCCACTGGGACTACATGCAACTTCAGCAACGTGAAGGACAACAAGGGATTTTTCCTTGGTGAATACGATTTCGGCATCAAGACGGTTTATCCCGAAATTGAGCGTTGGATTCTGGCTCTTGGTGAGGCCACGCCTTACACTCGGCGCCCGAACACGGTCACGCCAGCGTCGAGCGGCCCGCAGACCAGCACGGACTATCAGGCGTTGACTGCTTACAACTCGCACTGCCAGTCCACGAACCCGAACGATACCGAATACGTCTGGGGCTTGACCCCGTTCGCTGTGGCGGTCGCGGACGAGTCGGCCACGACCTCGCAAGAGGGTGGCGGGGCGTTCCTCGGTTATCAGGCCGGGCCTCCAGGAATCGGCAGTATCGAGCCAGTCTAATAGTCAACTTGATGGGGGTTTGGCGATTTGAAATCGCTAAACCCCTTTCTAAACCGAAAGGCTTATCATGCCACTACAAAACCAAATGCCCGCCGGGGCTGCTTTATCGGCAGCGCCGCCGGACGCCGCCGCGCCCGCCGATGGAGCTGCCAAGACTTTCAGCGTGCCTGTGGACGTATTGCCGGACGCCAAGCCCGGTGACACCTTCAAGGTTCAGTCCATTGCCGATGGCAATGTGATGTTGGAACATCAAGCCACCGAAGGCGAAGATGACGCGCAATGGACGGCGGACGCTAAAAAGGCCGCGCCTGCCCCAGGGGAAGGAGAAATGGTGTAATTATGGCTAAAACACTTGTTGCACTACCGCAAATCACGACGCCGACCATAGCCAACCGGCTACCGTTGGAAACCGACATTTCCAGGCTATCGGCATTGAATCCGAAAGAGCTTCTTGCTCTGGCAGTCTATCTTCGAGCGAAGGAATTGGCAAACGATGCTTCGTCTCCGTTGACGAAGTATGATCCTGACACTCTGGCAAACCGTATCGCGTTGAAGCAGGACGCAACCACAATCTTCGGCCCACTGCCGACAGGCGACATGCAGCGTGCATCTGTAGCGATTGATTGGGCAAACTGCAAGGTGGTCTATAGCGCGATTTCATCTGATGTTGACGTGCTTGGCGCGTTGGCGGGTGTGGTGGCATTCCGTGAATGGTCGGAAGATGACCTCCGGCGCATTCTGCTTTATCTACGCCTCGAAATTGGGGAGTAACCAACTATGAACGCTGCCACCTTGCTTGCGGGTGCGCTGGCAGGCGGCGCGGACGGGTTAAGCCCGCACGACTGCTGGTTGTGCTTGGCGTATCTTTACAGCGGCGGCAACTCTGCCACATCGCAGATTGCCGCCGCAGTCACCGCCGGTTACGACGGCCTTTCAACTGGCGACATCAAAAAGTGTCTCGCCTCAATCTTTAACTAACGAAAAATATGGCAGCATACACAACAGCCCTTACAACAGCCGATCAAGTTTTAATCAACGCCATTGCCGCCGGATATGACGGTCTTTCCACCCGCGATGTCATGCTTTGCGTTTTGCAAGGGGCGGCAAGCAGTGGCGGTGGCGTTTTCTCAGGGTCGGGCACTCCGTCCTCACAAACTACGCCGCCAGTTCCGGCAGGCACATCGGGGGTCTATTGGGATTACACGAACAAAATTCTGTATATGTGGAATCCTGTAACGAAAGCATGGGAACAATAATTATGAAACGCTTTATTCCAATTCTGGTCGGGCTGTTGCTGCCATTCGCGGCATCGGCATTTCAGGACAATTATTACGACACCAACTTGCAAGCCACAGTGGATGCTCATGTTCAGGCATTGGTGAGCGGGCCGACGAATGGCATCACATTACTCGCGGCGACGAATGTAGCTAACGCATCAGCTTTGGCGGCCACGAACAACTTGAAATATCAACCACCTTCTACCACGTTGACGAATCTTTCAGGTATTACCACGAACCAAATCGTGTTCACGAACAACACGGTCTGGTTTGACACGAATGGGTCGGCAACAGCAGCGACAAAATTGGCCACGAATGGGATTTTGGGTGCGGCGTATCAATCTGTCAGTTATTTCGACCTTGCGGGTGCGGGAACAACGGCGGCAACAGCAGCGACTAACGGGATGGGCAAGACAACCGGCTTGGCGGCATTTCAGAACACGAACTTCTTCGACCTTGCGGGTGCGGGCACAGCGGCGGCTTTGGCGGCAACAAATGGCCTTGCACCGACGAACTATGTCAACAGCACTCTCGTCACGGTTTATATCACAAACTTTGCCATTCCGACTTACCGGACGAATTACACGGTATCACTGGCGGGTCTTGGTGTAACGACAAACCTTCTGATTCGGGAGGACTTGTATCTTGTGCCGCAGTCCAGCAATCCGCTTTTCCTGGAAATGACTTCGGGGACGTTGTTAAATTCAAAAGGGATTGGCGGTGCGGATAATGCTGGGTGTCCACCGTTTGCCCAGACCACAAGTGATGGCGGCCTTACATGGTCGGTGATTTACACCGGAGAGACTCACATTTCATTTGCAGACACAAACGGGTCGCCTACGACAATTTCGCCTATTCAAGCTGCGTTAAACTTCAAACTACAATCACGCTACTCATGGGTAAAACATCAATAGCACTCGTCTTGGCATTGTTGGTGGTGGCGACGGGATTGGCGCAAACCATTCCAGCACCAGCCAGCATCGGTCAGGCAACAAATATGGTGTCACAAGATGTCTATATGTCTCCTGCAAGGATGGCCGACTTCTGGAATGATATAGGAATACCGTATGTGCTTGCCAATGGCGGTGGCGACGGTTCAACCACAAACTTCGACAACATCAACGTGACGAATACCGCGACGATTGGCTCTGTTCAGTCCGACAACTATCTCGACGCCATCACGAACACGGGTGAGGGATTGTTCTTCGACAGTGAAGAAGCTTGGGGTGGTAACGGCTTCGGTATCGGTTCATCTGATTGGCAGGATGGTTCGGGCGGTGGAGCGCACTTGGACGGTGCTGGAAATGTGATAGTGGATGGGGGACTTTATATCAGTGGGCAATATAGTAAGAACGGCGGCCAGATTTATTACGATGGCTCTGGTAACTTTCATATTATCGATGGATACGAAAACGGAACATATATTTCGAGCGGCTCTGCTCAACTGAATATGAGCGGCGGCAATGGAACGGTCTCAACAGAAAACAACACCCTTGATGATGGTGCTGGTGCTGCGAGCTTTATTGGTAGCGTGACGGCGGCGAGTTTCGTCGGCAACGGCGGCGGATTAACAAACATTTCAGGCACGAACATTCAGGTGGGCACTATCAACAGTAACAAGTTGGATGCGGGAACGATAGCGTTGTTGGGTGGAAGTGTTCCGAATGGTCTTGTGACGAATAATGGCAGCGCGAGTCTGGTGGCGACTAATTCAGCAAGTATTGGTAGGGTAGGGATTACGAATGGAACTATCACGGGAAATACTCAACTTGTTTTACAGGAAATTGGAGACCAATATGGTGGGGTTGCGCTTCTTTTGCAAAACAGAAACGGGGTTAATGGAGTGATATTTCAAAACTTGTCTCTTGATTTGGTGGACTTCGTTTTTCAGGGTCTTAATAATCAGAGAAACATCCGATATGAAAACCGTTTTAGTAATTATTCGATGGCGTTGCCTGAATTCGAAATTGGCCTTCCTAGTAATCCCACACTTGTTATAGCGGATAATGGAGTTATGTTGGCAAAGGGAGTGTATTATGGCAATGGCAGCGGGTTGACTAACATCCCGTCCACTAGCATCACTGGCGGCATGACAACAAACTTGCAATTTACCGACACAGCATTGTTGCGAACGAACACGCTTTATTTCACCAACGGGATTTTGATGAGGGTAACGTCACCGTAAATAAACCATGAAAAAAACACTTATATCCATCGTCGGGCTGGTCATTTTGGCCAGCGCAGTAAACGCGCAACAGTTCGTTATGACTTCCACCACGAATGTCGCCAGCAGCATACAGCCGCAGACATGGGAAGGCAGCAATGCTGTTGTCGTAGCTAATCAACTGTTGGCCATCACCAACGCAGACGGCAGCGCGGTCATTCCACAAAACTTCATGCTCGGCCAAAACTCGATGATTATAATCCGTGTGAATTGCAACTCGAATGGGCTGCAAAGCATGACGGCGAGCGTGCGCCTGATGCCGACTGTTGGAACAATGACCAATTCACAACTGCGAAAGTAACAAAGATTATGAGCGACCAGCTTAAATGCCCGGACTGCCTGACGGAGGCGCAACGCAACAGGATGTTGACTGACATTCACCATTCGCTGGTGGGCGACCCGCTCGACTTGAACAAGCCCGGACTGGTGGCTTTGGTGGCTCGACATAACTACACGCTTTACGGCAAGACAGGCAAGAACGGGCTGGTGGGGGACAATAATCGGTATAAGAGGCTGGTCTGGATGGGTGGTGGAATTATGGGTGCGTTCATCGTGCTTGGCAAGGTGATGGACTGGCTGGTGGCAATGAAGACCGCGTCACATTGATGAACACTTTCTTTAAGATTTTAATTCTTGTGCTGGTGGCTTTCCTGTTGTATGCTGCTTTTGCAAGAGTTAAACAGCCAAAGAAAAACCATGAAAAATTCACTCAATCTCACAAACCTCGGCGACGCCGTTAGCATCATCGGCGTTGGTCTGATGGGCGTCGGAGTCCTCTCCACGCTGGCCGGGGCGTCCAGCCACGCAACCGCGCTCTGGTATATCGCCCTGACCGGATTCATCCTCTCGGTGATCGGCAAGGGGCTGACGATACTTTTCGCACCAACACCGCCAACAACCAAAAATAACTGAAAGGAAATATGCACATTATTCCAACGTTCGCAGATGCAATCGTAAGCTCAGGAGGTCTGGGTGAAGGACTTATCCTTCTGGTGGTGGCCGTCATAGTCCTGAGTTTTCTCTGGTGGATGATTAAAAACTACGTTCCGGGGCCAATGCAAAAGTGGGCGATACTGGTCGTTGTTCTATGTTGCGTGCTTGTGCTTTGTAATTTCGTGTTAAGTTTTAACGGACACGGATTCATTCACTGGTAAACTTATGCACAAATATCTATGCCGTCTGTTAACCGTATCAACCTTGCTGACAATCCTCATCTTCGTTTCGGGCTGTGCAGTCCGATTTGGGCATGGCGGGGGCTGGCATCATCACTGACAATTCTATGAACAAAATCAAATCATTCATTGGAGTCGCGGCATTGCTGGCGGCATTAACAACGGCGCAGGCGCAGAGCACGAACGCTTGGTATGTCCAACTGTTCGATGATGCGAAGCTGTTCCTGACAGATCAGACCAACCTATTCAATCAGGGCATTGTCCAGTTCGAGATTGGCCCCGTCGCCAACGTCAATCACGCTCAATTCGGCTTTGACATGAACGCGCAATTCCCCATTGCACAGCAAGCCAGTGTTGGCTTCGATTGTTTTTATTTCAACGGCCATGTGTATGATGGCACGGTGAACACCACGTTGGGCTCTACGTGGACGGTATTGAAGCAGCCGATTTACACCTACACCAGCGTTGGTGTCGGAGCAGACCTGCAAGACCCCGAATCGGTCATCAACATCGAATGGGTGGGCGCAAAGACCTATTGGGACATCAAAAAGAATCTGTTTGTGACTGGCGACGACCTGACGGCTGGCGTTGACATCGGTGTTGGGCATATCAGCAACATTACCGGCACGATGGCGAAGGTTGAGGGGATGTTCACCTACACTTACTGATGAAGCACAAGCGGTCGTATGGATGGGTTCGGCAGCTTCCCGACCTGCGCGACCACAAGTTCGCTTTAGCTGCTTCGCCCATCATTCTACCACCTGGCGTGGACATGAGCGGGTCTCTGTTCATGCCCCTTATTTGGGATCAGGGACAGCTTGGTTCATGCACGGCTCACGCAATAGCCGCAGCCTACGAGTTTGAGCGATTGCGGCAGGGGCTTTCGGCATTGTCACCGTCTGGCACTCCGTCCCGCCTGTTCATCTACTACAACGAGCGCGTCATTGAAGACACAACCTCGTATGACGCCGGAGCAAACCTTCGTGACGGCATAAAGGCGATTGCCACGCAAGGGGTTTGTGACGAATCACTTTGGATTTACGACGAGTCACGATTTAATGTCTCGCCTCCCAGTGCTGTCTATGAAGCAGCCACAAGCGACTTGGCACTCCAATACGCCGCCATCAATCAAGATTTGGTGAGCCTGAAATCGTGCTTGGCAGCGGGCTATCCGTTCGTTTTCGGTTTCAGCGTCTATGACAGCTTCGAGTCCGCTGCCGTTGCTGCCACCGGAATAGTTCCATTGCCAGATGTAAGCACCGAGGAATTGTTAGGTGGTCACGCTGTTATGGCTTGCGGTTACAATGATGCGAAGCAGGTTTTCATCGTGCGAAACAGTTGGGGTGAGTGGGGCAACAATGGTTATTTCACCCTGCCATACTCCTATATGACAAGCGGTGATTTGGCGAGCGACTTCTGGCAGGTATCAAAGGTAAGTTAATCCCCCTTTCCCGCCGTCCAGAGCAGATTCATATTCCTCAATAATTTTCTGGTCTGCGGCATTTGCACGCTCAATACGCAAGCGAGCTTTCTTGGCTAACGCATTATCGCTCCAACGCTTTCTGCGTTCAAACCCATGCTTGCGGCTGTGATAATTAGGCTTCATTTTTAACGGTTAGAGTAGTGTTAGCCAGCCTGAGCAGCACGTCAGCGTGACACGGTTGGTCGAGCGGACACCAGCAGGCTAGGTTTTTCCCGCGCAGTTCGCGTTGGATGTCAGCGATACACGGGAAGTCGCTGGCAGAGTTTCCACTTACGAGCGTGTCGTAGCGCATGACTGCTATGGCTCTCGGATTATTTTTTAGAGTGAACGGGTTTCCCCATTTTGATGGCCGCGAGACTACCACGGTGTTCGGTGGTATTTTCCAGCCAGCTTTCCGCGAGAGTTGGATTCTACGCGGGCTGGCTAACAATGCGCCGGAGCCAACCGCCGTTACGCCTGTCCGTGCGTTCGCTTCGGGTTTCTGGTTATTGGATGTCATAGGTCGCCGGTGGCTCAGCTTTTTTCGTTAGGCGACTTGGCATCATAGCATTCGCATCCGCATGAGTGCTGCGGCCAGTTGTCGTAGATTCTCCCGTCCATTTCGGGATTGTGGCACGCCCAGCCTTTTTGCACGCCGCAGACACAGTGGCCTTCGATGCCAGCCGCTTTCTTTTGCTCGTCAGTCGGCTTTGGTTCGGTGGAGCAGTGATAGTGGACGGGATACAGGTGCTTGCAGTTGCAGCAGCATTGCACAAAGTTTGGGTCATCTTTCAGGCCGCACCATGTCGGGTCTGATTCTGGTTTCTTGGCGTTCGAGTCGCCTAACCCAGCGCCGGAGGCAACAGCCATCGGCGCGTTCTGGTTGTCCGCAAGAGTCTTTGGTTCATTCATATCATTAGTTGGCTGTGCCTCAGCTTGAGGCGTTATACGGCCTTTCCTGTTCTGATTTCTTCCCGGATGTCATGCATCCTGTTTCGGATACGCCAGAGACAGTCCACGGTCTTTTGCATTTCCTTGGCGTGTATTTCAATGCAGCACTCTATAAGAGCAAGCTCCCCAAGCTGAGATGATTTAGCCGTATAACACCGCGCTGCTGCCAACGGGCGTTGCCCCTTGAGTTTTCGGCGTTGCTTTAATTTTGACATGATTATTTCCTTTCAGTGGTTTCCGACCCGCCCGTGGCAGAGCTTGATTCGTTAGACGGCATGAGCACCCATACTTCAACGGGTTCGCCGTCCATTTCTTCGCAGTATTCGATTGTGTGTTTGTATCCATTCTTGGCTACGATGTATTGCATCCGTCCCAGCGGGGTCGGCACTTTCACTGTGAGTCCGAGCGCGTGGATTCTTCGCACAAGTGCTCGGAAATTCCCGCGTTGTTTCGAGACAATGAATGACACCATGATTGAGTCGCCATTTTTCCAAAGGTATCCGTCGTATTTATCGGACGTAAAGCCGAGCGCCTTGGCGCGTTCAGAGTCGAGGTTGATGATGCCGTCTAACAAATCGCCGAAGCCAACAGCCATTGGGCGTCCAGCCTCTGCTTTCGCGGTTGACGGTTTTTGGTTGGCTGTGGCTTGGCTCATACGTTCTGCATCTAAGCCTCAGTGCTTGCGAACATTTCTATTTCAGGTCCAGCTTTGACGCGCCGGGCCAGTTCCTCGCGGAAGGTTATTTTGTTTCTCATGGCCACATGGCCGACCGGATATTCATGGTGATGTTCCCAGGCGCTTCCATTCCAGCGCATGTCAGCCTGACAGCATCGCGCATCGCCGCCTTGCACTTTGAGGCCGCACTCACATTCCCATTCGTCACCATCGCCGAGTCGGAACATTGTCTTATCAAGTTGAGCGTCGGAGAGTTGGTATGCCCCTTCTATCATTTCGGAGTCATCGCCGTATTCGATGAGTGCGGCGATGCAGGCTTCTTCGAGCGAAGGAGCGAGCCACCAGTCGCAGTCGTTGAGTTTATACACATGCCATTCGGATGCAGAACAAGCCGTCGCAGCCAACGTGCCTTGCGCCTCCGGTTTGGTTGGCGTTTCGGGTATTACTAAATTGGTTTTCATTAGTATCAGATTAGTAGTTCGGCGGCACGTTGCTGGACTTATCGTTAGATGTCCTTGCATCACCGCATTGCGGGCCGCAAGACAGGTCTTCGGTGATTTTCTCCGTTGCGTCTTCCGGCAGTTCATCCAGGAAGATACGCACGCCTTTGTAGCGCACGAGCCGCACACCGAGTCGGCGGCTTTGCTCCGCCCGCTGGCGGTAGTGTTCAGGAAAGTTTTTGCGCGTCAGATTCCAGTAGGCCGGGCTTGTCGCCTTCACGCATCCGATGCAGTTATTGTTCTCGAAGCCGAGGCGATACATTGCGGGCAGTTCGATTCCAGAATCAGTCACCATTTTCAGGCAGTGAGCTTTGGTCATTCCCACCGTTGCCAGCGGCCACGCAAGATTCATGTCGGGATTGTTCGACTCGAATTGTTCGATGCGTTTCTGTTCGTCGGCGGTGAATCCGAAGCAATGGACATCTTCGGGATAGGCGAATCGCAGGCGCGGGATTTTCTTGAGTTCGGTCGTGCAGCGTGCGCCGCCGACGCCGCTCATGTATTGCGTGTCCTCAAAGACTTCATCGGTGGTTTCGTATTTATCCGAGCCGATGACAGTCACTTTTATTCCAGTCCACGCCTCGACTTCTTTTCTGAATCGCGCATTGTCGGGATGCTCGTCTTTGGCCGTGTTGCAATAGACCACGAGAGGTTTTAGATACGCACAGATTTTCACCATGCAGGCGGATGCCGCCCCCATTGAGAACCACATCAAAAGCCGCCCATCAAGGAGTGAGGTTTGAGCCATTCGACGGACATCTAACAAAACGCTGGAGGACAACGGCGGGAGTCCCTGCCGTTTGTCCGCTGGTCGTGTTAGAGTTGCGTCCATATTATTCGCCGCCGTGCCTCAGCTTGTCGTTAGGCATCGCGGCGGCGCGTTTTTGGTAGCATTGCATTTTTTGCGATTTCGGCGGCGTGTTCTTCCGGTGATAGGTTGGCGATTCGGTCAGCCTCATATTGAGCCGGATAGAATCGGCGTTTGAAGTCATCCATCGAGCGGATGCTTTTGGTTTGCCGAGTTTTGATTTTCATTTTATTTAGATTTTATGTCGCTGATGCCTAACAAAGCGCCGGAGCCAATGGCGACTGCGCCTTGCATTGAGATTTCTTCGGTTGCGGGAGTCATAGGTTTTTCGCGCCGTGGCTCAGCTTGTCGTTAGGAGCAATGCCGATTGCTTCCACTGGGCAGCCATCCATCGCGTTTTTGCAATCGCGCTCCTCTTGTGGTGTCGTCGGCTGCCTGGAAACATAGAGGTATCCTTCATCGTCGTTTCGGCTAAAATTGTTTGGGGCATCCTCGCGGCACAGGTCGCAGTCTATACACTGGTTGTCCACGAAGAATTTACCCGGCACGTTCATTGGATATTTGTCTTTGATGTCTGCCATAGTGCTCCTAACAAATCGCTGAAAACAACGGCGAGTGCGTTTTGCGCTCAACGGTTGGCGTCATTTTCAGCATCGGTTTTACGTTCAAAGTCATCTGTCCTCGCCGTGTTTTAGCTCCCCGTTAGCAGGCTTGCCCCACCGCTTTTGGAGTCGCTTCGCATCGGGGCGCAGTTCTCTACGCAATGCCGACAGTAGCTTCGGGCGGGCGCGTTTTAGCGCGGCTTCGTCCTCTTTCGTGAGCTTTACCGGCTGGCTCATGTAGTTTTCGATTTCCTCATCTGTCACTATTCCTTGCACGTTTCGCAGGGCGAGAGCTACCAGCGCTTCGAGTGCAAACCTTGTGCGTAAAGGAGTCATATTCTATGCGGCTATTCCGTCCGCCCTTTGTGGGCTTTAAGATTTTCATTGCGGACTTCATCATGGTTCATCCCATTCGCCAAGGCAAGAAGAATATCGGCATGGCATGGCACATAGTTTCCATGTTCGTCTATGACTTTGCAAAAGCACGCGAGGTTTTTACCCCGCAGCGCAACCTTTGCGCCCAGCAGGATTCCGTAGCCTTCGCTTTGCAACCATTGCTCGTATGCTTCGACCGCTTCGCGCGGCGAGCAATCGTCTCGAAGGTCACGGAGTTTTTTATGCTTTCGGACTTTCCAAGGGTTGCCCCATTTCGTTGGCCGCGCCACGACCACCGTGTTTGGTGGCAGCTTCCAGCCTTTCTTTCGAGAGAGTTTGACGCGGTGGGGCTGGCTAACAAGGCGCTGCACCGCAACAGGAGGCTGCGTCTCCTGATTTTGTTCGCGCACTTTTATTTTGCCCGTCGCTTTATCGTGATAGTATTCTTTCATTTGTCGTCTCCTGTGGGTGAGCTTGATGCGTTAGGCGAAACGATGCCTCCGATTTCGTCGAGCACTTGTGCCGTTCGCAGCGGCGGTAAGGTTTTTAGCACTTCGACCGCTTCGTGATACCAGTGTTTGACGGTATTGCTGCCGTTCACGAGCACATAGCAATGGTCATCAACGATGATGTTCGACACACCACCATATTCGTCTTTGAGCGTGGCTATTGGAGTAGCTTGACGGGATAAGCCGCTGCCATCCAACAGCACAACAGCATCAGGTTTGAGTTGTAGTCTATACATAAGTTTTCGCCTAACAATTCGCCGAAGCCAACAGCGAGTGTTCCTGCTGGTTGCGGCACTTGGTTTTAATTTTATGGTTCATTTGCTTTACGAGCCTTCGCCCCACTCGCTGTGGCTTGGCTCAAATCGTTAGGCGGCACGAGTCCTTTGCATTCATGGAGTTGGTATCGGAGGTGTTGGATTAGCGCGGCACAGTTTTTTCCGTCATCACCAAAGCCTCTCAATGCGTCCTCAGCTTGCCACATTTGCGCGGTTGCCTGCGCGATGTGAGACATGACGTGTTCGCGTGCCGGAGAACAAGTCGCCGGACCTAACAGCCCGTTGCCCTTCGTTTTTTCGGTGGCTGTTTCGCCCAACAAATCTTTTAGTGGTATTCTCATTTATTCCTTTCGGCGGGTTTGCGGACGCCTACCCTTTTATTCCATTCGAGCATCGCCTCGATTGAATTGCCTCGTGTTGGTCCGGTTGCCTGACAGTATGGGCACATCACCCACCATGCGTTCATCGGTTTGCCTGACCCGTGGCATTCTTTTTCTCCGTAGCTTGGGAGTGTTCCGCAGAACGGGCAGGCTTTGATTTCGGGATTGTTCATATTATTTTTCAGTTTGACGGCGCGGCATAGCTCCGTCATTACAAGTGTCTCAAACACCAGATTGCAGCGCACACAAAGAAAAAGCTGGCTGATACCAAAAAGATTATTCCGGCGAATGTTAGCATGATAGTCTTTCCACTGTTACAACAACCCCTTCTCGCCCTTCGGTTTTGATTTGGTGATATTGCCATCGCACTGCCAAGCTGCCGTCGTCAATGCCGAGAGTTTTTGCAATTCCATCCCGAAGCGGTTTGAGTGACCCGATATGATTGTCGGAATCCAAAAGACGACGCCGGTGGGAAAGAAGGGTGATGATGAATTCCACGCCAGCCTTGCCGCTTTTGCGTTTCGCATCGGGACTGACCAATGTGCGTGAAGGAGTCTGTTTGGGCTGACTGGTTTCCAATCCACCCACTTGACGCCGATTTTGCTCTTGATCGGCTTTGATGATTCGCGCTCGGAGTCTGTTGTCATGGATGTCAGACAGTTTCATTTAACTCCACAGGTTTTTGCCACTCAACCGTGCGTTTCTTGCATCTCGGACATTTCGCCGGAGATTCGGTGTCATCGTCCAACTCGACGATGCGATCACAGTGGCCACAGTAATAAAAGCCTTCCCGGATTAAAGTGAAAAGTGAATGGGTCATGTTTGCTCCACAATTCCATCATCAGGATAAAACCGATTGCGCGACAAATAATCGGGCAACGCTTGGGTCTGTCCAAGATTGCGGCCTCCGAAGCTGGCGAGAACATCATCCCACTCCATGTCCCGGCCCCACTTCTCGCGGAACAGCTTGTTGCGCTCGCGGCAGTCGGATTCAAATTGCTCTTGAGAATAAAAATGGACATTCATAAAATTGGCGAGTGCGTTTCGCGGAGTCGAACCGCAATGTTTCGGGAGATGCGCCATCCCTTTTTGTGGGATTGCACCTCTTGCCACATTACATCCATCATGCTACACGCACTCATAACGATTCAATCAATATGCAAACCAACAGCGTCATTGTGATCGCCACCATGACAGCCAGAACGAGAATCACCTCTTATCAAAAGTCAAACATTTATTACGGCTTGTTGTGGCGGAACTTTCACACCAGAATTAAAGACTTCACGCGCCTCAACGCCCGGAAGTTTTACGCCGCGCTGCAACTCATCTTTTAAAGCCCGCATATCGAATGTAATTTTGCTGACCAAATCAGGTCGCGCCTTTGCCAGAGTCCAGTCATTTATTTTTGTGATTTCCCAAGTGTGAGTTGTGCGCGTGCCAAAGACTTTCGTAATCTCAACTGGCTTTGCGGCGCAGTAAGCGGCGTCCCCGGCCTTTTCCTCAACGGCGGCTGCTTGAGCCTCGGATTTTGCACGTTCCTCGCGCATTACCGCCTCCTGGCGGGTCTTTTCGGCTTCGGCAAGGGCTTTCTGCCTCTCCGACTCCACCCGCGCCTTCTCTGCCGCTTCACGCTGCTTCTTGTTGGTCGCTTCGCGGGCTAGTTTGGCGGCGGCTTCCTGTGCCTCCCGCACCTTGCGCGCTGCTTCCTCTTGGACCCGGCGAGCCGCGGCCTCGCGCGCTGTCTGTTCATCGGCTATGCGTTTCAACTCGGCCTGCTTCTCGCGCTCGATGCGCTCCAATTCCAGCCGTTGCAACCGTTCTTCTTCCAACACCCTGCGCCGTTCAGCATCGTCAAACTCCGTGACGGCAGCGGACACCCGGCCAAACTCCTGTTCGAGCAACAGGCTTTCAGACGCGCAAAGATTGTCCAACTGGCGACCGGCTTGTAAAAGCGGTTCTTTGAATGTCTTGCGGTCTTTCTCAATGGCAGAGATAACCGTTTTCAAAGCCTTCTGCGCTCGAACGGCAACGATTTTTGAATCGCGGTCACTGACCTTTCCAATCAATGCGGCTTGTTCAAGTGCTTGTGTTTTTGCCAGTTTCGCCGCCTCGTTGAATGAGAAAGGTGGCAGAACTTGGCCTTCGATTTTAATTAGGGCAGTTTCGGGGTTGGTCATAATTATTCAGATTGGTTGAGTTCTTCAACTTGTTTTTCCAGATTGGCTATTTCCTCGTTTGCGGCATTAAGCTCCTTCTGCTTTTCACAAACAGGGCAGGAACGATCTTCGTAGCAAACTTCATCATGTCCATCATTGCAAAGATTCATAAATTTACTGCCGCCATTCTCGGCTGGCGGCTGGCCACTCTTTCGTCTCCGGGTGATAGATTATTTGCCCATCGCCGCTAGTGCCTTCACCAATCCAGCCTGTGACCGGAGCAACCGCTTGCAAATGTCTGACGGCACTTCGGCAAAGCCCGTCATTGCGCTTGCGTCCGGGATGTTACCCGATTCTTCCCCAAACTTTTGCAGGGTGTTGAACGTATAGCCATTCGTGACACACAGCGTTTCCAATTCCGCTTGCGGGGATCCGGTCTTGGTCTTGCCCGGCTCGGTTGGTGCGAGGTCGCCATCGTCGTTCGGCTTGGGCGCGGCCTCTGCCTCCGGCTTGGGCGCGGCAATCTTCTTCAACGGCTCGGCAGGCATCGGAGCCATGACGGTCGCCTGCACGTCAATGACTTCTTCCTCGTGCTGCACGCCGGAGAATCCGAACGCCACTCGTGACGCTTGGCACAGCGTCCGGTTGCGGAGCATCCGGTGGGGCATATTATTCCACGGGTCGGTGTTCCTCTTACACTCGGCCATGTATTCGGTGATGACGACCGGGTGCGAGCGGTTCTTGACGTGGATTATCGCCGTGCAGGAAACAAGCTCGCCCTGTTCAGTCTCGGCAAAGGCAAACTCGATGCCGTCAAAATCCGGTTGTCGAATGAGCATGGAATTCCATCCATCAACTGAAACGATCGGCGTGATGCCGCCGCCCTTTGAAGGGAAGGCGTAGATTTCTCGGCAAAATGGGTTAAGGCCATAAGTATTGGCGACAACTACCAGTGCCAAAAGTTCTTCGTTCGTGCAGTTTTTGAAAACTGTTGCCTTGAGTGTTTCAAACAGTTTTGCCGGCTCGACTGACATGCGTGATGCCATCAGGTTTAACGCTGACGGCTTCGCGGTTGCTAATGCCGTGGTGGGTTTTATTGTAGTTGTCATATTTCCTTTTCAGTTTTGGTTTTTTGTTTCGATTTCGGAAATTTTGCTTGCCCAGAATTGGCGCGGTGTTTTGCTTGGCGGAACTGTTACCCATGCGCGGCCTCCAAGCTGTTTCCTAACCCGTTGGAGAATTCCGATCAAGAGCAATCCTTTGTATTCAACCATGACTTTTTTGCCACAAAGACTTTGAAGTTTTTCGATAGTCATAAACTCATTATATGTTATAGCGTGTTGGAAGCAATAAAAATCTTCATTTATTTTCATTCCCCTTACCCGTTCCCATTCAACGTCTTGCGCTTCCTGTGTTAAATTCTTGACTGGTTAAATGATAGTGCGGCGCAAAGGGACAAGGATAATATCGTCGCAGCGTGCCGGGATGCGCGTTCAAAAACTCTTGAGCGGATTCGGCAGATTTGAAAATTGCCTTTCCTGTTGCACCGCAAATCGGAACTCGATTAGCCTTCTGCTCCATGCGATATTTTTTCTCGCTCATGTTGTCCTTCCGTTTTGCTAGTCAGCAGCCATTCAAAATTGGCGTTGGTGATTTCGCTGGCTTTGAGTTGTTCGATGCCGTTCAACGTGGCCGCTTGTTCGACGTAGATTGAAACCTCGCCATTGGCGCAAGCGCGCATCGTGCCATCTTCAATCGAAATTAAGATTTTTAGCATTTTTTTCCCTTTCGTTTAATTCGGAGCGCGTTTTTTAGACGCGCCCCGTTGTTTTCTTGTTTGCCTTTGCTGTGCCTTGCCTTGCTGTGCCACGCCTTTACGCTGCTGCGCTTCGCCGCGCGTCGCCTCGCCTTTGCCGCGCTTTGCGACGCTGTGCCTTTGCAGAGCGAAGAATCGCAATGCCACGCCCCGCCTTGCCTTTGCGTTGCATCGCTTAGCCATGCCTTTGCATCACCTTGCTTCGCCTCGCCTTTGCTGCGCTTCGCCGTGCTGTACCTTTGCCATGCGGTGCGAGGCCGGGCTTGGCCGCGCCTTTGCATCAAACGACCTCAAACGTGAACCGACCTTTTCCACTGTTACGCCACTGCCCAAGTCCTCGGAGTTGGCCATATTCCAGCCATTCTAAAACTACGCCCTCGGATTTTCCGTCCAGAAGGTTCACGGTGAATTTAATTTTCGTGCCGGCGGGGATTGTCTCACTATTCGCCAGAGCGATCCTCTCACCTTGCGCCGTCTGCGCCCGCAAAGGTCGCTGACAATTTCCAATCGTCTGCCCGTTCGGGATGTCAAATGGAATCATTCGCGGCTCGACGAAAATCGTGCCGTCAATGACCTTTTTGTATGCCTTCAGTTCCTTGCTCTTGGTTCCGGGGACACGCATGAGAGACGAGCAAGCGTCCTTGAAAAATCCTTTGATTTGGTAGTCAAAAAGGATTGGTTTGTTCTCGTGCCGATGGAAAATTGTCATTGTCTTTTCCTCGACTTTATCCGCGCCAATGGCGGCGATTTCTTCGTCCCGGCTCTTTGCGTCCGGCGCTTTTGACGCGATAAATTCCGAGTGAATTTCCGCGTTGCTCGATGCTGTTCCGAGAATTTCCTCGGTCAGCGTTAACACTACATTTAGTTTTTTCATTTTTGTTTTCTTTCGTGTTTTGTTTGTTTTGGTTTACTGCAGTAAAATTACTGGTGAGTGTGTTCGCGCTCTTGCTGTTCCTGCCCGCGCACTTGCGCCAAGGCGGTTTCAAGTGCTTTTTTGGCTTTGCGATATTCCAACCCGATTGTGATTTTGATGTTTCCGGTTGCAAGAATTGAGTCAAAGCAATCCTGCGCCCGAATCTTAAACATATCCGCCGCCTCCGCCACGGCCACAAGCGCGTCATAGCTGTTCACGGCTTGGAGAATTAGCGCAACATCAGCAGCTTGACGTTCGCCCGCCGTGACCGTTGCCGCCGTCTCCCGATTGTTGCCGATGTATTTAACCCCGTGCTGCTCGTGATAAACCGCCCACGGCCTCGGCGTTGCCTTGTCGGGTTGCTCGTTTTCTTTGTCCAAGCGGGCTTTCCAGCCTTCAACGTGCGCCAAGTTTCCCGCTGCCCGCAGGATCGGTCCTTCCATTAACACAAACCAATCCGGCTTTGACTCGTGTTTTTCGATACGGTAAAGCGATTGCTCGCTCATGTCGCTGCACACGGGTTTGACCGCCTGAACTTTATTTGTCGCTGTTGGTTCCGGGAATTCTGGCACGCCCGCCCATTCCAGTAATTCAACGTCGCCCGCCGGGATAAACAGTGCCAGTGATTGCAATTCGAGCACTTCGCCCTGGCTGATCCGCTCCGCTTTGATCTCGGCGCGCAAGTATTCAAGCCGCGCCTGTATTTTCTTCATCCCTGTCGTTTTCATTCTATGCCTTTCGTTTTGGTTTGCTGCCGGGGTCCGGCCAGCTTGCCCGCCACAGTTTCCAATGGCGGGACGGCTAGACGGTTAATCTTCGCCCTGTAACATTATTGTAATAACAGGCGCGTCCGTGTCGCCCGGCCCGCATACGCTGTAAAGCTCGACACGGTTGCGCCTGCTCCCGTTTCCCTTTGCGTCCACGACAACAGTAAAGCTCACACGGTCGGTTGCTCCGTTCATCCGTTTTATGGCATCTTGCAGCATCCAGAACACATCATGCAACCGGCCTTTCACGTCTTGGCCGCCGGGCAATTTAAGCGTTTCGGTCGCGTCTAACTGTTCCAAGTATTGCTTGCCAGTGGAATCGGAAACCCATTTTCCGCCCGCCGCGATTGTCGCGCTGTAAGCTGCAATCGTCATCGCCACCGGATATTTGAACGGGCACGGCTCTAAAACCTTCGACACGTCCACTAAAACCCCGTCCTCGATTGCTTGCGCCCTGCTGTAGCTGCTGATTACTTCCCCGAATGTTTCTTCTATCGTTGCGTTCATTTTTTTTCTTTCTCTTTTTCGCGTCCTGAATTGGCCACGACTTCACCGGCCCGCCGCCAAACACCTGGCGGGCCGGTGTATGTCGAAGTCAAGCTGCCACAAATTCCCTTTCTTCCCGCGGTTCATTGAAATGAGTTTCGACGTTTTCCTCGCTGCCCATGCAATCTGTCGAATCCTCAACTCGGACGTTCGGCAAGTTCGCCATTCCAAATGCGTCGGCAATCTCCGGCGATACAATCGCAACAGGATGGTCAACTTCAATCTCTTGGGTTTGGCTGATGTCAAACACCGTCCCGATGATGAAGCGCAGGTCGTCACCGTTGCCCGCCGCGACTGGATCGGTTCCGTCCGGCTGTTGTGTCCCGTCGCAATGTTTGCACGTCGGGCACCATATCATTGCGCCGTGCTGCCCTTTAATTACTACGCGACCGTGCTTCAGCCATTGCCGGAAACCACCAAGCACCGTTGCGCCCGGGTGTTGCAATGCCACCAACATCGTATTGCACAAGCTCAACGCGTGCCCGTCGCATGTTACAAGTCCGAGCTTGTTCGACATCTGAATCCGTTCGAGTTCCGGCATTGCCGCAACTTGTTTCCAAAGCGCCTTGAATTGCGCCCGGCGCGTGTCACGCTTTGCCACCTGTTCCGCTGTCAACTGTCGTTTCATTTTGTTTTTCTCCGTTGAAATTCCGACACCGGCAAGGCGCGCTTGGTTTGACTTGTGCAGACAATCACTGCGCGTGGGCTTGCCGATGCCGGAAAAGTTTTTTGTCCTGTTCGTCTGCACACGCGAAGTCTCCCACACTATTCCTTTTATGTCAATCATTTATTTGAAACAATCTTATTACATTTCTTGCCATGCCTTAGCACAAAATATGGTAGTGGGCTACTTTGGTATTTTCGGCAAAACATCACTTGTTACCCATTTACGGAAGCGTTTTGCCTCATCTTTTCGACTTTGAAAGATTAAGTTGTAAAGGCCGGATTCATTGATGATTTGAGGGTTTGTTCTGGATGCTAAAACCGAAGTGTCGGCACTACCGACGGTTCGTTTTTCATCGTCATCAAGCCTTCCGAGCGCATCTCTTGGATTTTTTATGTCCAACGCTTCACAAATGTCTAAAGCGTAAAACCACACGTCCCCATCTATGGTGGAAGTGCGGATTTTGTGGTGGTTTTCTTGGCAAAACCCGTCATGCGCTGCGTGGCTCGCACTGAGCAACCCTCTACAAGACAGTTGATTACCTTTGCTCTTTCCGCCGTCGTTAATTTGTTCATAAAAAACTTGATTTTAACGAGGGCTGCTGTATTGTTTCCAACTGAGATGGAGCGAGCGGGGATCGAACCCGCAGCGGCATGTTTTACAGACCTCCGCGCTCACCAGAGCTTCGCCCCACCCGAAATGAGACCAGTGAGCCGCCCTCGAAAAGCACTCACTGGTCTTTTTTGGGTTGCCCAAAAGAACGCTTGACAATCCGCCCGCTCGGTCTGACCTTGCCCGAATGGATGCAGCCGCTACACTTGAGATGCCAACGATTGAACGCAAGCCCTGGTGGTTTACACCCGAACGGGCACGCGAGATGCAGGTCAAAGCCGAAGCCGCGAAGAAACTCCGACGTGAGCGCCTTACTTCAGAAGCCGCCGCAGGTCGCACGGCTACTCCTGAACAGCAAGCCCTCGCGTCTCAAATGCGTAGAATCCTCGAATTGATGGAGAAAACTGATGACGCTGGTGAGTTGTCGCAACTGTCCAGCGCCTATGACAAACAGTTCAAAGCTTGGCAAGTCCTGACCGGCACGCCGAATCCCGGCCAGCGCCGAGGCCGACAAGAAAGGCCACGCCCACCAGAAGTCCACCGTTCGCCGATCCCGACACCACAAGAGAAAACGAATTAGGGTTGCACAATATCTCTAGCCTTTAATTCATTTTGTTGTGGTTACAACGGTTTAGAACTTTTCCGAAAGTTATATCATCGGCACACTACCTGTTGGGGTGTTTTTGAGGTTTTCCGCTTGCCTGCTTGTGGTGTTGGTCACCATCTGCCAGTTGGCCCGCCACGCTTGCCAGCGCAAGTCCTTTTCGCTCCACGCTTCGATTACAGCCATCCTGATTGCCTGTCTGCTACCCTGAC
>Ga0224534_1000543_pt1 | contig 23725 bp, 19 predicted proteins | sample 714E12024metaG_FD_172012 | JGI IMG/M metagenome (GOLD analysis project Ga0224534, IMG submission 172012) | Peat soil microbial communities from Stordalen Mire, Sweden - 717 E1 20-24 | ecosystem: Environmental > Terrestrial > Soil > Wetlands > Peat | place: Sweden: Norrbotten County, Stordalen... | reverse complement strand
GGACCCCGTGCGAGCCGGGGTCTATCGCCAACGCCGAGGGACGCCTGTTCGACGGGGCGCGACGGATCCACGACGGTGACCGGGTCGTCAACCACCACCTGGGCGTGTCGGGCTTCGCCGATCACGCCGTCGTGGACCGGCGCTCGGTCGTAGCGGTGGCCAGCGACGTGCCGGCCCAGGTCGCGGCGCTGATGGGCTGCGCAGTCCTCACGGGCGGCGGCGCGGTCATCAATGCCGGTCGCGTGCAGGCCGGTGAGACCTTGGCGGTGGTCGGTCTGGGTGGGGTGGGAATGGCCGCGCTGCTCGTGGGCCTCGCGCACGATGGCGTACGCGTCATCGGCATCGACGCCAACGTCGACAAGCTCGCCCTGGCCAGCAGTCTCGGCGCGCACGAGACCTACGTCCCCGCCGATGCGGTGGTGGCGGGCGTGAAGGGCAACCTCGTCGTCGAGGCGGTCGGACGTGCCGTAGCCTTCGAAAGCGCGATCGCCCTGACGGCGCCGGGCGGACGCACGGTGACGGTGGGCCTGCCCGCGCCCGACGACCTGGCGAGCGTCTCGCCGCTGCGACTCGTGGCCGAGGGCCGCACGATCATCGGCAGTTACCTCGGCAACTGCGTCCCGTCGCGCGACATACCCATCTTCGTCGACCTCTGGCGCGCGGGTCGCCTGCCGATCGAACGTCTGGTGAGCTCGGTGATCACGCTGGATGACCTGAATACCGCGTTCGACGCCCTCGAGAGTGGGGAGGCGCTTCGCCAGGTGATCACCTTTGACTAGCGCCCGACGAACCCGAACCCGACCGAAATGAAGCAACTCCCAGCAGATAGAGGAATTTGAAATGAACCACGCAACCACCCTTCGCCAACTCCTGCACCGCGAGGACCAGGCGCTCATTGTGCCCGGGGCCGGCACGCCCATCGAGGCGCTCGCCATCGAGCGCGCGGGCTTCGAGGCGGTCTATCTCAGCGGGTACGCGATCGCCGCCTGGCGTCACGGTCTGCCCGACATCGGCTTGCTCGGGGCCGGCGAGCTGATGGACGCGCTCAGCGCGGTGCGCCGCGTGTCGAACCTGCCGATCATCGTCGACGCCGATACCTGTTACGGCGACGTCACGTCGGTCTACGCGAACGTCCGACTCCTCGAGTCGGCGGGCGCCGCGGCCATCCAGGTCGAGGACCAGGTCTGGCCCAAGAAGTGCGGCCACATGGTGGGCAAGGAGGTCATCGACGCCGACGAGGCCGTGCGCAAGGTCGCCACCGCCCTCGACGCCCGACGCGACTCGAGCACCGTGATCATCGCGCGCACCGACGCGCTCGGCCCGCGGGGGATCGACGAGGCCATCGGGCGCGCCCTGCGCTTCGCCGACGCCGGGGCGGACGTGGTCTTCCTTGACGCGCCGGGCTCGCGGGAGGACCTCGCTCGCATCGGCCAGACCGTCCCGGGTCTCCTGATGGCCAACGTCAGCGAGGGCGGCCGCACGCCGACACTGCCCGCGAGCGACTTCCACGACCTGGGCTTCCACCTGGTCATCTACCCGACGACGCCGCTGCGTTCGGCGGCCAAGACCATCCAGGACTTCGTCACGGACCTGCGCCGCGAGGGCGATTCGCTGGCCTGGCGCGAGCGCATGTACGGTCTCGACGAGCTGAACGAACTCGTCAGGCTCGAGGACTACCTGGTGGTCGGTGACCGCGAGAACAACCGCCGTGTGTAGGCGCGCGCCCACCGATTGGTGTACTCCGGGCTCGGACGGGCCCGAGAAGGAGGCGTGATGGAACCGTTCATCGTTCACGTCGGGGTCGGCGCACCGCTGCGCCGCAGCAGCGTCGACACCGACCAGATCATCCCCTCGCGGTACTTGAAGAGCGTCGGGCGATCAGGTTTTGCCGAGGGCCTCTTCGCGGCGTGGCGAGAGTCCCCGGACTTCGTCTTGAATCAGCCCCCCTACGCGAACGCCACCGTGCTCGTCGCTGGATCGGACTTCGGCATCGGGTCCTCGCGCGAGGCGGCAGTGTGGGCGCTGCAGGGCAATGGGTTCCGCGTCGTCATCGCTCCACGTTTTGGTGACATCTTTCGAACCAATGCCGCCAAGTCGGGTCTCCTCGCAGTCGAACTAGCCGAGCCGGTGATCGAGCGACTGTGGGACTACCTCGACGCCCACCCCGGTGCGCTCGTGACGGTGGACCTCGATCGCTGCGTCGTGCTCGCGGGCGAGGACTTCCAGGAGCACTTCACCGTGGACGGCTACGTGCGTTGGCAGTTGCTCAATGGGCTGGACGAGATCTCGACGACGCTGGCGTCACTTGACGAGATCGAAGCGTTCGAGTCGCGCCGTCCCCGGATCAAGCCGCGAGTGCTCTCGGACTAGGAGACTGTTGAATAATTCGGCTCACAAAGCCGAATTCTGGCGTGCCGGTCGCCGAGAATTGATGTATGAAAGGACTCAGCGAACTCAATCGTGAACGGCTCGACGCGTCGGCGTTGTGCCGACAGCTCGTGCCCCAAGGGAGCGTCGAGGCGTTCTTGGCCGACCATCGCCACGAGCTGTTCCCCGACGAGATGTTCGAGGACCTGTTCCTCTCCAAGCGGGGCCGACCCTCGATTCCCGCGGACACGGTGGCCTCGGTCATGGTCCTTCAGGCCCTCGAGGGACTCTCGGACCGCGACGCCGCACGGGCGTTAACCGACCGGATCAGCTGGAAGGTGGCCTGCGGTCTCGCCCTCGATGAGGAGGGTTTCGATTACTCGGTCCTCACCTACTGGCGCTCAAGGTTGCGCAACTCCGCCCGCCCCGAGCGGATCTTCGAGGCGGTGCGAGCGGTGATCGAGGCGACCGGAGTCCTCAAGGGCAAGACCCGCCGGGCGCTCGATTCGACGCTGCTCGACGACGCCGTCGCGACCCAGGACACCGTCACCCAACTGGTCGCCGCGATCCGGCGCGTGCGCCGGGTCGTCCCCGGCGCACGCGAGGTCACCCTCGTGGGCCACGACTACGACAGCGCGGGCAAGCCCCTCATTGCCTGGGACGACGAGGTGGCGCGAGGCGAACTCGTGAACGCACTGGTCACCGACGCTCTGGCGGTGCTCGGCGCGTGCGAGGGGATCGAGGACCCCGAGGGCGCCTCGGCGACCGGACTGCTGGCGCTCGTCGCGGGCCAGGACGTCGAGCTAAGTGACGACGGCCGCTGGCGCATCGTGCGCGGGGTCGCCAAGGACCGCGTCATCTCGGTCGTCGACCCCGAGTCGCGCCACATGCACAAGTCGCGTAGCGAATACCGCGACGGCTACAAGGCCCACCTCTGCGTCGAGCCCGAGACCGGGCTCATCACCGCGGCGGCCCTGACGCCCGCGAGCACCCCGGACGGCCCGACCGGAGTGGAGCTGCTCGAAGGCGAGGAGCCGGGCCTCCAGGTCCTCGCCGACGGCGCTTACGGATCGGGCGAGACCCTCGCCGCGCTGGGTGATGCGGGCCACCACCGGGCGATAAAGCCTCATCCCACCCCCTCAGCGATCCCCGGGGGTTTCCAACGTGACGACTTCGTGGTCGACGAGGCCGCCGGCACCGTCACCTGCCCGGCCGGTCACGTCGTGACGATCTCAGCGCGGCGTCACGCAACTTTCGGCGCTCGCTGCACGAACTGCCCGCTGCGAACCAGCTGCACCAATGCCAAGGACGGGAGAACACTTCACTTCACCGTTCACGACGCCGAACTCGTCGAGTCGCGACGCGCGTGGCGCGACGGCGACTTCATTTCGGACTATCGAAAGTATCGCCCGATGGTCGAAAGATCCATTGCGTGGCTCGTGAGCGACCACTCGCGGCGCGTCAGATTCCGCGGCGTCGAAAAGAACCAGATGGGCCTCACGACCCGGGTCGCCGCCATCAACCTGCGACGCCTGATCAATCTTGGGCTCGTTCACGACGGTGCCTGGAGACTCACCACTATCTGAGAGTGGGCGGCGCAAGTCCAGGCCGTCAATAAAGGGACCACTTCACGGGCACTGCCCACCAGGGTGGCCGACTTCAACCCTTTTCGCGTCGGCGCTTCGGTTCAGACATGTCCCGGACTTGCGATTCCAAACATACGCCCTAAACGGGCGTTGTTCAACAGTCTCCTAGGAGCCCGCGAGGGTGTCGGGGTAGTCGGGCGCCGGGAACCAACCGGCGCGTCCGAGCAGGGCGGGAGTGGCGATGCCCAGCTTGGCGGTCACGAAGTCCGAGGCCGCGAGGAGCCGATCGAAGTCGAGCCCCACGGGTGAACCACTGCGCTCCATGAGGTACGCGAGGTCCTCGGTGGCGATGTTGCCCGTGGCGTTGGGAGCGAAGGGGCAGCCTCCGATGCCGCCCGAACTCGAGTCAAGGGAGTTCACGCCCGCCTCGAGCGCGGCGAAGGCGTTGGCGTAGCCCGTGTTGCGGGTGTTGTGCAGGTGGAGACGGAGCGGCTTCTGCGTGATCTCCTTGGCCGCGCCAACGAGGCGCCGCACGTCCAGTGGTGTGCCGACCCCGATGGTGTCGGCGAGGGCTATTTCGTCGACACCGAGGCGGTCCACCGCCGTGACGATGTCCATCACCTGCTTCGTCGACACCTCGCCTTCAAAGGGGCAACCGAAGGACGCACCGATCGTGACCGATACCGAAAGACCGCCGGCGATCGCGCGTTCGACCATCTTCTCGGTACCGCGCAGTGACTCGTGGACCGACATTCCTTGGTTTCGCTGAGAGAAGGTCTCGGTGGCCACGACAATGAGGTTCGCCTCATCGACTCCTGATGCGATGGCGCGGTCGAGACCTCGTTCGTTCATGACGAGGCCGATGTAGCTCACCGAGTCACGCCGCGGGACACCGGCCATCACCGCCTCGGCGTCTGCCATCTGGGGAACCCGGTCCGGTCGCGCGAAACTCACCGCCTCTAGGCGTGAGATACCCGCGTCCACGAGTAGTTCGATGTAGGTGACCTTCTCTTCGCTGGAGAGGATTCGCTGCTCGTTCTGGAGTCCGTCGCGAGGTCCGACTTCGATGATCTCCAAGGGATTCTCCTCCGGCAGTGGAATGCGGTGTACTCCAGATTACATGCAATCGGCCGATCTTGAGGAGGTTTGGGCTCGCCTCATGTCAGGAATTGCAGTACCTCTCGTGGCACACGTAGCGGGTACGGCAAGGATTGTATTTAATAGTGCGGTTCATACCGTGAGTTGGCACCGACGACGTGGACGGCCCGGGACATGAGGGTGTGAAGAACCGTGAACAATAGAGTCAGTCGGCCGGGCGAGGCCAGATATACGCCGTCGCGAGCGGGCCACGTGCACGGCGCCACGGCGAACCTCGTTCATGGCCCACCGTGGCGTGTGGCAAGCGCCTCTCTCTTCGGCCTCAATGTCGGTAGCGGAGCGACCATCGGGATCTGCGGACGCGTGCGCGCCGACAACCTTGCCCACGGAGGGTTCCTTCGCACATTTGGTCCAGGCCGTTTGGCAGAGCCCGTCGCGGCTGGTGCCAGGTTAGATCGTTCGTGTTCCAATCCGGAAAGAGAATCGCCAGCACCATCCAATTGCGTCGAGCAATGCTCTTCGTACCCGGCAATTCGCAAAAGATGATGGGCAAGATTCCGAGTCTCGCTCCGGGACCCTTCATCCTCGACCTCGAAGACTCGGTACCCCCGAAGGAGAATGAACGAGCTCGCCATTTGGTTGGCGATCTGATTCGAAGTGCAGGAAGTGACTATGAACTTCACGTGCGAATCAACGACATGTCCTCACCATACGCAGTCGACGCTCTCGCGGTGGTGATTGACGAGAATCTGTCGGGGATCGTCATACCAAAAATTGAGAGCCCTCACGATCTTCGATGCGTCGACGCGATAATTGATGAGTTCACGCGACAGCACGGACCCAGCTGACATCACATTCGCGTGACGGCGACTATCGAAACTGCGGCGGGCCTGCACCGCGTCCACGAGATCGCCGGGGCCGGCAGTCATCTTGTGCGATTGGGCTTCGGTGGTGGCGACTTCGCCCTCGATCTCGGCCTGGATTGGCTCGACGAAGAGGGAACTCCAGAGATTAAGCCATCGTTCGATTCGTGTCTCGAAATCGTTGCCGCACATGCCGACCTCCTTTAGCTACTGGCACACGAAGCGACTTTGTTCAAGTCGCAGTCGCCACAACTTGTACTGAACCGCTCGCTAAGTCGTGCGAACCCTCAACCTCAACATAAAGTTGAAGCGCCGCCTGGCGTCTTCGTCGAAGGAGCTCGGCGACTGCCGCACGAATGCGTTGCTAAAGGCGATGCTGAAGCGCACCGCTCACAACTCCGTGTTTGGAGGAGTGAGCGGTGAACAAAGGCCCTTGTGATGAGGACTTCTTGGTGGAGGTACGGGGATTCGAACCCCGGACCCCTTGCATGCCATGCGGCCCCGTTGGGTTCAGTGACGTTCACGGAAGTTCAATAAGTCCTACTTTGTAAGGCTTTTGGTCCAAGCGTGTTCACTCGGAACCGTAGCAGTTCAAAATATTTGCTGACGGAAACGCTGACACCCGTCGGATGAATCGCTGATCAGTTACGAAGATGTTTTTGAACGTCGTGGATGAAGAAAGTAAGCGCCACCCGCGCCAATTCTCAAGTTGTCTGAGCCAGCGAAGCCCGGTACTCGCAAGGGTCTCAGCCGTCAGCGGCCCGCGATCGAACGCACGACCGGGTCATCGCTGCGGTGACTGCGCCGGCTCCGGACTGACCTGCATGACGTTGGTCGATCGCACAACTCGACGACGCTCTGGTGATGCTCGTCGGTTACCGCTGGGCGCGACGGTGTCACTTCCGTCGTCAATCACCAGGGCCTACAACGCTGGCGTCCATTCATCGCCATGCGCAGCGACTGTCGCGGTCGCCCTTTGATCATGACTTCCTGCGCCACTTTCATCGCCGAGAACCGACCGTCGGTACTGGTTCCTTCGTCGAGCAAGTGGCCGCAACTCGATCGAGAATGCTGCCGCTCGCGGGTTAGTAAACATCTGGAAGTAGGTGATTTGCATTTGACGATCATTTTCTGGCATCGTGGCATACGGTGCTGACTTTTGCACCTCAAGGGTTCGGAGGAAGAATGCGTCGGTTAGAGAATTTCGTGGGTGGCGAGTACGTCGCACCCAGGAGTGGGAAGTACGTCGAACTCATCAATCCCTCGACGGGACAGCCGTTCGCCGAGATGCCCGTGTCGAACGAAGCCGACGTGGACAACGCGGTGAGTGTGGCGGCGCAGGCCTTCACGACGTGGAAGCGAACGACACCTTCGCAGCGCAGCCTCGCATTGCTGCACATAGCTGACGCCATAGAGGCCCGGGCCGATGAACTCGTCGCGATCGAGGCGGAGAACTGCGGGAAGATCATCGCGCTCACTCTCAGCGAAGAGATCCCTCCGATGCTCGACCAGATCCGGTTCTTCGCCGGAGCGGCCCGGCTCCTCGAGGGTCGCGGCGCTACCGAGTACATGGAAGGCTTCACGAGCTACGTCCGACGCGAGCCCATTGGGGTCTGCGCTGCGGTGACGCCGTGGAACTACCCGATGATGATGGCGGTATGGAAATGGGCACCGGCGCTGGCCGCGGGCAACACCATGGTCCTGAAACCATCGGACACGACCCCCGCCTCCATTCTGTTCATGGCCGAGGTGATGTCGGAGTCGCTGCCCGCCGGCGTGTTCAACGTCGTCTGCGGCGACCGCGACACCGGTCGAGTGCTGGTCGAGCACCCGGTCCCCGCCATGGCGTCGATCACCGGATCGGTGCGGGCGGGTATGGAGGTCGCGTCGTCGGCCTCGAAGTCGCTCAAGCGTGTGCATCTGGAGCTCGGCGGGAAGGCGCCGGTCATCATCTTCGACGACGCCGACCTCTCATCGGCGGCGGAGAACATCGCAATCGCGGGATTCTTCAACGCCGGCCAGGACTGCACGGCCGCGACCCGAGTAATGGTGGCGTCGCACGCGTACGGTGACTTCGTCGACGCACTCACCGAGCAGGCGAAGAACACCGTCGTCGGCGCCCCCGACAACGAGGACGCGCTCTTTGGTCCGGTGAACAACGCGAGCCAGTTCGAGCGGGTGACGGGGTTCATCGACCGCAAGCCGGGCCACGCCAAGACCGTCGCTGGCGGCGTGCGCGTCGGCGACAGCGGTTACTTCATCGCTCCCACCGTCATCGCCGACCTTCACCAGGACGACGAGATGATCCGGAACGAGATCTTCGGACCGGTGATAACCGTGCAGAAGTTCGCCGATGAGGCCGAAGCCCTCTCCTTCGCCAATGGCGTGAGCTACGCGCTGGCCTCGTCGGTGTGGACCAAGGACCACGGGCGTGCGATGCGCTTCACTCGAGACCTGGACTTTGGCTGCGTGTGGGTCAACGCGCACATACCGCTGGTGGCCGAAATGCCCCACGGGGGATTCAAGCACTCGGGCTACGGCAAGGACTTGTCGGTGTACGGCTTCGAGGACTACACCAGAATCAAGCACGTCATGCACAACATCGAGGTGTGAGTCGACCGGATTCCGCCATCGGAAGGAAGTTTTACTGATTGGGACCTCGCGAGCATTGCCATACAATGCCCCGGCCGCCAACTTCGCGGTGCTTCGGAACGGACCGGCGTTCGAGAAGCGGACCAGTGGACCCAACTCGGGTGCTCGGAACCGTCGCCGGGAAATACTCTAAATTTGTTGGTATGCTTTGCGAAGAGGGCTGATTTGGCGCTATTCGAGTCGAATACGCGCGAACGACAGCTAAGGGATGTACCGAGATTATGAGGAGTTGCTGATGCTGCTATTTGCGAACAAGTCCATTGTGACCGAGCCGTTGGACGTCGGAGAAGGAAAGTTCAATCTGGTCGACCTGGTGTCCCAGGCACAGAATGCGCCAGTGTCGGCAGGTATGGCGGAGATCTGGCCGGGCGCACCTGTCGACTTCGAGTACGACGATGACTGCGCGGTCTGCTACATGATTGAAGGTGAGATAACCCTCACCGAAGGTGGCGAGAAGCACAGTTTCCTGCCGGGAGACGTTGTGTACATTCCGCAGGAAAAGGGCCTGGTCGTACTGTGGGAGACCGACTCGTACGGCAAGTTCGTCTTCGTCACGTACCCTCACTGGCGATAGCCAACCCCTTGCCTCGCCAACGGTGACGAGTTCGGGCCTTGGCGATGCAGGAAAGACATTCTCGCGGTTGATCATCGTTTGAACGTTCTCCGCGTGGGAGCACGACTCGAACAACTCCGCGAAGTTGGGGAGTACGGCGTGGCGGAGGCTTCGCGCTTCTCGACTGCGTGCACCGCCAGGGCTTCAACGCGGAGATAGGTCCGCGATCATCTTCGCGTCGTGGGCCGTCACGGGCGTGTTCCCGCAGGTTCACGAAATCGGAGTGCGAGTGTTGCACGATGAACTTGGGCTGGTGCCAGTCGAGTACGCGACTACCCGTCAGGAGGGGGCGAGTCCCGAGGAGCACACGACCCGGACGACGCCCTCACCGCTCCGCACATCAAGGCGTTGATGGCCGTGACCGGTGGCTCGGATCGAATAGAGGTGGTGCTCCATCTCAACGACCCTGGCTTAGGTAGAGTTGCGCGGTTTCCGTTGTGTCGAGCAACTTAGGGACCGAATTGCGCACCCTGAGGCCCGAGATTGGACCGTACCGACTGCCATGGAAACTACCCAGATCAGGGAACCTTGCCGGCGACAGCGGTACGGCAAGCGTAGAAAACGGAGGGAGTGTCCCGAACAGGCAACCTTCGACTATGGAGCATTTATCCTGGTAAAGATGGCATAAGTTGCGTCGATGGGAATTACCTAGGTTCCGGTTTCGGCGCTTGCAATTAAACCACTGAAGTTGTATGTTTAAAAGCCAGAGGGCGGCCTGGATTTTGGAAGTCCGACCAAACGTGAGGGGATGGCATGACGTCAGTAATTGTGCATGAAGGCATCGAGGGCGCGATAGCCGACCTGCGACTCGCACTCGGGAGCGACTATGTGTTGACCGAGTACTTCCACCGAGCGATCAGAACAGCCTCTGCGGCGCCCTTTGGGCTCCACCTTTGGCAGGACACCCTACCCGACGTCGTGGTGCGCCCCGGGTCGTCGAGCGAAGTGGTGGAGATAGTCCGCATTGCCAACCAATGGAAGGTGCCGATCGTCCCTCGAGGCGCGGGCGCGGGACTGGCGGACGGCGCCATGCCGCTCAAGCGAGGCGTCGTCGTCGACGTCAAGCGGATGCACGAGGTTCTCGAGATCGATGAGGAGAACCATACGGTCACCGTCCAGCCGGGGATCAACATGATGGAACTGAACAAGATCCTCCGTCCCTTGAATCTGTGGTTCCCAGACGACCCCGCGTCATATCCGGTGAATGTGCTGGGCGGACGCATCGGTACAGGAGGATGGAGCCTCGTCGGTGGAGGTTACGGCCACATTCCCGACAATGTGATCTCGATGGAGGTAGTGCTGCCCACGGGTGCAGTAATCCGCGTTGGCGAAGGCGGCGGCCGCAAGATTCGAAAGTCCAGTTCGGGATTCCGGTTGAAGGACCTGTTCATCGGTCACCAGGGAACGCTTGGCATCTGCACCGAGGTCACGCTCGACCTCGCGCCGCGCCCCCAAGCTGAACTACCAGTGTTCTTCGCGATGCGATCGTGGGAAGACGCCCACCGCCTGACTCTGGCGCTGGGCAACAGCGGACTGCGCACGCTGTGTGGTGTCTTCCAGTTCGACGAGCGCAAAGTCGATTTCCTGCGTCGTGACGACGAGGCGTGGATACCGCTACCCGAATGGGTGCGGGCCGCGACCGGGGCGATCTGCTACGGCACCGAGGCCGAGGTCGAGGCGGCCAAGACGATCATCTTCGAGATCGGTGCAGCCCACGGTGGCACGTACCTAGGTCAGGAAATGTCCGAGGGCGACTGGGCCAGCCGCCACGACCGCTATCACCTCGCCTACCACGGCCGGTCCAAGGGCCAGATCAAACTCTTGGCGTGGAGCATCGACGACTGCGCGATCCCGTGGTCCGAGTTGCCGGCGGTCAAGAAGAGGTGGTACGAGATCGCCGACGCCCTCGTGGCCAAGTACCCCGAGCATTTCGACGTATGGGGAATGTTCATGTACACGAACAATCCGTTCCGTCCGTGGGGGGATCACCTCGCTGAGCTCGACCTCGGGATTAATGAACTGGAGATGACGCCGGAGATCTGGAAGGAATGGATCGAGGCGAAGACCGAGATCGCGCGAGTGGCGGTCCAGCACGGTGGTTCAGTATCGGCCTGTCACGGCGGGACTCGCGAGGGAGAGGTCAACGTCGCGTGCTACGAGGAACTCGCCGAGGGGCAGTTCGAGCTAATGAAGCAGATCAAACGTCTGCTGGATCCCAACAACATCATGAACCCCGGAAAGTACAACTTGGACGAGGCCTACGGAGGCGAAGCACTATGAGTCAGCAACTAAGTTCGAAGCCCTTCTACATCGAGAAGATCGAGGGCCGGAGGATTCCCGATCCCCTCATCAAGGACTGCTTCGCCGTCTTCGCGTGCCGTCATAAGTTCTGCCGAGAGGTTTGCCCCGTCTACCAGGACGATCGAGACGAGTCGCACACCTCTTACGGCTTCCACGCCACGTTGCTGGCCATCTCCCAGGGCATGGGCGAATTGAGCGACGTACGAGAACAGGTGACCAACTGCCTGGAGTGCGGCGCGTGCGAGCTGCGCTGTCCCAACACTCTCTTCGCGGGTGACTTCTACGGCGCGTCGACGACGACCGTCGACCTGGTGCGCAAGGTGCGCCGTGATCTGGTCGCCGCGGACATCGGCTTCGAGAAGTACGAAGCCATCGTCGCGGTCATTGACCAGTACCTCAAGTACTTCGAGGGTCCCGAAGAGGATCTGACGCGCTGGGCGGAGGGGCTGGATCTTCCTTTCAAGGGCGAAACGATGCTCTTTGTGGACTACTTCAACGCCTTCGAGACGACGGTCGTTGCCCGCAACGCCGCCAAGATCATGGCTGGGGCCGGCGTCGAGTTCGGGATTCTGCGCCGGCCGGGCGCCACACTTGGCGAGCTGCTCGACGTCAACCTTGAGGCCTTCGTGGAGCACGCCCGGCACAATGTGAGCGAGCTCGCGGCGGCAGGCGCCAAGCGCGTCGTGCTGATCAACCCGCACGACTACACCTACTTCACACGCGACTACGTGTCACACCTGGGAGAGCTCCCCTTCGAGGTCGTGTACATCACTGATTTCATCTCGGAACTAATCGACGAGGGCAAGATCAAGTTCGACGGGGCGAACCCACTCAAGGCGGGCAAGGTGAGCTACCACGATCCCTGCACTCTGAACAAGATCTGCGGCATCACCGAGTCTCCGCGGAGAATCATCAGATCCCTGCCCGGGGTGGAGTTCGTCGACGTCTCGCCGGTCGCGCAGTGGAGCTACTGCTGCGGCAAGGGCAGCGCGAGCTTCAAGGCGCTTCACCCCGACACTTCCTACCGGATCGGTTCGAAGAGGCTGCAAGACGCGGCGGACGTGGGCGTGGAGCGGCTGGTCGTGGCGTGCCCACACTGCGAGGACCAACTCACCGACGTGAGGGCCCGAAGCGGTGCCGTCGTCGAACCGGTGCACCTGCTGGCACTCGTCGCCCAGGCGATGGGGCTCTCGTGAGCTCGGGGGCGCGAGCGTTGGGAATGCGGATCGAGTGGAGAGGAACAGGTAATGGTTAAAAAAGTGTCCAAGGACGGCAGGGCGATATTCACTGGAGGGCATTGGGAGATCGAGCCCAGTCTGGTCGGCTCCCAGGTACCTCTGCCCCTACAACGGATGAACCTGGCGGAACGCAACCGTATCATCCAGCAGCGACTTCGGTACCTGGACTTCGTCCACGATCACTTCGCTGACGCGATTATTGATCCGCCGGCGGGGGTGGCCGTGGTGTCACCCGAGAACGAGACGGGTCACTAGCTTGTCGCCCAGGCCGGATGGATGCTTGCCCGAGACCGCTGACTCGCGGTTGTCGCGGATAGACGAAATGGATGGTGCATCGTGCGCATATTCGTGACGGTGAAGCATGTGCCCGACACAACTGAGGTGCGCTTCGACGCCGGCGGCGGGCTACTGGTGCACCAGGCGCCGACGAAGATCAACGACTACGACCGCAACGCCCTCGAGGCGGCAGCGCAACTGCGAGAGAGCGCTGGAGCGGAGGTCGTCATCGGATGCGTGGGTCCCCCCGAGGCCGCCAAGACCCTGAAGGAGGCGGTGGCCTACGGGGCCGACCGCGCCGTCCTTGTGAGCGGCTCGTGGGCTGAGACCCTTGATTCCGACGGGGCGGCTCAGTTGCTGGCGGCGCTGGCGCGCAGCGAAGGCCCATTCGATCTGGTGCTCAGCGGGGACGTCTCTGAGGACGGCTACGACGGATTGGTGCCCGGTTTGCTGGGAGCCGCGTTGGACCTGCCCTTCGTGCGCGGAGTGCGCGCCCTGTCCGTGGACGGGCTGGTGGCCGAGGTGACGCGGGTCGGCGACGATGCCGAGGAGACGTTGAGGGTGTCGCTTCCGGCGTCACTGTCGGTGACGCGTTTGGTGAACGTGCCGCGCGTTGTCACCACCATGCAGGTCATGAAGGTGCCGATGAGCCGGATCCGCACCGTCGGGGCCGGCGACGTCGGCGTGGAGGAGGCGACGCTCGTGCCCGATGCGCTGGCCGTGCGCACGCTTGGCGTGCGCCCCGCCACGCAGGCCCGGAGCAACGAGATGCTCGAAGGTGACGCCGACGCCATGGTCGCCGACCTCGTTAGCCGGCTCGACGCACTGGGCGTGCTGTCATGACCACGCTGGTCGTAGTGGAGCCCGGCCTGGACCCCTCGTCCCTGACCGAACTGGTCAGGGAGGCGTCCCAGCGCGTTGTCGTGCTTCTGCTGGGCGGATCGGGGCCGACGGACGTCGAGTCCGACGCCGACGCGATACTGGCCGTGGTCGGTGAAAGCATGGAACTTGCCGAAGTAGCGGCGGACGCGATTAGCGAGGTAGCCCGGGGCCAGGACGCGACGCTCGTCGTCCTTCCAGCCACGGCACGGTTCCGCGAGATCTTCCCCCTGCTTGCCTACCGACTCCACGCTGCGAGCGTGTCCGATGTGCTGGCGTTGCGCCGCGTCGACGGGCAGCTTGAAGCCGAGCGACTCCTTTATGGCGGAGTCGCCGTGGCGACCGTCGCGTTGCAGCGGCCCGTGGCCGTCGTGACGGCCCCCGTCGCCAGGAGTGAGGTGGGCCGAGGCACGCCGGCGGAGATGGTCGAGGTGTCGACTTGCTCGAGGCCCGCCAAGGAAGTGGTGTCGCGCCGACCGGTGGAACGTCAGAACGCGTTGCCAACCGCTGAGCGTCTCGTGTCCTTCGGCCGCGGCGTGCGCAGCCGAGACGATGTGGCGCTAATCGACGAGTTAGCAAAACTGCTTTCGGCGGAGGTCGGGTGCTCGCGACCGATCGTCGAGGATATGCGATGGTTGACCGTCGATCATCAGGTGGGACTTACGGGAACGACCGTGACGCCGAGCCTCTACGTCGCGATCGGCATCTCGGGGCAGATCCAGCACCTCGTCGGGATGCGTGACTCCAAGGTCATCGTCGCGATCAACAGCAATCCTGCCGCGCCGATCTTCTCGGTGGCCGACATCGGCATCGTGGGGGACCTGTACGAAGTCGTGCCACGGCTGATCGACGCATTGGCAGCTAAGTCCAGGTAGCCGGTGCTTACGACCGCTCTGCTCGGGCCGAAGTATCTCTACATGCCGGAGCTGCCTCTCTGGCTCCATTGGGCCATCTACGTCGCCATGCTCGCGGCGCTCGCATTCGCATTCTTGCTCATGGCCCGCAAGTTGCGGCGGCTGAGGATTTCAGGCCGTCAGCTCTACGGGGGACTGCGCCGGGCACTGAGCCAGCATCCTTCTGAGGCGTTCGCGGCGCTCGGCGGCGACGTTCTGGGCCAACGAAGGGTGCGCAGGGACCGCTACGGCGGCACGATGCACGGCCTCATCTTCTACTCGTTTTGCGTGCTGCTCCTGGGTACGACGCTGATCGGGGTACAGCATGACATCACCACGAGGTTGTTCGGCACCGTATTCCTGCGGGGCGACTTCTACCTCGGCGAGAAAGCCCTGCTGGACACGGCGGCGCTCGCGCTGATCACCGGCGTATGCATGGCAATGTGGCGTCGATACCGCTCTCGACCAGTTCAACTTGGCGCTCGCCAATCGATTGGCCTGGTCTACTCGTCGCTGCTCTTCATGAGCGTGTCGGGGTTGATGCTCGAGGCCACGCGGGAGCTGCTCATTCCCACGACGTGGTCCTGGTGGACGTACGCCGGGCACACGGTGGCCATGGTCATCCACCCTCTGATCGGTGGCCACGTGCTCCTGGCGTACGAGACCATGTGGGGGGTTCACGTCGCCGCCGCGTTCACGCTAATCGGGGTGGCGGCAGCGACCACGCTGGACCATGCGGTCATTCTCCCCACGAATCTGGTGCTGGGCACCAATCGAACCTCCGGACTTATCGCGCGCCCTTTCGATCTGGCCGGCGTGCTCGAGGCGGAGGGAGATTTGGAGAATCTGACCGCCGGCTTCGCCAACCCAGCAGAACTGTCGTGGGACCGGCGCCTGATGGTTGACGCGTGCATCAACTGCGGCCGCTGCGAGGCGGCGTGTCCCGCGACGGCCGCCGGTCGTCCGCTCTCACCGCGTTTGCTCGTCCAGGCCCTTCGAGATGACCTTCATTCTGGCGGCGCAGGCGACGTGGACCGCGATGTCTTTGCGCGTCGTGTCCTGAGCGAGGAGTCTTTATGGTCCTGTCTTACCTGCAGCGCATGCCGACAGGAGTGCCCAGCGGGCATCGACCAGCCCGGCCTCATCTTGGATATGCGAAGGCACCTCGCCGAAAAAGGGCAACTCGACGAGCAGAAGGCCATGGTGCTCTCGGGTCTCGAGCGCAATCAGAACCCGCTGGGACTGCCCTCGTACCAGCGCGCTGACTGGCTGACGGAGCTCGGTGTGCAGTCAATTCGGGACAATCCAGACGTCGAGTATCTGTACTGGATCGGTTGCATGGCGTCCTACGACCAACGAGCCCGCGACATCGTCAGAGCGATGATGAAGATTCTCGACCACGTCGGAATAACGTTCGCGATTCTTGGCAATGAAGAGCAGTGCCACGGGGAGTGCCAGCGCCGGCTCGGCGATGAGGCCGGCTTCCAACTGCGCACGATGGAGTTGTCGGAGCAACTGAGGGGCTATGGGGTCAAGAAGATCCTGACCCACTGTCCGCACTGCATGAACACCTTCACAAATGATTACCGCGAATTCGGGATCGATCTTGAAGTCGTGCATCATAGCCAACTTCTGGCGCAGCTCATCGATTCGAAACGACTCAACATCGAACCCGCGTCGGGGGGCGGATCCGTTGCATATCACGACCCTTGCAATCTCGGGCGGATTCTCGGCGTCTATGACGCGCCGCGCACGGTCGTGAAGGCGAGCGTTGGCGACCAAATGGTGGAGTTCGAACGCAGTCGGGATCGGTCGTTCTGCTGCGGGGCGGGTGGGGCGAACTATTTCTACAAGGTGCCCGCCGCCGAGAGCGTTTCGGGGATGAGGATCACTCAGGCGCGCGACGTGGGCGCTCAAACGGTGGCGACGGCGTGCCCGTTCTGCATGGCGATGCTTGAGGACGCGTCACGCAGCGGCGAGGCGCAAGGAGAGATGAAGGTGATGGATCTCAGTGAACTGGTGGCTGGACAGTTGCCCTCTGGCGCGCCGTGACGCCCGCCTGGTTCGTGTCCACTCGAAGGAAGGGACTCGAGTCGTCATTGCGCCAGGAGTAGTTGCCGAGGTTCCTTCGTCGAGCGTTCCAAAGTCGCAAAACAGTGCGTTGACGTACACTCGTGTGGGGAGGTCCAAGTGACGGTCGTACCCGACATCGTTGAGTTCCTGCGCGGGTATCCGCCCTTCAATGAGCTTGACCCTGCGGCAGTGGAGCTTCTGGGCAGCGCGGTGGAGGTTGAATTTCACCCGGCCGGAGAGATCATCTTCTCCCAGGGTGCCCAGCCGGTGGAGTTCCTGCGCGTAATTCGCGCCGGCGCCGTGGAGGTCATTCACAATGGGCGGGTTCTGGACCTGATGGGACTAGGCGAGATGTTCGGTCACGCGTCAATGCTGTCGGGTTTGCCGACCGGGTTTGAGGCGCGGGCCGTGGAGGACACGCTCACGTATCGGATCCCCTCAGGGGTTGCCTCCCAAGTGCTCGCCGAACCACGCGGGTTGCGCTACTTGGCGCTCCTCCTTCTTGAGGATCGCCATCACCTTCGATCGGGTCCACGAGCTGACGCCGTGAGGGATCAATTGCGCCAGCCGGTGCGAGGCGCCATACGCAGTGCACCGGTCATCTGTGAGCCCAGCACGCCTCTCCACGAGGCGGCCAAGCGGATGACCGCTGCCGGTGCGACCGCCCTGATCGTCGATCTGGGGGATTCGCTAGGAATCGTGACCGACGCCGACCTGCGTTCGAGAGTGGTTGCCGGCGGGCTGTCGAGTGGCTCACCGGTGTCGGACGTGATGACGGCACCGGCGTTCACCGTGCCCGGTGATCGTCCGGGCAGCGAGGTCCTCCTGGACATGCTCGACCGGGGCGTGCGGCATTTTCCCGTCACGTCTGGAGCGGGTCAGGTCATCGGCATCGTCGAGGACCACGACCTTGTGGCGGCGGAGAACACGTCGTCGTTCTCCATGCGGCGCGCTGTCACTCGAGCCAGCACGGTCGAAGAGTTGATCGAGGCGTCGACGAAGTTGAGACCGGCGGTGATCTCAATGTCCCGAGGCGGGATGGCCGCTCTGGACATCATGTCGGTCTTCTCAGTGGTTTCCGACGCGTTCACGCGCCGAGCGCTCGATCTCGCTGTCGCACAAGCTGGCGCGGCGCCGGTGCGGTTCTCCTGGCTGGCTCTTGGCAGCCAGGCCCGTCGAGAGGCGCTGCCAAGCTCGGATATCGACAGCGCGATCGCGTGGCTCGACCATGCCGATGGTGATGAGCAGGTGATTCGCGACTACCTCTCTGCGGTCGCCACGGCGGTGACCGACATTCTGGTGCGTTGCGGGTTCCGTCCCGACGAGCACCGGGTCAGTGCGTCCGACCCCCTCTTCGTGCGCTCGATGGCATCGTGGCGCCAGGAGTTCCGATCGTTCTTCGATGATCCCACCCAGGACAAGGCGCTCGTGCTCGTGTCGGTGCTCGTCGACAGTCGCCCCGTGTGGGGGGTGGAGGCCGGGCCGGATATCGCTGAGATGTTCCAATTGGTTCCGGCGCGCCCGAGGTTGCTACGTCTTCTCGCCCAGTTCGCCCTTTCGCACAAGCCTCCCGTAGGGTTCTTGGGCGGCCTCGTGGTCGAGTCGTCGGGCGAACACCGTAACCGGCTGGATCTCAAGAACGGCGCAGTGGCACCTATAACCGATCTCGCTCGCTGGGCGGGGATTGCCGCGGGGGTCGCGTGCGCGACGACGACGACGCGCCTAAGCGCGGGGAGCGACTCGGGCATCATCAAGGCCTCTGACGCGCTCACGTTGCAAGACGCCTTCGAGCTCGTGTGCCAGCTGAGGCTCGACCACCAGGTCGCCCAACTCGAAGCCGGCGTCGAAGTGGACGATTTCGTCGATCCCGATGAACTGAGTCCGCTGATCCGCAGCTACCTGAAAGAGGCGTTCCACGCCGTTGCCTCGGTGCAACGCCGCATCGGAAACGAAATCCCATGGACGCTCTGACGTGAGGTTGCCGTACCTTCTTCGCTCGCCGTCGTCAGAAGTCGCGTCGCAGTACGCCAGCGCGGCGGTGGCCGCGGGAAAGACGCCTTGGCGTCTCGCCAACTTCTGCATCGTGGACCTGGAACTCAGCGGACTCGACTCGCGACACGACGAAATCGTTTCCTACGCTGCTGTGCCGGTCGACTTCGGCCGGGTCATCGTCGGTGGCACCCTGTACGGTCTTTGCAAGCCAACTCGACCATTGGTTGAAACTTCGGTGCTCGTTCACGGTATTCGCACGGTCGACGTCGCAGACGCGTTGCCGCTCGACGAGGCGATCCAGCCGCTCATCGCCGCCATGACCGGACGAATCACGGTGGCGCACGTCGCTTGGGTCGAACGTTCATTCCTCAGCAGCGCGTTCAAGCGACAAGGTATTCGGCTGCGCGAGCCGGTGCTGGACACGAACTCCCTTGGTCGGCTGCTCGCCTTCGAACGAGAAGTGCCGTCGTCACCACGATCGCTCACTCAGCTCGCCCAGAGCTTGAATCTCCCCGTCCATCGCCAGCACAATGCCCTCGGGGACGCGCTCACCACTGCCCAGGTGTTCATCGCGCTCGCCACGCATCTCGATGAGTTCTCACCTGAGACGGTGCAGACGCTCGCTCGCGCCGACGATCGAACTCGGTTGTACAAGGTCTGATGATGTCCAGCGGCCTGGGGGCTTTCAAGCGGGGAACCGTAAGTGCTCCTCCGGTAGAATTCCCCTCGTGATGGCTCTGGCCCCAGATGATTCCGGCGCAAGTGGCATAATTCTGCCCCTCGTGACGGCGGCTCGCGCCGACGAGGTTGAACAACGAATCCGACTGGCGATTTCGCTGGGCCTGATCCCGGATGGTCAGCAACTTCCCGCCGAGACGGCCTTCGCCTCGCAGCTGGGTGTCTCTCCGATGACGTTGCGCGATGCCCTCGCGAGTTTGCGCGAACAAGGGCTGGTGGAGACGAGGCGAGGACGGTCGGGAGGGACCTTTGTCAAGCGACCTTTGAGCCCCCGCGTGCCGGGACTATGGGAGCGGCTGCGTCAAATCAGTTTGACCGCGCTGCGTGACTTGACGGATGAACACTCGGCGATCGCAGGAATGTCCGCTCAGTTGGCTGCGGAGCGGGCTTCGGAGTCGAATGTCCGTCGATTGCGAAGCCTCACGGATCAACTCTCCAAAGCGGAGAGCCTGGGATCGCGCATTAGGGCGGACTCGCGGTTCCACGTCGACTTGGCGGCAGCGTCGCAATCGGAGCGTCTGTTTCAGCGCGAAGTGTCGCTTCAGGGCGAGGTGGGCGATCTCCTATGGCTTCCCCACAGTCCGGAGCTGGATCCGTCCCAAGAGGTTAGCGATCATCTGGAAATGGTGTCCGCCATTGCCGATGAAGACGGTGAACGCGCGCGTCATCAGGCGGAGCACCACGTTCAGAAGCACTTTCGCCGACTCGCTGAATTGCATCATGTCGCAACAAGGTCTGAAGAAGGAAGAGATGAGTGAGCCCAGAGAACCACTAGACGCTCAGGTCGCTGACGACTTAATTCGCGCGGCGAGCGCGATTTCCAATGCCCTGGTGTCGGTCTTCGAAGGAATCAACCAGATCAGGGACCGCGTGATTGAGGTCCGTCGTGACGTGGTTGAGAGGCGCAAACTATTCACACCTCAGCATCTGGCGGGGCTAAGGCCGCTCATTCTCGAACAGTTGAAGCGTCGGCCATTCTTGGATGGGCTTGGCATCCTGGCGGCGTCCGATCTCTTCGCGGATCGCACCCGATATCTCGAATGGTGGCGACAAGACATCAATGACGTGATTCCACTTTGGCTGAATTTCGACCCGACGAGCGTCGATATCTATGACTATCTCGAAATGGAATGGTTCACGAGGGCTCAACGCGACAATGCCAAGACCGTCTTCGGTCCGTACGTGGACTACACAGGTGCTGATCACTATGTCCTGACGATGACGGTCCCCGTCGTTGATGAAGTATTTATTGGTGTCGTCGGTGCGGATCTTCGAATGTCATTGTTCGAAGCGGAGATTCTGCCAGTGTTGTACGACCTGGATTGGGAGGTCGTACTTGTCAACAGTGAGAGGCGGGTAGTTTCGACGAATTCGCAACGATGGACCGTCGGTTCAAGGCTGGCGACGATACCCGAGGTCTCAGAAGGTGGTTTTGTCGCAATTGCCGAAATCGGAACCGATAGCGACTGGGTCCTCGCGGCTGTGAAACTCGTCGAGTAGACGCGAGGACAAGTACGCGGTTGGTGATGGATCTCCGGTCCGCTTTCGTGGAATGGAAAATCCAGTTGATCTCGGTGAAGAGGTCGCGAGTGTCACGTGTCCGAGAGTTATCCGCTGGAGATTGACCGTTGGGCCCATGTGGCACTTGTGCTGGCAACACAACAATGGGAACAGCTCGCTATAAGGACATTGGTGGTCATGGCCGGACCATCGAGAATGACGCATCCAATCAGCTCAACTCTTGAACTACGCCTCGCCTGAGGCAATGCAGAAGATGACCTTCATGGTGAATCTGGTTCTCTCCACCCCGACCGGTCGATCGGGGTGGAGGTGCGGAAGGTTCTACGAGTCCTTGCTTTCGAGGTGGACGGGGTCTGGTCGCTCGGTGAGGATCTCCTCGCGATGAACCAGCTCACGCTCCATTGCGTCAGCCCGGGCGTCCTCACGAATGTTGGGGTGCGGACGGAAGACAAGCAGGTAAAGGAGGCCGATTCCAAAGACGATGACGACCGAGATTGGCACGAGCCAGTGGTTGAAGAAGCCCGGACCGGTCGGGGGGGTCTTGATGCAAAGTATGACGATGACGCTTACTCCGTAGACGAGGGCGGAGATATTCACGAGCGAGCCCCATCCCTTCAGTGTGAACGCCCCAGCGGGCTTCCAGCCCTTGGAACGCCCGATGAGCACACCGGCCACGACGCTCTGGAACCCGACATAGAGCCCGACTACGGCGAAGCTGATGATTCGTGCGACTGTTGCCGAGGGCAAGAAGCAGATCAGTGCGGGAATGACGACCGCAACACCTACGGCGCCAGGAGGCATGTGGAAGCGAGGAGACACCTTCGACAGGGCTTTGTGACCGATGATCATTCCGTCGCGCGCATAGGAGAATACGAGGCGTGTCGCCGCTGCCTGAATCGCCAAGGTGCACGAAATGAACGCCATCAAGACGAATATCAGGGCGATCTTCGTTCCTACGCCTCCGAGGCTTTCCTTGAACACCGTGGCGATCGGATTAGGATCCTTGCCGCTGATGACTGCCTGGAAATTGGGCGTGGCCAGAATGAACGAGATTGTGACGAATGCGGACACTGCGGCGGCAACGAGGAGGGTCATTCGCATGGCACGGGGCACCTTGCGCGAGGGATCCTTCACCTCTTCTGCCACGTCGCCACAGGCTTCGAATCCGTAGAAGATCCAGACACTGAACAGTCCTGCGGCCAGGAAGGCACCGAGGTAGTCGCCGCTGCCCGCTCCGTATGTGTGAAACAGCACGCCGAGTCCGTGGTGACGGTCTTTGATGAGGAACCAGGCGCCAAAGACTACAGTGCCGATGATTTCGGCGACGAATCCCATATTCGCGACCACGGCCAGTCGGCGAACCCCTGTCAGGTTCACCACTGCGCCAAGAAGAATGATGACGACTGCAGTAATGATCGTGGTAGCTGTGTTGTTTGGGTAGCCGAATAGTTGTGAAGCGTACGGGTTGGCTGCGAAGGCAACTGACGCAATCGTGATCAACAGAGCCCAGGTGTACATCCAACCTGCCAGCCACGCATAGCTCTCACCTGCGAGGCGTTTGGCCCATTGGTAGATCCCACCGGCAAGTGGGAACTCTGACGCGACTTCACTGAATGTGAGCACGACCAAGAACTGTCCGGCCACGACGATTGGCATGGTCCAGATCATTGCTGGACCACCAACTCCTAAGCCGTAGGAGAATAACGCGTAGACGCCAACGAGCGGCGAAAGGTACGTGAACCCGATGGCAAAGTTTGACCAGAGGCCAAGCGCTCGAGTGAGTTGTTGTTTGTATCCGAGCGAAGCAAGATGCGCAACGTCGCGCTCGTGCTGGTCCGATGATTCCCTGCTGCTCATGGTTCCCCCCTTGATTGCTTTGATCTACTTCAGACCTTTTCCAACCGTTTCTAAAGAAGATCTGAAGTGAATTAGATTAAACCTACAACTTCAGTGGTTTAAATGCAAACACATTCCTCTGCAGTTGGATGAAACGGAAGTGACGAAATAGGAGCACAGATGACCAGGACAAATACAGGAATTGGTGCGCTCTTGCTGGCTCATTCCAGGGTCACTGACAATCAAGTGTCGACCCGGGGATGGTGGGGAAAATCAGAAGTCTGACGCTCTTGTTCAGGGCAACAGTCAACGGTTCTCGTGGGCTCGACGACTTCGGTACTGGGTACTCCTCGCTTACCTACCTGGCGCTCCTGCTTCCAAAGATCATCAAAATCGACCGATCCTTTGTTAGCCCGGAACAAGAGAGTGACCATAACAGCACATTGCTTGAGGCGATAGTCTCACTCGGCCACAAGATCTACACCACTGTGCTGGCCGAGGGAATCGAGACCCAGCAACAGTTGGAGCACTTGCGTCGCCTTGGCTGCGAACTCGGCCAAGGCTTTTAGTGGTTCACTGCCGTGCCGCATGAAGAAGTAGTCGCGATGCTCAACTCTGAGGTTAAGAATTGAGAGTACATGGCTGGTGTGTTCATCGTCGGCCGACCTGTTCTCTCACGACGTATGAAAAGGAGATATGTAGGAAAGTTGTGTTTGCGACCCTGAGTTGAGGAGTTCCGCTGGCCCCGTTAGGTGGGCCGGGTTCCGTGTTGAAATGTCATTAGGCAATCAACCTCAAC
>Ga0224534_1000540_pt1 | contig 23752 bp, 20 predicted proteins | sample 714E12024metaG_FD_172012 | JGI IMG/M metagenome (GOLD analysis project Ga0224534, IMG submission 172012) | Peat soil microbial communities from Stordalen Mire, Sweden - 717 E1 20-24 | ecosystem: Environmental > Terrestrial > Soil > Wetlands > Peat | place: Sweden: Norrbotten County, Stordalen... | reverse complement strand
GAAGAAGCCGGCCAGGCAGGGATCAAGTCCGTTGGCCGGACAGGTTTGAAGGGAAATGATTGCATCCGGATGGCGAACGGCCCCGCCTCAAGTTGGATCTGAGGTTGATTCGGTCACAAACTCCGCGTGCCTGTCATCATTTGAAGCATCCCAAGTGTCTCCGATAGATATTTGCAATAACCAGCGCGCGCCCATCGTCGGCGCTCTCTGGACGCAGTCTGGGGTGGGTCATGACCCCTGGCAGCACCCATCGGTCGCCACTGCTTCCCGCTCCCACACTCCTGTCCGCACCCTCGGTGAGCGGCGCCTAGCACCAAGCTAGCGCCCCTCCGATCCTCTCGCCTGCGCCTGCCGCTCGCTGAACCGGCCCATCAAAGCCGGAGCGGGCAGAAAGAGCAGGAACATGTCGAAAGAAATCTTTATCTCCAGCACGCCTCACGAGACGCGTCTGGCCATCGTCGAAGACGAAGCCCTCACCGAAATTTACTACGAGCGCGAGAACGAGTACACGCTCGCCGGATCGATCTACAACGGGCGCGTGACGCGCGTTCTGCCGGGCATGCAGTCGAGCTTTGTGGAGATCGGCCTGGAACGCGACGCGTTTCTCTACATCACTGATTTCATGGAAGAAGCTCCGGACTCGGAGGAGTTTGACACCACTCCAACCGGGGAACGCGCAGCGCGCGCGCCACGCCTCGGCAATGGCGAGCAGCCTACGGATGCGGGCGGACGAGGCGAATCTGGCGGACGCGGAGGCGAGCGTGGCGGCAGAGGACGGCGCGGCGGACGCGACCGCGATCGCAACCAAGACCGTCAGGGAGGCTCCGACGCAGCTCCGATCCAGCAGGACGGTGGGCGCGGTGAGGCCGGAAACAACGACGCCGACAGTTTGGCCCCCAGAGAGTTCAACGAGGGCTCCGAGACTGGCGAGGGCGCTGCCGGCACCGATGGAAGCCGCCGCTGGCGCGGACGTCGCGGACGGCGTCGCGGGCGCGGCGCATCTGGCCAGGCAGGCGATACGGCGGGCCAGGCGGGCGATGCGACGCAGGAGAACTCCGCAGCGGGCTACCCCGCGGCCCAGGGCTACTCCGAGGTACCCGGCACCGGCGACGACGACTCGACGTACGAGCGCGAGACCACGCATGAGATGGACGGCGAGGCCAGCTTGCAGCCACCCGATCCCTCTGCCGACCGCGGCCTGGAGAGCCCGCGCAGCGACCGCTCCGGCGACCGCGGACGACGCGACGGTGGACGCAACCGCGACGGCCAGCGACGCGAGGGACAGCGGCAAGACCAGCGTCCGCAGCGCTTTCCCCGCGGATTCGAGCCCTCGCGCAACCTGTACGGCGTGGACAGCGGCGAGACCAGCGGCACCGGCCCCATCTCCAACGCCTATCCCGACGAGATCGAGGCAGGCACCGAGCCGATCATTCTGCCCGGCGAATCGCTCTCCAAGTACCGCAAGGGCGGCGAAGAGCAGGCCGCAGCCAAGCCCGCGGAATCGAGCTCGGGTACGCTCGCTCCGCCGGCCAACCTCTACACCCTTGCAGCCGGCTGGGACGGCGGCGCAACCCTGCCCGGGGAGACGCTCTCGCGGCGCAGTCCGTCCGAATCGCGCCCAGACGCGCGCCACGACTCGCGTTCCGACTCACGGGAGGGACGCAACCGAAGTTCGCGCGACTTTGAGCGGGGGCCGAGACGCGATTCCCGCCCCGGTCGCAACGACCGCGGCGAGGGCCGGCGCGACAACCGCGCCGATCAACGCAACGACGCTCCCATTGGCGACGCCGCTGCCGCTGCTGCCATCTTTCAGCAAGGCTTCCAACCCTCCGCGCCCGCCGCAGAGATTGTTCAGGAGTTCAATCAGCAGAGCGTAGCGGAAGCCCACGTTGCGGAGATTGCAGCGACTCCCGAAGCCGCTCTGCCGATCGCGCAAGAGCCGGTAGCAGTTGCCGCGCCGGAGGCGGTTGTGGCTGCCGCGCCGGAGCCAAGCCCGCAGGTTGAGGTCGAGTACGAACCAACGGACGCTTCGGCCTCCCATCGCGTCGATCCCGTGCCGCCCAGCGAGTTCCGCCAGAGCGCGCCGATTGTAGAACCGGAGCCGGAAGCGCAGGCCGAACCGGCAGCCGAAGTTGCCGCCGAGCCGGACGCGCCCGCTCCCGTTGCCCACGACATCACTTCAATCACTCCCGCGGGCCAGATGCTCTCCGAGCCGGCGGAAGTTCTGCCGGTCGAGGCGCAGGAAAGCGTACCTCAGGGGCTGAAGCCCCATCATGAGCAGCGGGCTGATGGCACGGCTGAAGCCGTGCCCTTAAGCGGAACCGCCGCAGGCTTCGCACCCGGCCCCGGCCAGCTGGCCGAAGAGGTTATGGACGTGGAAGATTCCCCGGCCCCGAGCATCCACGCCAGTTCCATCGAGGAGATCGACGACCTGGACGAAGAGACGGTGGAGGGCGCGGCCGATCTTGGCACCATGCTGCGCGAGATGTCCATCGACCAGATCACCCGCGCCACGCCCGAGGTGGAAGACGAGGATGACCTGGACGAAGACGAAGACTTTGAGGAAGACGACCTCGACGAGGAGGACCTCGACGAAGAAGACGAGGAAGAGGAAGACGACGAGGAAGGTGAGAACCAGGGCGACCGCGACGGCGCAGAGCAGGCGGACGAGCTCGACGAGCAGGCGGCCCGCAGCGGCAACGCCGCCGATGCAGAGTTCTATGAGGCCCAGTCTGGCCAGCCGGAAGAGGCGAACCGCACGGCTGAGCAGAATGGCGCCGTCGCACCTCGCCAGGACCGCGGACGCGATGCAGAACGCCGCCCAGGACGACGCGACGGACGGCGCGATGGACGGCGTGGCCGCAGTGATCGTGGAGACCGCGGCGACCGCCCGCGCAACACCGGCGGCTCGGGCGAACGCAGTCGCTTCGGACACGGCGGCGGCCGTGGACGCTCCTCCATGCAGACCACCAACCTGCCCGCCATCAGCGACCTGCTCAAGCCTGGGCAGCAGATTCTGGTGCAGATCGCCAAGGAGCCCATCGCCAAGAAGGGCGCGCGCATCACCAGCCACATCGCGCTTCCCGGACGCTTCCTGGTCTTCATGCCGACGGTCAACCACACCGGCGTCTCGCGCAAGATCGAGTCGGACGGGGAACGCCGCCGGCTCAAAGAAATTTTGCTGAGCGAGAAGGGCGACGCCAGCGGCGGATTCATCGTTCGCACCGCCGCCGAGGGAGCCAGCGAGGAAGAACTGCGCAGCGACCTGCGCTTCCTGCTGAACCTGTGGGCGGAGATCAAGGCGCGCTCTGAATCCTCCAAGTCGCCCGCGCTGATCTACCACGACCTCAACCTCATCGAGCGCATCCTGCGCGACCAGGTGACGGACAACTTCTCCGCCATCTGGGTAGACAGCGAGAACGAGTACGAGCGCGTGCTGCACTTCCTGCAGCGCTTCCAGCCCTCGCTGATCCGGCGCGTCAAGCTCTACCTGAAGGACACGCCACTCTTCGAGCAGTTCGGCATCACCGAGGAGATCAACAAGGCGCTGCGGTCGAAGGTGTGGCTGAAGTCCGGCGGGTCGATCGTCATCAACCAGACCGAGGCGCTGGTGGCCATTGACATCAACACCGGCAAGTACGTGGGCAAGACGGCGCGCCTGGAAGACACCATCGTCAAGACCAACCTCGATGCCATCCCCGAGATCGTGCGCCAGATCCGGCTGCGCGACCTGGGCGGCATCATCATCATCGACTTCATCGACATGGACGAGCGCAAGAACCGCAACCGCGTGATGGCCGCGCTGGAAGACGAGTTGAAGAGTGACCGCGCGCCGTCCAAGGTACTCCAGTTCAACGACTTCGGGCTGGTCGCCATCACGCGCAAGCGGGTGAAGCAGTCGCTGGAGAGGACGCTTTCGACCACCTGCGCCATCTGCGAGGGCACCGGGATGGTCAAGTCGCCCATCACCGTCTGCAACGAAATCTTCATCGAGATGCGCAAGATGCACAAGACGCTGGACCGCGGCGACATCATGCTGCGCGTCCACCCGGAGGTGGTCAAACAGCTCAAGGCGTCGGGCGCGAAGTGGCTGCTGGAGATGGAAGAGATGGCCGGCAAGACGATCCTGGTGAAGAGCGACCCTGCCCTGCACCCGGAGCAGTTCGACATTCACTAAGGGATCGACGATTTAAAGCGATCCAAATGACGCAATAGCGCGTCTTATCTAGCAACAAGAAGATTGCTCTCCGGCTGCGAGAGACCGGCACAACAAACTCAGGCGATTCGGGTTAGAAAACCCGAAGGACTTTGCACTCTAAAGGGAGTCATTAAAAAATGAACATCCACCGTAGTCTCTTCGGTATTGCGTGCCGCGGGGCGGCATTCAGCTTCCTGATGGCGGGAACGGCCTTGCTCGTCCAGGCCCAGCAGTCCCCGTCCGCCGCATCGACCGTGAAGGCGCCAGTTCTGCTGGCATCCGAATCCGCTTCGTCTGGCCTCGCCTCGGCGTCGTACAGCAGCAGCTCGTCCTCGTCCGATGCGGATTCCGCTGCAACTGCCGATACCGGCGCCCGCTTCAATCTGGACTCGGCCGCGCTCGCCAGCTCTCAGCCGCCGCCGCGCCGCCACTACGGCCGTCCCAACTACTCCAGCGGCAACAGCAACAAAGACGGCTCCGAGAAGTACACCTTCCTGGGCGGCATTGGCCTCACCCTGCCCGCCGGCAACACCCATAAGTACGAGACGCCCAGCTACGGGTTCCAGGTTGGTGGCGGACGCAACTTCAACAAGACCGTCGGCCTGCTGCTACAGTTCGACTACGACCACTTCGGGCTGCAGGGTGCCACGCTCGCCAACCAGAATTATCTCTACGACTACGGCTGCCCGGCAGGCACCGTCGCAGCGGGTACATGTGGTGTCTCCGGCCTCGATGGCAACAACCACGTCTGGTCGTTCACCCTGAACCCCACCTTCACTCTTCCCACCAAGGGTTCGCTTGGCGCCTACGCCGTAGTCGGCGGCGGCTTCTACCACAAGGTCACCAACTTCACCGAGCCCACGATCGAAGAGAGTTGCTACTACTACTGCGAGGAGTACCAGGTGAATTCAAACATCGACCACTACACCAGCAATGCAATCGGTGTGAATGGCGGCTTTGGCCTCACCTACAAGTTCTCCAAGTTCTCCAACGAGCGGCTCTACATGGAAGCTCGCTATGTCTTCATCCCCAACTCACAGACCTACGGCGTCACGGCATCCAGCCCGGCATCCGTCCTCAACGCCTACACCGGATACAACCTGTATCCGCAGAACAGCAACCGCACCACCTACATTCCGGTGAAGTTCGGCATCCGCTTCTAGGGCGGTTTCCGAATCGTGCATTGCGGCGCCGTGGGGCAAATACCGAGATTCTGGCTACGCCAGAATGACGACTCCTACGTTAGGCCAGAATGACGACGTGTTCGCACCGAGGCCCGGCCAACCAGCCGGGCTTCGCTGCGTTCGCGGGAGCTATATTCCCATCGGGTAGGGCTTCTCGTGCATCTCCTGCGAGCCGCTTGAGCCGCTGCTGGCGCGCTCGAAGAGCCCCTGAAAGAGGCTCAGCAGCCCGGTGTACCAGTAGCCCAGCACGAAGAGCAGCAGAAACGGCACGGTGAAGTAGTTCTCCGTGGTCATGGCGTACCACACGGTCCACGCGAAGTAGGTCCCGATCAGGAGCTCGATCCACGGGACGATGCCCAGCCGCTTGCGATAGACCTTGGCCTGGCTGGCCTCGCCCTTCTGCTTTACGCGATACTTTGGCGTGCGCGCGAACGGCGTCTTATAGCCGAAGAGCGCCTCCATCACCGCCTTGGTGTTGGTGATGGTCAGCCCCACGCCCAGCGCCATCAGGAAGGGCAGATAGAGAAACGTCTTGTGCCAGCTCTTGGGAAACAGCTCCTTCTGGCTGACCAGGTAGAAGGTGGAGACCGACATGGTGCTGGCGATGAAGAGCGGGAAATCGATCAGCAGCATCTGGATGTAGCCCTGCCAACTGCGGATAATCATCGCGGGCATCAGCAGCACGGAGAGCACAATCATCAGCGGGTAGCTGATGTTGGCCGTCAGGTGACACCACGCCTGGACCTTGGTCTCAAATGGCACGTCACTCTTCAGCACGCGGGGCAGGATCTTCTTGCCGGTCTGGATGAGGCCCTTGGCCCAGCGCGCCTGCTGGGTTTTGAAGGCGGTCATCTCGATGGGCAGCTCGGCCGGGCACTCGACATCCTGCAGGTACTTGAACTTCCAGCCGGCCATCTGCACGCGATAGCTGAGGTCGGTGTCCTCGGTGAGGGTGTCGTGCTGCCATCCGCCGCCGTCGGAGATGGCCACGCGCCGCCAGACGCCCGCCGTGCCGTTGAAGTTGAAGAAGACGCCGGAGCGCGAGCGGCCGCCGTGCTCCAGCACGAAGTGGCCGTCCAGCAGGATCGCCTCCACCTGGGTCATGAAGCTGTAGTTGCGGTTGAGGTGCGTCCAGCGGGTCTGCACCATGCCGATGCCCGGCTCGGCGAAGTGGTCGACTACCTTCATCAGCCAGTCCGGCGAGGGGACGAAGTCGGCGTCGAAGATGGCGACCAGTTCGCCGCGCGCGACCTTCAGGCCCTCGTCCAGCGCGCCCGCCTTGTATCCGTGGCGGTTGGTGCGATGCAGATGCACGATGGGCTGCGGCGCGAGGCCCGCAGTGCCGCGCGCGTAGCGCTCGACGATCTCGGCGGCCACCTGCACCGTCTCGTCGGTGGAGTCGTCGAGCAGTTGAATCTCGAAGCGGTCGCGCGGATACTCGATGCGGCAGACCGCGTCGATGAGCCGGTCGATGACGAACTGCTCGTTGAAGATGGGAAGCTGCACGGTGACAAACGGCAGCTCGCCGGGGGCGTAGTGCCCGCCCGGCTGGTCCCACAACGCCTTCTTCTTCTTGTTGTGGTAGTAGAGCCACACCAACTGGTAGCGATGGATTCCGTAGAACGCCAGAATCACCATGACGACGAAGTAGGGAATCAGGATCGCGGTATCGAATGCGTTCCAGCGGTAGAGCCCGTGGAAGGTACGGTCGCCATAGTGCGTGTGCAGATAGTGGCCAAGGCCCTTCGAGGCCAGAATCATGGCCGGAAGAGGGTGCAGATTGTTGAGAAATGCGAGCAGAACAGGACTCCACGGACAGGATGCCGTCCGAGACGATTCTACGCGAAGCGGCTATTCCGCTTCATACCGGCCCAGAAAATCGGTCGGCTTGACGAGCGCACATACAATGTATATACGTTATCTATGGACGTGCTCTATCAGTACGGCTCACTGGATTTCGTCTGGGATATACACAAGGCCGCTGCAAACATTGCCAAGCACGGCGTCCGATTCGAGCAGGCGTGTGAAGTGTTTTTCGATCCCTTGGTGCGGGTCGTGGATGCCAGCGCGATGGATGAGGCGCGAGACGGTCTCCTCGGCCAAACCGACCACGGAAGCCTGTTATTCGTTGTGCATATCGAACTCGAGGATGAATCGATCCGCATCATCTCCGCACGACCTGCGACGGCTATAGAAAGGAAAAACTATGAAGAGTATGCGTGAGCGATTGAAGACCCGACTGCGGAAAGACCGCCCCATGACGACCATCAGCATCCGCATGCCGGAAGACGTGATCGAAGACCTCAAGGAGATTGCGCCCGCGCTTGGATTGTCGGGCTATCAGCCTCTGATTCGTGCCTACATTGGGCAGGGTTTGCGCAGGGACCTGGAGCGCCTCGACAACTCGCAAATGCAGGCGATCACCGAGAGCTTGCGCAAACATGGCGTTGCCGATGAACTCATCTCCGCCGCCATCGCCGATGCGGGCCTCAAGTCGGCGTAGCAAGAAAAGCTAATTCAGGAACATGGTGCGGTAGGGGGTGTCTCGCTGGACGGGCTGGAAGCCGGCATCGCGGATGATGCGGCGGAGGTCTTCTTCGCTGACGCGGTTTGCCGCTGCGGCATTCTCGCCCCCAGCGGTACTTGCTCCGTTGCCAGCCTTCGCGCCGAGTGCCTGCGGCGCGACCGAGCCTGCGTCGTTGGCGCCGAAGCGAAGGCCCATCTGGAGGACCTTCAGGCCCTGCGCCGCTCCGTTCAACTGGATGTTCTCGATGTTGTCGAGGAAGACGCGCGCGATGGCCAGCGTCTTCAGTTGCTCGACCGCGGTAGGCCCGTCCCATCCGCCGGACGCGTTGCGCGATGGAAGGCTGCGCGGAATGAACGCTGTGAAGCCGCCCGTCTCCTGCTGGAGCTGGCGTACCGCAGCCAGAAGATCGACGCGCAACTCCAACGCCTGGCCAGCGCCGAAGTGCATCGTCGCCACGGTGGACATGCCAAGTCCATGCGCCGCGCGATGCACCGCAAGCCACTCCTCCGCGCCGCACTGTGCCTGCGCGTCGTCGCTGGCGATTGAATCCAGCCCTGCGTCGCGCAGGCGCGCGATCGTCTCGCGCAGGTCCAGCCCGGTACCTGCGGCCAGCGACAGAATCTCAGACGCCGACAGGCCCTCGATCCATAACGTGGGGAAGCGCTGCCGAATGCCACGCAGCACGCCTGCGGTCTTCTCGATCTCAATCCCGCCGCGCAGACGTACGCCGGTGCTTCCCCGCTCGACTGTCTCGCCAATCGCTGCGCAGAGTTCCTCGATAGAAGCCTCGCCAGTCGCATCCTGCTCGCGCAGGTTGATCGCAGTTTCGACGGCGTAGCTGACAACTCCCTCGGGATGCAGGCGGCGGCGCACGGCGTCGGCCTCCATGCCAATGCCGATCAGGTCGTTGCTGCGAAGACAATCCAGAGCCTCTTTGCGGCTGATTCCCATGGCTCTAGTCTACTTGTTCGCCGGCAGCGCGTCGGTCGACGCGCCGGTCGAGGCCGCTCGCTGCTTCCGCCACTCCAGCAGGAGGGCCAGCGCAGAGGCCAGAAAGATGGCCGCGATAATCCCCTGCGACCAGACGCAGTAGATGCACCACTTCTCCAGAATGTATGCCTCGATGTAGCTGAGAAACGCGGCGAAGAAGAAGCCCACCTGGGCCAGCTCGAAGACGAGCCATGTCCGTCCCATCAGCGCCAGCAGCGCGATCACCGCGTAGGCGGCAATGCCGAGGGCCGCCACCGGAACGTGCAGCTTGCTTGGGGGCACGTCGCCGACGATTTCGTCCATTGTCTTGGGCGGGAACCACGAGTAGCGGCTGTGGCCGACGGCGCCGCAGTCCCAGTGTTCGGAGACCGCGCAGGGCGGTGCCGCGTTCGGGTCCATGAGATGAACGTGCAGCGCCATGGAGCTGACCACAATGCCTGCCACTGCCAGAAGTGCAATCAGGTATTTCATGCACTCCATCTTAGAGCATCTCTCCTGTACTTATCCCCCGGAAGCGTTCCAGAAGGGCCGTTTTGGGGGGGGAAACGGCGCGCGCAGTTCGCCTTTTCGTAACCCAACAGGAGAGATGCTCTACATCAGGCGCGCTGTAGCGTTCCCGGCCTCGTCCGTGAAACTCCTTCGATTTCTCTCCAACAGGCTCATCTTTCCGCGCCAGACTCCGATAACGCAATCTGGAACGCTGAAGCGAACTCTGCGTCGAAGGGTTGCAATGAACACCAACCATCTCGCGGACGCCCCTGTCGTGACCGCCAAGGACGCCATCGCCAGCCACATGCAGTGGAAGATCACGCTGCAGTTGGCCATCGCGCTGAATGAGACGCTCAGCCCCAGCGCCATCCGCGCCATCGAGCATTCGGAGGGGTGCCCCATCGGCAGATGGCTTGTTTCGCAACACGCCTCGAGCATTCGCAACACGCCGGAGTACCGCGACCTGGTCGCCCGCCACGAGGAGGTCCATCGCGAGGTGGCCCAGATCGCCACCATGATCAACAATCGGAAGTACAGTGCCGCGAGGCGTGCGCTGGATCCGAACAGCAGATTCCGGCAGGCGTCGCAGGCCATGGCCAGCGCGATCATGGCGCTCGACCTCATCCAGACGATCGCAATCGCAAGCTGATTGTCTGCCGCATCCAACTCATCTCTCACATCCCATTCGTCCCACCCGCGCTTCGCCCCACCCGCGCTTCGCCCGCCCGTGCCGTCTCGCCTGCGCTGTAGTTCAGGCCTTCTTCCGCTTCCGCTACACTGGAAGCTGGAAGATGTTCATCGATGAAGCCAAAATTCGCGTCCATGCCGGGGACGGCGGCAACGGCTGCATGGCCTTCCGGCGCGAAAAGTTTGTTCCCCGGGGCGGGCCCTCGGGCGGCGACGGCGGCCACGGCGGCGACGTCCTCATCTCCTCTTCGCTCTCCCACAACACGCTGGTCCACTTCCGCTTCAACCCGGAGCACAAGGCCGAGCGCGGAGGCCACGGGCTGGGCTCCAACATGTCCGGCGCCGCGGGCGAACACCTCACGCTCAACGTCCCGGTCGGGACCCTGCTCTACGACGACGCCACCGGCGAGCTGGTGCACGACTTCAGCCGACCCAATGAGACCATCGTCGTGGCCCGCGGAGGGCGCGGCGGACGGGGCAACCAGCACTTTGCCACCAGCACCCACCAGGCCCCGCGCGAGCACGAGCTGGGCCGCGCCGGAGAAGAGCGCAGCTACCGGCTCGAACTTCGCCTGCTGGCCGACGCCGGCCTGGTCGGCTACCCCAACGTGGGCAAGTCCACGCTGATCTCGCGCCTGTCGTCCGCGCGGCCCAAGATCGCCAACTACCCCTTCACCACGTTGCAGCCCAACCTCGGCGTGGTGCAGGTCGGCGAGTTCCCCCACACCCAGTCCTTCACCGTGGCCGACCTGCCCGGCCTGATCGAAGGGGCGCACCTGGGCGCGGGGCTCGGCATTCAGTTCCTGAAGCACATCGAGCGCACCTCGGTCATCGTCCACCTGGTCGATGTCTCCGACTCCAGCGCTGCGGCGACCGGAACGGACCGCCCCGACCCGGTTGCTGACTTCAAGGTCATCACCTCGGAGCTTGCCACCTTCGACCCCGCGCTGGCGGCCAAGCCGACGATCCTGGTCGCCGCCAAGATCGACGTGGCCAATCCGGCCAAGCTCAAGAAGCTGGCCGCCTATGCCAAGCGCCGCAAGCTGCCCTTTTATGCCATCTCCGCGGTGACAGGCGAGGGCATCGAGCCGCTGAAGTACGCCATCGCGGAGATGGTCGCCGCACACCGCCCCAGCCCCATCGAGATGGGCGAGATGGGCGAACCAAACTCGGCAACCCCTGGCTCCGGCAAGCCCGCCAAGCGCAAGCCCGCCTACCCGCCGCCGGCTCCGCGCGCCCGCGGACGCGCCCGATAAATCGCCCTTCCCGGCAACGCCGCTCCTCCGCTTGCAAATCTTTCTATAGACTTGAAAGTGCGCTCCTCACTCGGGGCGGCATCAGCGTCACTATTTTTTGAGGATTCCCCATGAAGCTTCGCAGCATTGCCGCAGTCGCCGTGCTCGCCCTGACGGTCCTTGCGGCCCGCGCCCAGGTTGGCCTCTATCTCAACCCCGTCGCCATCCGCGTCGGCAACTCGTCGGCCGACGCTGGCTCCTACGCCTTCCTCGGCCAGAACTCCACCTCGCAGGTCTTCTACGGCTACGACTTCGGCGGCTACTACGACTTCTTCCACGCAGGCCCGATCGCCGCCGGAATCGATGTGCGCGAGTCAGACCTGCACGCCAATAACGCCATGCTGCGCAGCTTCCTGGTGGGCGCGCGGGTCTCCGCCAAGCCATTCACCCGCCCCATCAAGCCCTACGCCCAGATCTCGGTCGGCGTCAGCACCACCAAGGCCCCGGCCAGCACTGTCCATGTCAGCAAGTTCGATTATGCCGTCTACGGAGGCGTCGATTACACCCTCCAGAAGCACATCGACTTCCGTGTGCTGGAGATCGGCTACGGCTCCCTGACCACGGTCAGCAGCGCCGACGTGGGCGGCGGCGGAACCCTCAACATCCCCGCGGCCAACCAGCTCAGCTTCAGTTCCGGCCTGGTTTTCCGCTTCTAGCCCCCCTCCCGGCCTCCCGAGGGGCCCCTCCGGCGAGCCGGCCGGCCCCCTCTTCCGGTCCAGAAATCTCTCCGCTATAAAAATTTGCTGACATTGGCGTTCCATTTCTATATGCTCATCGGTGCGCTAACAACTCCTCGCAAAAGGAACACCAATGAAACTGCGAACCATAGCTCTTGTTCTCACCGTCGTTTTCGCATTTGCCGTTGCCCACGCCCAAACTGGAGTCTATGTCACCGCCGACACCCAGCAGTTCAATCAGATGGGAGTCGACGGCCATGCCCCTCCGGGCGGACAGACGGACCGTCCGTTGCTCATTGGGGCCGCCTACGGCGTTTACTATGACATAAACCACCTGCCGAGGCACGGCGCGTTCAAGACCGGCCCCATCGTTCTGGGAATCGACGCCCGTGGCGACACCTTCCGCCTCACCGAGTACGGCTCCCAGTTCGACCGTCAGGACGGAATCTTCAGCATCCGCGTCGCTACCAAGAAGCCGCTCCTGCTGAAGACCACTCCGTATCTCCAGGGCGGCTTCGGCATCGGCCACACCCGGATCCCGTTCCGCACCACGTACAACAACAACTTCATCTATCAGGTCAGCCTCGGCGCGGATCTCCGGCTTCATGGCAGGCTTGACTGGCGCTTGTTCGAGGTCAGCGCAGGCGCTCTGGCCAAATATCCCACCGGCTATTATTCCTTCAACGGCGGCGCTGGCCCGAACCAGAGCAACTACCTGCTCACCTTCGGCACGGGCCTCGTCTTCCGCTCGCGCTAATCCGGCGCCGCGGGTTTGGTTCGCCCCACCCTTTCAGAGTTCCGCTCTGAAAGGGTGTTGTGTCTCTGGCCACCATGACCGCCTCCCTCTCGGCAACTCTCCATCGTCAATCTGCTCTAACATGACAGAATGCGCGTAGCCTTCTTCGGCGGCACCTTCGACCCCATCCATCGTGGCCATCTGCGCCTTGCCTCCGCCACGGCAGACGCCTACGCGCTCGACCGCGTCCTCTTCGTCCCGGTCGGCAACCAGCCCCTCAAACCCGGGCCCACCGTCGCCAGCTACGCCGACCGCCTCCAGATGGCCCGCCTCGCCTGCAATCCAGCCCCCCCCCAACCAGCAACCGGCAACCAGCAACCAGCAACCGACCCCCGCTTCGCCGTCTCCACTCTCGATATCCCACGCTCCGACGGCAGCCCGAACTACACCGTTGACTCGCTGGCCGCGCTCGCCCGCGAGCTGCCCAGCGCATCCCTCTTCGTCCTCACCGGGGCCGACAGCTTCCTCGACCTGCGCCGCTGGCGCTCTCCCGATCGCCTGCTCGCGCTGGCCGAGTGGATCGTGGTCAGCCGGCCCGACTTCCCCCTCAGCGAATCCCAGTTCGCGCCGCTCGCCCTCACTCCCGCCCAGCGCGCCCGCGTCCACCTGCTCGCCACAGTCCACGAGGAGGTCTCTGCCACCGCCCTCCGCCGCCGCCTGCAAGCCAGAGACCCCTGCACCGGCCTGCTCCCCCCCGCCGTCGCCGACTACATCCAAACCCACGGCCTCTACCGCTGAGTTTCCTGCCGCCCTCGAACCTTGAACCTTCCCCCGACAAAATCCGCCGATGCTAGACTCATGCGGTATGGCGATCCACTCTGATGGCGATGGCAAGCAGGGAACCCTGGCCGGTCTCTGGCTGGAACCCACGCGCAAGCGCGCGCCCCGGCGACCCGCCAAACCGGAAGCCCTCGCCACGTCCCTCGAACCTCGAGCCGCGGACCTCGAACCCCGCCCAGGCAGCGCCTCCGCGCCGTGGAGCGTGCGCGATCTGGTCAACGACCTCCGCCAGCACGTCGAGGCCGCATACGCCGATCTCTGGGTCGAGGGCGAGATCTCGAACTGCCGCGCCGCCCCCTCCGGCCACGTCTATTTCACGCTAAAAGACGGCGAGGCGCAGCTTCCGGTCGTGCTCTTCCGCCGTCAGGCGCAACTGCTGCGCTTCCAGCCGCAGGACGGTCTCGCCGTTCTGGTGCGCGGCCGCGTCTCCGTCTACGAGTCGCGCGGCCAGCTCCAGCTCATCGCCGAGACGCTGGAACCCCGGGGTACGGGGGCTTTGCAACTTGCCTACGAGCAGCTCAAGGCGCGCCTGCTCGCCGAGGGGCTCTTCGACGCTGGACGCAAGCGCCCGTTGCCCGCCTTCCCGCGCTCGGTCGGCGTCATCACATCCACCAGCGGAGCGGTGCTCCACGACATCGTCAGGGTCATTCGCCGCCGCCACGCGCGCCTGAATCTGCTCATCTACCCGGCGACGGTGCAAGGCCCCGAATGCGCTGCCTCGGTCGCCGCGGGAATCCGCTGGTTCAATCAGAGCCAGCCCAACCAAATCCAGCCCAAGAAGAGACTGCGCAAAATTAATCAGCCCGGCCAGCTCTCCACTCAGGTCGATCTCATCCTGATCGCGCGCGGCGGAGGCTCGCTGGAAGACCTCGCCGGATTCAACGACGAGGCTCTCGCGCGCGCCATCGCGGCGTCCGCGCTGCCGGTTGTTTCGGCCATCGGCCACGAGACCGACTTCACCATCGCGGACTTCGTCGCCGACCTGCGCGCGGCCACGCCCTCGGCCGCCGCCGAACTCATCACCAGTGCCCAGCACCGCATCGAGGAGCGCGTCGAGGCGCTCGACGCACGCGTCCGCCGAGCCATCCGCTACCAGCTCATGCTGGCGCGGCAGCGTCTCACCGCGCTCTCTGTCGCCCAGATGCAGAACCGGTTGCAGGCCCTCATCGGCCGCCGCAGTCAGCGCCTCGACGACCTCCGCCACCGCCTCGCTCTCGTCGCCAACCGCCACCTGCGCGCGCGCGCCAGCCAGCTTGCGGCCCTCGCTGCGCGGACCGAGCGGCAGAACCCAGCCGTCCGGCTCGCCCTTGCGCGGCGCCGCCTCGAAGCCGCCAGCCAGTCGCTCCGCCGCCTCGCGCTCAGCACCATCGCCGCCCGCGCCGCGCGGCTCGACCGCGCCACAGCCCGCCTCGACGCGCTCTCGCCGCTGGCCGTTCTCAATCGCGGCTACGCGCTGGTTTACACAGCCGACGACCGGCTCCTGCGCGACGCCGCCGAAGCCCATCCCGGCCAGACCATCCGCGCCCGCCTCGCCCACGGCTCCGTCACCGCCGAGGTCAAGTCCACCAGCTCCGCATGACCGCCAGGCCGGTGCCAGCGCCGAGCTGTGCAAACCGGCATAATGGACACAGAGTTCCAAAACCAATTCCCCCGGCCCTGCATCCAGCTTCCTGCGAAAGAACTTATGTTGCCCCAGTTGCCGTTACGAGAATTGTCGCTGCTCGCTTCGCTTGTGGGTGCGTCGGCGGTCCTCGTCTGGCGCGTGCAGGAGGGCCGCACCGCCGTCACAACCCCAAAAATCCTCATCCCGCCCATTGGCATGGCAACGGGCTTCTGCATGTTTCTGGTTCCGGCATTCCGCTTTCCGTTGCTGTGGGCGGTCTGCGCATTCCTGCTTGGGGCTGTTGTGTTCGCCTATCCGCTGCTGCGCACATCGCGCCTGGTGCGCGACGGCGAAGTCATCATGATGCAGCGTTCCAACGTCTTCTTCGCTGTCGTGATCGTCCTCGCCGCCATTCGGATTCTGGCCCACAGCTACCTCGACCGGTTCGTGGACGTGAAGCAGACGGCCGCGCTCTTCTTTGTGCTGGCCTTTGGAATGATTCTGCGCTGGCGCGTGCGCATGTACTTCGAGTATCGCCGTCTCACCGGCGGCTAGACGCGTTGACAGCAGTTCGCAGACCGGCAACTGCGATCGAAGCCTGAGAGTCATCGGAGACGAACCTAGCCTGACTCAAAAGGCGCACTGCCACGCGTCTGCAAAACGCCTGATAATAGATGCGGAGAAAGATTTGATGAAGAAGCTATTTGGCACCGACGGCATTCGCGGTGTCGCCGGCCAGTTCCCGCTCGACCCCATCACCATCCACGCCGTCGGCCTCGCGCTGGCGCATCACCTGGGCGATTCGCCACGCGTCTTGATCGGACAGGACACGCGCGAGTCCTCCGATTGGATCGCCGCCGCGCTGACCGCGGGCCTGGTTGCCGGCGGCGCGACGGTCGACAGCGCGGGAGTCATTCCCACTCCCGCTGTCGCATTCCTTGCACGCGCGCACAAATTTTCCGCCGGCGTCGTCATCTCCGCCTCGCACAATCCCTGGGTTGACAACGGCATCAAGCTCTTCGGCCCCGACGGTTACAAGCTGCCCGACGCGACCGAGCTGGCCATCGAATCCGAAATCTTTCGCCGCCTCGCGTCTTCAACCAACAACCAGCAGCCAGCAACCAGCAACCTTCAACCAAACGAGGCCGACCGCGCCGAGTACATTCGTTCCCTGCTCGCCGCCGTCCCCAATCTTTCGCTCGACGGACAGCGCATCGTCGTGGACTGCGCCAATGGCGCCGCCTGCGCCATCGCGCCGCAGCTCTTCGCCGAATTCAACACGAACGGCGGCGGCGAGGTGCTCCTCACCCACGCCTCGCCCAATGGCCGCAACATCAACGAGAGCTGCGGCGCGCTCTATCCCAGGACCGTTGCCGCAGAGGTCGTCCAGCAGCACGCCACGATGGGGATTACATTTGATGGCGACGCCGATCGTGCGATGTTTGCCGATGCGCAGGGAAACGTCGTCAACGGCGACGCAGTCCTGCTGCTCGCGGCCCGCGACCTGGCCGCACGCGGCCTGCTGACCAACTCCACGGTTGTGGCGACGACCATGTCCAACATGGGCCTCGAGGCCGCGCTCAGGCGCTCGGGAATCAAAATGCTGCGCGCGGCTGTCGGCGACAAGTACGTCCTGGAGCAGATGCTGGCCACCGGCGCGGCACTGGGCGGCGAACAGTCCGGCCACATCCTCTTCACCGGCCGCTCCACCACCGGCGACGGCCTGCTCACCGCGCTTCTTCTGCTGGACATACTTCATCGCAGCGGGAAGACGCTGGCCCAGCTCACCGCCGACCTCAAGACATTTCCGCAGATCATCGTCAACGTGCGCGTGCGCGAGAAGCGTCCGCTGGACCAGATTCCCACGGTCGCCGCCGCCATCGCCGCCGCCGAACTCGCGCTGGCCGATTCAGGCCGCGTCATCATCCGCTACTCCGGCACCGAGGCGCTGGCCCGGGTCATGATCGAGGCCGAATCCGAGGCGCTGATGCACCTCCACGCCAACGCCATCGCCGGCGCCATCCGCGCCGAACTCGGCGTGTGAGGCGTCAGTATCTCACTCCGATTAATCTGCCGACGCCGTGGTTACAAGGAAGCCGCATACTCCTGGTCGCTGACGTGCGCGAGCCAGGCCACATCAATGCCGGCTGCGTCGGCCACCTGCATGGCTAGGTGGACCATGGTGTGCCCCGGCGCGGCGCCGTGCCAGTGCACCTCGCCCGGCTCGATCCACACCGTGTCTCCCGGACGGATCGTCTGCGCGGGCTGCCCCTGCAACTGCACCAGCCCCACTCCGGCGAGCACATGCAGCGCCTGGCCCAACGGATGGGTGTGCCAGGCCGTGCGCGCTCCCGGTTCGAACGAGACCCGGAACGCCTTCATCCGCGCCGGCTCAGCAATCACAACCTCATCCAGCCACACCGTGCCGGTAAACCATTCCTCCGGCCCATGCCTGCATCCACGCATCTCACTGGTCAAAATTTTCATGGCACCATCCTAACTCGAACCGCAAAGCTGCTGCCGCGAATCTATCACACGCTATGATCGGAGGCAGGACTCCATGCATCCAGCGACCGCAACGACCGCGCGATGAGTATCTCGAAATCCAAAGCCGAAGCTGCCCAATCCACGCACAGTCTCGCGCTTGCGTCTGTGCCGAGGCGAGCACGCGATCTGCTGAAGCGGACGAGCTTTCCCATCCATCCCTTCGACCAGATGCACGGCGTGGACACCAGCGGCCTGGTTCCGGCCAAGCACCTGCTTACGGGCCACGCCAACGACGAGCACATCACAGCTTACTACGGCGTTGCGCCCAGCATTCTGCGCGCGCTGATCGGACACTGGCGCGAGAGCGGGCCGCCGCACCCCATCGAGGATTACACCTTTATCGACGTGGGCGCGGGCAAGGGGCGCGGCCTGCTGGTTGCCAGCGAGTACAGCTTTCGCAAGGTGATCGGCATCGAACTGAACCCCGCGATGGCCGCCATCGCGCGGCAGAATGTGGAGCACTGGGCGCGCGCCCACTGCGATGATCCGACCGCCGCGCGCATCGCTCCCATCGAGATATTCGAGCAGGACGCGCTGGACTTCGAGCTGCCGCAGACGCCCACGCTCCTCTTTCTGTTCCATCCCTTCGAGGCGCCGGTGCTGAAGCAGTTGCTGCGGCGCATCGAGACGCAGTTCGCCAGGCGGCCGGGCACGCTGGACCTGCTCTACGTCAACGCCGAGTGCGCGGATGTAATTGATCGCAACCCCGGCTTCACGCAGCTCTTCCGGGAGAACGTGCCGATGTCGCCGGAGGACCATGCCGCCGACCGCGAGGCCATCGCGCGGCAGAAGGAGTATGGCTCCACGGGCGACGAAGAGTGCGCCATCTATCGCTACACGGGCCGCGCGAAGGGGCCGATCTTCACGCCCGCGGCGTAGGGAACTACTCCTTCAGGCGAACGATCAGGCCGCGCTCGTCGCCCTCGCCGTGCTCCATGTATATTTCGCCGGCGGAGCGCTTCACGATGCTCTCGAAGCGCTCGCCCCACTCCACCAGAAGCAGCGAATCGGGATAGCTCGCCATCTCGTCGATGCCGAGGACGGCGATCTGCTCCTCGGTCTCCAGGCGATAGAGGTCGAGGTGAAAGAGCCGGACGGATGTCCCGGTGTACTCGTGGACGATAGTGAAGGTTGGGCTGGTGACCTCATCCTCGGTGGCCGCGCCGAGGGCTGCGGCGATTCCCTTTACCAGCGTGGTCTTGCCCGCGCCCACTTCGCCGCGCAGAATCACCAGAAGCGGCGGATGCAGCATCGCGGCGATGTGCCCGCCCAGCGCCAGTGTCTCCTCCACCGAGCGCGTCTTGAATCGTTTCTCCCGCATCAGCTTCGCTCCACGCTGTTCAGCCCGCAGATCCAGGTCAACCCATCGGAATCCTTCGCGCGATAGCGGAAGGCATCCGACAGATGGGCCAGCGTGTCGGTGGCCAGTACCGTGTGCTCGTCCATGGCGCGAGCGGCAAAATCCGCGGCGAGCCCGTGCAGCGCGACCGCGGCCTCCACCGCGCGTGCCACGTCTTCTGGGAACTGGGCAAGCATTGCGGCGACGATTCCGGTCAGGATATCTCCGCTGCCGCCCTTGGCCATTGCTGGATTGCCGCTGGTATTCACCGCGATTCGCCCGTCTGGATGGGCAATGAGCGTGCGCCATCCCTTCAGCACCAGGGTCAGTTTATGCTCGGTGGCAAAGCTGCGCGCGAGATGGATACGGTCCGCCTCGACGGCGGCGATGATCAGGCCGGTGAGGCGCGCCATCTCGCCGGGATGCGGCGTAAGCACCAGCGTGCGCGGCTTGCCCTTTGCATCCTTCATCGCCGCAGCACACTTAAGCAACTCGGTTCTGCCGGCAAAGGCATTGAGCGCATCGGCGTCGATCACCATCGGCAAGCTGCAATCCGCAACAAAGCCGCGAACAAACTCGGGAGCCTCTGCCTTGGTGGAAAGCCCCGGCCCAAGGGCCACCACAGAGAACTTCTTCGCCTTCAGCAGCGCCTGCAGGCCATCGGCGGCAAGATTCTCCAGCGATACCGCGCCCTCCGCGCCCTCCCGCAGCGGCGCAAGCATCAGCTCCGGCGCGACCGCGGCGACCAGCTCCAGAATGCTCTTTGGCACCGCGGCCGTCACCAGTCCCGCGCCCGCGCGTAGTGCGGCCAGCGAGGCCATCGCAGGCGCGCCGGCCGTCCCATAGCTTCCGCCGACAACCAGCACATGGCCATACATCCCTTTGTTCGCATTCACCGCGCGCGGCTCTTCGGCGATTGATTTGGACGCGCCTGCCCAGCTCAAGTTGCCGTCGGAGACGATTGCCTCGGCGGGCGAGCCAATCTCCGCAACGACGACCGGGCCAAACGGTGCGCTGGTCAGATGACCAAAGACGTGCGCCAACTTCGGTGCGGTGAACGTGACCACCGCGTCGGCGCGGAACGGGCCTTCGGATGTCTGCGCGGTCTGCTGGAGCGAGTCGGCGTCCCATCCCGACGGCAGATCGACGGCAACCACCGGCGTCTTGCACTGCGCCACAGTCTGCCGCAGCGCTGTCGCCAGCCCACGCAATGGCGGCTTGAAGCCGGTGCCCACCACCGCGTCGATCAGCAACTCCGCCGAAGCGATTGCGCCACTTGCTGCCGCGAGTGCAGCTTCATCGGTGACCGGGCTGATCGCGACTGCCGGGGCCTGGGCGCGGAGTCGCGCGATTGCTGCTGCTGCCTCTCCCTTCACTTCGTCCTCGCGTCCCAGCAGCAACACCGCGACGTCCACTCCCGCCTCTGCGAGTACGCGCGCCACAACGAACCCGTCGCCGCCGTTGTTGCCCTTGCCGCAGAGCACGAGGACGCGCTCCGCCGCCGGATAGCGGCGCAGGCAGAAGCGCGCGACCGCCATGCCTGCGTTCTCCATCAGTGTCGCCAGCGGCACGCCGAAGTGCTCCGCCGTGCGCCGGTCTGCCGCGCCCATCTCGTCTGAGGTCAAAATCTCCATCTGTCCCTTCTACGCGCATTGGGGCGGCAACGCCAAGCCCCTCCGCGGAGCGGCCCAAAATCCCACCCTGCATCTCTCATCCGCTGGTCCATCCGGGTGCGTCTTTTTTTCGCGCGCAGCCGTCTTCGTCTTAAGGAGATGTTCTCTATGCGCCTTTCCACACTCACCGCATTCGCCCTCGCCCTTTTGCCGCTTCCACTTGCCTGCCTTGCGCAGACCACACCGGGCGGTCCGATGCCGCCACGCAGTTGGGTGGACAAAGACACCGGCCATCGGGTGTGGCGGCTGAGCGACGAGCCGAACTCCGGCGGCTTCTACTTCAACGTGAACGCCTATACGCCGGATGGGAAGCAGATGATCTACACCGCGCCGGACGGTATCCATGTGCTGGAGATGGCGACGCGCACGACGAAGCTGCTGGTGGCGAATCCGCCGCTCGTGGAGGGTGGCGCGGGCGCACCCGGCGCGGGGATAGTCCACGCGTTGGTGGTGGGGCATAAAACGAACAGCGTCTTCTTTACCAAGACCGACCCGGCGACCGGCGTGACTTCGGTCTTCAAGGCGGACACCAACAGCGGCGCCATTCGCAAACTGGTCGAAGTGCCCAAGCTGCCCAACACCTCAAGCATGAGCGTGGTCAGCGTCAATGCAGACGAGACACTCGTCGCGGGCACCTACATCGAAGGTCCGCCCACCGGCAAGGAGTACGGCGCGGTCGCTGTGCCGGCTCCGGCGCAGCCCCCAGGCGCTGCCGATAACCGCATCGCCAGCGCTGCCCAGGGACCGCACTACCAGCCGGCGAACAAGGGCCAGATGATGGCGATCAGGCTCGCGGCGAAGCTTCCCCTGGTGCTGTTCACCCTTCGCCTGGAGCCTGGACCGAAGGGCGAGAAGCCCGGCGATCTGAAGCCGCTCCTCCACTCCACGGACTGGATCAACCATCTCCTCTTCTCGCCCTCCGACCCTGAGCTCCTGATGTACTGCCACGAGGGCGCATGGGAAAAGGTGGACCGCATCTGGATGATTCACACCGACGGCACCCACAATACCCTCGTCCACAAACGCACCATGGCCAATGAGATCGCGGGGCACGAGTTCTGGGGGCTGGACGGCGAGACCATCTGGTACGACTGGCAGTATCCCAAGGGCGAGGACTTTTTCCTGGCGGGCTACAACCTGAAGACCGGCCAGCACATGGCGTACCACATGCAGCGCAACGAGTGGTCCATCCACTTCAACCTGACCAAGGACCTCGACCTGTTTACCGGCGATGGCGGCGATCCCGGCCAGGTCGCCAAGGCCCCCGACGGCGAGTGGATCGAGCTCTTCCATCCGCAGAAGTTCCCGGTGGCCCGGGACGCGCTCAACTCGTCCGACTTCTTCCAGCCTGGCGTCTTCCACTCCGAGCGCCTGGTTAACATGTCTCACCACAACTATCGCCAGGAGCCGAATGTGCGCTTCTCGCCGGACAAGTCGCTGGTGCTCTTCACCAGCAATATGTTCGGGCCGAGCTACGTCTTTGGCGCGGAGGTGGCGAAGGCGGACAATCCGCCCGCCGGGGACGTGCAGTCGACGCCAGAGCTGGCGCGGAGGTTCAACCCGGTCGATCCTCCGGGCGGCAGAGGATCTGGGATGCCGCAACGCGCGCGTTGAGTCGATCGGGGCAGTTTCATCGCAGGGGATTCCAGAAGCGAAGATCCTGTGCCGGGTCTTCCGCTGCACCAGTTCGAGAAATACTCTCGTCCGGCCACGTTTGGCACAAAAGTTGCATAAGCATAGCGAAAGTGGCATGGTGTTCTGCGGCTAGGACTTAGTAGCTTTGGGTCAGGAGATTTCCCGATGACCCTGCGCACTCGTGCGTCCCTGCTGCTGGTTCTATTTAGCTTGCCGCTTGCCCTGTTGCTTACGGCCTGCAACAAGGTGGAAGCCCTCGCGATCGTTCCCGGCCCGGGGATTGATGTTTTGACCGCCGCTGGCCAGACGGCGCAGTACACGGCGTTTGCACAGGAGGAGATGGGATCGGGGCCCATCACCACAGCCAACGTTACCAACTCGGTGACCTGGTCGACCAGCAACCCGAATATTGCGACCATCAACTCCTCCGGATTGGCGACGGCGGTGGGAGCTGGATATGTCGAGATTACGGCAGTGGCGTCCGATGGAGCGGTTGCGGCCTCTGACCTCACGGTGATGTCGCCGGCGACGACGACGCAGGCCACCCCATCGATCACGATCCTGCCAGGCTCGGCGGAGGAGACATTTATCGGGGAGACGACGCAGTTTACCGCGACCGGCAACCTGACCGGCATCGGCGCCTCGCAGAACCTGACCACGCAGGTGACGTGGCTCTCCAGCAATGCGCAGGTAGCCACCATCAATTCCAGTGGACTGGCGACGGCCACAGGCGCCGGAACAACGATGATTATCGCCCAGTCCGGTGGAATCAGTTCAAGTGCGACCGTGACCGTGACGATCTCCGGGACAGGGACCCCGTCGCTCACAGTGACCCCGAACGTGGCGGCGGACACGTTTGCCGGGGAGACAACGCAGTTTATTGCCAGCGGCAGCTTGACGGGCGTAGGCAGCCCGCAGAACCTGACCGGTCAGGTGACGTGGGTCTCCAGCAATGCGCAGGTCGCAACCATCAATTCGGCTGGGCTGGCGACGGCGGTGGGCGCAGGGACGACGACGATTACCGCTGTGTCCGGCGGACTCAACGCAACCGCGATCTTGACTGTGACGGTTCCAGCGTCTGGAACGGGGTCGGGAACCCCGACGCTCACCGTGGTCCCGAGTTCGGTGGCGGAGACGTTTTCAGGGGAGACGACGCAGTTTACCGCGACCGGCAACCTGACCGGCATCGGCGCCATACAGAACCTGACCAACCAGGTGACCTGGGTGTCGAGCAATGTGCAGGTGGCCACCATCAATGCGGCTGGATTGGCCACGGCAGTGGGTTCGGGAACGACGACGATCATCGCCGAGTCCGGGGGACTCACTGCAAGC
>Ga0224534_1000536_pt1 | contig 23834 bp, 17 predicted proteins | sample 714E12024metaG_FD_172012 | JGI IMG/M metagenome (GOLD analysis project Ga0224534, IMG submission 172012) | Peat soil microbial communities from Stordalen Mire, Sweden - 717 E1 20-24 | ecosystem: Environmental > Terrestrial > Soil > Wetlands > Peat | place: Sweden: Norrbotten County, Stordalen... | reverse complement strand
GTCGGATTTTTTGAGCTGTGCAAAGTTGGGAACGTGGTCGCCGTAATAATACGCCACGTCGGCAACGAATAATCCCTGCTGGAGCATGAATTCGCAGCGGTCAATGTAGCTGAAGAACGGCCCGGACTTGCTCCACCAGGTCACTTTGGGATTGAGGTGCGTGCCGGCGAAATACTGCTGGCCGGGAATGCCGGTTTCATCCGGCGAGCAGACGAAGGCGTGCCAGACCAGGCGGTTCATCCCTTCGCAGAGCGCCTTGTCAAACGACGGCTTCAAATTGTTCCAGAGCCGTTCCTGCCAGTTCGGGCCGATGGTGGTGAATCCTTCGTCCTGCGTGATGACATGTCCGTAGGTGTGCGCGGCGGAGGCGGGCTGCTTGACGAAAAACCGGTTTTCGTCGCCGATGCGATGTTCCCACGACCATGCCCAGAATTCGCTCATCGGCACATCGTCCCAGCCAAGGTCGCGCTGGGCGTCAATCGGCACGGCGTGCGGCCCGCCGGATTCGGGGTGGATTTCCAACCCATGCTTGTGCGCGTTGTCGCGGTAAAGGCGGTAATGATTGTCAATTGTCAGTTCGCCCAGCGTTTTGCGGAAGTCGAACAGGAACCGGTCGCTCTCGTCGCGGCTGTTGACGATGCGTCCGGCGATGACGGGCAGCCACGGAACCAGATCGTAGCCGCGGCGCTTGAGAAATTCCGCGCGCAAGGTCGGCGTCCAGTTCACGTTCTCGACCTCCCAACTGTCGGTGTGGAGATATTTCAGGGTTTTGCCCGCGAGCGGTCCGGCGTCGGCGATGAGCGGTTCGACCACGGCGTCCCAATAGCGTTGAAACGCGCCGGCGTCATAGACGTCAATCGCATACGAATTATGTGACGCCCCGGGCGCGCGCTGCCAGCCCTCGCTCGCGGTGGAAACGTAGGCATGGTCGCCGACGGTGCAGCCGAACCGGAGAATCTGCCAGTCGCCGGCGGGCACGTCCCATTTGAGCGCGCCGCTCGCGTCGAGATTGGATGTCAGGTCAACCACGTCTGCCGCGTGCGTGTCCTCCTCGCCCGGCACGGCAGGCAATTCCTGGAACAGCGGCTCGCTGCTCGGCGTGGAAAACGGTTCGAGCGTCTTGAGCAGCGCCTTTTCCTGCCAGTTTTTCAGCGGCGGATGCGGCGGTTGATTGGTTTTGACGCGATAGGCGACGACGAATGTGTCGCGGTAATAATTCTCGCGGCTCTTCGGCGCGGGAAGCGCGGTCCCGCCTTGCGGGATCGGCCCGATCACGCGCGTTTCGGACCAGACCAGTTTTTTCGCGGCGTCATCCGCGGTGACCATCGGGCCGCCGAGGTTCCAGCCGCTCTGGATGTTCAGGCTGATTTCGAGGCCGAGCCGGTCGGCCTCGCGCAGCGCGTGTTTGTAAAGCTCGCGCCATTCGGGCGTGAAGAAAGTCGGGCCATGCGGCACTTGGGCGTTGCCCCACTGGTCCGCGCCGCCGGCGTCAATGATGACCGCGCCGCCAAATCCTTTGGCCTTCATCTCTTCGAGATCGTGCGTGATGGATTCCTTGGTGACGTTGCCGTTGAGCCACCACCAGTAGGCGCGAAGACGCGCGGCGTTGGGCGGATTGTTCCAGCCGGTTTCCAGCGCGGACTGGGCTGGCGTTTCGCCGCGTGACAGCAGAAGAAACAGCAACGACAACGCCACTGCTGAAAAGGCGTGGTTAAATCGTGAGAAGAAAATATTCATGCGGGGCGTGTTCAATTCCAAACTTATACACCACGGCGGCGCGTTTGGGGAGAGCGCATCGCATCCCGTGTTTGGGGGATGCTGCTGGCTGAATCCTTGTTGGACTGGTGTCCCGGTCCATTCACTTTCAAAATGCCGACTTCGATTGCATTTGCGGTTTCGCTCCGAGCAGATTGCGCACCAGAAAATCCGCGCGCCGGTGCTTGCCGTAGGGAGTTTCCGCCGAGCCGTGGTCGGAGCCGGTGATGACGAGCATCTCGAAATCCTTGTTCGCTTTTTCCAGGGCGTTGACAACCTGCATCGTCGAGGCCGGATCCACGTTGTGGTCCAGTTCGCCCACCATGAGCAACAGCTTGCCCTTCAGCTTCCAAGCATCCACGACATTGGAACTGCGCGCGTAACTGTCGTCCACCGGCCAGCCCATCCACTGTTCGTTCCACCAGATTTTGTCCATGCGATTGTCGTGACAGCCGCAATCGGCCACGGCCACCTTGTAAAAATCGCCGTGGTCGAGCAGGGCGCGCATCGCATTTTGTCCGCCCGCCGAACCGCCGTAAATTCCGACGCGCGACAAATCCATTTCCTTGTGCTTCGCGGCGGCGGCCTTGATCCACAGAATGCGGTCTGAAAAACCGGCGTCCGCCAGGTTTTTCCAGCAGACGTCCTGGAATTTCTTCGAGCGGTTGGAAGTTCCCATGCCGTCAATCTGCACGACGATGAAGCCAAGTTCCGCGATTTCCTGCGAACTGAAGAACGGCGCGAATGCCTTCGGCACATAGGAATCCTGCGGCCCCGCGTAGATGTTTTCGACGACGGGATATTTTTTCTTCGGATCAAAATTCGTCGGGCGGAAAATCACGCCGTAAATGTCCGTCACGCCGTCGCGGCCCTTGGCGGCGAAGCGTTCCGGCGGCTGCCAGCCGGCTTTGACCAGCCGGCGGATGTCGGCGCGTTCCAAATCGCAGACCAGCTTGCCGTCGCTGCCGCGGCGCAATTCCGTGACCGGCGGCGCGTCCACGCGCGACCACGTGTCCACGAAAAATTTCCGGTCGGGCGAGAAATCCGCCTGATGCGTGCTGTCGCCTTCGGTCAGAACGGTCAGGCCGGTGCCGTCAAAATTCACGCGGCAATAATGGATGTAATACGGGTCCTGGCCGGGCCGGATGCCGCCGGCGCGGAACCAGATTTGCCGGTTCGTTTCGTCCACGAAATCCACGCCGCGCACGACCCATTCGCCTTTCGTGATCTGATTTTTCACCGCGCCGGTGGCCGCGTCATAGAGATAAAGATGGTTCCAGCCGTCGCGCTCGCTCATCCAGATGATTTCGTGCGTCGCGTCGTCGTAATCGGAAAATTCCTTGCCGCTGTAATCAATGAACGTCTTGCTCCGCTCATCCACAATGGCACGCGGCTCGCCGGTTTGCGCGTCCACGGAAATGATCCGCAACACCTGGTGCCCGCGCTGGTTGAGAAGGAACGTGAACCGGCTGGAATCCGGCCACCAGCGGATTTCATCAATGCTCCACGCGTTTGTGAACAAATCGTCCGGGACGGAAATCTGTTGCCGGGTGGCGACATCGAACAGTCGCGGGCGCGGCACGGGAATTTTGTCGCCGGGCTTGTTGTAATCGTAAGAAAGCAATTCCGGCTGGAGCTGGTCTTTCGGCGAGGATTCGACCAGATAAACTTTGCGCTCCTCGCCCTTGATGGTCTGCATCACGACGAGCTTTTTGGAATCCGGCGACCAGTGGAAGTTTTCGTCGTAAAAATCATCCGCCGTTCCGTTTGTGCTTAATGCAAATACATTTCCGCTGTTTTCCGTTGCCCGGACAAAAACATTGTTGTCGCGGATGAATACCGCCCATTTTCCGTCCGGCGAAGTCGCGGCATTAAGCTGCCGTCCGCGATCGCGACGATTGCGGAACGGATTTTCATTCCCCGCCGACTGGCTGCCGCCGATGACGGCATCGCCGCCGTTTTCCAGGGCTTCAAAGACCGCAACTTGATCGCCCGCGCCGGTGGTGACGAGCCAGACGTGGCCGGCGTAAGTATTTTGTTCGCGTTCGCCGCCGGCGGGAATGACACCGTAAGACTGCCGGTTGCCAGCCGGATCCATCCAGAACAATTTAACATCATTCGTCGTGCGATTGACGAAATGCAAACTGGTTTCGTCGCCGGTGCGCAAGCTCGGACGCGGCGCAGGCAGATGGCGGACGGAATCTTCTCCGGCAGGAGAATTGGTTTCCGGCGCGAGCGAATAATTTTCAAGGTCGCAGCGCCAGTTCTTGTCGTCGGAGGCAAAAATCAAAAAATTGGTTCCGGAAAAATCCAGCCCGCTCAAAGGCAGATTGTCCGCCCGCATCCGCTGGCCGGTGGTGTTGGCGAGCGAGCGCGCCAGTTTTTCGTGGTCGAACGCGGGCTGCCGCGCGCCGGTTTCCGCGTCCACGAGAATGAACTCGTGGGTTTGCGGGCCGGTCTGGACGCGATACCAGAAGCGATGGTTGTCCGCCAGCCAGTGCGGTTTGACTTCGGCGCGATAGACCAGGTTAGCCGTGCGTTGGCGCAACGAAAAGGCGTGGTCGTAATCGGCTGGAAAACTTTGGGCGGCGGCGGAAACGGGAAGAACCCAAAAAAGCAAAAACCCCGCGAGGCCGGCGGTAAAACTTTTGGGGAACGGGATGTGGTTGTGTTTCATGGCGCGGGAAAGTAGCAGCGGCGATTTCGGGCGGCAACCGGCAAGCGATGACGCCGGCGGGTTGCTTTCAACTGCATTTCCAGATAAATTCCGGAAAACACGCGCCGCCGGTCCAACCGGCGTTTATGTTCCTGTCAAAAATCAAGTTGTGCCACGCCTCATGCCGCCGGTCCGGTGTTTGGTGGGGGCGCATGTTTTTTTTAAATCTGTTTTTTTGCGCCACCACCGGTTTCACCCAGCCGGTTCCTCCCGCCGCCAGCACCAACGTCAATTGGCTGGTGGAGGCGACCAATCATCTCGGCCAGTGGATTTGGGACACAAACACCCTTGACAAGCAGACCTGCCGGTTTTGGAAATCGTTCGAGATTCCCCGCGATGCGAAGATTTCACGCGCGACGCTGCGCATCACGGTGGACAACGGCTACACGCTGTTTCTGGACGGCCAGGAGATCGGGCGCGGCAGCGACTGGCGGACGGTGACGGAATATGACGTGACGAGGCAGTTGAATCCCGGACGGCATGTCCTTGCGGTTGAAGCCTTCAATGACCGGCTTCAGGCCGGCCTTATCTTCGGCCTGGACATCCAACTGGTTGACGAGAATCGGAGCACGATTGATGTTGTTTCCGACAACACCTGGCGCGTCGTGCCCAACACGCAGCGCAATTGGGCCAGCAAAATAACCGCCCTGCCGGACTGGCATCGCGCCATTGTGGTTGGCGCCGTCGGCAAACCGCCGTGGCAACCATGGCCGTTTGGCCTCTCAATCGAGCCGCCCCTGCAGCCGCTCATCGTGCATTTCTGGCAGGCCGGCTGGTTTCAGCTCTCGCTGTTCTCGGTCAGCGCGCTGGCGCTTTTGTTTTGCGTCTGGCTGATGACGCAAATGGCGGCGCAGTCGAAGGCGCAGCGAGTTTTGCAGGTGGAACGCGCCCGCATCGCGCGCGACATCCACGATGATCTGGGCGCGCAACTGACGCAGTTGCTGCTGCTGGGCGAAGTGGCGCAGCGCGAGCAGCCAGAGGATGCCGCCGCCCGCACGCAGTTCAATCAGATTTGCGAACAGGCGCGCGAACTGTCCCACGCGCTGGACGAAGTGGTCTGGGCCGTCAATTCCCGGCGCGACACGCTCCGCGATTTTGTGAATTACGTCTGCAAATACGCGCTCATTTATCTCGACCCCACGCCGATTCGTTGCCGGCTGGACGTGGAACCGGAGATTCCGCCCGACGCCTTCGATCTGCCGGTGCGGCGCAATTTGTTTCTGGCGGTGAAGGAGGCGTTGAACAACGCGGTCAAACATTCGGAGGCCGGCGAATTGTTCTTGCGCATTTACCGCAAAAATCAAAAGCTGGTCGTGGTGGTGGAAGACAACGGCAGGGGGTTTGACCCCGCGCAGGCCGGCGGGGAACGCAACGGCATGACCAATATGTCCCAGCGGATGAGCGAAGTCGGCGGCGAGTGCAACGTGGCGAGCCAGCCGGGCGGCGGCTGTCTGGTGGAGTTCACCGTGCCGCTGGCCCGCGCGCGGCGGCTCGCGTGGTTCAGTCCCCGCCCGTCGCCGGGTGAAATGGCTGACATGAACGCCGGCGTCAACGCGTCCGGCCCGGCGGATTCGCAAAACGGATGAAAGCAAACATCTCCAGCGCCGTTGCGCCCGCCGCCAAACCGCCCGTCAAGGTGGTTTTGGTGGAAGACAAGGCGGGCGTGCGCGACAGCTGGTCCAAGCTCATCAATTCACTGCCGGGATTTTCGTGCGTGAACGCCTGCTCGTCCGGCGAGGAGGCGTTGCACGTGATTCCCCCCATCGCGCCCGACGTGGTGTTGATGGATATTTTTTTGCCGCGCATGTCGGGCATCGAATGCACCACGCGCTTGAAATCGTTGCTGCCAAAGACGCAGATCCTCATCCTGACCGCCGTGGAGGACGACGAGCTGGTGTTCATGGCGCTGGAGGCGGGCGCGGACGGCTACCTGCTCAAGCGCACCAAGCCGGAGGATTTGCGCGCGGCGATGCTGGACGTGCTGGGCGGCGGCGCGCCGATGACGAGCGAAATCGCCCGGCGCGTAGTGGAGTCGTTCCGGCGCGCGAGCAAATTGCCGAAGCCGACCGTTCATTTGAGCGCGCGCGAAGAGGAGATTTTGATTCTGCTCTCGAAAGGATATTCCAACAAGGAAATCGCCGACCAACTATCCATCAGCGCGGAAACCGTCGGCAGCCACCTGAAACACATTTACGAAAAAATGCACGTCCGTTCGCGCACCGAGGCCGTGATGCGCTACATGACCACCCGGCCATAAATGCCCGCTTGGGCCGTTCCTTCACGCCCAATAGTGCCAGCCACACACGAGGCAATTCCGTTGAAAAGCGGGTTTCCAACAAGAGCCGGCATGGCAGCATCCCCTATTTGGGGGATATGAAACTTCCGGCATCGGCGCTATTCTTCCGGAAAAATCACTCTGTTAATTTGACCCAATAAGAACCGTAATTATTTCAACATCTATTATGAATAAACCTATGAGAACAACTTTTGCCATCACCACCCGCTGGATGATGTTGTTGACCATCGCCTTCGCCCCCGCATTCACCCGGGCGGCCAACTACACATTGACTGCCAGCGATTCTGCTGGCGCCACCACCTCGTTTAATGGTGCGGGGCACTGGAGCAGTCTCGCGGCTCCGACCGCGGGAAATACTTATGACACAACTTCGGCGTGGATGATGAGATCTCCAAATACCTCCGGTTCCTTTGCTTTCGCGGGCGATTCACTGACTTTAACCGGGCCTGGCAATACGACTGCGGGCGGTGGTCGTATTGATCTGTCCGGCACCACTTCGGCCGGAATTATTACCGTGGGCAACCTGATTGTGACCAATCTTGGCATGATTCAACATGGCGGCACGGGCGGACAAACTCTCATCCTGGCGGGCGGGTTGACGATCCAGAGCGATCCTTCACGAAACATGACCAATGGCTGCATATTTCTAACTGGCAACGGGCCGATCTTTCTCACGGCGAGTGTCAGCGGTTCAGGAGCGATTTGCCGGGGCACACCCAGCGCGGGCGGTGCTGGCTATAATTTGATTTTGGCCGGAGACTTGAGTGGATTCACAGGCCAGATCTTAACCACCGATCACCACGTTACCTGTCCGGTTACGGTAAGCAATGCCACCCCCCAGACTCTTTCCGGCAACATCAGCCTGCTGGATCTCCTCACCAAGCAGGGGCCGGGCGCGCTGACACTTTCCGGGAGCAATACATTTTCCGGCGGCTTCACCCTCAATGGCGCCATTGCCGGCTCCCAAGTCAACATCAACAGCACCAATGCGCTCGGCGCCACCGCCAGCACATTCACCATCAGCGGCGGCAACAATGGCGCGATTGACAACACCAGCGGCGGCGCCTTGACGAACTGGAGCAACAACCCGCAAACTTGGAGCAGCGACTTCACCTTCGTCGGCTCGCAAAACCTGGACCTCGGTTCCGGCACGGTGACGCTTGGCGCGACCCGGCAGGTTACCGTGAGCGCCAAAACCCTTTCGTTGGACGGAATCATCTCCGGCACCGGTTTCGGCATTACCAAAGCCGGCAATGGCACGCTCGCCCTCAACGCCGCGAACACTTACAGCGGCAATACGACCGTGAACGGCGGCAAGCTGTTGTTGGGCAGCACAGGTTCGATCCTTAATTCGCCTAACATCCTCGTCGGCAGCGGCGCGACGTTTGACGTTTCAGCCGTCAGTTTCACCTTGGGAACGACCAATACGCTCGGCGGGAACGGCAACATCAACGGCAATGTCGCCGACAGCAGCGGCAGCCAGTTTCTGCCCGGCGGCAGCGGGACGGTCGGCACGCTCACATTTAACAACAGCCTGACCCTTGCCGGCGGCGACACGCTGAAATTCGATTTTACCACTGGCAATAATGACGTGATTAACGTGGCAGGCAGTTTGACGCTCAACGGCACGACGACCATCAATCTGGCCAGCCTGCCGGCCGGCGGACTTCCCAACGGCAATTACACCTTGATCAGCGCCACAAATAATTTGAGTGGCGCGGGCAGCTTCCATCTCACGGGCGCACCCTCGCCTTCACGACAGACTTTCACGATTGTGACGACCGGCAGTTCGCCCGAACAAGTTGTGCTTCAGGTTACCGGTTTGCCGGCCAACCTGATCTGGCAGCCGACCACCAGCGCTTGGGACATTGTTACGACCGAAAACTGGCTCAACGGCGTCAACAGCGACTATTATTACGACGGGGACAGCGTTAATTTCACCGACGCCGGTTCAACCACTTCACCCGTGCTCAACTCCATCGTCACCCCCGGGTCGGTCACGTTCAACTCGGCCGATGATTATTCACTTTCCGGCACCGGCAAGATTACCGGTGGAACCGGTTTGACCAAGACCGGCTCCGGCACACTGACCATTCTCACACCCACGAATGATTATACGGGCGTCACCTATATCGGCGGCGGCACCGTGAACGTTACCAATCTGGCGAACGGCGGCAGCGCCAGCCCCATTGGCGCGGCGAGCAGTGCGTCCACCAGCCTGGTATTGGATGGCGGCGCTTTGCAATATGGCGGCCCGACAACCAACATAAACCGGGGAGCCACAATTAATGCTGGCGGCGGCACACTGGCAGTGACCAACCCGGCTGCCACCCTGACATTGAGCGGTGTCATCACGGGGATAAGCGGAGGTGGTTTGACCAAGAATGGCAACGGCACGCTCGCCTTGTCTGGAGCGAACGCTTACAACGGTTGGACGATGGTCAACGCGGGAACATTGCAATTGACCAACAGCGGTTACTTCGGGAGTGGCAATGTCACCAACAACAGCGCCCTTTGGTTCTCCGGTAATTTTACGATCACCAACAACATCAGCGGCACCGGCAGCATGACCAATGACGCAAATGGCACGCTGACTTTGAGCGGCATCAATACTTATAGTGGCGCGACCACCATCAACGGACCATCTTTAGGCGGACTGATCGTCGCCAACAGCAGCGCTCTTGGCAGCACGCCTTTGGTGACCGTCATCAGCACCACGGCTGGCGCGGGTGGCGGGACGCGTGTTACCTTGAATTCCGGTGTGTCCACGCCGATGGGGGCGACGCTCGTGCTGCCGACCGCCGGCACCACGGTGCGCTCGGCGCTGGCCGCCGCCGGCGCGAGCAGTTGGAACGGCCCGATCACCATCAGCGGCGATGGCGCGGCTTCACCCAGTGATCAACTGGCCTTTCTTGGAAATAATGCCGGAGCGTTGACCATCGGTGGCAATGTCACCGGCGTCAACTTTCCCGGCACGTTGCAACTCCGCAGCGGAACTGGCGTCGTCAACGGCACGCTGAATCTGGGTGCCAACGCCACGTTGCAGGTCAATGATGGCGTCACTTGGACAATCAATTCCACCGGCAACACTTGGTTAATTTCGGAAATTGCCAATGGCACGATGCAACTCGGGGCAAACAACGCGATGCCCGCCGGAGCCATCGTGAAGTTTGGCGCGGCTGGAAACGGCACGCTTGATTTGGGCGGCTTCAACCAGCAAGTCGGCGCGTTGGTCATCGTTGCCAGCACCGACATGATCACCAACAGCAGTGCCACTTCCGATTCCACGCTCACAATCTCAACCAACGGTGGTTCCTCCACGTTTAGTGGCACGATTGCGGATGGCGCACATAAGATTGCCCTGACCGTGGCAAATGGCACGCTGACGTTGAGCGGCGTGAACACCTACTACGGTGCCACGACGATCAGCGGCGGCACATTGGCGTTGAGCGGTTCCGGTTCGATTGCCAATTCGCCGACGATCGTGATTGCCGGCGGCGCCACGTTCGATGTGTCAGCGCTTTCATCTTTCACCCTCGGCACCAGCCAGACACTTGCAGCCAGCGGCGCAGCGTCCGCAGCCACAATCAATGGCGCCGCAAACGCGGGGTCGGGAAGCCTTTCATTGACTTATGACGGATCACATGCGCCGCTGACGGTGACCACCGGGGCGTTGACGCTGAATGACAACGGATTCACGGTCAACAATGCGTCAGGCTCGCCATTGAACGTCGGCACGTATGCCATCATCGCATCAGGAATCGGCGGGTCGGTGGCGGGCTCCGTGTCAGCTTCCGCTGTCAATGTAACCGGCAGCGGGGTGGTTGGTTCGCATCAACCGTCACTTGCCATCAGCGGTGGCGCCACGGTCAATTTGGTGATTGGCAATCGTGCGCCGGTGGTGGCGAACATTGTGACCAACGGTGTCATCACCGGATTTATGTGGAAGATAGCCGTTGCGGATTTGAGCACGGCGGCAGGCTGGAGCGATCCGGATGGCGACGCGGTGACGTTGAACGGCGTCGCTTCTCTTAGCTTCAATGGAACCAGTGTGACCAGCGACGGCACGTTCATCTATTATAATGGGCCGGTTACTGCCGAGGATTACTTTACTTATACCGTCAGTGATGGCTACGGCGGGACCGCCAGCGGGACAGTGTATCTGGAAGCGGTGGCAGGGGCGGGAACCATCCAGAATAATCCGGCCACCGATGGCAACGGGCATCCGACCTTCAGCGGATCGGGCATTCCCGGCTATACTTACGGGGTGGAGAGCGCGGGCAGTTTGAGCGGGCCGTGGGTGAATGCGGGCACGGTCAAGGCGGGCGACAATGGTTCGTGGAGTTTCACCGACGCGAGCCAGACCAATCCGCCACTCATATTTTACCGGCTCTACTATCCGTATTCGGCGGACAATCCGCCGCAATGAGCAAACACAATCATCAACCCAATATTAAAACAAGAATATGAAAACGAAACAAGTGATGGCGGCGGTGTGCGGGACGATGGTGTGGGCGGGGGTGGCGCTGGCCCAGACATTTGAGACGAACTTCACGTTCAGCGTGAACGCGCCTGTGCCGGACGGGACGCCGCTGGGCTTGACGCTGGCGACGAACCTGACAGTGGCGGGATATGGGGACAGTGCGATCAGCGCGGTGACGGTGAGCCTGGACATCAGCGGTGGCTACAATGGGGATCTCTACGCCTATTTGTCGGGGCCCAATGGGGGGTATGCCGTTCTGCTCAACCGGGTGGGGGTGAGCAACAGCGCGAGCGCGTTTGGCTACAGCGACAGCGGGTTTAACGTGACGTTCAGCGATTTGGCGGCGAACAGCATCCAGTATTATCGGAATTACACGAATCCGGCCGGGGGGATGGTGTTGGGGACATGGCAGCCGGAGGGAGTGAACATAGATCCGAAGGACAGCGCGCCGTCGGACTTTCTAACGGCGGGGCAGACGGCGATGCTGACGAGTTTCGGTGGAACAGACGCGAACGGGGTGTGGACGCTGTATCTGGCGGACCTGTCGGCGGGTGGGCAGAGCACGGTGGTGAGTTGGGGTATGGACATCACCACGGTGCCCGAGCCGCAAACGTGGGTTTTGGGTGCGGTCGGATTGTTGACCTTGGCTGGCGTCCATCGTTGGAGAAGCCGCCGGCAGTCTCAAGGCTGAATCCAACACTTAAAAAAATCGTTTCCTTCACGGCGGAAAATCAAGCACTGCCGGATTCAATGATGGCCAGCTTTTTATCAGTCTCCTCCACGAATCAATGGGACGCAGTGGGTAATACTTGGAATGATCCGGGTTCGGCTGTGAGCGGAATCTGGGACCAGATAGTTAAAACAGTGAGCAATGCCGGAAGTGTTATTGGAAAGGTCGTGGGAGCGGTTGTAAGCACTATTTCCAATGCTATTTCCAGTTGGTTATGACATGAAATTGGATTATCCGAATCGCTGGTCTTTAATATTTCAGAATGTGTTAAAAATCATTCTGTCTGCTTTTACAGGATGTGCTTTTGTTTTTCTGCTAGCGATCATATTTAACGTGAATCTGCGCTTTATGATGAGTCAAGCGCCAGATCAAAACATTATCCGCGTTGAAAACGCACAATTACCCAGTCACACGGTTTCACATCCTGACGTAAATGTTTTTTGGCCCCGATTTCTTTGCAATACAAGCCCACATACACTTAGCTCGGTCATTAATGGAGTCCAGATAATTACGGAGGATTGGTCAGTCGGCGCTTCAACTTTCGATGTTCTGTCTTATTATCGGGAACAAATGACAGCCCGTGGCTGGCTGGATGCAACCGAAGAGACCTATGGATTTCAAACTGAATTGCGCAGTGCTGCAAATGTTCCGCAAGACGAGCATTATGTGGATGATTATAGAAAGGTTATGGATTCCAATCTGGTTTTAACCAAGGGAACATGGAGCCTGCATATCACCACTGATCCCGGCAAGAATAACGGGAGGGTAAATACCGTGCATATTTGTGCCGCCTCAACACCTAACATGAAAAAGTATTTTGAAGGGGTTGGCTTGGCTCTTCTCGGAAAGCAAGGGCCACCTAGTCCATCGGTAGATGTATTGCAAGGGACCGGCCGGGAACAGTATCACACGATCATCGTCACCAAAAATGAAACACCGGCGCAGGCGTTCCAAGAGGCACTCGCAAAGGTTGGTGCTCAAGGCTGGCGGTCAGTATTGCTCATGCCGGCACAACAAACCCAATCTGGCTACTTTGCCTGGCTCGTGAGAGGCAAGGATTACGCTGCCCTATCGGTGAAAGCCTTGCCCCAAGGCCAAGACAGTTCAGTAACACTCACCGAAGTCGCGCCGGAATCAGGGCAAAACAGATAAATGCACGAATCATTGGCATCGCAATCATTTTACGGTTTTCCCACCGCCGTGACCAACGCGCTTTTATGCTTCACTTCACCGGCTGCCGGTCGGCCCTGTTCCTCTGAAGAATTTATGCACAATTGACTTTGGCGTCATTTTTCGAAACTCAACTGGTGGTAAAATTCATGACAGAATCAGCCAGCCCACAGCCTTGGCATGAATCTGAAGTTGCGGACGCAACTCGGGTCGGGTCGCGTAGATGAGTTGCCAGTGACGCCGCTTGAGCGGCCGCCACAGGCTGGGATAAAGATTCCAGTTCAGCAGGGCCAGTAGATTGGACTGCGGGTTTGTCAAGACCTTCGGCGGCCAGTCCGTTCCTTCGGAAAACTGGATCAGCAGACAGCCGTCAACTTCCTTGAGATCATAGAAATCCTGGCGGGCATTTAATTTGAGCAGTGTCGGCAAACCGCGCAGCCAGCAGGCGGGTATAGTTTTCAATCCCGGCAGCGGTTTTCCCGCATTCTCCCGGAACAGCCGGTTTGCTTCCCACATCAACACCTGCCGTTTGGTTTTGGGCGCGCACAACTGGACAGTCGCGCGCCAGATTTCCACCGACATGAGCTGGGGTGCCTCAAACTTTGCCATCATTTGAACCACGCCGGCCACGGAAGCGGCGGGAGGAAGCGCCGGCTGTTGCCCGGCGATTTCCGCCAGCACCTGTGCCAGTGGATCCGGCGGCTTCACCGCCGGCGGCGGCGGATCAACCTTCACAAACCGGGGCACCAGCCACACCGGCTGCAACGGATGCACACCATTGGCCAGCGATACATAAGCCTGAAACGCCTGCAACCGGGCCAGCGCACCCGGCGGACAAACCGGCACAATTTGACGCCCGATCAAACTGGGAATCAGTTCCAGCAGATCACTGTCGGAAGAAAACGATTTTCTTCGCTCGATGATTTCGCGCTGGCCCATGATCATGGCCATCAACAAATCGACCTCCGGCTCGTGCGATTGCATGGCCAGGATATTTTGGAACCCGGCGACCAATGCCTGCCGGAAGCGTGAACCCACCATCTGGTCCAATGCCAGAAACCCCTGCGTGGCCGCGATGACGAACGCGCCCCGTGAACGCAGTGTCTGAAGATTCTCCAAATCGTCAAATCCGACCGCCAGCGGGTATTCATCCATGACCAGTCCGCACAATGGCCCCGCCAGGCGGCGTTGTGCGCACTGATAGAAATCATTTTTTACCAGCCGGAAGATCAGCCGGGTCAGGGCCGGTTCGGTGAGGGCGTTGAGGGAAACGATGACAACGCCGCCTTGGTTGACAACCAGCTCGGGTTGGAAAACAGGACGGCCATTGTTGGCAAACAACAATCCGGCGCGGCTGCTCAAGAGCGGGTTCAGGACGGTCAGCAGGATGGATTGAACAATGCTCCGGGTCCGCGAATCCAGTTTCTGCCACAATGTCACCGCATCAAGGGACTGCTTGATTTTTTGGGTGATGGCAGCGGGCAGACGACTGACAGCCGCCACGGATTGGGCGTGCTGAACCAGTTCGTTGACCGGGGCCGGGTCGGCCTCGCTCCCAAAGAACCACACCCGCATGAACTCAATGGCCGGATCGAAGGCGATTGGAGTTCCCTTCACCACCAGTAAGGACAAGGCGGCTTCAAGCATGGTTGCGCACATGTTGTCCCAGTAGGCATTGTCGCCGCCCAACGGGCCGGCACCCAAAACCAGGCGCTGGGCCATGGCCGCGACGTCATCGAGCGTGCATAATGGAGAAAACAGATCGTAACCCAGGACGCCGCCGGGAGTCAGGACTTGAACCGAACGCCGGGCTTCCGCCGCCAGTTTTTGTATTCGCAAGACGGTGTCATCCTGTTTGCCATCCAGGATGAGCAAGCCGACGGGCTGGCCGCCAACCCGCGCTGACAGCAACTGACCGAGCATGACATTGAGGATTGAGGTCTTGCCCGCGCCCGTGCCGCCGATCAACAACAAGTGCCGCAGCAAGGTGGGCGCATCCAGTTCCAGTCGCAATCCCGCTGGTTCATAACAGTCCAGCCGCACCAAGAGGGTCTCGTCGTCGAAGAAGGATGAATTCATGTTGATGTGTTTGGCGAAGTATTAAAATGTCCGGCGAAACTGTTGCTGGAACAGCGCCGCCGGATTGCACTGTCTGCCGGATCAAAAGGGCACGGCTTGTTTCACCGCTTCGGGCAATTCCAGGGGTTTGGGTGGTCCCACATGGTGCGGGATGAAATGCACTGCGTCGCAGACGAGGGCCAGTTGGGTTCTGGGTTGCCCGTCCTTTTCCCATTTTTCCGTTCGCAGCCGCCCCATCACCACGACCTGATCACCCTTTTTGTGTTGTCCCGCGGATTCAGCCCAGCCGCCAAAGACTTTGCACGGCACGAAGGCCGTCTCGGTTTGCAGAACGCCGTTCTTGTCCTTGCACTGGCGGTTGCTGGCGAGGACGAAGTGACCCAGGCATCCGCCCGAGGCGCCGCGGTTGAGGACCGGGTCATGGACCAGGCGGCCCGTGAGTGTGATGGTGTTGATGTCTCTCATATTGGTTGTTCCTTTTGGTTGTCCGCCGGTTCATCCGGCGTTGATTTCAGATTTTTTGTTTGGCGTGATTTTGAATTCTTCACCCAGCCGGCGGCAGGCGTCACGGATCGAACGCCGCAGTTCCTGCCTCTGCCGCCGGGTTCCGGCCGGTTGCACAAAGCGCGGAAACTGCTCCCGCCAATGAAGCAATTCCGGAAGTTGCGAGGCGGGGATTCCGTGGGAAAGTTCCCAATAGAGTTTCCGGCGAAACTTGGCCAGGGCCTGCCCCTCGCTCCGGCCTTGCCGCAGTTGCGCAATGGAATCAATGAGCGAGCGGATGATGCCTTTCAGCTGAAACTTGAACGCCATCGGGCTGGACAGGTCGTCCGGACGCGGCCGCCGGTATTTGGCCGTCAACAGGGCCGCCTGCACAAACGCCAGTCCAGACATGGTCTGAACATCCAGGCGATCCAGATAAAACGAGGCGTGAGCCGCCAGCGCCTCAAGCTCCGCATCGCTGGTTTCACGGATGTAATGGTTGAGCAGTTCTGATTGGCTCGGGGGACGGATTTGGACTGCGTTGTTTGAGAGCAGGCATGTATCATTCATGCCTTTATGTTTGACGCGTTTTGATCCGGCAGAGGCCGGGTCGGGGAGGTTCAGGATTTTCGGCCCCCAATGGATTTTATATTCCACCAGATCAGATAAATGCCCAGGGCAATCAAGGCCACGCCGGACATGATGGCCGCGCAGAGCAGGCAAATGCGCGCCGCCTGCCAGAGTTTGCGGGATTGCAGCATCATTGCGGCAAGGCCCGGGCAGAGCCACGGAAGAATTCCGCAGCTGCAAAAAACGATGATCAAAATGCGATGGTTTTCGGTCACGAATTCATGTTTGGCGCGTTACCGTCCGGCGGTGGTTTTCCAGTCACAATCCAGCTTGACAAACGGTAGCGTTTTGCTACCTTTTGACCATGAGTCAGCCAGTCAAAGTTTCGGATGCGCTGCTGCTGGACGCCCGGTTGGCCGGCGGCATTGTGGAACGGTCCATCGCCGGGCAGATCGAATTTTGGGCCAAAATCGGACGTGCCCTTGAGCCGCTGTTGCGCGGGGATCATGCGCTGGCGCTTTGCCGGGCCGGCCGCGTCAAGCCGCTCTCCGACTGTCTTGAGTCGGTGGATTCCGCGGCGGGCCGGCAGCGGGTGTTTGAACATTTGCAGACCATTCCCTATCCCCATTACGAAGCCGCATCCGGATCGCCGGGCTGGCTGGTGCGAATTGAAGCCAACGGAAAACGCGCGGTGGGACGGTTCGTCAACCGGCAGTTCCAACCCATCAAGCATTCCGCAAAGAAAAAAACAAGGCTGGCTTTAGCACACGCCCAAACGTGAAAAAGCTCCCGACGAAAGCATCCCCTTCGTGGAACATTCCCGATTTGGACAAGCGCCCGGTGATCGTCGTCCTGGCGGGGCCGAATGGGGCGGGGAAAACGACGTTTTACGAAGCGCATCTGAAAGCCAGCGGCCTGCGTTTTCTCAATGCTGACATCCTGGCTGGCGAATTGGGGATGGAGGCGTATCCGGCGGCTGAAGTCGCCACCCGATTGAGGCGGGAATTTGTAAGCCAGAGGGAGAGCTTCATTTTTGAAACGGTCTTCTCCGATCCGGCGGGGGACAAGCTGGGCTTTTTGAAGCGGGCGGTTCAACAGGGTTACAACGTGGTGATGTGCTTTATCGGCATCGCCGGCGCCGGCCGCTCCGAAGAGCGGGTTGCCATGCGCGTCAGCCAGGGTGGCCATGATGTGCCGGGCGATAAACTGACCGCGCGGTTTCCGCGCACCATGGGCAATCTCAAACAGGCCATCCGGGAGCTTCCCTGCGTTTTCGTTTTTGACAACGACGACTTGCCAACGCCATTCCGTCTGGCGGCGGTGTTTCAAAATGGGCAGCGGAAGTTTCTGGTGAAACCGGTTCCAGACTGGCTGGAACCGGTGCTTTGAAAAAGGCTGTCCTGTATGCTGCGCAAGGCGGGTGCGGGTTGCCAGAGTTTTCGGGAATGCAGCATCATTGCGGCAAGGCCCAGGCAGAACCACAGTAGAATTCCGCAGCCACTGAACAAGGCGACAACCATTTGGTTGTGCCGCCGGAGGGGCGGCGGTTTTTCACTCATGGATTTGTGTTGGTGCGTTACTGGCCGGAATCAGGTTCAATTAAAACCTGCCCTGCTGATGTTTCCATGATCCCGTTTCTCAAGCTTGACACGCAGCTTTTGCAAGACCTCCTGCTGAATCTGACGGATGCGCTCGCGGGTGACGCCTAAACGGTTCCCGACGGCTTCCAATGATTTCGGCTCGCCGTCATCCAGCCCGAAGCGCATCGTCAGAATTTTTCTTTCCCGCACTTTCAACGTGCCGAGAACCTCGCGGACCAACGCCATGTCGGTGGCTTTGACGAGCCGATCGAAGGGCGCGGCGGCGTTGACATCAGCAACCACTTCCGAAACCGGGGTTGCATCGTTGTCCCCGATGGGCCCATCCAGCGACACCGGCACCCGCGCCGCTTCGCGGTATTGCCGGACACGACGCGCATCCAGTCCCAGGTCGGCGGCAATCTCCTCGTCGGTCGGTTCCCGGCCCAGCATTCCGCGCAACCCCGCCTCGGTTTTCCGAATGTGGGCCAGCCGGTCCACGACATGGACTGGCAGCCGGATGGTCTTCGACTGATTCGCCAGCGCCCGCTTGATGGACTGCTTGATCCACCACGAGGCATAAGTCGAGAGCTTCGCCCCTTTTTCCGGGTCAAAGCGTTTCACTCCTTTCATCAGGCCGAGGTTGCCTTCGTTAATGAGGTCCAGGAGCGGCAGGCCGATCCACTCATACTCGCGGGCGATCTTCACCACCAGCCGCAGGTTGGCGTTGATCATCCGCTCGCGCGCCTGTCTGTCGCCGCGCTTGATGCGCCTGGCAAGCGCAATTTCCTCCTCCGGCGTCAGCAGCTTCACCTGGCCGATTTCACGAAGATATAGTTGCAAGCAGTCGCCGTGCAGCGATTCCCTTGGCGGCGCTTCAGTTCCAGCGGATGCCGATGCCGCCAGTGGAGTTGTGCGACGAGTTTGCGCCGGTCGTTTTGCGAGCCGTCGTTTCAAACGCGGCTCAACCAACCGGTGGCGCGGCGGAGCCAACTTCTTTGTCCTGGATCTGTGGATTTGTTTGCGTGCGGCTTTCATGTGGACCCTTGATTGGACCGGTCAGCCCAGGAACATGAATTTATCCTCGTCCACGTCCTGGTGGTGATTATCGATGCGCGCCTGGATCAGTTTGCGGATTCCCTGGATGCTGCGAACCAGCGGAAATTTCCCCAGCATCTTCAGGGTGTCGGCGATGACTAGTTCCCGGTTGGGAGTGTCTTCGGCGATCAGGTTGTTGACGATGCCCTGCACTTGGCGGCGGGTTTGTTCGTGCCGCAGGCTGACGGACTGGTCGTAACTCGCCAGCAACGCCGGCAGGTTTTCCTTGCGGGTCAGTTTGACCGCCAGATCAACCGCCGCATCTTCGGTGAGACCGGCATTTTCTCCAGCGAGGAGCTCGCGAAAGACGGCTCCCGAGAGCCGGTTGTAGGTAAGGCTTTTATCCCAGTTCAGGGCGAGCACCTCGCGGAACAGGACCACGAGGCGGTCACGGAGCGTTTGCGGCAGTTTTTTGTTCATGATTTTTTGTTTGATGCGTTATTCTTAAAATGGGTTCAGCTGGCTGACGATGCGGCCGGTGGTGTCCAGTTCCGTCCAGCCCGGATGCAGGTCCGGCCAGACCGAGGCCGGCCTGGTCGGGCGCTGGAACAAATGCGAGTCAAACTGCAACTGCGGCCGCATTTGATGCAACGCCAGGCCGTCCATTGACAGTGCGCCCTCCAGATCGGATCCCTTGCGAAAAGCGATGTCATTCCACAGATTGAGGACACCCATCATCCAATCGAGTTGCTGCAAGTAATAGCTGCGCATGAATACCGGACCGAGCGCCTGCTCGGATTCGGACAGCTGATTGGAAATGCGGAGATTGCCGCCCAGCCAGTTGCATGTCAGATGCGTCGCCAGGGGATACGCCTGAAACTTGGGGTCCCTGGCAATCCACCTGACCAGCCGCATGAAGTTGCTGTGGTAAGGTTCGACCCGCTGATAATAATTAAACCCGCGAATGGCGGCGTGCCGGGTCTTGAGCGTGTATCGGGTCAGATCCCCCGGCCGCGCCAGTTCCATCCGCCAATGGGTCAACACGAGCGCAAAGACCATGGACTGCATCTCGATGGGCAGTTGGAACGGCAAACCATCATGCGTCACCGTGCCCCGGGCCAGACAATGACGGAACGCAAAAGTTTCCCGGTCACAGGCCAATTCGTCTTTGAGTTTGGCGTCCAGGGTGGCATAAACGTAATTTTGGGATTCGCGGGCGTGAACGGTTCGGCCGTCGGGCAGGGTCATCGCGCCCGAAACGGCATCATAAAGCATCGCCTCATCCATCGGCGTCTTCAGGCGTTTGAATGGGTAGCCCCAGTAGTTGTCTGAAGTTTCAAACCGGATCATCGAGCCGTTGGGCTTGGTGAACTCGTCGAGCATGGGAAAATTGACGCCGCCGGTCAGCGGCAGGATGTCCGCAAAGATCGGCGCCGGCAGGTGCGCCATGCCCGACAATCTGGCGTCCGGATAGAGGTATTCCGCCGGGAACAGTTGCGCCGGCCCGTAACTTCTGGCCAGAGCCGACAGATAATTGAAGGCTTTGTCCAGGGTGACGTGAGGCGTCAGGCTGGGGCCGACCTGGGGCGTGACAAACACGATGGTGGTGTGAACGCCTTGAAGCACCCTGGGTTTGATGGCATGCCACAGGTCATGGTTGTAGCGCAGAAGCCGGGCGTTGATGGCCATGCCGCGCGCTGGTGTTGCCGACTGAAACCATGGAGACTTGGCCAGGTCGGCGTATTCGACCGGCAATTTGTGCAGATACGGCAGTTGTTCCCGGTAACAAATCTTGGGGTTGTATTTCCAGCTCTTCAAACCGTCGATGCCAAATCCCCGACCAATGCTGGCCGGGAAACATTTTTTGATCTCCCAGCCCTGCGGCATTTCAACGTTGGTGAGGCTGCGCGCCCGTTCGCGGGGGACGGCGCAATTCAGCACGTGGCCGTTGTGATCCGGTGTTTGCAGGAATCGCTCAAACACCTTTTGGTTGGCTTCATGCCGCGGCAGCACCGTAGCTTTCCATGTTTCTTCCAGACTCGGCTCTTGGTTTTGGTTGTTGTTCATAATTTTTGTCATCTGCTTTGTTTTGCGCGCAGCGCAAAAAGATATCCGTGGCATTTAGAGCGGTTGACGCTATACGGCAAAGTATCCAACATCTTGGCAAAGGATCGGGCCACCATGATCGCGTAACCATTTCAGCCGGGTGGATTGCTGGCCACCCGTTCGAGGTAGCGAAAGAAGTCGCCAACATGAAACAGGGTCTTGCCCCGGCGGGTGCCGGGCTTGCGCAGTTGCGCCACGCGAACATGCGGCCGGGCACCGCCGCCCGGCGCGAGCAACATATAAAGGTGCGTGTGTTTCAGACCGGTGTGCGGACACACTTTCCCGTTGGGCGGGATGGCCGCGTAAAGGTTCGGGTATTCGGTCTGGCCTTCGTGAACATTGGTTTCAATTTTGTTCATATGCCAATGTGTTTGGCATATTATTTTTCGCCCCCATGAGAATCTCCTCGCGCGAAAGACGGCGGGCCCGGCTGCCTTTTTTGGGCGGCATTTTGAACCAGGCTTCAACATCCGTGTCCAGTTTCAGCCGCTGTTCGGACGTCAGGTATTTATCCGCCAGGGCTTCGAGATGCCGGCGTCCGCACTCCCAATTCAGATACACCTTGTGGTTATTACGATACGGCCAGACCAGACAAATCTGGGCGAAATCCACCCCGGCCTTCTTCTTTAGTTTATCCCACAATCTGTGAAATTCATCCGGACTGAGTTGTTGCAGACGGGGGCAAAAGTATTTTTGATCTTTCGGCAGTTTCTCCAGATGCGACAACACTTCAACGGGAAGCTCCCGCCGGTAGAATAAATCGCTGTTCGGGTGGCGCAACGGCAGATGACCGGCTTGCAGATCCTCCCAACTGAACAACCGCGCCTTGGCGGGCAGGATGCCGGCGTGCCAGGCCAGATGAATCAGCGTCACCCATTCGGGCTCGATTTCGGCGGCGGCGGCGATCAAGTTCTCAATGTCCCTTGGTTCTGGTATTCGTTCAGATTTGTATTGCATAAGTCATCCATGGTTCAGGCGGTGGGACCACACGTCCGGCAACCGGTCGAGGTATTTTCGCCGCAGCTCCATGAGGCGGGAATCCGCGTCGTGTTCGTAATGCCGGGACGCCGAGTTCGAGGTCTGCCCCATCTCCAGCTTGGCCTGTTCGAGAGTGGCTCCGGCGGCCTGGAATAGAACCCGGAAGGTGTGGCGGAATGAATAGAGGGATTTGCCGCAAAAAATCTGGTTGCGTCCGGTGCGGACCGCCTGCCGGTCAATGCCCGCCTGACTCAACAACTGATTAAACTTTGCCGCCAGCAAATGACGATCACGACTGGCCAGCAGCGGACAAAGAAAATCTCCGGGCTGGCCCGGTTTCGCCGCGAACAATGCGGCCAGGTATTTGACCAGACTCTCATGCAACGGTCGGAGGTTGGGCTGGCCGTTGCGATGGCGTCTGGTTTTACCATCCTTTATCTGGATGATGTGCCGGTCCAAATCGATGTCCTTACGGCGGACGCTCGCGGCATCGGCTGGACGCAACGAGGTGTAAACCATCAGCCGGATGAACGTCTGCCATTGGTCGCCTAATTCACCCCAGGTTGATGCCGCCGCCAAAATCTGTTCCAGCTCCTCAATGGAAAAGGGCAGACGTTCCAGATGGGTCTTTTGCTCCTGGCCAAGACCGGCACCGGCATTCACCCCGGTCAAAAGTTCCACGTCGCGCCCGATCTTCATCAAGTAGATCACCTCGGTGTTGACGGTGGCCGTCGCATAACGTTCGCACCGGCGGTGCCGGACATAATCGGCGAACACCTCCGGACGCAGTGCATGGATGCTCCGGCCGGCCGAGTTGCCCAGCCGCACCAGCAACCGTTCCATCAGGGCGCAGAGCAGTTGCACATAGTTGCAATGAATCCGGTTCCGGATGCTGTGCTCCCACACCCAACGCACCAGATACTCCCGGATGCTCTGGTCGCCGGCCTCATTCCGAAACTGATGCGCCTTGCATTTCAAGGCGACCACCGCCGCCTGCTGGCTCAAACTATTGTTCATCTTAATTTCCACCTCCTGCCAAGGCCGGCACCCGGTTGATCATCTGACGCCGTGCGGACAACACGGCGGGGTCTTCCGGATGATCGTAGAAACGCAAGGTGGCCCGGCTGCGATGACCCAGTTCCTTGCGACGCACATCGGCCGGCACACCCGCCGCCTGAAGCCAGACATTGAGGGTGTGACGTAGGGAATAAAGGGTCTTGCGGGCGAACGTGCCACAGCGGGTCGCCACCGGCTCCCGGATCATGTCAATGCCCGCGCCTTGGCAAAGGTCTCGGAACTTGCTTGCACGCACACCTTGGCAACGATTCGCCAGGATTTCACATAAGAAATCATCCGGCGTATGCGGATGCTTTTCCGCCAGCTCCTTGAGATACTGCCACAGCACCCGATGCAACGGTTTTGACTCCGGTTTGCTATCCGAATATCGGCTGGTTTTGCCGGGCTGCACCTTGAGGATGCCCTTTTCAAGATCGAAATCACCATGGCGCATCCGGGCGGCATCCCCCGGCCGCAACCCTGTATAAATGATCATCAAAACCAGGGTCTGCCATTCCTCCTCCCCCTGGCTTTGGAGATGGGTGAGCAATTGCCGCACTTCCGTTTCCGTATAAGCCGCCCGCGCTTCATAACTCTCCTGTTCCAACTGCAGTTCCGCCGCCGCATTTTCACCAGTCTGATGGGCGATGGCTTTTCCCAGGGCGCGAAGTAGTTTGATCTCCAATTTGACGGTCATGGTGGCATAGCCACGGCGCCGGCGTTCCAAAATGAAAGAATTGAAATGGGCAGGCTTGATTTCACTACATTCCCGGCCAATAACGATTGATACCGCAGCA
>Ga0224534_1000533_pt1 | contig 23866 bp, 20 predicted proteins | sample 714E12024metaG_FD_172012 | JGI IMG/M metagenome (GOLD analysis project Ga0224534, IMG submission 172012) | Peat soil microbial communities from Stordalen Mire, Sweden - 717 E1 20-24 | ecosystem: Environmental > Terrestrial > Soil > Wetlands > Peat | place: Sweden: Norrbotten County, Stordalen... | reverse complement strand
TTCCGGCACCGCCGGCCAGAGCCGCCCGAACTGCCGACGGTCGCATGGATCAACGAGCCCCTTCCCGAAGAGGAGGTCAGACAGAAGGCTTCATAAGAACGTGTCTCAAATTGCTTGACAGGTTCCGTTGCCGTCTCCGCTGCCACGGCCTTCGCTGTCACCGTTGCCTTTGCTCCTGCTGGCGACGCCGAACTCGTACACGCAGCGAGCATCAGCGTCATAGCCACCATCGCGACAGCAGCGAGTCTGCGCACCGTGCGTAGCTATACCACGGGGCGTCGTTTCCGGGGGGGTCGGGTAGTTACAGTTTCGCGGCAATCAGCCGGTCGCGTTCCGATGGTCGCAGTGGCAGGGCTGCCCATCCGCGCTGACGGCAGAGCCAGCTCGCCGGATAATGCCGGATGCACAGGCAACGGTTGGTACAAAGACGACCTGTGCGCGCCGGGGTCTATTGAACTAGCACCTGGCCCTGTGCCGTGGTGGTGGAGGCCCCAACGAGGCCCCAGAAGACTTCCGCTGGGCCGAGGGGCGCGGCATCCGGTATTGCCATTTCCATCTCGTAGCGCACCTGACCGTGGGCGGGGATGGAACGGACCGTGCGACAGTCGAGCCGGTACAGGAGCTTGGTCGGGATGTCCGAGTGCTCCAAATACACCGGGCAAGGTGATAAGACCACCGGTCGGTCCCCTGGGTTGGACAGGTCGACCTCGAAGTGCAACGTGGAACCGGCCTTTATCGTCGCTGGGAGCCGTAGGTATGGGACCAGGCCAACCAAGGGATTTGCCGGGTAGGTCGGTTGTGGCTTGCCAACAAACAACGGAGTCGCCGACATGCCGCAAGGGAAGCTGAGACTGAGTCCACCGACTTTCTTCGTGATGCCTCCCAGGATGGAGATGGCCAAGCTGTGGTACACGGCATCGCCCCGGTCGCTCCGACCCGGGTCAGCCGGACAGAACTCCGGGACGTCGACCTGCTCGAACACGGTCCCCCCAGCAGCGACATCGGACCTCTCGCCGTACGAGGGCATCCTCCCAGCGGTGGCGATTACGGTCGGCTGCCCAGGCGAAGCGGCAACGACTCTCGGTGTGCCCGTCGGAGTACAAGCAGCCGGGCCGGTGTTGCGGAACCAGATGACCATTCCGTCGTCTTGCATAGCCCCTATCGGGCCAAGCCTCGTCACCAACAACTCCTAGGCGGTGCACGGCGGCGCTCCGGTCTGTGGTCGAGGCAGCGGCAGCGGCTTGGGGAGCAGCGAGAGCATTAGAGAAGGAGTCGCTGGCTCGTCGACCCAGGGCACGACTGGGGCAGCCTTTGCCTTCGTTGCCGTCGGCGCGGTCGAACTCGTACAACCGGCGAGGGCCAGAGTCAGGGTCACCATCGCGACTACGCCGAGCTTGCGCACCGTCGTCATGTGCGTGTCCTTGGTCTTCTGTGGATCGGGAGGGATGGGGCCACGAGACACCTACTGGTTCAGGATGGACTCGATCGGGGTGATGGCGATGACATTGCCTGGATCGGTCGGGCCACCCTTGCAGTAGGAGAGGCCACCTGGAACAGTAAGGGCGGTGCGCTCTCCGGCCCCTGGCAACGTCAGTTGCACGCTCGAAGCCTCCTCAAAGTCGCCGAGATCGCAGCGATACTTCGCAATCTCGACGTACGCGATGGCACCCACCCCAAGCAGCACCCGGTATGGAACAGTCTTCCCGATGTACTGGCTCTGGGTGATCTGTGAGAAGTCGAGGGTCCTGCCAGCGGACGTGACCATTCGCACCCGCGGGTAACCGTCGAGCATGCAGGTACCCGGCCCAGAGTTGACAAGAGCGATGCTCATCGCTCTTTCGCCGGTCATGGGCGAAATCTCGGGGCCGTTCTCCGCTTCGATCTGGTCGGGTGGGCAAATCGGGGCCGTCGTCGTGCGCGCCGGTGCCACCTTCGCCGGGGCCACAAGCCTCTTGAACAAGCTGACGTGTGGCAGGGGGACGAAGAACACGACCACTATCGCCGCGGCTACGGCGATGACTACGGCGCGATGGGTCCAGGAGCCAAACTGGCCAGCGAGTTTCCTGCGCCGCTGAGTCTGAACGGCAACCACGGCCTCTAGCTCCTGGCGGAGAGCGGCCCGATACTCGGCTCGCATTGGCCTGGGACCGGGAGGCTGGTCAAAGGTATTCATGTCTCTCCTTCGGGGTGTTGCAAGACAGGCGCGACCGGATGTGGGTTCTCAGCGGCCTCACCTAGGCGTGCACGAAGATGTTCATGGGCGCGGGAGAGTCGAGAGCGGACGGTTCCGACTGGCACATCGAGTGCCGCCGCAGCCTGGCTGTAGCTCAGTTCCGCCCAATCGCAGAGGGCAATAACCTCTTGTTCTTGTCTTCGGAGTACGCCGAGCCGCTCCAGTATCTGTGCCATCTCGCGCTCGTCGTCCAACCGGCCAGCCGCATCGTCACCGAAGTCATCTGCTTGGGGGGTGGCGGCAGCTTGGCCAGGAGGCGCTGGTGACGGCGCAGCGACCGGTTGGCATTACGGATGACGTTGTTGGCCACTGCCAGGAGCCACGGCAAGATGGAGTCAGTGTCGAGGCGAACCGATTGTCGGTGACGCCACGCTTCGAGAAAGACAACGCTCGTCAGTTCTTCGGCGCGCGACCAAGAAGCCGTGCGACGGAAACAATGGACGTAGACGGCGTCGGCGTGGCGCTCGAATAGTTCGCCGAAGGCGGCACCGCCCTGGTCAGCGGCTCGTCGCCACAACTCGCTGTCGGGAACCCCTTGGCGCGTGCGGTCCACTGACTATCTATGTCCGGCACCGGACAATTGGTTCCCGCACCGCGTTCATCATGGCACCATGGGCCGCGGGCGGCGGGTCACCGAACAGCACTTTGAGCCGCCAGTTGACGCGGAACACGGCGAGCTTATAATCACAGTGTGAGTAGTACCACTCCGAAGGTCGAAATCGACCCCACAAGCCCGGTCCCGCTCCACGAACAGGTTGCCGCCGCCATCCGCAGGGCCATAGCGGACGGTGAGGCGAAACCCGGCGAGCGCCTCCCTCCGGCTCGGGACCTGGCGGCGGTGCTCGGCGTGAACTCGAACACGGTGTTTCGCTCCCTGCACACCCTTCGAGACGAGGGTCTGTTGGAGTTCTCCCGTGGTCGGGGCGTGTCCGTCACCGGTGCCGCTCCGCATCGCAGCGCTGTTGTCGAAAAGGCACGAGAACTGGTCAAGCTGGCCCGGCACTTCGGTTATGGCCCTGACGAGTTGGTACAGATAATCCGACAGGTGTCGTAGGAGCCGTCATGAAGGTCATCGAGGCACCCCGGCAAGCCAAGACGGAGCTTCCAGATGCTGAGGCGCTCATCAAGGAGGCACGCCAGCGACAACAGCGCAGGTGGTTCTCAATCGGTGCGGTGTTGGTAGCCGTCATCTTGGTTGTCGGTCTTCTCGTTGCCCTGAGTGGTTCAAGCAGGCGAACGGGACCGCCCGCGACGCAACAACCGCCCGTTACCACTACCGGCATCACGCCCCCTCGCCAGGGTGACCTCAGTTTCGTGAGCTTCCACGGATTGCAGATCGCCGTTCCCGCGACGTGGCCTCTCGATGACCAAACCTGTGGTACCCCCCAAGGCAACACGGTATTGCTCCCTGACGAAGCCGTCACCACCTGCGCCGCTTGGGGTCCTGCGAATCTCATGGTTGTCACGTTCTTCGAACTGAGCACAGCAATTCGTCTCGGTTGGGGTAAGGCGGCGTTCCACACTGTGACAAACGCAGGTCAGAAGGTTTCGATGGGCTGGCTTGCTGCTTCGCGCCAGTCGCCGCGGCTGCTTGTCCTATTTGCCCGCCAGGTGGGAGCCGCGGTCGGCATCCAGTCGCCGAGCAGAACCACGGCGCAACGTCTCATGGGCTCCGTGCGGGTCGTAACGGTGGACGCGGACGGCTGCCCAAGTAAGGTACGCGATCTACACCCAGCCGGTCCATCGTCTCTGCCTGGTGCAGCCATCAAACTGGTACCGGGCGCGCCCACCGGAGTCGCACTCTGCCGCTACGAGTACCGGTGGCTTGCGGAGTCCGCGCATGCCTCCGGCCACGCGCTGTCGACACTGGTCCGAATCCTCAACGGATTGAAGCCTGGGACCAGCCATGTCACGGGTCACGGAGGCGAGTCACCCGCGGCGTGCGACCAAGACGCGGCTCGCGGGTTCCTGCTGAGGTTTTCCTACCCGAGCGCGGCTATCGATTCGGTCTTTGTGCACATCAGCGGCTGCGGAGCGCTGTCGTCCTCGAACGGGTCAAGAAGCGGACAGATCAACTTGGCCCTCGTGACTGCTCTCACTCAAGCACTTGGATATGAGGGTTTCCCTGATCCGAGCGAACTGGTCGACATTCCCTGAGCGTGCGCTTCGGTCTGCAACGCCAGGGCCGCCAGCACAACCGGGCCAAGCGTTCGCACCGGGGGTCGCGAAGACACGCCTACGCGTGGGGACGTCAGCTACCTTCGCACAGCAGCAGGGGCCTTGCGCTCATCGCTCATTGACGGCACGACCGGCTCGGCACCGCCCTCAGTTCGCAAGACGATGCCGGGTGCGCAAGCAAGCGCAACAACCGTTAGCGCCGCCATGGCTGCGAACAGCCCCGGCCACCAAGCTCCCACGTTCGCCACCCCCGACCTACCGGCGATGATGGTCGTGTTGACGATAAGCGTGGTTCCATCGCGCAAGCTCCAAGCGGCGAAGGCCCCGCACGTGATCACCATGCCGACGAGGCCCAGAGGACCGAACCACGACCACCGTCGCCGCCTCGCACGGGCATGTTCGGGACCCACCGTTGGAAGCAGTCGGCTCCACGCCAGCACGAGAAAACCGACCAGCACGGGCTGAGCGACCGCGAGCACCGCTATGGCGGCGGCACCCTCACCTGAGTTGTTGAAACCCAATGGGGCCGTCGCCATCGCATGGTCGGTGACAAGGTGAACAAGGACAAACTCCACCAGTACGCCCGCGCAACCGGCGAGCACGATGCCCCAGAGCACCCGATGCAGGTTGGAGGAAACACCCTGGCGTCGTCCACCCATGGCCCGCGCGACGAGAGCCAGCGAGCCGAGAGCGAGCACTGCCCCGAAGGTCCCGATCACAAGCCAGACGTGAAGGCCGGTGTAAGACGGAGACGGCGGGCACGCTTGGCGGATGCACGGTGCGACGCTGTGATACCACACCTGGGCCGTGGCAGCGGCCACAAGCCACAGGGCGGAGAGGGCAACGACCAGGATCATGGCGACCTCGCTCGTCGCAGGCGAGTGCCGGATGCGCCAGAGCGTCGAGGGCCTGGTCACGAACTGAGATGGCGAGCCGGGTGTATCTCCCATACGTCCTCCTACAGCCTTCGCACCGTGCTCATCGTCTCACGAAGCGTCCCCGCTGGGAGTTCGCCTACGGCTCTGGCGGAGATTACAGACGGCCCGATCCCTGTAGATCGCGCGCCATCGCGCCCCGAGATGGACGGCACTCCACCGCGCGGGAGATCCGAGCCGAGTTGGCCCGCTCAATGCAAGACTGACCCTGTGCGCACGATTCTCAACCTGATCTGGCTCGTCCTGTCGGGCTTGTGGCTAGCTCTGGCGTACGCGTTCGCCGGAGTGCTCATGTGCGTCCTCATCATCACGATCCCCTTCGGCGTCGCCTCGTTCCGCCTCGCCGCCTAGGTCTTGTGGCCGTTCAGCAGGACGGTGATCCGCCGACCGGGCGCCGGTGCCGCGTCCATGGTTGGCAACGTGCTCTGGTTCCTTCTCGCCGGAGCATGGATAGCGATCGCGCACGTGTTGCCTGGGCTGATCCTTTGCTTGACCATCGTCGGAATCCCGCTCGGGCTGGGGAACTTCAAGCTGGCTGCCGTCGCCATCGCACCGCTCGGCAAAGAGATCGTCTCGACGAGCGACCCTCGCGCCGCGCTCGGGGCCATCTCCTTTTGATCGCCCTGCTGGCCCTCGCTTGACGTACCAAGCCACCGGTCACACGATGCCGCGACGCCCGGTGCCGTTGCGAGGCGTAGACGTCGACCGTGGCGTCCGGTGCTTTCTGAGTCCCTCAGTGCCAGAATCGTGAGCGTGATCATTGAGTTCATGGACGACGACGATGGCTACATCGCTTGGCTATCGGAGCATCCAGACGGGTTCGTCCTGAACTGCGGCAGGCCCCCGACGCCGTCGTACCTCATGTTGCACCGGCCAACGTGCGGGACCATCAGCGGGACACCGGCGCGTGGTCAAAAATGGACTGTGATCTATCAGAAGGTCTGCGCCGACACGAAGCGGGAGCTGGTGGGCTGGGCCAGCGACATAGGGGTTCTACAGCCGTGCAAGCTGTGCAAGCCTTGTGGGGAAGCACCCTAGGCCCCGTAATCCAGACCACCGACGGGCGCCCCGGCTCGTAGCGTCACACCCGAGCCTTACAACGTCTCTCAGGTTCTCGACGCCGCCCGCGTCCCGTTCCGAAGGAGGCTCAGATGGCTCACGCAGACGAGTACCACGACGTGGAGGCGGCGAAGCAGCACCTCCGCGAAGTCCACCGAGTCGGGAAGAACCGGATCAACGATGAGCACGTCGCCAAGCCGCTGTTCACTCGTGACCTTGACCTGCTGGCGTACCACCTGACCCTTCACGACCGTGGCACGGTCCTCGGTCACATCATCAGCGAGCACCGGGACGAGGTCGATCCAGACGAGGTCGGGACGACCCGCTCAGGATTCGGGGACCGTTCGGCGCTTGAATGGCACGTACGCACCCTGCACCCGAGGCGATCGTGACCAGTCACACATCCCACCAGCTCAGGGCTCCGGCGCAAGCTCGTCGATGAGATCCCACAGCATCGCCACGTGACGTTCCGTCGTCCAGGTTCCGCCTATGCAGCACCGGATCACGTAGTGGCCGGCGAGCCTCGTGTGGCTCAGGAAGACACGGCCGGTGGCATTGAGCTCGGCGAGCAACCGCTCGGACACGTCGTCACCTCCGACGTGCCTGAAACAGGTCAGGTTCAACGCCGGCGGGGCACAGAGCTCAAAACGAGGGTCCGCGACGACCAGCCCCGTGAGATGTCTCGACAGCCGCACATGCTCGCGCACGTGTCGTCGCAGCCCCTCTGCTCCGTAGCAGCGGAGCACGAACCACAACTTGAGAGCCCTGAAACGCCGACCCAGCGGCACCTGCCAGTCCCGGTAGTCGAGCACCGCGCCTGACTCGCTGGCATCGTTGCGGAGATACTCCGGGGTGATCGAGAGGGCATCGATAAGGCTGGCCCGATCGGCGAGGTAGAGGCAGTCGCAGTCGAAGTTGGTCAGCAGCCACTTGTGCGGGTTGAACGCATAGCTGTCGGCGAGCTCGAGCCCGTCGTGCTGGGATCGCAGCTCGGGACAGACCGCCGCTGATCCGGCCATCGCGGCGTCGACGTGGAGCCAAGCCCGCTCGGCGCGGCAGAGCTCGCCGATCGCCCGGACCGGGTCGAAAGCCATCGAGGAGGTCGTGCCGGCGGTGGCGACCACGCAGCAGGGAACCAGCCTCGCCTCGCGGTCGACGTGAACGGCTGACTCGAGCGCGGCCAGGTCCATCCCGAATGCCTCGTCCACGGCAATCAGGCGTACGCGCGCAGGAGAGAAGCCGGAGACCCGGGCCCCCTTCTGCACAGATGAGTGCGCCTCGGCCGAGGTGTACACGCAAAGGTCGGCGAGGACCGCGCCACCATTGATCGCCCGCTCACGGGCAGCGAGCAGGGCACACAGCGTCGCTGATGACGCACTGTCTTGGATCACGCCGCCACCCCGGGACTCCGAGCGGAACCGGGCAGGCAGGCCGAGCAGTTCGACGAGCCAGTCCAGCATGACCGTCTCGACCTCGGTGCACGCCGGGCTCGTCTCCCATCCCATCCCGTTGACGCCGAGCCCGGCTGTCACAAGCTCGCCGAGGATCGCCGGTGGAGACGCGTTGGCAGGAAAGAAACCGAAGAACCCGGGTGACTGCCAGTGCGTGGTCCCCGGGAGCACGATCCGGTCGAGATCGGCGAGAACCGCCTCGAACGGCTCGGGCTGTTCTGGGGCAGACCGTGGCAACATCGCCGCGATCTCCCCGGGAACAGTCGTTGCGAGCACCGGGTAGCTCTCGAGGCGCGTCAGGTAGTCAGCGACCCAGTCGACGGTCCGGCGGCCGTGGCGCCTCAAGTCCTCCGGAGTCACGAGGAACGAGCCCGGCTCAGTCACCGCGCGGATCATACGACCGGTGCCAGTGACGGTCGCCTGAGACGGCAAGATGGCAACCACACTCTCTCGGAACTCGGGCCGTTCGCCTCTTACACTGGAGCCGCGGCCATCGGACCATGACCGATGGGACCCGGATCTCGAGGAGGTACGACGATGGATGTGAAAGTCGGGGATCACCTTGTAGTCCGGGGCCGCACCGTTGCCCAACCTGACAGGACCGCCGAGGTACTGGAGGTGCTCGGTACGGACGGAGGCCCCCCTTACCAGGTCCGTTGGACGGAGGACGGGCACGAGGGACTCTTCTTCCCGGGGCCTGACGCGTTGGTCGAGCACCTTTCGAAGGGCGCCAAGAAGCGTCCGAAGTAGCCGCCGCGCGGCGGCATCAAACCGTGATTCGGCTGCGGCCATCATCTCTACGTCGATGTCGGCGACGATGCCACCGACCGGCAGGGCCAGCGTCTCGACCACCGCAGCGCGGTCGACGACCGCGAGGCCTCCTCCGATCCTGATCACCTCGTTGATCGCGAGAGCCATGTCGGACGGGTTCGTGCCTACACAGACCATGTTGTTGTCGTCCGCGAGCACTCGCACCGGGGAGCCAAGGGTCTACTCAGCTGGATCCCGTCGGGCCTGACCGGTGCCCGCTTCATCGTGTCGAGCAGCGCCGGGCCGCGCGTCGCTGCACGTGGCGGCCGCGACGTGCGTCGAGCTTCGGTGACGGGGAGCCCCTTCGAGATCACCTGTTCGACGACGAAGCTCGCCGGGTCGTCGACAACCAGCACGTCGAAGCCACGTCGTCGCGGTCGGCAAGCAGCCGGGCAACTTGCTGACGGGCTAGTGCTCCGCCTGGCCGTAGTAGGCGCCGCTTCCGTGCTTTCTCAGGAAGTGGCGATCGATCAGCTGCGAAGTGATCTGGCCCAGACCCGGGCTGAGCCCCAGTGAAACCTGAAGTGAAAGCTGTGCCATCCGGGCCACCTCCTCCACGACCGCGGCGTGAAGCACCGCACCCGAAGCATCACGTCCCCACGTGAAGACCCCGTGCGACGCGACGAGCACCGCAGGTATCTCGTCGGGGTCAAGTGCTTCGAACGTCTCGACTATCACCCGTCCGGTTTCCTTCTCGTAGGCGCCGGCCATCTCCTGGTGTGTCAGGTCGCGAGTGCAGGGGACGGCGCCTCTGAAGTAGTCGGCGTGCGTGGTTCCCAGGCACGGGATCGGTCGACGAGCTTGCGCCCAGCTCGTCGCCCATGTCGAATGGGTGTGGACGACACCGCCTGCGGTCGCGAACGATCGGTAGATCTCGAGATGTGTCGGGGTGTCGGACGACGGCTTCAGACCCTCCAGATGTTCGCCCGACTCCAGCGAGACGACCGCCATGTCGTCCGGAGACAGATCGCCGTAAGGCACGCCGCTCGGCTTGATCACGACGAGGCCCAGATCTCGTTCGATCCCACTGGCGTTTCCGAAAGTGCCGAACACCAGGCCGCGCTCAACGAGCTCGAGGTTGGCCTCTCGCACCATTCGCTTCAGGTCTGCGACCGTCAACGGCTCCTCCTATGCATCGCCAGCCAACACTAAGCGACACGAGCCCAGATCGCGCCGGACAGGATCGGACCTTGTGCACTCCCCCGGCAGGCACCGACAACGCGGGCACGGTCGTCCTCGTCCGGCAGGGGAACCAGCAACGACATCGACGAGACGCTACCCCACTGCACACGGGATCTCCCGCCCGGTCGCCGGCGCTCACGATGTCGCTGAGCCTGGCCCAGGTGTCAAGGACAGATGACAACCGCGTTGCAGTTGCATAATTCTCGACTGACCCAGTAAGGTTTCCCCACTGTTCGAGGACAGGTGCGGGGGCGCAACCGGTGTTCCCAAAGTGAATACCCAATAGGAGATAGGAGGAGTCCTCATGAGGCACTTGCTCTTGAAGGCCGGTGTGCCGCTCGTGGCCGGAGCACTCGTGCTCGCCAGCCTGAGCGGGGCGGCGTTTGCGAACGCCAAGCCGCTGGCCACCGCCAAGCCCACGTTCGTTATTGCCTACGAAGGCCCGCTCTCGGGTGGGAACTTGCAGCTCGGCCTGGACATGGAATTCTCGGTCCAGTACGCCGTCAACCAGGCGAACTCCGGCAAGTCGCAGTTCGGCAAGCTTCCTTTCAAGCTCAAGTTCCTCGCCAAGGACGACCAGGGTTCAGCGACGAAGTCGCCGACCATCGCCGAGGAGCTCGCCGCGAACAAGTCGGTCATCGGCGTTGTCGGCCCCGCCTTCTCGGGGGCCACCAGGGCTGCCGAGCCGACCTTCAGCGAGTACCACCTCGCGACCGTGAGCCCGTCCGCGAGCCTGCCGGCGCTCGCGACCTACGGATGGCACAACTTCTTCCGGGTCATCCCGTCCGACTTCGTCCAGGGACCGGCTGACGCCCTGTACATCGACCACACGCTCCACCTGAACAAGTTCTTCGTCGTCAACGACGCAAGCACCTACGGGGTCGGACTTGCGAATGCCTTTACCACCCAGGCCAGGAAGGACCATGCGAAGGTGACCCTCGGCTCGTTCAACGGCACGACCCAGTGCACCGACGGGACCGGAAGCACTACGCAGTACCCCGACGACGCAGCGCTCGTCAAGGCCGCTCACCCACAGGTGTTGTTCTACGCCGGTTACTACTGCGACCTCGGCCTGCTGCTCAGCGCGCTGCACAGGGTGGGCTACACGGGCAAGGTCTTCAGCGGAGACGGAAGCGACAGCGCGACGCTCATCTCGGGCACCAACCCGCACAGCGCGGCCAACGGCGTATACGCCAGCTGCGGGTGCGCTGTGCTCGGCACCACCAAGACCGACAAGGCGTTCGCGACGGGCTTCAAGGCGCTCGCGCACTTCGCCCCGGCGATCTACTCGGCCGAGTCGTTCGACGCGGCGAACACCATCATCGACACGATGAAGCTGATCGCCGAGCACGCCGGGACGGTGGCCATCACCCGTCAGAACCTCGTCACGGCCCTTCACCAGATCACCTATGTCGGCCTCACCAAGACGATTGCCTTCAAGGCTGACGGGGACATCGCCGGGACGACTATCTACGTCAACAAGGTGGAACGCGGCACCTTTGTGCAGCTCGGAGTCGAGTAGCACCACTCAGCACAGTGTGGAAGAACCGGGCACTCCGCGACTGCGCGGAGTGCCCGGTTTTCTTCCTTCATCGGGCCCTACTGCTGCAACTGAGTAGTCTGCTGCACAAGGCTGAGGAGAATGATCGGAACGCATGCACTGCCCGGCGTTCATAGCCAACAACAACATCTGGGTCTCGCTCGTCGTTGGCGGCCTTGCCAACGGGTTCCTCTACGCGCTCATCGCCCTCGGCTACACCCTGGTCTACGGCGTTCTCAGGCTCATCAACTTCGCCCACTCCGAAGTGTTCATGGCCGGGGGCTTCGGTGGCCTGTTCGCCATGCGGGCGATCCTCGGCACATCCTCTCCGGCGGGGTTCTGGGCGATCGGGTTCATGATCGTCGGGATCCTCGCGGGTAGCCTCGCCGGCGGCGCCACCGCCCTGGTACTCGAGCGGGTCGCGTACCGACCCTTGCGAAAGCGGAACGCACCGAGGCTGACCTATCTCATCAGCGCCATCGGTGCGTCCTACTTCCTCTTCAACCTAGGGGGCAAGGAGTTCGGGCGGTACACCGCGTTCGTCCCGACGCCCACCGTGATCCAAGGCAATGCCTTCTATCTCTGTGGCGTCGGTGTGCAGTCGGTCTGGATCCTGACTATGGCCACTGCGCTCGTCCTGCTGTTCGTGCTCGACACCGTCGTGAACAGGACCAAGCTCGGCAAGGGCATCCGCGCCGTGGCCCAGGACGCCGAGACCGCGAGCCTCATGGGCGTGCACATAGACCGCACGATCGCACTCACCTTCGTGCTTGGCGGGCTCATGGGTGGCGCCGCAGGGTTCCTCTTCGGCCTTCAGTTCGGCGTCATCTACACGATGGGCTTCGTCCCAGGGCTGAAGGCTTTCACCGCCGCGGTCCTCGGGGGCATCGGCAACATCCGGGGAGCCATGATCGGCGGCCTGCTCCTCGGGGTGTTCGAGAGCATCCCGCTGCGCTGGATATCCGCCCAATGGCAGGACGTGGTCGCCTTCGGCGTGCTTGTCATGCTCCTGCTCTTCCGGCCGACGGGCATCCTGGGTGAGCAGCTCGGGAGGGAGGCATGACCTCGACCGGCCCGGAGACCGAGACCCGCCCGGGCCCGAAGCGCACCGGCGCACCGGTACGAGCTGCGCCCTCGACACAACTTGTGAGCCTCGCCACCAGCCAGACTGCGCGACGTCTCGGCGTGTGTGTGGTGGCCGCCCTGGTCCTCGCGGTCATGACCGGACCCCCGGGGAACAACGCAGCGCCGACCTCCGGGTTCACCGGCTCGCTGCAGTTCCCCAGGCTGTTGTGGTTCCTCGGGTTCGGTGCCGGGTTGTTCGCGATCGTCACGATCTGGCACACCCTCGGCGGAGCGGCAAGCTCGAGAGCCGACCGCCTCCGCTCGTCGATCTTCAAGCTGACAGCCCGGCGAAGGGCGCGCCTGGCCATCGACCTGGCGATCGTCGCCTTCGGGTTCATCTGGGTTTCCTGGATCTCACCGAACGACACGTGGAAGGGCGGCGTCTGCATCGAGATCGGTTGCGCGTTCGCGGCGATGGACCTGGTAGTCCACCTGTTCGAGTCACGGTCGCTGCGGATCGCGAGGCTCGGGGGCTACGCGTTCGTCGCCCTGTACGGGGTGCTCGCGTGGATGCACAACCCCGTCTCGAAGTACCTGAACACGATCGGGGCGGTGCCGCACAGCCGGACCCTGGGCCTCCTCCTCCTGTGGCTCGCGCTCGGCCTGACCGTGCTCGAGGGGTTGCTCTTCGGCCTCGCTGCCTCCCGCAAGGTCATCGCCCCCCGCCGTGGCCGGGGGCTCGCCGTGGTCGTCGGTGTCATCCTTGCCGCTTACGGGTGGTTGACCTGGACCTCGTGGGCGTTGTGGCGCGCGTCAACTCCCAATTCGCTCGCACACTGGTTGGCCTCCATCCACATCCTGGTCCACGACCACACAGCAGGGCTCGCGGTCATCGCCACCGGTGTGATCGTCCTCGTGCTCGCCCTGGTCTGGGTGGCGATGGACCTCGTTGGTGCCCTCATGGGGCCACCTCCCGAGCACAGCCGGTACGAATTCGTCGGCATCACCAAGCAGGCCAAGTTCGCCTACGGGAAGACCGCTATCACCATCGCAGCACTCCTGGTGGCGATCCAGTGGCCTCTGCACATGGACCCGGGCATCCAGTCGATTCTCACAACCCAGGTTGCGATCTACGTGCTGCTCGCAATGGGCCTCAACGTCGTCGTCGGCTTCGCCGGCCTGCTCGACCTCGGGTATGTCGCGTTCTGGGCGATCGGCTCCTACACCACGGCCTACTTCACCGGCGCTCTGCCCATCCAACCGCCGTTCATCCTCAACCCGTTCTGGATCATCCCGTTCGCCATCGTGGCCGCGATGCTCACCGGTACCCTGCTCGGAACTCCCACGCTCCGGCTCCGAGGGGACTACCTGGCGATCGTGACCCTGGGATTCGGGGAGATCATCGAGGTCGTCGCGAACAACCTCGACGGGGTGACAGGCGGACCCGCAGGTACCCCGAACGTCATCCCGCAGTTCTCCGTTCACCTGCCCTCGGTCAACTACGGCTGGACGGGTACGGTGCTGCCCTACTACTACCTGATCCTCGGGGTCGCGGTCGTCTTCATGGTGGCGTTCAGCTTCCTCGAGCATTCCCGCGTGGGACGATCGTGGACGGCGATCCGTGAAGACGAGGTCGCGGCTGACTCCCTGGGCATCAACGCCCTGAAGTACAAGGTCATGGCCTTCGCCATCGGGGCCTCGACCTCCGGGTTTGCCGGAGTCTTCTTCGCAAGCCAGGTCCAGAGCCTCGTGCCGGACGACTTCGTCGTCCAGACGTCGATCCTGATCCTCGTCTTTGTGATCTTCGGAGGCATGGGCTCGATCGCGGGCGCGGTGATCGGTGCCTTCTTGATCCAGTGGCTCCCCCAGTACCTCCAGATCCACTCGTTCCAGGACTATCAGTTCCAGGACGAGTTCATCTACCTCGGCGCCCTTCTCATCCTCCTCATGATCTTCAGGCCGCAGGGGATCATCCCCTCGCGGCGCAGGCGCCGGGAGATCCTCCTCACCGAGGAGGGCGGCGGCCATCCGGGAACTCCGGGCGGCCCCGTCCGGATCACGTCCATGGGAGAGACGCTGCCGTCCGACTATGGCAAGTTGTCCCTCGACGAGCCCGGCTACATCGGCCCGGAGACGGAATGAGCGACACGGCGCCCGAGGTGGCAGCAGCCGAGTTGGCGGACGTCCTGTTCTCCGTCGAGCACGTGACCCTCCGCTTCGGCGGCGTCACCAGCCTGAACGACGTCTCGCTCGGGCTGCACCGCGGAGAGATCCTGTCTGTCATCGGCCCGAACGGCGCCGGGAAGACTTCGTTGTTCAACTGCCTGACCGGCGTCTACACGCCCCAGGAAGGGTCGATCATCTTCACCGGGAAGAACGGGCACGCCGTCAACGTCATCGGGCACAAGCCCTACAGGGTGAACCGGCTCGGGGTGGCGAGAACGTTCCAGACCTCCCGGATGTTCGCTGCGTTGACGACCTTCGAGAACGTGAAGATAGGGGTCGAGTCCAAGCAGCACACCGGGCCCCTCGGAGCCATGCTCCGGTTGCCTCGGACCCGGCGCGAGGAGCACGAGGGCGACCTCAGGACGCTGGAGCTTTTGAAGTTCGTCGGCCTGACACAAAGGGCGAACGAGCTCTCGAGCTCGCTTCCCTACGGGGACCGCCGGCGTCTCGAGATCGCGCGGGCCCTCGGTACGAACCCCGAGGTGTTGCTCCTCGACGAGCCCGCCGCAGGAACCAACCCGGCTGAGAAGGCCGATCTCGCCGAGCTGATCCGCAGGGTGCGCGGACAGTTGGGTGTGACCGTGCTCTTGATCGAACACGACATGAAACTCGTGATGTCAGTCGCCGAGCGGATCATCGTGCTCAACTTCGGGCAGGTGATCGCGCGAGGCTCGCCGGCCGAGATCCAGAAGGACCCTGTCGTCATCAACGCCTACCTCGGGTCCCCCGACAGCGAGGACGACTCCGGGGCGGGGGGGCTCTGATGGCGCTTCTCGAAGTGACAGGCGTGGAGGTCCGTTATGGCACCGTCCCGGCCCTGCACGATTTCACGATCTCGGTCGATCAGGGTGAGATCGTCACCCTGCTCGGCGCGAACGGCGCCGGCAAGACGACCACGCTCAGGATGATCTCGGGACTGCACCACGCGTCCAAGGGCACGCTCCGGTTCGACGGCGTCGACATCTCGCGCCTCGCGGCACACAAGACCGTCGAGCTCGGGATCAGTCACGTGCCTGAGGGACGCCGGATCTTCCCGCAGATGACCGTGCTCGAGAACCTCGAGATCGGTGCCTTTCACAAGCCTCACGGCCAGGCCGCGAAGCTCGGTCAGGTCTACGAGCTCTTCCCGATCCTCCAGGAGCGCCGCAAGCAGCAAGGCGGGAATCTCTCGGGCGGCGAGCAGCAGATGCTCGCCATCGGCCGTGCCCTCATGGCAGAGCCCAGGCTGCTCCTCTTGGACGAACCCTCGATGGGGCTGGGGCCGCTGTTTGTCCAGACGATCTTCGAGATCCTGAAGACGATCCGGGACCAGGGCGTCACGGTCCTGTTGGTCGAGCAGAACGCGGCCAAGGCCCTCCAGCTGGCCGACCGGGGCTACGTGCTCGAGACGGGAAGGATCGTGCTGCAGGACTCAGCAGGCGTCTTGATGCGTGACGACCGCGTGCGAATGGCCTACCTCGGCGAGGACATCGGGCCGTGACGGTGTGCGGCGCGTCGCGGGGCGCGTCGCACCCGAGTGCCCGACCGGTGGCCTACGCGTTGGCCGCTTGCCGCCAAAGCCGGGCGCTTGCGATCTCCCCGACGCACCGCTTCGAGACACCAACGGCTTTCGCCCAGCTCAACCCCCGAGAAGCGGTAGGTGGCACGGGAACCACCGAGCTCTGCTTGTGAGCGATCGCGCCGCACGTCTCGACCTGGAAGGAACGCTCCAGGGAGCCGGCGAGCGTGGAAGTCCGCTCCGCAACCCGACGTGCCGGTTCAAAGACCACGAAGCTGTCACGACAAGAGGACCGACGGTCTCGACACACGAGCGCCATCGACGGGTCTGTGGACGGCCGGCGATCGGACGGCGGACGGGCGACCCGCCCCCTGAACCTGAACGCGTGACGGCGCAAAGGGTGCGACGCTGAAGGCGACGGACCACACGAGCACGTGGTACTCACCGACGGAGTAGGTGTGTTCCGGACTCCCCCAGGTCTTGGCCGCCGAGACGCTGTCGACGCCTTGGTAAACAGGCGTGCTGTAGACGAGAAACTGGAAATGCTGACCGGAGTACCAGCTGGCAGAGGACAGCTTCATGTACCGGCCGAGCTTGCCTACCTGATTCGACCACACCGGCCGCACCGTCACCGCGCCCTTGCTCTCGACGGTGGTGATGCTCGCTGCCCAATAACCGCCGACCCCGTTTCGGAGATTGTGCACTTCGAGCCAGGAGGCGAGCACTGCCGCCTTAGGGATCGAAACGGGCTGGGCGAGGGTGTAGCCGAGGCCCGCGGCAAACCACAACGGGACAGCGGCGCAGACGACGCAGATCGCTCGGGCGGCACGGCCCGGTTGCAACCGGTGCCAGGCCTGAGCGACGATCCGGCCACTGAGCACGCTGGCGAACACGACGGTCGCGACGAGATAGCGGGCGCCAGGCACTCCATTGACGGCGAGGGCTACGAACGTCGCTGCCGAGCCGAACATCGCGATGACGAGCACGTCGTCGAGCCACCAACGCCCGGTCTCCGTGCGGGGCCCGGAAGCCTCTCGGTGGCCGCGGACCAGACGCCTCACCAGGTTCGCCATTGCCACCAGCGAGCAGGCGACGATCAGAAGAGCACCCACGACGTGAACATCCTGCAGGACGCTCGGGACCCGCTGGGTGTCGAACCGGTACGTCAAGCCGATGAGACCTGCTCCGTAGCCCAGCACGTGTCTCAAGTTCACGAGCATCTGGCCAGAAGTCGCGAAAGAAATCCCGTCAACGGACTTGAACGCGCCCATCGCTCGAGCGAGCCAACTGACCAGCCCGCCGGCGATGACTGCTGCGACCGACGCAGTGACCGCCGCGATGCCCGCCCGCCACTCCCGCTTTCGCAACATGGAGACGATGCCCGCGCCGAACACCGGCACGATGCCATAAGCGACCATCAAGAGGTCACCGAGCATTCCGAGGGCGAGCACGGCAACCGCCGCTGCCCATCCCCAGTCGAAGCGGCCTCGCCTCAGTCCGGCGAAGGCGAGAAGAGCCAAGACGGCCGTGCTGACATGGTCCGGACCGCCGAGCAGGAAGGACGCCATCGCATTGGTGGGAAGCGCCAGCAACGCCACGACAGTGCCAGCTCCGGCCAGCGCCGCGGCCTCTCGCTGCCCCCGGCTGGCGACAAGGGCACCGACCACGACGGCGACCGCAACCGCAACAGCTGGTTCCAAATTGAGCAGGCCGGGCCAAAGACCACCGGCACGCACTGCCAGCGCGTAGAAGAACGCGTCGGTCGTCCAGAACGAGTCGCGCGTCAGGATCCAGCCGTGTAGCAACGGGTTGCCACTGCTCACGGCCTGACCCTCGAGGATCGCGGTCGCCCTGTCCGAACCACCGACATAGACGTGTGTCGAGGTGGCGTAGAGGATCAGGACCAGCCCTGCAAAGGCGAGCAGCGCTATGACAAAAGTGGCTGTTCGACGCACGGTCGCGCTCGGGGCACCGGAACGGGTTGACAGGGATGTCGATCGACGACTTCTTGTGGGACCGCCTCGAGGAGATCGGCCGAGAACGCGAGCGACCCGCTTGGGGCTCTCACGCATGACGCGCCTCACATCGATATATTACAGCACCATTACTAAAGTTACAATATCATTACTGAACTCAGGCCGCGAGCCCACCCTCCCTCACGTGATCCACCTCCGCGCTGGCCATCTCCTCACCTACTGGCTCGAGGCCAACATCCGTTGGAGCTGGCCCGAAAGCGCCGCCCGTCACTGCGCACCGCAGCTTCGTCGCCTCCTGGAGCACCTCCCGGTGCCACGGATGTGGCTTGGCCCCTTCGTCCAGGACCTTCCTGACACGCCACGGAGTGACGCCGGCGGCTGCTGCACCGGTCCGAACGACGCCCGGGAGACGGTAGGTGGCACGGGAACCACGAAGCTCAGCATCTGAGCGATCGCATCGCGCAGATGACGGAGGTCAACAGATGCTTGTGCAACTCGACCCGAATGCCACGCCCAGCCCCGAGGAGTCGGGCCGCTCCCCCGCCACAGAGCGGCTCTGGCTTCGCGTCGAGCCCTGGCCCGACCCGGTGATCGACAAGGTCGGCTACGACCCGCGATCGGAATACGTCGAGACATTCTGGTTGCCCGTGCTGGGCCCGTCGACGACCTGGCTGCTGCGGCACTTCACCATCCGGCTCGAGGAGTCGCCCGAGGGGATCGAGCTCGACGTGGAGGACACAGCACGTTCACTTGGTCTCGGTGAGCGCCTGAGCCCGAACGCGCCGTTTGCCCGGACCCTGAAGCGTTGCGTCGACTTCAACATGGCCGAGTGGCGTGGACCTCGGCACCTCGCGGTCCGGCTCCGGCTCCCCCCTCTCGCCAGGCGGCACCTCCGGCGACTGCCGGAATCACTCCAGGCCAGGCACGAAGCCGCGCAAGAGGCGCTCCGGCCCGCGCCCGCTGTCGAGAGCCTCCGCCGGCACGGCTGTCGACTGGCGCTCAGCCTCGTCGATCTCGGGGAAGATCAGGAGACGACCGAGCACCAGCTGCGACGCTGGAGATTCCACCCGGCGCTCGCCACCGAGTGCGCCGCCTGGGCCGTCGAGGAGCGGGCGCGCCGGGCTGCGCCCCAAGAGTCGGCGGACCCTTAGTATCGTGAGCCCCGCCTGGCGCGTGGTGTGCCCAGGTAGGCTCTCTCCGCAATGAGCACCGTCAAGAGCTATCTCGAGACGGCGCGCGAGCGCGTCGTGATCTACGACGGCGCGACAGGGACCAACCTGCAGCTTCGCGAGCTCAGCGCACATGACTTCGGCGGCGAGTCGCTCGAGGGCTGCAACGAGATGCTGTGCCTCACGCGTCCGGACGTCGTCCAAGAGCTTCACCGGTCGTTCTTGGACGTCGGCGTCGACGTCGTCGAGACGAACTCGTTCGGGTCATTGCCCATCGTGCTTGTCGAGTACCAGATCGCGGACCGCGCCGAAGAGCTCGCCCGCGCCGCGGCCCTGCTGGCGAAGGAGGTTGCCAGCGGTTACTCGACGGCCGACCGGCAGCGTTACGTCGCGGGGAGCATGGGACCGGGCACGAAGCTTCCGACGCTCGGCCAGATCAGCTTCAAAGAGCTGCGGGACACCTACGAGGTACTCGCGCGCGGGCTGCTCGGCGGCGGAGTCGATCTGCTCCTGATCGAGACTTGTTACGACGTGCTACAAGCCAAGGCGGCGATCCAGGCGTGCCGTCGCGCCATGCACCACACCGGGCGCGACGTACCGATCCAGGTGCAGGTGACCATCGAGCTCACCGGCCGGATGCTGCTCGGTAGCGAGATCGGTGCCGCGCTTTGCACACTCGATGCGATGAAGCCCGACGTCATCGGCTTGAACTGTGCCACGGGCCCGCTCGAGATGTACGAAGCGCTCCGTTGCCTGTCCGACCAAGCGCGTACACCGATCTCTGCGCTGCCCAATGCCGGCCTTCCCTCGGTCGTCGACGGGAAGATGAGCTACGACTTGACGCCTGACGCGCTCGCCGAGCACCTGTCAGTGTTCGTCCGCGAGCTCGGCGTCTCGATCGTCGGCGGTTGTTGCGGCACTACTCCCGAGCACCTCGCCAAGGTCGTGGCGGCCTGCGCGGACCTCGACCCCGCTCCCCGCTCGCCGGTGCACGAGCCGTCCGCAGCCTCGCTATATGTGGCGGCGCCGTTCGAGCAGGAGGCGTCGTTCCTCGTCATCGGGGAGCGCACGAACGCCAACGGCTCGAGGCGCTTCCGCGACGCCATGCTTGCAGGCGACTGGGAGACCACGGTCACCATGGCACGCGACCAGGCGCGTGAGGGGGCTCACCTGCTCGACGTCTGCGTCGACTACACAGGGGCCGACGGGGTACGGGACATGACAGAGGTGGCGCGGCGCTTTGCGACGCAGTCGTCCATCCCGCTCGTCATCGACACCACCGAGGCGCCGGTCGCCGAGGCCGCGCTCCAGTGGATCGGCGGGCGGCCCGTCCTCAATTCGGTGAACCTGGAGGACGGGGATGCTCCCGGCACACGGCTCGATCGCTTCCTCAACCTGGCGCGCGACTACGGCGCTGCGGTGATCTGCACCTGCATCGACACTGACGGCCAGGCACGCACCGCCGACTGGAAACTACGTGCGGCCAAGGCCATTCACGACCTCGCGGTCGGGCGCTATGGCCTCGAGCCGGCAGACCTGCTCTTCGATCCACTCGCTCTCCCGCTGTCGACCGGCATGGAGGAGAGCCGGCGAGATGGCATCGAGACGATCGAGGCGATCCGGCGGATCAAGGCCGAGCTGCCCGGGGTTCATACGGTGGTCGGCCTCTCGAACGTGTCCTTCGGGCTCTCCCCCGCGGCACGACAGCTGCTCAACTCGGTCTTCCTGCACGAATGCGTGCAAGCCGGCCTCGATGCCGCGATCGTGCACGCGGGCAAGATCCAGCCCCTGCACAAGATCTCGGAGCGGGACCGCGACATCTGCCTGGATCTCATCTACGACCGGCGCCGCGAGGGCTACGACCCGCTCTCCGCGCTCATTGACGCGTTCGAGGGCGAGAGCGCTGCGACGCACTCCGCTATCGAGGACCGATCCGACTGGACGGTAGAGCAGCGGCTGGAGCGGCGCATCGTGGACGGTGATCGTGACGGCCTCGAGACCGAGCTCGACGAGGCGCTCGGGGCAGGTCACGCGGCCCTCGACATCGTGAACGACATGCTGCTGGCGGGGATGCGCACCGTCGGCGAGCTGTTCGGCTCGGGCCAGATGCAGCTGCCGTTCGTGCTCAGCTCGGCCGAGACAATGAAGGCTGCAGTTGCCCACTTGGAGCCACACATGGAACGTTCCGAGTCAGGTGGGCGGGGCCGGATAGTTCTCGGGACCGTGAAGGGCGACGTGCACGACATCGGCAAGAACCTGGTCGACATCATCCTCACCAACAATGGCTACGAGGTCCACAATCTCGGCATAAAGGTGCCGATGTCGGAGATGCTGGCGAAGGCCGACGAAGTCGAGGCCGACGCGATAGGCATGAGCGGGCTGCTCGTGAAGTCGACACTCGTCATGCGCGACAACCTGGAGGAGCTCAACCGGCTCGACAAGTCCGCCTACCCGATCATCTTGGGCGGCGCGGCACTCACGCGCACCTATGTCGAGAAGGATCTACGGGCCGTGTACAAGGGCCGTGTCTTCTATGGGAAAGACGCGTTCGAGGGCCTGCACCTGCTCGACCGGCTGATGCAGATCAAGCGGAGCGGCGTCGACGACCCGAGCTTCGGGACCGAGCTTTCGGGCCGCAAGCTCCCCCCGAGACGAAGCAAGCAAGTGGCCGGGATCGAGAGCTCAACGCTTCCGGCGCGCTCGGCGGAGGTGGGAATGGACAATGCGTTGTTCGAGCCTCCGTTTCTCGGGACCCGGATCGCCAAGGGCATCCCCCTCGACGAGATCGCCTCTCACTTGAACGAGACAGCACTGTTCCGAAACCAGTGGGGCTATCGCCCCGAGCCCGCCGAGATGGACGCCGACTTCAAGGAGCGGATCCGAGCCGAGCTCCGCGCGCGTCTCGACGAGGTCAAAGCCGAAGGCGTGCTCACCCCTCAGGTCGTCTGGGGCTACTTCCCCGTCAACGCCGAGGGGAACGATCTCGTCGTCTACACCGATGACCAGCGCACCACAGAACGCACACGGTTCGCGTTCCCGCGCCAGGCCAAGGAGCCGCACCTCTGCATCGCCGACTTCTTCAGGCCGGCGGACTCGCAGAGTCCTGACTACGCCGCGTTTCAGATCGTGACGGTGGGAGCCGCGGCCTCGGCGCGGACAGCCGAGCTGTTCGCCGCGGACCGCTACCGGGATTACGTGGTGCTGCACGGGTTGTCGGTCGAGATGACCGAGGCGCTCGCCGAACTGTGGCACCGGCGCGTACGCGAGGAGTGGGGATTCGCCGGCGAGGACGCGCCGAGTTTGACCGGCCTGTTCCGCCAGCAGCACCGTGGTGGCCGGTATTCGTTCGGCTATCCGGCCTGTCCGGATCTGGAGGACAACGCGAAGGTCGTGGACCTCCTCGAGGCCGGCCGTATCGGGGTCACGGTGAGTGAGGGCTTCCAGCTCCATCCCGAACAGACGACCCTCGCGATCATTTGCCATCACCCGATGGCCAAGTACTTCGTCGTCTGAGAGGTCGGTCGGCCCGTCCGCGACGGGCCGCCGCAATCAACCCAGGTGAGCTAACATCCCGCCATATTTCCAGCGGCCCCCCGGCAGCGGTCGTTCGGGCATTGTGCCCTCGCCAGCCGTGGGTGACCCGACAAGGCGGAGGATCAACATGATCAGACTTGGGACCAGCTTCAGACCGAACCGCATCGCTGCGGGCCTCGCGTTGCTGACGACCGTGGCGGTCCTGGCGGCCGGCTGCTCCAGCTCGAGCACGGGCACTACCACTACCACGACCAAGCCTGCCGGCTCGAGCACTACCACGACCAAGCCTGCCGGCTCGAGCACGACGACGACACCAAGTGGTCTGTCGGGATCGGGGTTGCTCAGCAAGTTCAGGTCGGGCGAAAACGCGACGTTCATCGCGACCTACAGGTTCACGACCTCCACGCAAGACTTGACGAGCCTGACGATCGCGAGACAGGGGTCGGACTCGATCTTCAAGGGAACCACTGCCTCGAGCGACTTTGAGCTCGTCACGACCGGTGGCAAGAGTTACGTCTGCACCACTCCGACCGGCGGCAGTACCACATGTTACAAGGAGACGGGCATCGGCAGCTCGCTGGCGGAGATCTTCGATGCCTATTCGTCCAGCGCCTACCTCCCCTACTTCCAGGAGGCCGCCAGTGCCTCCGGCGGGCACGCGACCTTCTCCTCGAAGTCGGTCAACGGCATCTCGCTCTCATGCGTCTCGGTGAGCAATGTGGGTAGCAACGCCGGGACCTTCTGTGTGACCGCCCAGGGTGTCCTTGGCTACGTCGGGTGGTCCGGCACCAAGAAGTCGGCGGGCGGCAGCTTCGAGATCACGAGCTTCCAGACGAGCGTGCCGAGCAACGAGTTCACCTTGCCGGCGAAGCCGACGACCATTCCCTAGGTGCCTGGTGTTGAACAAGGGTTCAATGTGACTGGCGGGCAGCTGGAAGTTGTTGAGAAGACATTCTTTGCTCCGCGTGACGGTGTCGAAGATGTCGCGAACAAGGCCGACTCGTAGCGAT
>Ga0224534_1000524_pt1 | contig 24082 bp, 25 predicted proteins | sample 714E12024metaG_FD_172012 | JGI IMG/M metagenome (GOLD analysis project Ga0224534, IMG submission 172012) | Peat soil microbial communities from Stordalen Mire, Sweden - 717 E1 20-24 | ecosystem: Environmental > Terrestrial > Soil > Wetlands > Peat | place: Sweden: Norrbotten County, Stordalen... | reverse complement strand
GCGACATCACCGAACGGAAACAACTGGAAGAACAATTCCGCCAGTCGCAAAAGATGGAGGCGTTCGGCCAGCTGGCTTCGGGCGTCGCCCACGATTTCAACAACATCCTCACGGTCATTTTGGGCAACCTGTCGTTGTTGCAAATGCGCTCGCTGCCGGAAACGGAAATGGCCCCGGCGATTGACGAGGCATTCAGCGCCGCCCAACAGGCATCCAATCTGACCCGGCAACTGCTCCTGTTCAGCCACCGCCAGCCCATGCAGCTCAACGACATTGATTTGAACATCGTGGTTGCAAGCATGACCAAAATGCTGCGGCGGCTCATCGGCGAACACATCTCCCTGGAAACTCATTTTGGGACAGGCTCCGCGTTCGTTCACGCGGATTCCGGCATGATGGAACAGGTGTTGATGAACCTGGCGGTCAATTCCCGCGACGCCATGCCCAAAGGCGGAAAGGTCATTCTGGAAACAGCGACGGTGGTGGTGGATGAGGCTGCGGCGCGATCCAATCCGCAAATTCAACCCGGCGAATACGTCCTGCTTAAAGTTCAGGACACCGGTTGCGGAATTGATCCGAAGGATTTGCCTTACATCTTTGAACCGTTTTTTACCACCAAGGAAGCGGACAAGGGCACCGGCTTGGGACTGGCCACCGTGTTTGGCATCATCAAGCAACATCAAGGCTGTATCCAAGTTGAAAGCCGGCTTGACCGGGGCACCACCTTCCACATTTACCTGCCCCGTTTATCCAAACCTTCAAATTCCAGCGCCAAACCGTGCCCGCCACCCAGGATTCAGGGCGGCACGGAAACCATCTTCGTCGTCGAGGATGAGGAACCGGTGCGCAGGCTGATGTGCACCGTGCTGGAACGCCACGGGTATCAGGTTTATTCCGCCGCTTCAGCCGTTGACGCGCTGGAAATCTGGCGGAACCACCAAACCGCCATCAATCTGCTGATCACGGACATGGTCATGCCCGGAGGCATGAACGGGCGGGAACTGGCCGACCGGCTGTTGGCGGAAGCCCCCGGTCTTAAAATCATTTATTGCAGCGGCTACAACGACGACGTTCTGGGCCGGAACTTGACGTTGCGCCGTGGCGAGAATTTTTTCCCGAAACCCCTGGATTTGCAAAAATTCCTGAAACAGGTGCGCGATTCCCTGGATGAATCCTGACCCGGCCCCGTTGCTCCGAAGTAAACCATTGCGGAACCAAAGCTAGAGTTGGTGCCAGCGCGCACACAACAATGATGATGCCGCAATCATATGAATAGCGGGCATTAACCCGGCGGCCAGGCCATGTAGCGTCCGCCGAGAATGTGGCAGTGCAGGTGCGGCACGGTTTCGCCGCCGTCCGGCCCGTTGTTGATGACGAGCCGGTAGCCGTTCTTCAAATCCAGTTGCTTCGCAATCTCGGCGGCTTTGAGCAGCAGGTGGCCGAGCAATTTATGATCGTCCGGCGTGGCTTCGGCGATTCGCGGGACCAGCTTCTTCGGGAAAATTAAAACGTGCGTCGGCGCCTGCGGGGCGATGTCGCGGATGGCGAGAACCAAATCGTCCTCATAAACAATGTTCGCCGGGATTTCGCGCGCGGCGATTTTTTCAAAAAGTGTTTTGCTCATGGCCAAAGTTTAGACACGAATTGCACGAATTTTCACGAATCAAGTTTGGAGTTCCGGCTTCAGCCGGCCCGATCCGCCTAAAGGCGGAACTCCAAACCAAATGTTCATTCCACCACCAGCGCGCACTCGTTTTGCTCCGGCTCGGCGGTCAAACAGCCGCGCAGATACTCGACGATCTGGTCCTGCAATTTTTCGCACCGATGGCTCCAGCGGCGCGCGCCGGCAAGCTGCTTGACGCAACCGCGCAGTCCGCGAAAGCGCACGACGCGCGGCGATTGCCGGAGTTGCGTGCGGAGTTCGCTGCGCAGGCGCGGGAAAAAGAAAAGCTCCAGGCTGTCGGCGGATTCGCGCGCGAGCCGGCCGAGGTCGGTGGCGCCGGCGTCCGGCGGGCGCGATTCGATGCCGCCGGCGCGGATGACGAAGCCGAGTCCGCGCAGGACTTTTTCCAGGGCGACGGCGAATTCGCCGACGGTGACGGTTTCGCGCCGGAGTTCCTCCCTGAAGTAATGGAAAACGGACGCGGCAGCGTGGTGGAGCATTTCGGGTTCGAGCAATCCGCCGGAGTTGCCGGTGATTTCAAAACTGATCATTTCCGCCGAACAGGGAATGCTTTCGCCGCTGGCGAGCTGGAAGAGCAGGCAGTCGGATTGCAGCGCAATCATTTGGCGGCCTCCAGTTTTTTGACCTCCTGCACGAAGTCGGTGGCTTCCTGAAACCGGCGATAAACGCTCGCGAACCGGACGTAGGCGACCTCGTCCAAATCGCGCAAACCGTCCATGACCATTTTGCCGATGAATTCGCCGGGCACTTCGCTCTCAAATTTTTCAGCCACGACGGCCACGATGTGATCCACCAAATCGTCCATCACCTTCGGACTGACGGGCCGTTTCTGGCAGGCCTTCTTGATGCCGGTCAGGAGCTTTTCGCGGGAAAACTCCTCGCGCCGCCCGTCGCGCTTGAGCACCATCAGACCCTCGTGTTCCAGTTCCTCGTAAGTGGTGAAGCGGTGGCCGCATTTTTCACATTCGCGGCGGCGGCGGATGGTCGCGCCTTCACGCGAGGCGCGCGAATCAATGACTTTGTCTTCCTGACAACCGCACTTGGGGCAACGCATAAATCCACTGCTAATGGTGGTTGCCAATTTGTAACATACAAAGGTTTGTGGTGTCAAGAAGTGGTTATTCAGGACAATCCCCGGTTTTTATGGCGCACGCAGGTTGTTTCCGCTTTGATATTGGCAGGTGAAGCGGACTTTATTTATCACCGGCACGGACACCGGCGTTGGCAAAACGGTTTTGACGGCGCTGCTGGCACAATTTTTGCGCGAACGCGATGTCAGCGTGGCGGCGTTGAAGCCCATTTGCTCCGGCGGCCGCGCCGACGCCCGCGCGCTGTGCGCCGCGATGGGCGGCGCGCTGTCGCTTGATGAAATCAACCCGTGGCATTTCCGCGCGCCGATTGCGCCGCTGCTGGCCGCGCGCCGCGAACGAAAGCACGTCCGCCTCGTCGAGGTGCTGGCGCACATTCGCGCGCTGCAAAAGCGTTTTGATGTGCTGCTGGTCGAGGGCGCGGGCGGCCTGTTCAGTCCGCTCGGCGAGAATTTCAATTCGGGCGATTTGATTGCGGCGCTGGGTGCTTTGCCGCTGGTCGTCGCTCCGAACCGGCTCGGCGCGGTCAACCACATTTTGCTCACGCTGGAAGCCCTGCCGCGCAGCGCCGCGGTCAGGGCGCGCGTTATTTTGATGTCGCCGCCAAAACGGGACGCCGCCACCGTCACCAACACCGGACTGCTCGCCGGATGCTTCGATGCCAAAAGAATTTTCGCGCTGCCGTGGCTGGGCGAAAAATTTTCCGCCGGGGAAGTTTTGAAAAATCCGCAGATGCGACGGACCCTCCGTGCGCTGGTCGGAAGCAAGTAACGGAGTATTGGAGTGCTGGAGTATTGAAACGGAAGCGCGCCAACATTGTTTCCATCACTCCAATGCTCCATCACTCCATTTTTTTGGCCGGCGCGTTGGTAAAGAGGAAGGATTGGCGAAACGGCTGATTGTTCTGGTAAAGCTGCAATCGTTGCTCGATGAGAGGCACGTCGTTGGTCATTGCGTAAGCGGTGGCGAGTTTGAGGGCGTAGGCCGCAGACTGCTGGGCATTCGTGAATTGCCCGATTTCGGCATAGGCCATCGCCAGCGCGTCGAGCATGGCCGGTTGAACGCCGGCGGTGAGGTCGTTTGCCCTTGCCGCCATCGCGAGCGCGTGGTTGCCGTCGCGAACTTGTGGGTTTTCGTCCGAGGCCAAGACTTGCGCGAGATAGGTCAACATTTGAGGATTTTTTGGATCCAATTGTATCGCTTGGCGGAAATACGAAATGGCTTCCGCATCACGGCCCTGTTTGAGCAGCGCCTTGCCCGTCAAATAAGGCGGGTGCCAGTCGGCCGGATCCAAGCGCGCGGCGGCGGCGTATTGTTTCATGGCTTCGTCGAACCGGCCGAGTTCGACGAGCAACGTGCCGTAATTGTTGTGCGCCGCGACATATTTGGGATTGAGCCGCAGCGCCTCCTGATATTCAGCCGCCGCTGCGTCCGGATGGCCGGTGTCGTCGAGCAAGTTGGCGAGGTTGTTGTGCGCATCAACGCGGTCGGGTTCCAGCTTCAGCACCGTGCGATACTCCGCCATCGCCCCGGTTTTCCGGCCGGCTTTATCGAGCGCAAAACCCAGATTGAGATGCGCCTTGTCGTTATCCTTCGTGACGGCGATGGCGCGACTGAAGAGCGCGATATCATCCCGCCAATAATTCAATTGGTTGTGCGTGAACACCAGACAGGCTGCCAGCACCAGTCCGGCGACTGCCCCGACAATTGATTTTGAAACCTGAAACTGTTCCGCGCCGTCGCGAACTCCCAGCGCCGCCGCCAGAAAAATTCCGATGCTCGGAAAATAAGTGTAACGGTCGGCCATCGCCGCGCCGCCGACCTGCACCAGGCCGATCACCGGCACGAGCGTTCCCAAAAACCACAGCCAGCCGACAAGCCAATACGGGCACGGGCGGCGCACCCGCCAGACCAGCCAGGAAGTCGCAACCAGCGCCGCGACGGCCGCCGCCACCTCCAGCCGGGACAGGGAGTTGAGCGGATAAAATACGGCGAGATGCGCCGGCCAGATCATTTTGAGCAGATAACCCGCGTAGGCCACCGGCACGTTTTCCAAACGGTAATGCAAAGGAACATTCTCCAGGGAGGCGACCGCCCCGCCGCGATGCTGGGCCAGGAACGTGACGACGCTTGAAGCCGCCGCCAGCGCGAAGAACGGCCATTTTTCAATTACAAGTTGCAGGTTGAAAGTTGCAGGTTGTCCGGCGTTTGAACATTCAACCCTTCGCAACGGCCAGTAATCCAACAGCAACATTACGAAGGGCAGCGTCACCAGCATCGGTTTGGCCATCAAACCCAGCGCGAACATCAGCAGCGCCACGGCAAAAAAGATTTTGGACGTTGGACTTTTCATCGCGCCGGAGTCTGGCGAAGGGGGACGGACTTTGGATTCCTCCACAAATCTTGTGTAAGCCAGCAGCGTCAGCAGGGCGAAGAACGTGCTCAACACGTCCTTGCGCTCGGCGATCCACGCGACGGATTCAACGTGCAGCGGATGCCAGGCGAACAGCGCGGTGGCGAAGGCGCTGGGCCAAAGCGCGTTCGTCCAGCGCAACAGGAGCAGCAGCAGCAAAATTGAATTGGCCGCGTGGAACAGCACGTTGACACTGTGGTGCATCCCGGCGGCTTCGGGGCCGGAGCCGAAAATCTGGCAATCGGCCATGTGCGAAATCCAGGTGAGCGGGTGCCAGTTGCACGCGTGCCACGCGAACGCCCATTTGACGCCGGCCCACGTCAGGCCGTTTTTAACCACGGGATTTTCGGTGACGTAATCGTTGTCGTCATAAAGCGTGAAGCCGTGATGCGCCGCCGGCAGATAAACCGCCAGCGTGCCCAGCACGAGCACCAACGCGATGAAACGGGGACGCGACACACGCTTCTTGTATTGGATTATTGCCCGGAGACAAAGCGCGTTTTTCAGCAAAAAAAGTCGTTGCGAAATTTTTGCGGAGGGGGTAAGTATTGGCACGGCGGAAAATGACTCGACGGTCCGCCGCTTGGCCGCCAAATCGGTTCCTCACGACCAGGTAAATTGTCGGCATTATGAACGGATTATCGTTTATTGTCGTGGGGGCCGCTTCCAATCAAGCGGACACCCTTTACATCTGGGACAAGGCGACGCTCGAAGCCAGGGCGATCATCGTCTTCCTCCTAATTTTTTCCATCGTCGTGTGGTCGGTGATGATTTCCAAAGCCATCCAGATGCGTCGCGCGCGGAAGTTGAACCGTTATTTCAACGAGGAGTTCCGCTCGCAAAAAAAAGTGCTCGATGTTTTCGACCGCAAGCTGCACGTCGAAGGCTGCCCGCTTTACGAGGTGTATCAAACCGGTTGCGTGCAGTTGGATGCCCGATTGCGCGGGCCGACCGGTGAACGCGCGAAGCAGAATGTCAGTCTCAAAAACATGGAGCACGTCAAACGCGCGCTGGAAAACACAGTCGCCCAGGAATCATTGAAGCTGGAATCCGGCCTCATCCTGCTGTCCATCGCGGCGAGCGGCGCGCCGTTCATGGGCCTGCTCGGCACGGTCTGGGGCGTGATGAGCACATTCGCCGGCATCGCGCAACAGGGCGCGGCCACGATGGCGGCGATGGCACCGGGCGTTTCCGCCGCGTTGAGCACCACCGTCGCGGGCCTGTTGGTGGCGATCCCCTCGATGTTCGCCTACAACTGGCTGGTCCACAATTTGCGCGCGTTCACGGTCGAGCTGGACAATTTCGCGCAGGAACTCGTTTCGCGGATGGAGACGGAATTCCTCGCGGACGAATGATTTGCGGACGAATAAAATGAAACTTTTTGATCTGATTTCGTTTTCATTAACACCGGACTTCAGTCCGGTGATTGAAAACACGGGGATGCTGAAAGCCGTTTCAACGGCTTCCCGCGCGATGGATAAACCGTTGAAACGGTTTTTGCAAACGCGGATCGGATTTCACCCGGCTGAAGCCGGGTGTTAATGAAATAATTTGCCATGCGACGGTTCTCACAACGCAGTCATCTCGTGACGTTGAGTGAAATCAACATCACGCCGCTGCTCGACCTCGCGTTCGTGCTGCTCATCATTTTCGTCATCACCACGCCGCTGCTGGAAAAGAGCATCGAATTGAAACTGCCGCGCGGTGGCCAGACCGAGAAGAAACTTGACGCGAAGGACATCGCGACGGTGGAAATCACCTCGACCGGCGTTTACGCTCTGAACAAACAACGGTTGCAACTGCCGCAGTTGATTGCGCTGCTTGCGCGGGAATACCGCGGCAACCCGAACCTCGTCGTCTATATCCGCGCCGACAAGGACGGCCGATTGGACCTCTTGGCGCAGTTGCTTGACGGCTGCGAGAACAACCACATCACGCGCTACTCGATTCGCACCGAACCGACACCCGACCGATGAACCGGCTCCAGAAAAAATGCGTCATCGCCACGGCGGGTTTTCACCTCCTGCTGCTGCTGATTTTGGTTTTCGGCTCGGCCTTTTTCTCGCCCCAACCGAAGCCGGACGACACGCAGTTGCTCGATGTGATTCCGGCCAACCTGATTGACGCCGCGTTCAACAGCGGTGTTCGCGGCGCCACGCCGCCCGCGCCCGCGCCGGTGGTGGTTCCGCCGCCGCAACCGGCACCGCCAACGCCGGTAGTTCAGCCCGCACCGCAACCACCCGCGCCAAAAGCAGTCGTGACGCCGCCGCCCACGCTCACCGAGCGGCTGGAAAACATTTTTACACCGAAACCGGAACCACTGAAACCGGCGCCGGCAAAGACCGAAACCCAGACGCACAAAATCCAGGTCAACACGCAGCTCGTGTCGCGCACCGCGCCGAAAAACTCTCCGCCGACCGACAATTCGCAACAGACAGCGCGGGCCATCAGCGCCGCAATCAAGAATTTGCAAAAAAACCTGAAACCGGGCACGACAATTAACATGCCCGGCGACAGCACCGTGGCTTATGCGAATTACGCCTCCGTCGTGAAAAGCGTTTATGACGCCGCGTGGACGCTGCCGGACACTATTGCAGGTGATGAAAACATTACGGTCAAAGTAACCATCGCCAGTGACGGCACGGTGATTTCCTCCCACATCATCGAACGGTCCGGCGATGCGCCGGTGGACGCTTCGGTGCAAAAGGCTTTGGATCGCGTTACATTTGTCGCGGCGTTTCCCGAAGGTTCGTCGGATAAACAGCGCACTTACACCATCAATTTCAATCCTCAAATCAAAAAGTCCGAATGAAAAACCGTCTTAAAATCCATCTGCCGGTTTTGCTCGCCATGTTCGCGGCCAATTTTGTTTTTGGTCAGAGCGAACAAACTCCAATTCAAATTGTCCGGCCAGCCGACTCTTTCGGCCAAAAACCGATTCCCGTTTCGCTGGACGGTTTCAGCGGCGAGGTCGCGGACGTTTTGAAATTTGACCTTTACGTCCAGGGCTTTGCGTTCGTCGCGCCGGACGCCGCGCAATATCAAATCAGCGGCAGCGCCAGCGGCAACGTGACCGGCAGCGTGACCGACAAGCTTGCGAAAAAGGTGATTTTGTCGAACAGCTACACCGGCACGAACCTGCGGCGGCAGGCGCACGCCTTCGCCAACGACATTGTTTTCGCCATCACCGGCAAGAAAGGCATCGGGCTGACGCAAATCGCGTTCAAGGCCCAGCAGCCCGACGGCACCGGCGAAATTTACGTCTCCGATTTTGACGGCCACAACGCGCAGCCCATCACGCACGACAAAGCGATTGTAGCCAAGCCGGCGTGGGTGCCGGGCCGGCTGGCGATGTATTACACGTCCTACGCGCGCGGCAACCCGAACATCTTTTACAGCAACCTTTCCACCGGCGAGGGCCGCAACTTCGCGAAGTTTTCCGGCTTGAACACGAGCGCGGCGGTCTCGCCGGACGGCTCGAAGGTGGCGATGATTCTGGACACGGCCGGCGTCGTCAACGTCTATGTTTGCAACGCCGACGGCACGGATTTGAAGCGGCTGACGACCAGTGAGGAGGATTCTTCCCCGTGCTGGTCGCCGGACGGGCAATGGATTTGTTTCGCGACGAAAATCCAGTCGCGTCGTGTGCTGGCGAAAGTCCCGGCGGGCGGCGGAAAAATTCAAGTCGTCCGCACCACCGGCGCGCCAAATCCGACCGAGCCGGACTGGTCGCCGGACGGCAAATGGATCGCGTTCACGCGGCAGGCGGGCGAGTTCGACATCTGCGTCGTGCCGGCGGATGGCAGCGCGGATCCGACGGTGCTGGTGCGCGGCCAGGACCCGTCTTGGTCGCCCAATTCGCGGACGCTGATTTTCAACCATTCGATCCACTACCTGCAAACGCTGTCTGTGCTTGACGTTTTCACGAAACAAGTCAAGGATGTGGGCCGGATGGCGGGAAGCGATTCTGAACCCGCCTGGCGGAAAGATTTGAATTTTTAACAAACGTTCAACCTGAAGGAAAAAAATATGAAAACGACATTGATTTATTCACTCGCGCTCGTGATGGCAGTCGGATTGGCCGCCACCGGTTGCAAACACAAACCCGGCCGCGTTACGCCGATGACACCAGGCATGACGCCGCCGCCACCACCGGAACCCCAGTCAACCACTATCCCGTATAGCCCCCCGATAAATCCCGAACAGAACCCAACCTCCATTCCGTTGTCGCCCGACGCCGGAATGTATGGCATGAAGCCCGACCGTGCGGCACTGGCGGCTTACACGATTCACTTCGCTTTTGACAGCGCGGTCATCCGGAAGAGTGAGCAGGCGAGCCTGCAATCCGTGGCGCAACAATTGTCCGCTGACGCGAGCACGAAGCTGCTGGTGGAGGGCAATTGCGACGAGCGCGGCACGGAGGAATACAACCGCTCGCTCGGCGAACGCCGCGCGCTGGCGGCGCGCGAGGCGCTGGCCAAACTGAACGTGGATCCGTCGCGCGTCTTCACCCGCTCCTACGGCAAGGACAAGCCGGCCGACCCCGGCCACGATGAGTCCGCCTGGCAGAAAAACCGCCGCGACGATTTTGTGCTGCTGCGTCCCTGACCGGCATTTCGGGAATTGAGTTTGAACAGCAAAGGCCGCGTTCGCGCGGCCTTTCTTTTTGGGGCTTTACTATTCCCCGGAGCGGGCGTAAGCTTTTCGAGGCTTGATAAAATTATGAAAGTCATGATTGCAGGTTTTCTGGGCGGCTGGGAATGGGTGATTGTCATCATGGCCGTGCTGCTTTTGTTCGGCGCCAAGAAGATTCCCGAACTGGCGAAAGGACTCGGCACGGGCATCAAGGAATTCAAAAAGGCGACGCGTGAAGTGACGGATGAAATCCAGAACGCGGCGGACGACAAATCCGCGGCGCAGAACAAATCCGCGCCGCCCGCACCCTCGCGCGCCGACCTGCCGGTTTCGCAATCCACCCCTCCGCCCAAGGCTTGAGGCGCGGCGCTTTTCGCATGGCCGGCGACCACGAAGCGGAACGTCCCGACGAGGCCGAGGGCGGGCCGGTCAAAACCTTCCTCGAACACCTCGAAGATTTCCGCTGGGTGCTCATCAAGAGCCTCGTGGCGCTGTTTGTCGCCATGCTGCTGTGCCTCTTCGCGGCCAACGACGTCGTGCAAATCATCAAGTGGCCGTTGAAGCATGCCCCCATCGGTTTCTCCGGCACCAATCAAATCGCCGTCGTCAGCTTCGGCACGAATCATCTCGGCAACTTCCCGCTCACGCTGGAGCAGCAGCAATCGTTCAACCTCGGCACGAACCGTTTCGTTGCCGTCACCATCGAGCCGCTCACGCTCGGCACCAACCAGGTGCTCGGCTGGCGCGTGGATGATGACCCGCGCGCCGTCGCCGACGCGCAACGGATGAAAATCGAACTGATCAACTTGAGCCCGGCGGGCGGATTTGTCGTGGCGTTCCAGGTGGCGCTTTATGGCGGCATGGTGCTGGCGTCGCCGTTCATTTTTTATTTCGCGGCGGCGTTCATTTTCCCGGCGCTGAAAATCCGCGAGCGCCGGCATGTTTATCGCGGGCTTGCCATCGGCGTCGGGCTTTTTCTCACCGGCGTGGCGTTCTGTTATTTCGCCCTGATGCCGGTGGCGCTGGCGGCGGCGCAGATGTATTCGCACTGGCTCGGCCTCGGCGCGCTCCAGTGGCGCGCGGAGGATTACATCAGCTTCGTCTGCAAATTCATGCTCGGCATGGGGCTGGGCTTCGAGCTGCCCGTCGTGATTTTGACGCTCGTGAAAATCGGCGTGCTGAATTACGGGATGCTGTCCAAGGCGCGCCGCTACATGATCGTCATCAATCTGATTTTGGGCGCGGTTTTGACGACGCCGGAACCCATCACCCAGCTCGTCATGTTTGTGCCGCTGCAATTGCTCTACGAAATGACCGTCTGGATTGCGTGGTATTGGGACCAGCCCGACCGGGCCAGGGCGCGGCGAAGGCTTTTGCTTGCGTTGATCCTTTTATTTTTGGCCGCGTGCCTGATTTGGCTTGGTTGGAAACACGGCTTGCCGCTGGCACGCCAATATCTTCATTGATGGCACCCTTTAATCGGATCATAAAACACGCTTTACAAGCGGCGCAATTGGCGTAATTTGGACTGGTCAACTTAAAAACGTATGCGAAACGTAATGCCTTTTCTCGCCCTTGCCGCGCTGGCCGCGGTGTTCACCTCCGGTTGCACGGGACCGGAGGAAAAGCTCGGCCGCGGCATGAGCAACACTTTTGAAATCGCCCGCATGGGCGAAATGCGCCGCTCGGTCGAGCAGACCGCCGTGTTTGAATCGCCGGGCGTAGGTTATACCTACGGCATGATTCACGGCTTTGACCGCTCGGTGGCGCGCACGACGCTGGGCGTGTTCGAGGTCGCCACCTTCCCGCTGCCGCCTTACCATCCGATACTCACCCGCTCGTTCGCGCCGCAGCCGGTTTATCCGGCCAGCTACGAACCGGGCCGGATCTCGGAAGGGCTGTTTGACACCGACACCTACATGGGCTTCAGCGGCGGCGATGTCGCGCCGTTCATCCCCGGCAGCCGGTTCCGCGTGTTCGACAATTGAACCTTGGCGGGATTAATTTGAGCGGTGCGCCGGCGGTTTTCCGTTGGCGCGTTTCGCTTTCGTGAAATGCCCATGCGCCTCGAAAAAAAATCGCCCTGCAAGGTCAACCTGCTGTTGAACATCCTCGGCCAGCGCGCCGACGGCTTCCACGAACTTGAAACCGTCATGCAGCCGGTGAATTGTTTCGACGAGCTGGCTTTTGAGCGCGGCGGAAAAACCATCCAGCTCACCTGTGACCAACCGGCCCTGCCGGTTGACTCCAAGAATCTCGTTCACCGCGCCGCGGCGGATTTCTTGTCGGCGGCGAAAATTTCCGGCGGCTTGAAAATCCGGCTGGAGAAAAAAATCCCGCTCGCCGCCGGACTCGGCGGCGGCAGCGGCAACGCCGCGACGACGCTGCTCACGCTGAACGAATTGTTTGACCGGCCGCTTTCCGGCGCGAAACTGCGCGAACTTGCCGCGTCGCTCGGCTCGGACATCCCGTTTTTCCTGCAAAACCAGCCGGCGCTCGCCACCGGCCGCGGCGAGAAAATCCAGCCGCTTGAACCTTTTCCGGCGTTGCGTGACAGGGCGTTTCTGCTGATTCATCCCGGCTTCGGCATCTCGACGCCGTGGGCCTACCAGAATTTGGCGCGCTTTCCGAACGCGCTGAATGGCCGGGCGGGGCGCGCGCAAAAATTGATTACCCAGCTTCAAACCGGCGATCTGCGTGCCGCCAGCGCCGAATTTTACAATTCGCTCGAAGCGCCCGCGCTGGACAAATTTCCCGTGCTGGCGCTCTATCAGGAATTTCTCCGTTCAAATGGCGCGCTGGCCGTGCTCATGTCCGGCAGCGGCTCGACAACGTTTGCCATTGTCGAAAATGTTTCTTCAGGTGAAACGCTGGCGGGAAAATTCAAATTGAAGTTTGGACAAAACTGCTGGATGGCGGTCGTGCCGGTTTGAGTGCGCAGGACAGGCTTCCAGCCCGTCTCCATCTTCAAATTAAAATTTAGAGACAGGCGCGACGCCCGTCCTACCTTCTGAATTTCGCCAGCGCGAACTCCGTCATTTCCTTCGCCGCCGGAATTTTGAACGCCATCGCCGCCAGCCAATAAACCAATCCCGCGATTCCCGCCGGCACAAATACCGCGCCGATTTTCAGCGCGATGGTCGCGTGGCCGACTTTATTTTCCCAAAGCTGCCAGCCGGACCACGCAATCAGGCCCGCCAGAATGGTCAGCAGCAGCAGCAGCGGCAGGATTTTGCGCAGCGATTCCATTTCCAGCTTTCCCAACTTGTTCCGCAGCGCAAAAAGCAGCAGGCTGGCGTTGATGAATGATGTCAGCGTGTTGGCGACGCCGGGACCGCCTTCGCGCAGCGGTCCAAGCAGGAGGCAGGCGACGGCAAAATTAATGACGAGGCAGACGATGCTGATTTTCATCGGCGTCCGGGTGTCGCCGAGCGCGTAAAAGGCGCGCGCGAGGATGTTGACGGATGAGAACATCACAAGTCCGGGCGCGAGACATTGGAGCGCGAGGGTGACGTGGCTGGTGGAAACGGCCGTGAATGCGCCGCGTTCAAACAGCAGCCGCACGATGGGTTCCGCCAGCGTGACGAGCAGGACGCAGGCGATGAGGTTCAGGAAAATCAGCGTGGACAATCCGTGCCGCAGCGTGGAGCGAAATTCGGGATAGTTTTTGTCCGCCGCCAGACCGGAGAGCGTCGGCAGCAGATATGTCGCCAGCGAGATGCCGAACATTCCCTGCGGCAGTTCCATCAGCCGCACCGCGCCGTTGAACGAGGAGACGATGCCGGTGCCGACAAAAAGGGCGACGCCTTGCACGAGCGCGACGTTGATTTGAAAGGCCGCAACACCGATGGTGCCGGGAATCATCTGGCGGACCACGCGCTGCACGGTGGCATCGCGCCACGGCGAGACCCAGCAATAACGGAACCCGTCGCGCCAGAGCGTCGGCAGTTGAAACGCCGCCTGCGCGACGCCCGCCGCCAGCACGCCGTAGGCAAGCGCGAAAATCTGCACGGGCAGCCTTTGTTCCTTCGGGAGGCCCGCGCCAAATTTCGGCGCGAGCCAGAGCACGGATGCAATCATCACCACGTTGAGCATCGTTGCGCCCATCGCCGGGATGAAAAAATGGCCGCGCGCGTTGAGCATCCCCATCATCACCGCTGTCAGGCAGACGAGGATCATGTAGGGAAACATCACGCGGAGCAATTGCAGCATCAGAATTGATTTTTGCGAAAAATGGCCGGGAGTCCAAAAATGGTTTTTTTCGGCGGCGGGAATCATCGCATTGGCTTGCACGGGCAAAAATGTCTGGTGCAGGCCGCTGTCGGGCGGCGCTTGCGCCGCTGGATGCGGGGTTCCAAATGCCAGCGCGACGGAAACTCCAAGCAGGACGAGCGCGACAATGACGCTCGCGGCGACGATCATGCCGGAGATGACGGCGTTCGACGCGCGCCACATTTCCTTTTCGCCGTGAATTTTTTCCTTTTCCTTGAACACCGGGATGAACGCCGCCGTCAGCGCGCCCTCGCCGAGCAGCCGGCGGAACAGGTTCGGGATGGTGAACGCATATTGAAATGCGTCGTTGACCCAGCCTGTGCCCATGAAACCGTAATAAACCATCTCGCGCACCATGCCGAGCACGCGGCTGAACAAGGTGGCGGCGGCCATCGCGCCGGAGGCTTTCAACATTTTTGACACCGCGCGAAGGTTAAAGTCCAGAGCCTCAAGTCCAAAGTCCAAAGTGAATTCTCCATCTTGCTTTTTACCGGGTCGCGGGCTACGGTGGCGGCATGGACAGCGCGATTCTCGCCAAAGAAGCATTGCAACTCACGCCGTTTGAAAAGGCGCAAATCATTGACGCGCTCTGGCAAAGCCTTGATCCGGCGGAGCAGGAATCCGTTGACCGCGCCTGGCTCGCCGAGTCGCGCGACCGCTTGCAGGCATTTCGCGCGGGCGAACTCAAGGCGCTGGATGGCGAAGAAACCCTCCACTCCATCGTGTCGGAATTGGGTAAATGAAATTTCGCCTGCTGCTTCCGGCGGCCGGCGAACTGCGGACGGCGGCGCGCTACTACGAACAGCAGACTCCCGGCTTGGGACATGATTTCCTTGCCGAAGTGCGCGCCACCATTCTCCGCATCAGCCAATGGCCGGAAGCCTGGCAGCCACTCGATGCCGAAATCCGCCGCTGCCGCACGCATCATTTTCCCTACGGCATCATTTACGCGGTGGAAAACGGCGACGTGCTGGTCATCTCCGTGATGCACTTGCATCGTCATCCAGATTCGTGGCGGAAGAATCGTCCGTGACCATTCTCGTCAATTGGCAATTGGCAATCGGAAACCGGCAATCTATTCTGCCCGCGTGAGCATTCTGGAAGAACTGAAATGGCGCGGCCTCGTCGCCGATTGCACGGACGCGGCGGAACTGGAAAAGAAAATCGCCGCGCCAATTACACTTTACTGCGGCTTCGACCCGACCGCCGACAGCCTGCATGTTGGCCATCTTGTGCCGCTGCTGGCGCTGCGACGCTTTCAATTGCTCGGCCATCATCCGATTGCCGTGGCCGGCGGCGCGACCGGCTCGATTGGCGATCCAAGCTGGAAAGCCCAGGAACGTCCGCTGCTTACCAAGGAAATTCTGGAGCGCAACGTTGCCAGCATAAAAATTCAACTGGCGAAGCTTCTGGATTTTGAATCAAAACAAAATCCGGCGCGGCTTGTGGATAATGCGTCGTGGATGCAAAATATTTCCTGCCTGGATTTCCTGCGCGACATCGGAAAACATTTTTCCGTCAACCAGATGATCGCCAAGGAAAGCATCCGGTCCCGATTGGAAGACCGCGAGGCCGGCATCAGTTACACCGAGTTCACCTATCCTCTCATTCAAGCATTCGATTTTTATGTGCTTGCGAGCGATTCCAATTGCGAATTGCAAATCGGCGGCAGCGACCAATGGGGCAACATCACCGCCGGAATTGATTTGTGCCGGAAAAAAGCGGGCAAGATCGTTTTCGGCCTCACGTTGCCGCTTATCACCAAAGCCGATGGGACGAAATTTGGCAAGACCGAAGCCGGCGCCGTCTGGCTGGACCCGAAACGCACGAGCGTTTATCGCTTCTACCAGTTCTGGATCAACACGGACGACCGCGACGTGATCCGCTACCTGAAATACTTCACGTTTTTGCCGAAGGAGGAAATTGAGTCGCTGGAAAAACAGCACGCGGAGAATCCCGGCGCGCGCGCCGCGCACAAGGCGCTGGCGAAGGCCGCGACGGATTTGATTCACGGCCCGAACGCCACGACGGAAGCCGTCCGCGCCAGCGAAATCTTGTTTGGTGGAGAATTGAAAGGCATTGCTGAAAGCACGTTCAACGAAATCCTCGGCGAAGTGCCGACGAAGGAAATTGAGAAATCAAAATTGGGCGGCGCGGGAATTCCGCTGGTGGAACTGCTGGTTCACGCCGGGCTGTGTCCGTCCAAAGGCCAAGCGCGAAAAGACATCGAGGGCGGCGGCGTGAACATCAACAACGTCCGCGAAGCCAGTGCCGCGCGCGCCGTGACTTCCGCCGATTTGCTGTTCGGCAAACACATCCTGCTCCGCAAGGGCAAAAAGAATTACGTCGTCGTGACGGCGAAGTGATTTGGAGTGCGCGGACACGTCCGCGCTTTGGTTCGACGCGACATGTCGCGTCGAGAAAAGCGGCGACATGTCGCCGCACTCCAAACTCAATAAACCAGCACCAGCACCGCAGCATCCTGTGCCGACTTGACCACGTCCTCAAACTTCCGGTCAGCCGTGACCGGTGCTTTGAGCTTGGCCGAAACCGCCGGCACGGATTCCAGGAAGCTCAACAGCAGACTGCTCTTGACCGCGTAATTCACATTCTCCGGCAACGCCCCGCTCGCCGCCAGCGCCGCCCCTGCATCCGGTAGGGCGCGTCACTCCGTGCGCGCCGTCTTTTGCGTTCGGACGGACGGCGGGCAGAGGACTGCCCGCCCTACCAAAGTTGCCCCGCTCATCCACCAGCGCCCCGCCCGGAAAAATCAACGCAAAGGCGCAAAGGTGCCAGGGCGCAAAGAATAAACAGTGTTTGCCTTGCGGACTTGGCGGCTTTGCGCCTTTGCGTTAAATCCCGGCCAGCTTGGGCGCGAACCCCTGCAATCCGATGTCGGGAAAACCGACCGTCGCCACCGTGCCGCCCAGAAGCCCCGTGCGACTGGCGGCAATGGTTAGCGGGGCAAGGAATGGTCTGTGTTTGTAATGACTACCACGTTCGTTATCACGACTACTGTTGTAAAATTGGTGCCTCCTCGCCATTGTGGGTCGATATTTTGTATGAGAGAATTGTGAAGATAATCCGCGCTTTCGTCGATGGTGTCGCAGCCAGTCAATGTAAGAAGACCGGCTAACGCCACAATTTTCAGCAGATTTAACATTTTCAAGGTGAAAATATAGTGATTATAGCGGCGAGTGGCTAGAAATAATGCTGCCAGCGGATGAGCACTTCCGGGATGCCACGCTTACAACTGATTCCTGACATGTTTACGTTCAATGAAATGGCGTTTCTTGCCGAGATAAATCGGATGATGGAAAACTTGGCGTCCTCCAGAAACCCTTTTTCGCTGATGCCGTAATAGGCCGCTGTCCCGGAAAGATTGACCTGCCAGTTGTCGCTTATCAGGCAGGTATAACCGACTTCAGCCTGTGGACCGATGTCGGCATTTTCATTTAGGCCGGAACCGGCCAGCAGCGAACCTTTCATCAGCCAATAAATTATTCCGGAGCTTTGGACCTGATAGGATTTTCCCGCTCCCCCTTCGGCATAATACAAAAGGTGCTGATTGTAATCCCGCAAATAGGTTTGTGACACGCCCGAACCAAATGACCAGGCGGTTCGTTTGGTAATAGAATTGCCCGGACTTAAGGAGCCGGCCTCGATGATTTGAACCTGCTGGATTTTTACCTGATTTTGTTCGGGATAATAACGGCCTTGCGCATCAAGAATGTTGAGCGTTCCTTGGTTGGGATAGCCCTCGGGCGGATCGTTCCAATCGTGATAGGCCGGTCGCCAGCCTAATTCCAGAAACGGACTCGATTTCAAGAACCCAAACGCAGCTTCAACCCGCTCGGCGGGATGTCCGTTCTGGGGCGGCGTTGCAGGCGGAATCGTCCGGGGCAAGCGCGCCTCATTACCTTGAATCAGCGCCTTGTATTTGTCTTCAAATGCTTCCTGGCGCATTTCCAGTTTGGAAAAACGGTATTGAACTATTTTGGCCGCCAGTTCGCGGGCGATTTCCATTTCATCGCGGCTTAATCCAGCCACGCCAGCCGTCGAATTTGTTTCTTTGGTATCAGCCAGCCGTTTGGCCTCATCAATGATGGGTTGACGGCAATGCTGCGCGAAAAAGTCAATTTGTCTGGATAACGAAGCTTCAAATTCCGGCTGGTTAAGAATGCCTTCGTGCCAGAGAAATAAAACCGTATCCGAAGGAATGACCCAAAAGGCCGGCTGGTTCCAATAATGTTCAACCAGTCTTAAAGAAGGCCGTCCTGCCTCGATGATAAAAAGCAGGTTCAGCGCACAGTTTTCATCAAGGAAATAGTATTTTGTGGCGATGTTTTGCAACTCAATGGAGTGCAAGACCATCATATTCACCTCGTCTGGATTCAGGTTGAGCGGGTATTCCCATACATCCCGTTCTTCCATGTCCCGGTATTCATGCAACTTCTGGTAATAGGGGGCTAACGAATAATACCCGTTAAACCCACCCGTCAACCCTTTCCAGACATAGGCAAAAATGCTCTCGTTGCCGCTCAATGCTGCATAGCTCACCGAATAGGAAATGAGCGGCCTTTTATCCATCGCATCAAAACGAATCAAAGTATGCCCAAACATCGCGCCCATGCCCTTGAAAGCCGCGCTGGGGAATACCAGCACTGCTTCGTGCGGCGCGATGCGATGCATCAAGTCCAAATCATTTTTGCAGATTGAACCGGGAATCCGGCTGGCGGGAACATTCAAGGCGCTTTTCAGCCAGCAGATTCGCGCCGGAAAACGACAGGCGCAATCAGCCGGCTGCCCGACGGTGTTTGTATCCAGCCACGCGCGAATCGTGGCAGCGAGTTCCGCCCGGGGGTTTTCATTTCCAGAAGGCGCAAGAAAGAAATTGGTGTCGCTAATTAGGCTTTTCCAGCCGTCGGCGTGTGGCTTGTAATGCCCCAGCACCTGCCACGTTCTTGATTTGTCCAGTCCAAGGCTGATGGCTTTGTCAATCCAGCCATCAATGTCGTTGGTCGCCGCCCGGGCGGCCGCGCGTAGAAAAAGAAAAAGGCATACAGACAACAAGCATCTGTATGCCCGATGATTTATCACACCGAATGCTTATTGCGGCATTAAAGCGGCAACCTTGTCTGCAAAAACAACGATGTCCTTGTTTTCGTCGGCAAGTTGTTTGATTTGCTTGGTCAAAGCATCCTGTTTGTCGGGCTGAACTTTCATCAAATCAAAAAGAGCCTTCAAATACTGGTCCGGTTTTGTGTTTAATTCTTCAATGATCGATTTGTAATTTGTGATCACAAACGTCTTCACTTCAGTTGTTGCCGGCAGCGTGCTGGAGCCAAGCGGGTTCAAGGTCAAATTAAACATATTCTGGGAATAAGCATGTAACGCTCCAGTCGAACTGTCGGTGCTCATCCCGAAAAGTCCGCCAAAGATTAGATTGCCGAAAAACCAGCCATTAACCGTGGATGTAAGCTGGAAAGTCAATGGTTTATAGCCATCTTTTTCGAGCGTCACAATTTGGGGTTTGCCCTTTCGTTCAACTTGGACAGTGAGGGGCGTTTTGCCAAGCGGTTTACCGTCCAAAGTTACCAGTGCATTGTCTGGCGTGGAGGTAAAAGTCAATTCCTGATGTCGGCCGGATATAATTGAGGCGCAGCCAGTGAGGAATACCAGAGCCGAACCAATTGCCACCAGGCTTAGTATTTTAGTGAGTGTTTTCATTGTTTTCATTTATTGCTTGGTTGTTGTTTGTTTTGTTAGTGCTGGAATTCGCGGCCATTTTACTTCATCACGCGGTTGGTCGGCAATTGAAATTCCATGCGGAGGCCGGCGACGCCAGAACCCGCACGCCGGACGCGCGCGCTCCCCCCAATCGCCCGTCCTAAAATGAATACAGGAAAAGAGACCGTTGCCCCTGCGGAATTCGGAATGCGGCTTTGGAGTGCGCGGACACGTCCGCGCTTTGGTCCGACGCGACATGTCGCGTCGAGGAAAGCGGCAACGTGTTGCCGCACTCCAAATGCAATGTCATGCCATCGCACTCCATATCAAAAATCGTCGGGCACGGTCAGGCGGTCGGTCTTGAAGCTTTTCACCGTCGCCACCAGCGCGGGCGAGGCGTTGCGCGCGAACCACGACGCCGAACACCATTTGTAGTTCTCGGCCAGTGGCACGACGCCATGCAACGCCGGGTTGTAATGCACATAATGCAGCCGCGCCAGATACGATTTCTCAAAGGTGATCCGGCTGTCCCAAAATTGAAACCACACCTTCCGTCCCGGCGCGTTGTCCCATAGGTTGATTTGCTTGGCGGTCTGCATGTGGAGTTTGCCGAGAAATTTCCGCAGGCTGGCCGGGTCGGGCGGCGAGACGGCCACGAAATGATAATGACTGGCCAGCACCGCCCACGCGCGCAGGTCCCAGCCGAATTCAGCGGCGCGGGCGAACAGGGATTCGAGAAAGAAATCCAGCCTTTCGGGCGTGTTCAAATGCGGCAGCTTTTGCTGGGTGCCGGCGGTGACCATGTAAAGGCCCGGCTCAAACAGCCAATGTGTTGGCGCGTGCGGCCAGTTCATAATCTTATTTCATTTTTGGAGTGCGCGGACGTGTCCGCGCTTGGGTTCGAGGCGACATGTCGCCTCGATGGAAAGCGGCGACGTGTCGCCGCACTCCATATTTTACGCCTTCGGCGCGGGTGAGGGTTTGGCGCGCGGGACGGGCGTGTGTTTCTCCACGTGGCTGGCGACAACCCATTCGGCCAGTTTCTGCGGGTCGTTTTTGCAGGTGTTCGGCACGATGGTGTTTAGCACGTGCAGGGCGATGCCGGCGTCGTGGATGGTTTTGCCAATGCCGGTGGTGGCCCCGGCCTTTTTGCCCTTGCCGGAACCCTTGGCCTTGATTGCAGTTTCAAAGTCGCTGATGTCCTGATTGAGGTCGGCAATAAAGGTGTCCGCGAGCTTGAGGCTGACGAACTGTGCTTGGAACGCCACAGCATCGGCGGCAAAGGCGCGGGCGACGTTGAGCAATTCCTGGTCGCCGTCATGGCGCGGCATGGTCCAAGCCGGCAACGCCGAGCAGGACGCTGGAGTGCGCGGCCTTGTTGATGTTCTGAAGGTTGGTGTGAAGTTTCAGGCGCAGGGCGGCCTCGTCCAGAACGCTGCCGTGGGTTTCCTCAATGGCGGAAATTTGATCCGCGCCGAGATTGCTGGTGGCGGTGACGGCGGCCTTGACGAGGGCGAATTGTTTGCCGCCGGTGCTGGTGGCGGGATAATCCGCGGCGTATTTGTCGCCATAGGCGTCGGCGGTTTTGAGGGTGGCAAGGAGGCTGATTTCGCGTTTGGTTTCTTTCTTGGCTGTGGAAGCGATTATGAACCGGCCAGCAAAGGGGACTACGCGGATTTTGGCAAATAATGTGTGAAAATTGCAGCGTCGGAAACGGCTGGCGGGGATGGAAAGCAGGTGGCTGGCGTGCCGGAATCGGGAAATTGCCTGCCGGATTCACAAAACAGCCTGCCGGGGATGATTGACAGGCTCCCGGGGGCGGCTGACACGCTGCCGGATGGGAATTACGGCCTGCCGGGGGTGAATGACCGGCTGCCGGAGCCGGTTGACATTGGGCGGGAAACGATTGTGAACGCGCCGGGGTCAAATGACAGGTTGCCGGAGGTGATTGACACGTTGCCGGGGCTGGTTGCCACTGCAAAGGCAAAAAGAATTACGTCGGCTGCTACGGGGATTTTGCGAGTTCCTCGCCGCGGATGGCTTCAACAAACGGCGGCATCGGGCAGTCGAGCGAATCAGCGATGGCACGGAGCAGTTCGGCTTCGCGGTCGGTCACCTGGCCGTCGGCAGTGACGGTTTTGCCGCAGGCCAGCAGGACGTTTCGCCGGAGCGGTTCGTGATAGCCGGCCAGCCGCGTCAGCGCGGCATCCACTTGGGCCAGATCCCATTCGCGGCGCGTGAGGAATTGCGGTTTTGCGGCCGGCGCATCAAGAAATTCCGCGCCCTCGGCGAAGGCGGCCCGCGCGTCGGCCTCGTCTTCGTTGCCGACGTGCGCGAGCGCGGACAGGAGCAGCGCGCATTCCGGCAACACGTTCTGCACGCGGCCGTAAAGCGGTTTGTCAAGGTTCGGGCCGTCAAAATGGGCGCGCAACTGGCGCGTGATCATTTTCATCAGCGTGTATTCAAAGAGGCCAATCGAGCCGTCGCACTCAATGAGGTGCTGCAAAATTTGGTTGAAGGCATTGTGCGCGTCGGGATCGTTTTCGCGCAGCGCGGGCACGGTGAACTCGGCCAGCGGCAGTTTGTATCTGTCGCCGAGCGCTTCGATTTGCGGCGCGAGCGAGCGGATTTGCCCGAACTCCGGCGGCGCAAGACGGGTCTGCAAAATATCCGTCTGCCGGGCGCGCACGCCATCGTCGTCGCTCAAGAGCAGTGAATAAACAATGTTCGCCGCGCCGGCCGGCGTTTGCGCGGCTTGCTTGATTTCGTCGGGCACGGCGAGACGGATCAGCGAGGCCTGCCGGATGTGGTCGCTGGTCACGCCGCCGCGTGATTCCACCATGATGTCGGCCAGCGCGCTGTTGGCGGCCACGGCCTTGCAGATGACGCGCGCGAATGTCTCGTCGCGTTCGGCCTGATTCGGCGCGAGCATTTTCACTTTTGGGAAATTGCCGTCGAAGCGCGGATCAATGGCGGAAATTCTTTTTGCGAGCGGCGGATGCGTGGAAAGAAACCCGAGCCACGGCTCGTAATTGCCGTTCGCAAAATACAGATGGCTGGCGACCTCGGCGTTCGGCGTGTCGAGCCGGCCCTGCTTGAAGAGGCCGCCGATTTTTGCCAGCGCGCCGGCGATGCCCGGCGGGTTGCGCGTGAACTGCACGGCGGCGGCGTCCGCGAGCCATTCGCGCTGGCGGCAGATGGCGCTTTTGATGAGGCGCACGAACGGCAGGCTGACCGAGCCAAGCACGACAAACAATAAACCGAGCGGCGCGGTGGGAAGAATTTTGACCTTGTCTTCCTCGACCAGCACGGTGGCGTCCGGCGGCAGTTTGTCCGCGTGGCCGTAAATCAGCACGCGGCCCAGCAGCGTCGGCCAGAAAAGTCCGTGCGCGAGGCCGATCAATTTCATGTTGAGCCGCGTGTCGCCGTTCAGGATGTGGCTGAACTCGTGGGCGACGACGCCCTGCAATTCGTCGCGCGTCAGCAGCTCCACGCAGCCGCGCGTGACGCCGATGGCCACGTCGTCGCGCGTGTGGCCGGCGGCAAAGGCGTTGATGCCGCGCTCGCAGTCGAGCACGTAAATTTCCGGCACCGGCGTCCCGGAGGCGATGGCCATTTCCTCGACGACATTGCGCAAACGCTGTTCATCCAGACCATCCGGGCTGGCGGCGACGCGCCGTCCGCCGAGAAATTCCGCCACGACCGGGCCGCCGTTGGAGAGCTGGCGGATTTTGTAACAGCTGCCGGCGACAATCGAAACCAGCGTGCCGAGCGAAACCCAGAACACCGGCTGCCAGTGAAAAACCAGTTTGCAGAAATGCGCCGGATCACCCAGCGCTTCGCCGAGGAGGGCAAACACGGAGGCAAGAAAATTGAGCGGTTGCCACCAGGATTCATGAGGCAAAATCGGATGCGTGCAACAATGAAAGAGCGGGCACAGCAGAAAATTATTAACGACCAGCACGACGGGGATGGTCAGGCCAAACAGCCAGATCAGCCGGCGGGTCTGCTTTTGTGCGCGGGCTTCGCGGTCGAAAAATTCCATGATGCTGGGCGCTTTTTAACACAAGGCCGGGCGGCGGCAAACAATTTTGCGGACGATCTGTTGTTCGGCAAACACGTCCTGCTCCGCAAAGGCAAAAGGGATGTTCGGGCGCCGGGTTAGAGCATTTCCATAATTCATATAGCGTAACCGGCGTGTAAAAAGAAGCCGAGGCAGTCGGCGGTTGAAATCGTGTCGAAGGCCAAGCCGGCGGCGAC
>Ga0224534_1000522_pt1 | contig 24110 bp, 26 predicted proteins | sample 714E12024metaG_FD_172012 | JGI IMG/M metagenome (GOLD analysis project Ga0224534, IMG submission 172012) | Peat soil microbial communities from Stordalen Mire, Sweden - 717 E1 20-24 | ecosystem: Environmental > Terrestrial > Soil > Wetlands > Peat | place: Sweden: Norrbotten County, Stordalen... | reverse complement strand
GGCCGGAGAATCCAGAAGATTGTCTCAACGTGGAACGGCTCGGCTTACGTCGCGCAAAGCACCAACCGCTTTGTCTATGACGGCTGGAATTTGGTGGCGGAGGTCAAGCCGGACAATTCAAAGATTCGCACTTATATGTGGGGCAGCGACCTATCCGGCTCACTGCAAGGCGCTGGCGGCGTGGGCGGGTTGCTGGAAGTGAGCTATTACGGCACCGGAGGGACGACGAACTGTTTCCCGGCGTTTGATGGCAATGGCAATGTGGCGGCACTCATCAATGCCGCTGACGGGACGGTGGCCGCCAATTATGAATACGCGGCGTTTGGCGAACCGATCCGCATAACGGGTGTTATGGCCAAAAACAATCCATTCCGGTTCTCGACCAAATACGCGGATGACGAATCCGATTTGCTTTACTATGGCTTCCGGTATTACAAACCGTCCACGGGAACTTGGCCAAATAGAGACCCATTGCAGGAAAAGGGCGGGATGAATCTATACGGGTTTGGGAACAATGATGCGGTGAATCAATTTGATGCACTTGGGCTTGAGATAAAAGTCTCACAGAATGACGACGGTAGTTGGGATGTTGAAGGTGATCACGGATGGTCAGACAGCATCAAACCTGGGGGCGGAACTAGAACTTCTCCAACTTACACTTTTGAAACTCCAAGAACAGTCAAATCCAGCATACTTGGATATTATGGTATCACAGCAAATCAAAGCGTCAGTGTTAAATTGTTACAAATCCCACAATCGCAATGCACCGCCTATAAATCAACGCCAATCATCCCTTCTATGCCGCATGTCTCAGTGCAATGGTGGCCACCGCCACCCACGCCTACTGTCACAGTTGGCATGACTTTCGGAGAGAGCGGTAGCGACAGTGTCAGTGTATCATACACCGATTATTTAATTTTTTCCGAATACACTGCAGCAGGTAGTTACCAAGGCAAATCTCGTATATGGGCTAAATGTGCCTGCGCTGAAATTGAAACAGATGCGTCTATAAAAAGAGACGTTTTTGTGAACAAAGGCACGGTCGCATTATACGGTGTGGTTGCTTATGCCATAGCCGAGGCTTGGGGCACAGAGGCAACGCTAGCGGCATTGGGCAAGCTTGTTTTGGCGACTAAATGAATAGAATATTATTATGAACATCGAACTCCAGTTTAGTTTAACACCAACAATTATTAAACATGGCGCTCGTTGTTTTTGGAAAGGTTGCTACATCAGTAAGCGGGAGCTCCTTTTGACAGGGCTTTTTCTGTGCCTACTCGTGACAGCCAGCCTTATTGATGGTGTTAAGTCTTTTGGAGATGTTGTGCCTTTTGGGTTATATGCCTTACTTGCCCTTTCGTTTTGGGTGGTGCGGTTCAGGATATACTTTTTTCTCCTCAACGCTAAAATGAAGCAATACAGTCAGCTTGCAAATGGCATTATGAAGCTGGAGCTTACAGACTCTGCCGCGATTGCGACTGGCGGGCAACTGCATTTAGAATATAAATGGGAAGATTTTAATGGCACCATCGAGTCCGATGGAGTTATATTACCACTGTGGAATAAGTTAAACTTTGTAGTAATACCGACTGATCAACTAAGTCAAGAGGCGCTCTCCGTCATTCGCCAGTCGTTCGAAAAACATAAACGAAAAGGCGTCAGTCAATTGTAACGCAGCATCTTTCCCCCTTCGCTGGCGCGTGTCGTCATGCCGGCTGCGGAACAAAGGCCAGCCGTCATACCGTCACGCCCCAGCTTCACCCCCCGGGACAAAGTGAGTCTGCCCGTGGCGTCGTTCGTCGCGCCGTCCGGGAGAGACGGGACGAATAAAGTTTGGTGTCTCACCCGGTCATCGCGCCGAGCGTCACCACCGGCAGAACAAGCAACGACCGCTGCGCTGCTAAACCACCGTCGCCCGTCCTGACCTGTTACGAACTTTTTTGGCATCGTAAAACTTGCCGAACTGGCGTCGCAAGGTTTTTGGCCGTTTGACCGCACTGCCATCGTAATTCGTAGCCGAATAGCCGCGCTCTGATCGTAAGGTTATGACGCGGCTGGTTCATTTTTGGATTTTCAAGTGACCGGAGGATTTCTCACCACATTGGCATCGTAAGTGATCGCTGCTCCGGGGTCTTGCCGCACTGGCATCGTAAGGCCGGGATTTTGCCGTTGCTCCGGCTTTTGGCCGAACTGGCGTCGTAGCGTTATGACGCCAGCGGTCGGATTATTGTGCGCCGGTGATTTGGCGCATGGCGTCATGGAAGGACAGGCCGAGCACCTGGACATGGAAGTCAATGGCGTTGCCGGCCAGATTGCGTTCGGGCCAGCGCCAGTAACTGTCTTTGACGATGAGGCCGGGGTAAGCGGTCAAAATAAAATTGCCGGCCTCGTGTGGGATGAGTTGGAGTCCGTGTTTTTCAAGCAGCGGAACCAGTGGGGCGATCCGGGCGGCGCGGATTTGTTCGCGGGTCCAGCGGACGTTTTTAAGCAATGGGTTGGTCACAGTCTTTTCTCCAGTGGGGTTGGATGAGGACGCGGTTGACCTGTTTGAGGTCCACGATGCGGGTTTGGTCGCGAACGGCTTCGATCAGCGCGCCGAGGCACAGGTTGCGGGTGCGGCGCAAAAGGCCTTCACCGGAACGGACAATGAGCGCCAGCGCTTCGGGTGTGAAGGTATTGTGGCCCAGCCCGGCGCGGTCGAGTTGATCGAGCACAAAGGCTTCGACGGTTTCGGGAGCCAGGCGCGAGAGCAGCGCCGAGTAAGTAACGCGGGAGCGGATTTCCTCATTGATGGACAGCGACAGGGATTGCAGCAAGGGCGGCTGGCCGATGAGCACCAAGTTATGAGAGCGTGGAAAATCCTCGCAGAGCAGGCGGAGTTTGCGCAGGCAGTCCGGGGGCATGAGGTGGGCATCGTCAATGATGGGCACGAGCATTTTGCCGGCGCGATGGACACTGAAGGCTTGCTGGACCAGCAGGCGTTCGCAGCGATGGTCACGCCCCTCGAACTCGATCTGGAACGCTTCGCAGAGGATGCGGAGGGTTTGTTTGAGGACGCTTTTGCCGGTGCCGGGTTCACCGAGCACCAAACAGAGGCCGCCCTGCTGGGCGTGGACACGAAGGATGTCGAAGATTTCCTGCTGGTGGGCCAGCAGCGTGACGGCTTCGGGGTCGAAGGGGTTGCGTTGGAGGCCAAAATGGGAGCGGATCATAAATTAAATTTCGGTTGCGGGTTGGTTGAGCGGTTTACGGTCGTTGGCGACGGCGTCGAGCAAACGGGCTTCGCCCATGCGTTCGCCCTTGTAATAAACCACCACGCGGCTGGCGGGCTGCGAACGCTGAAAGCGGATGTGGATGGTGCGGTCCGGCAGGTGGCGCGGCGCTTCCCAGCGGAGTGATTTGAACGCAAACGTGTTGTCGGCGCGGACGTGCCGTTCTTCCTCAATGAAGAACAGCTCGTCATTGGTCTCATTGGGCGGCAGGAAGCGAACCCATTTGCGATCCACAACCCAAGCTGCCTGACACAATTATCCGCTGCTTGGAGATCCTCTTCCATCAGCAAAAATCAGCAAAAATTGAAACTTGAAAACTTGGCTTTATTCAGCGTCTCCTTAAGTCGTGTAGTTCTATTTTAGAATTAGTGCCATAAAAATCGGCCATTCCATCTCGTTTTCTTGCTGTTTTGTGAGGAAAACCTCTTGTTTTGGCTAGTAACTGAACCCGCGCAGGCAATTTTCCCCTGCGCCTCAACCGGAGAATCGCCATGCAACGTCATAAACTGGATTTTCGGAACAAGAAACATCAGGAACAGCTCGCCATGTTCGACCGGGTGCTCGCCGGATGCGATGCCCTGCCTGTGGATAAGCGGCAGGAAATCGTGTCACTGGAGCAACTCCGCAGTCAGACCGCCGCCGCCCGCGCCAGCCACGAGCGCATCAGCTCACTGCGCATAGCTCTGAAATCCGAGATCACCAACCGCAAGGCGCTGTTCCTCGCCGCGCGCCGAAGCGCCTCGAACACGGCCCTCGGACTGGCTTTGAACGTCAATTTTCAGCCATCCGAAATGCTCGCCGCCGGACTTGACCTGGCGAAGCCCACGGCCGCGCGCGTCGGCACGCCCGCCACGCCGACGAATTTTCGCGGCGCGCCGACCGGCAATGTCGGCGAGGCTTGGCTCCGCTGGAAGCGGACGGTGCGCCGGTGCATTTTCGAGATTGAAAGCTGCACGGACATCGAGGCCGGCAATTGGGTATTCATCACCACCGCCTCGCGTCAGACCTGCGTGGTGAACAAATTGAAGTCCGGTGTGAATCAATGGTTCCGGATTCGCGCCAACAATGCGCAGGGCGAAAGCCCGTGGAGCCAGCCCGTGAGCGTGCGGGTGAAATAAACGCATTGCCAATTCCCCGCAAACGGGCTATTTCCAAGCCATGAATCCGAAGCTCGCCAATACGCTTTCTCCGCACAAATATACAAAAACAGACAGGGCCGGTGTCTATAAAGTGAGACATAATCCATGAACCGGATTCTCCACCTTGCCACCGTCTGCCTGGTTGTGTCGGTGTTGATCGGCGTTGCCGGTTGCAGCAAGAATGGCGCGATTCACGACGCGGCCAAGGCTGGCGACCTGGCAAAGGTCAAAGCGCTGCTCACAGCCCATCCTGATTTGATTTCCAGCAAAGACACCAACGGTATGACGCCTTTGCATTTCGCGGCGCATAACGGCAGCAATGACATGGTGGAATTTTTGCTGGCCAACAAGGCCGAGGTCAACGCCAGGGACAAATATGGTCAGACGCCTTTGCACTCTGCGGCACGTCTGGGTCACAAGGACGTGGCGGAATTGCTACTGGCGAACAAAGCCGAGGTCAATGCCAAGGACACTTTCGGCGATACGCCTTTGCAAGGCGCGGCGTATCACGGCTACAAGGACGTTGCGGAATTGCTGCTGGCCAACAAGGCCGATATCGCTGCAACGAATAATCTGGGCGAGACGCCTTTGCATCTGGCAGCGATGAAGGGCTGCACGGACGTGGCGGAATTGCTGTTGGCCAACAAGGCTGATGTCAATGCCAGGGACAACAATGGTGCCACGCCGTTGCACTTCGCAGCCAACAAAGACATGGCGGAATTGCTGCTGGCCCACGGAGCCGATGTCAACGCCAAAGCCAATGACGGCTGCACGCCTTTGCATGGAGCAGCGGCGAATGGTCACAAGGACGTGGCGCAACTGCTCCTGGCCAACAAAGCTGATGTCAATGCCCGGAACAACAAGGGCGAGACGCCGTTGCACAGGGTATTGGCACAAGCAACTGACAGTCGCTACACGCCGGAGACGGAGTTGGGGAAGCGCAACGTGGAGATGGTTGAATTGCTGGTGGCCAGCAATGCGGACGTCAACGCCAGGGACAATAATGGCTCGACGCCATTGGATTATCCGGCCAGCAACTTTAAAGATTTCGCCAATTTGATGCGCCAGCACGGGGCCACGAATAATTTTCACCAACCCAAACCGCGCTTGCCAATTTCCCGCAAAGGGGCTATTCCCATGACATGAACTGGAAGCTTCTCACGGTTATGCTGGTCGCGTTGATTTGGAGCAGTCTCGCCTTCTGCGGCGAAATTCATGACGCGGCCAAGGCTGGCGACTTGGAAAAGGTCAAGGCGCTGCTCAAAGCCAATCCTGATTTGGTGAACAGCAAGGACAAGGAGGGCGAGACGCCATTGCACTTGACCGTCAGTTGGGGGAAGCACGGCAAGGAAATAGCCGAATTACTCCTAACCAACAAAGCCGACATCAATGCCATGGATCTTCATGGAACTCCTTTGCATTACGCCGCAGCGAAAGGCGATACGAATATGGCCGCCTTGTTCTTGGCCAACAAGGCCGATATCGATGCAAAGGATAACGGCGGTGGGACACCTTTGGGCTGGGCGGTCGTTAATAACCGCGAGGACATGGTTGAATTGCTGTTGACAAATAAGGCAAATGTTAATGCAAAAGATAACGAAGGACGGACCCCCTGCACTCGGCCACAAGTTTCTGGAGTGTAGCCGAATTGCTGGTAGTTAATAAGGCTGATGTCAATGCCAAGGATAACAACGGCATGACGCCTTTGCATGGAGCAGGTGCAAGCGGAAACAGACGAGTGGCTGAATTGTTGATAACCTATCATGCCGATGTTAACGCTAGGGATAATAACGGCGCGACCCCATTACGTTGGGCATTGATAGGAAATCACAAAGATGTTGCAGATTTGCTCCGCCAACACGGCGGCCACGAGTAATTCAGTTTCGACCAGACGTTCTCCCCTTCCCGCCTCGACAATGGCGGATTTTTTCCTAAACTGCCGGGAATGTCGTTTGACAACCAACCGTTGATTATCGCGGGAAGAACCTTCCGGTCGCGCCTGATTCTGGGCACGGGCAAGTTCTCGTCGCCGGAAGCCATGCGCGACGCGCTCGCCGCCAGCGGCGCGGAATTGGTCACCGTGGCCCTGCGCCGCGCCGATTTGAGCGGCAAGAAAGACCCGTTCGCGAACATTTTGGAGTTCATTGACCCGAAGAAATATCTGCTCCTGCCCAACACCAGCGGCGCGATGAACGCCGAGGAGGCCGTCCGCCTCGCGCGCCTTGCCGTTGCCGCCGGCCTGCCCAAATGGGTGAAACTCGAAATCCATCCAGACCCGCGCTTCCTGCTGCCCGACCCAATTGAGACGTTCAAGGCCGCTGAAATCCTGGTGAAGGAAGGCTTCACCGTGCTGCCTTATATCAACGCCGACCCGGTGCTGGCGAAACGATTGCAGGACGCCGGCTGCGCCACGGTGATGCCGCTCGGCTCGCCCATCGGCTCGAACCGCGGCATCCAGACGCGCGACCAAATCCGCATCATCATTGAACAAGCCACTGTGCCGGTGGTCGTAGATGCGGGGCTTGGCGCGCCGAGCCATGCAGCCGAGGCGATGGAAATGGGCGCGGATGCCGTGCTGGTGAACACGGCGATTGCGGTCGCTAGCGACCCGAACCGGATGGCCGTTGCGTTCAAGATGGCAGTGGAAGCCGGACGCGCGGCGTTTGAGTCCGGGTTGGGCACGCAGCAGGAAACCGCCAGCGCCACGAGTCCGTTGACGGCATTTCTGGATTAACACTTTATGCAATTCATTTTTAACGCAAAGACGCAAAGACACAAAGGCGCAACGAAATTGACGCTTTTGCGTTTTAGCTGTCTTTCATTTTCCGCTCAAAATCCTGTTCGATATCCGCTGCTTCGTCCCCCTTTGCGCCTCTGCACCTTTGCGTCTTTGCGTTAATATGAACTCCAAAACCTTATCCGTTTCCCGCGCACGGCAGATTTTGTCCGCCGCCGCGAAAACCCGCGTGCTCGTCCTCGGCGACGTGATGCTGGACCAGTTTATCTGGGGCAGCGTCGCGCGCATCTCGCCGGAGGCGCCGGTGCCGGTCGTGGATTTCGAGCGCGAGAGCTTCATGCCCGGCGGCGCGGCAAACGTCGCGCGCAACCTGACTTCGCTCAACGTGCCGACGGAAATTTTCGGCGCAATTGGCAATGACGACGCCGGACGGAAATTGCAAAAACTTCTGGCCGGTCAAAACATCGGCTGCACCGGCCTCGTGAAAAATTCCGCGCGGCACACGAGCGTCAAGACGCGCATCGTCGCGCACAAGCAGCAGGTTGTCCGTATTGACCGCGAAACGCGCGACGGCCTGGATGCGAAGCTGGCCGGACGGCTGCTCGCGCAACTGAAATCGAAGCTCTCGCGCGCCGCTGCCGTCATTGTCGGCGATTACGGCAAGGGCGTCGTGACGCAGCCGCTGCTGAACGAAATCAAATCGCTCTGCCGGGCACGCGGCATCTGGTTGAGCCTTGATCCCAAACCGGTGCATCCTCTGAACTTGAGCGGGCTTTCGCTCGTCACACCGAACCGCAAGGAGACATTTGAACTGGCGAACCTGCCGGATGAGACGCGCCACGCGAATCCGCTCGCCGATAAAAATCTCATGCTCGCCGCCGAACGCCTGCTGAACGAACTGCGCCCGGCGGTGTTGCTCGTCACGCTCGGCGAATCCGGCATGTTGCTTTGCCAGCGCGGGCAAAAGCCGTTTCACATCCCAACCGTGGCGCAGGAGGTGTTCGACGTTTCCGGCGCGGGCGACACGGTCATCGCCACGTTCACGCTGGCGGTTGCCGCCGGCGCGTCGCCGCTGGAGGCCGCGATTTTGTCAAATCACGCCGCCGGCATCGTCGTCGGCAAAATCGGCACTGCGACCACGACGCCGGAGGAATTGCTCCAGAGTTTTAGCCACAGATGAACACAGATTTTCACAGATGAAAACCTCTGTTTCCAAATCTGCGTTTCATCTGTGTTTATCTGTGGCCAGAAAATGAGTTCAAAAATCACCGTGGAAGCGATCCGCGCGATGAAAAGTCGCGGCGAGAAAATCGCCGCGCTCACGGCGTATGATTTTCCGATGGCGAAGCTGCTCGATGAGGCGGGCATTCCGTTGATTCTTGTCGGCGATTCGCTCGGCATGGTCGTGCTGGGTTATCCGGACACGACGCATGTAACGATGGCGGAAATGGAGCATCATGTCCGCGCCGCCTCCCGTGCAAAGCCCAACGCTCTGCTCGGCGCGGATTTGCCGTTCAAAAGTTACGAAACCGTCGAGGCGGCATTGGCGAATTCAAAACGACTCGTCTCTGCCGGCGCGGAATTCGTCAAGGCCGAAGGCGGTCGGAAAATCCTGCCGCAGGTTCGGGCGATCATTTCCGCCGGAATTCCATTTTGCGGACATCTGGGCATGTTGCCGCAAAGCGTGCTGGAAGAAGGAGGCTATCATGTCAAAGGCAAGAACGAATCGGAACAGGAGGCGCTGCTGACCGATGCCAAAGCGCTGGCCGACGCGGGCGCATTTGCGATTGTTTTGGAACTGGTCACGCCCCCGGTCGCCGGGGAAATCAGCCGGCAGATTCCGGTTCCCACCATCGGCATCGGCAGCGGGCCGGATTGCGACGGGCAGATTCTGGTGACGCCGGATTTGATCGGCGCATTTCCGTGGTTCACGCCGCGATTTGTGAAACCGCAGGCGAATTGCGCGGCGGCAATCAAGACCGCCGTGGCCGCTTGGAAGAATTCCTTCGCAAAATCTTGAAAAGACTTTTCTGCGGTGCCGGTGTTGGATAAAGGAAGCAAATGGAATTGGACTCATTGATTGAATCGGCGGCGGCCAGCGGCGCGAGCGATTTGCATCTGGAACCCGGTATGCCGGCGGCGATGCGCATCCGCGGCGTGTTGCGGGTCGCGGGCGAACCCATCGCGCCCCGGGCGCTCACGGAATTTGCCCGCGGCCTGATCGGCGAGGAGCAATGGCCGGTGTTCGTGGAGCGGCGTTCGTTTGACATGTCGCGGACCATTCGCGGCGTGCGCTGCCGCATCAACATCTTTCAGACCGCGCGCGGCACCGGACTCGCCATTCGTTTGTTGAGCGCGTTTCAAGCCACGGTGGAAAAACTCAATTTGCATCCCGACCTCAAGAAGCTGGTCAAAAACACGCACGGTTTGATTCTGGTCAGCGGACCGACCGGCTGCGGCAAATCCTCGACAATGGCGGCGTTAATCCAGGAAATCAATCTGACCGACACCCGGCACATCATTACGGTGGAAAGTCCGATTGAATACACGTTCCGGTCGCGGCGCGCGTTCATCCGGCAGCGCGAGGTCGGGCGGGACACGCCGAGTTTTGAACAGGCGCTGCTGGATGCGTTGCGCGAAGACCCGGACGTGCTGATGGTTGGCGAAATGCGCGAGCCGGAAACGATGCGCCTGACGTTGAGCGCGTCCGAGACCGGCCATCTGGTGCTGGCGACGGTGCATTCCTCGACCTGCGCCGAGGCGATTCAGCGCGTGGCGTCGGCCTTTCCGGCGGAAATCCAGAGCGCCGTCTGCTCGCAACTCGCCGACTGCCTCGTCGCGGTCGTTTCGCAGCGGCTCCGGTTCCGGGAGGATTTGAACATCCGCGTTCCCGAATGCGAAATCCTCATGGCGACGCATGCGGTGAAGAATTTCATCCGCACCCGGGAATTTTTCAAAATCATTTCCGCGCTCGAAACCGGCGCCGACCACGGCATGTGGAGTTTCCAGCGTTATGCCAAGTGGCTCGACAGCCGGACCAATTTCTTTGTGCCGGGCCAGAATTCCGAATTGCCGGACAGCGAACCGGTTGACGACGCCCCGGCCACGACGGCGTTGCCGCCGCTGATGATCGCGCCGAAAGCGGAAAGGAAAACGGCTTCACCCAATCCGCCCCGCATATCGGACACGAAGGATGTTCACCGGATCGAAATCGAACCGGACGAAACCGGCTTCGGAAAAATCTTGAAGCAGCCGTAGCCAAATGAACCGGCGTGGAAAATCTGTTTTCGTTTTGGCGCTTTCATTGCCGGTGGCGGCGCTGCTTTCCGGCTGCACGACAAAGTCAGCGGCGCAGGCGAAAGCGCAGCAAGCCTTTCTCGCCGGACAAAACGCGGCGTTGCGACAACAGCAGGCGGCGCAATTTTCAAGCGTCACCGTTGTCGGACCGGTGCAAAATCCCCAGGTGCCGTGGGTGGCCGGACTGACGCTCGCCCAAGCCATCGCCACGGCCAATTATCTTGATTCGCACGAACCGGGGCAAATCATCATCACGCGCCAGGGCGAAAGCGCAAAGCTCGACCCGAAAGTCCTGTTCAATGGCGTGGCGGTCCCGCTGGAGCCGGGCGACGTGATTGAACTCCGGCCTTGAACGGCTGATTCTGACAACCTTGGTAGCGCCGCCATCCCGGCGGCGAGTTTATCTGAAAATCTTCCACGCCAAACACGCTGGCGAGACGCCAGTGTTCAATTCCGCGGGCAGTTCAAAATGGTTTTTGCGGTTCTGGCATTGCCCGTGAAACAAATGGCGGGTGAGGTGTTCCAGCCGTTGCGCGGAAAAGACCTTCCACCGTCGGCTGGGAAGGCGGCTTTGGTTTGACCTTGCACGTCCGGCTTTGGAAAATTTGGAAAATTTCATTTGCGAAACGGACCGGGGCGTGGTTTCTTTATGCCCACAAGAAAAGGAATTTTATGAAAACCCGATGGCTGGTGACGACCTTCACCGCGCGAACTGCGAACGACACAAATATCGCGGCGACGCTGAACCGGCAATCCCCCAACACCACCAAAGTCCGCATCCGCGCGGGCGCCGTCGGCGGCCAAAACGTGTCGCAACAGGTTCTCGACAAGATCAAAAAACACTTCTAAAATTATGCGCATGAAAATACATTCCTGTTTCCGGCAACTTTGGGTTTTCACCGTGGTGTGCGGACTGGCGGGCGCGGCGTGGCTGCGCGCGAACGCCGCCGAGCCGACGGCGTTCCAGTTGATCAAAGCGGGCGACCAGTTCGTCGGCGAGCCGAGCAAGGACAAGGTGCTCGAAATTTACTCGGATAAATCGCTCGTCGGCCTGACGCCGGGCGTCTGGTATGTGGATTATTTCGACCCGGACGCGAGAGGCAAGCTGGCCGAGGTCAAGTTCGGCGCCGGGCTGAAGCTGGACGTGAAACGCCCGTCGAAATTCTTCGGCGGCAGGGGCAAGGAAGGCAACATTCTTGATCTCAAAAAATTGAAGACGGATTCGGACGCCGCCCTGCGCATCGCCACGTCGTTGGAATTGCTCAAGCCCCTGACCTTGAAGAACACGCAGATGTGGCTGTCGCGCAGTGACGAAGGCGTGTTCTGGAAAGTGCGGATTTGGGCCGCGAAGCTTAACGACGCCACGGCCACCGCCGAAATCGGCGACGTGTATATTTCCCCCGAAGACGGCAAGGTCGTCCGCGCGGATTTGAAAGTGTCTCGCGTTCAATAGCGCGCTTTGATTTGACGTTTCCTGCGGCAGTTGCTAAAAATTGCCTCATGCCGCGCGCGCCACAACCATCCGCATGACAATGCCCAAACCACCCAAATTTTCCCGTGTTCTGATCAAGTTGAGCGGCGAGGCGCTTGGCGACAAGGGCGGCGTGGGCATTTGTCCCGAAGCGGTGCGGCATCTGGCCGTGCAAATCCGCGAGGTGCGCGAACTGGGCGTGCAGATGGTCGTGGTCGTCGGCGGCGGAAACATTTTCCGCGGCCTGCCCGGCAGCGAACGCGGCATCGAGCGCGCCACCGGCGATTACATGGGCATGTTGGGAACCATCATCAACGCGCTGGCGTTGCAGGACGCGCTGGAAAAGCTCGGCTGCCCGACGCGCGTGCAAAGCGCCATCGTGATGTCGCAGATCGCCGAGCCGTTCATCCGCCGCCGCGCGGTGCGGCATCTGGAAAAGGGCCGGGTGGTCATCTTCGGCGGCGGCACGGGCAATCCCTATTTTTCCACCGACACCGCCGCCGCGCTGCGCGCCAACGAAATCGGCGCGGAAGTCATTTTGAAGGCGACGAAGGTGGACGGCATTTACGACAGCGACCCGAAGAAAAATCCCAAGGCGAAGCGGTTCGCGGAGATCTCCTACCTCGACGCGCTGCAAAAACGGCTGAAGGTGATGGATTCGACGGCGTTCTCGCTTTGCATGGACAACAAGATGCCAATCATCGTTTTTGACTTCTTCAAGCCGCATAATCTTCGCCGCGCGGTTTCGGGCGAGAAAGTGGGCACGCTCGTGACGGGATGAAACAAATCGGGTTGATGGATTGTTGGATTAATGGATTGATGGGCGGGGTTCAGTAATCCAATAATCCAATTATCCACCAATCCTTTTTTATGAGATTCGCATCGCGCGCGGATGCGGGACGGCAACTGGGACAACACCTGTGGGAACGAGGCGTCGAGACTGACTTGGTGCTGGGATTGCCGCGCGGCGGCGTGGTCGTCGCCGCCGGGGTGGCGCGCGCGCTGCAATGCCCGCTCGACGTGCTCATCGTCCGCAAAATCGGACATCCGTGGCAGCGCGAATTCGCCGTCGGCGCGCTGGCCGAACCGGATGTCGTCATCTTCGACGAATCGCTCAAATGGAAAAATTCGCTGGCGCGCGCGGAACTGGATGGCGTGATTGCGGAGGAAAAGGAGCGGTTGCGGGAATATCGCTCGCAATTTCACCGCGATGCCGCGCCGGCGCTGGAGGGCAAGGCGGTTTTGCTCGTGGACGACGGGCTGGCCACGGGCGCAACGGCCGAGGCCGCCGTGCTTTCCGCCAGGCAGCAAAAGGCGCGGCGCGTCATCATCACCGCGCCGGTGGCTTCAACGCATGCGGTCGAACGGCTGCGGCGCGTGGCGGACGAAGTGACCGTGCTGTTCGTTGACGCGGACTTTGGGGCGGTGGGCCAATACTATGACGAATTTGTCCAGACGAGCGACGACGAGGTGATGGGGTTGCTGCGCGCGGCGGAAAACTTTGGGAAATAAACTGTGCCGGAACTTCCTGAAATCGAGGTGCTCGCCCGCCATTTGCGTCCGCTGCTGCGCGGCAAAATCATTCGCGGCGTGGACGTGAGGCGCGCAAAGGTCCTCTCGCCGACTCCGCCGCAACAATTCAGGCGCGTTTTGACCGGCGCAAAATTCACCGGCCTGTCGCGACGCGGAAAATATCTTCTGTTCCAGCTTCGGTCAAAAACCGACGGCCAACCCGTTACTTTGCTCGGCCATTTGGGCATGACCGGCCGGATGTTTCTGGCGGGGAAAACCGAGCGCCAGCCAAAACACGCCGCCGTGATTCTTGATTTGGGCGGCGAAAATTTTATTTACGAAGACCCGCGCTACTTTGGCCGGCTGACGTTGGACGCGACGGCGATCGAAAAGCTGGGACCGGAACCGTTGAGCGATGATTTTCAACCCGCGAAATTTCGCGAGGCATTGAAGCGTTCGCGCCAAGCCGTCAAGATAAAGCTGCTCGACCAGACGCTCGTGGCGGGCGTTGGCAACATTTACGCGAGCGAGGCGCTCTTCTGCGCGCGCATTTCGCCAAGGCTCTCGGCGAACCGATTAACGGTCGCACAGGTGAAACGGCTTTGGCGCGCGATACGCAGCGTGCTGGCGGAGGCCATCGCGGGTGGGAGCACGGTGACGCTGAATTTTGGCGCGGGCAAAACGGACGGGCATTTTTATTTTGGCCGCGCGCCGGACGCGCCGGATTTTTACGGGGAACGATTGCGGGTTTATGATCGCGCTGGCAAGCCTTGTTCCGACTGCCGCCGGCCAATCAAGCGCATTGTGCAGGCGGCGCGAAGCACATTTTATTGTCCGCATTGCCAGCGCGCGTGAGGAATCCGTTTGACGCCGCGATGGGCGATTTGTAGATTGTTCGCCCGTTTGGGTTCCAGAGTAGCTCAATGGTAGAGCAGCCGGCTGTTAACCGGCGGGTTGCAGGTTCGAGCCCTGCCTCTGGAGCCATTCTCCTGTTTTTGCCATTCCGGGGCACACCGCGACAGACAGCGACTTCAGCCCCATTTCTACAGGTGATTTTCCACTTTCGATCCTATCTTCTACTGTGACAGCCAATGACGCCGAATGACCAGCAAAGTCATTTCTTTGTGCGTCTCTTTGTGCGTCATCTTCCAATCCGTTCCACGGCAGTTTTTCGACCGCGCTCCGCAATGAAAACAGCGAGGCATCCGCATACGTGTTCCCGCCCCCGCGTTTCCACCTTTTGCACCGACGCCAGCGGGTTTGACGCCAGCCGCCCTTGCCCCACCATCCAATTCAAAAGCCCCTTGGCGCTGGCCAGGTATCCGCGCCTGGAACCGCGCGACGCCGATTACGCCGCCAAACTCAAAGACCGCACGCTAACGAAACTTTACAACGAGCGTCCCGTGTGGCTGGACATGGCGCACAAAAAACTGGATGCCGCCGTCGCCGCCGCCTACGGCTGGCCAGCCGATATAACAGACGAACAAATTTTGGAAAAACTGCTGGCGTTGAATTTGGAACGCGCCGCCGAAGAAGCCCAAGCCGCGAAAGTCAAAACGCCGAAAACGACACGCGCAAAAAGTGACGATGAAATGATTTAACCCGGCGCACGAAACCGTGCTTGCAAGTTTGCCGGTGTGCGCTATAATGAGCGTATGAAGACTCTTACAATCACCGAAGGGCGCGGGCGGCTCGGCTACTGGCTCAAAAAAGCGGCGCAAGGGGAAGATGTCGGCTTTATGGTTGAAGGCAAGGTGGTGGCATTGCGCCCGGTGGAAGTTCACTCCGCTGATTATGCCTTGCTGGAATATGGACTGACTGAAAAGGAAATGGCAAAAGCGGAGCGGCGCATTAAAAGCAGTCTCGCCAGCGAGCAGCGGAATGGCACACTCAAGCCCTTCGCCGGAAAATTAAGTGACTTGCGCGATTAAAACTTCCAAGCGTTTCCGCAAGTGCATTGCGGGGATGGAAGCCGATGCTCTGGAAACCATGTTACGGGTGCAAGCTGGTTTTGGGCAGCCGCATCATCATTCCGGCGTGAGCATCCGCAAACTTGCGCCGGATGTTTTTGAGTGCCGCACGGATTTGAAAACGCGGCTGGTCTTTATTGCGGAAAAAGGTGTCCTAACCTTTGACTTTGCGGGCGATCACAACACAGTGCAAAATTATCTTCGCGGCAAACGCTGAAAAATCGCCCGGCACAAGTGCGGCGAATCATTTCCGCATTGGATGAACAATGCCACGATGTTGAATTATGAAGCGGCAAAATCCGCGCTGGTTTGCCAATTGCCAATGCCGCCGGAGATATGCCGAATTCACAGTGTCACGGTTGCGCCAAACAAACGCCCGTCTTGACCCTGAACTGATCCGCGCCGCCACGCGGCTCGGCCCCCCCCCTCGCCGGAACGCTGGCAGGACACTTCCAGGGCGCAAACAATCGTTGCGGCTGCAACAAGGCACTATTAGGGCGGGCGCTGATGCTGACAGTTGACCTCCAGTAAATTTCAAGATGCGCTGGCGCGCAACGGCACGGCATCAGAAAAGAACGCCCTTCGTGGCAGGGCAAGAAAGCCACACCCGCGGGGTGAACTGCCCTTCCAACTAGCGCAGGCAAAAGATTGGATGGCTCTCAAGAGACTTCTTCTCGATTTCATTTTTCTCGAAAAAAAGCTGCACGCGGCGTCGGCCCAAACACACAATCTGACGGCACCCTCCTTTACGGCGGAGTTTATGATCTGGTATCCGATTTCGATATGTTTCTTGCTAGCAGAAGACTTCGCACGAAATCAGGGCGGAATTCGGGAAAATACGCAAGCCAGCAATGGCTTACAGAACTGCGGCAGTTGTTGCATGATCGCTCACATTTTATTGAATTGCTTCCAGATAGCATCTTTCAGGAGTGTTATTCTTAGCAACGTAGCACTGCCTGGACGAGCTTCAGTAGCACTCGCTGTGTCGCAGGACGGCTCTGCAGTTGTTACCATCGATGACCATGGTGGAGTTGTTGTTTTCCGCTGCGCTGATGATGTTTGGCAGATAAAGTCCGTCTCCTTTTTAAGGAGAATAGCTGACAAATGGAGTCTGGTTCCAGAAGACCACTCCGCCGTTGATATTTGGCAGGGGTTCGAGGGTTCGAGCGTGGCTTTTGCACTGTCACTTGACCCAACAGGGAAGACATTGTGTTGCGCTCTATGCGACATGGGAGATGCGAACGTCCATGTGGCCATTTTGAGCCGGTTTCCCTTTTCCGCGCGCCGTCCGCACACGGACGAGAGTTTTGAGCAATTGGGGGCTGGTGCTTTCCAACGTGGATTTGAGCTGGAGTGTCCGGCCAAGAACGCCAACGACGAAACCACCAACTCTTAAGAAAACTACCGGCAATGGATTGAGTTTACTTGGCGTTCACCAGTTCCGCCAGTGGCACGGCCTCGACTTTCCTGGCCAGCGGGTAGCGTTTCTCGCCGGGATACACGATGTGCAGTTTGTCGAGTTTGAGGTCGGCAAGGGCGATGCGCATGGAAGGTGTGAGCGTGGGAGCATCCGTGCGTTTGCACTCGATGCCAATGCGCCGCCCGTGCCTGAACAGCACCAGGTCAATCTCCGCTCCGTTGTGCGTGGCCCAGAAGTAAGCATCCTCCGGTCGCAGCGCCTTGAGGATTTCCTCGACGGCGTAACCTTCCCAGGAGGCACCCACTTTCGGATGGTGTTCGAGGTCGCGTTGATTGGCAATGCCCAGCAAGGCGTGGAGCAGGCCGGTGTCCCGCACATAAATTTTCGGGGCCTTGACCTGGCGCTTGCCCAGGTTTTCAAACCACGGCGGCAGTTGCCGGATCATGAACACCCCCGTCATCAGGTCGAGGTAACGCCGCACGGTGGATTCGTTGACGGCGAGGGCGCGGGCCAGTTCGGCGGCGTTCCAAATCTGGCCGTGGTAATGAGCGACCATGCTCCAAAAACGCCGGAGGGCGATGGCGGGAATGGTTACGCCCAGTTGCGGCATGTCCCGTTCCAGGAAGGTTTGGAGGAACTGCCGCCGCCACGTCAGCGAGTCGGTCTCCGCGCGGGCCGTGTAGGACAGAGGGAATCCGCCGCGCAGCCAGTGCCTGGTTTGCGCGGACGCCCCAAGATCGGCCAGCCGGAAGCCTTCGAGCGGGATGATTTCCAGCCGTCCGGCGAGGGTTTCCGAGGACTGCTTTAACAAGTCGGGCGCGGCGCTGCCGAGGATCAGGAAACGGGCGGGCAGCGGCTGGCGGTCGGCCAGCACGCGCAGCAGCGGGAAAAGATCCGGCCGGCGCTGAATTTCGTCAATGACCACCAATCCTTTGAGGGGGCGCAAGGCCAGGTCAGGCTCGGTGAGACGGGCCAGGCTTGCGGTATCTTCCAGATCAAAATAATTAAGCGATCCGGCGGGAACGAACTGTCGGGCCAGCGTGGTTTTGCCGCATTGGCGCGGACCGAGCAATGCGGCCACCCGGCTGCGCTTCAATGCAGCACGCACTAGGTTAAGGTCGGTCTTGCGGTCAATCACACGGATAGAATGCACCATGAATTTCCCGCAGTCAATGCCGTATTTACTTGGAGAATAATATCGGTCAAGGGTTGACTGCGTGAAGCTGTCCTTTCTGCTTCCTCGGCCAGAGTTATCCGTTTGCCAAAAATCAGGACTCCCGCGAGCAAAATGACGGCGGTGATGAACAGCGCCCAGGCGAACTTACGGTAGCGGCGGTAGTCACAACAGCAAGGCGGTGCATCGCGCCTATGCGAAGCGCGCGCTGATGAAAATCCCGTCGCTGGAGGATTACGAACAGCGGATCGTTGCGAAGACCGAGCTGGCGGTGCGAACACCGAACGATAGCGGTGCTTGGAAATTTTCTTCGGTTCCGGGAGAAGATTTTTTGCAAATGCGCGGAAACAGTGCAAGTTCACCTTCCAAGCCGAAGTGCCCGGCCGTCCCCGGCGAATACGCATAGCTGTCACTGCCGTCCGCCGCTGCATCCAAAATATGGTTGATTATCATCTGCGTTGTGGTTGATTATACAGCCATGATTCGTCGCCACATTACCGAACATCTCCTCCAGGCTTTGGCGGACACGCCTGCCGTCCTCGTCAATGGCGCCCGGCAAACCGGCAAAAGCACTTTGGTGCAATCGGCGGAACTGATGAAACAGGGCCGCCATTATCTGACGTTTGACGATCCCGGCGTTTTGGCAGCGGCCAAGCGCGACCCCAACGGCTTCATTGCCGGTTTGAACACGCCCGTCACCCTTGACGAAGTGCAGCATGTGCCCGAATTCTTTCCAGCCATCAAAGTGGCCATTGACCGGAAACGGGAAGCGGGAAGGTTTTTACTCACGGGTTCCGCGAACGTGATGCTTCTGCCGAAATTGTCCGAGTCCCTGGCGGGTCGCATGGAATTACTGACCCTGTGGCCGTTCTCGCAGGGCGAATTGGAAGGCGTTGAAGAGGGCTTCATTGACGCATTATTTTCCAAGCAGCCGGCCTGGTTTTCAGGAAAATCAGGCGGGATTCGACGCGATGAACTGTTTGAGAAGATTCTGGCCGGTGGCTATCCCCTGGTGGTTGCCCGCAACCCCGGGGCACGCCGCAAGGCCTGGTTCCAGTCCTATTTGACGACGATTCTCCAGCGTGATGTTCGTGACCTGACCAATATCGCCGATGTGACGGCTGTGCCCCGCCTGCTTTCGGTTGTGGCGACCCGTGCCGGCGGTCTGTTGAATTTTGCCGACCTGTCACGATCCCTCGCGTTGCCGCAAACAACATTGAAGCGCTACTTCGCGCTGTTGGAAGCGACGTTTCTGGTGCAACTGTTGCGGCCCTGGTCGAGCAACCTGGGGCAGCGGCTCATTCAAACCCCGAAGGTATATTTGGATGACACGGGGCTGCTGTCCCATTTATTAGGATTGACCGTGGAGCGGCTGAAGATGGACGGGACACTGGCGGGCGGGGCGCTGGAAAATTTTGTGTTCATGGAACTGCGCAAGCAATCGGCCTGGAGCGAGATTCAGCCGGAATTTTTCTTCTGGCGCACGGCTGCCGGACAGGAAGTGGACATCGTGCTTGAAGATAGCGCCGGCCGACTGGTAGGAATTGAGATAAAAGCCAGTGCCACGCTGGGCGGAAACGACGTTCGGGGTTTGCAGGCGATGGCCAATGTGGCGGGCAAACGTTGGGTTCGCGGCGTGGTGCTTTACACCGGCACCGAGGTCATTCCATTTGCCGCCAACTTGCACGGCCTTCCGATATCGCATTTTTGGACGGCACACAAATAATCGTAACGTTCAGATTGCGGGAGGTGCGCCACCCGTGACTTGGGAACAGCTCGGCCCGCCGATTTTCTTGCACAAAAAATCAGGCTTTTCCAACACCGCCTTGACGCTGTCTTTCCACCGCACTTTGCTCCGGCCTGTCAGGGCGCTCACGAGTTCAAGCAACTGATTTGGGCGTGTTGTCAGGTGGCACCGATAGCTATGCCTTGGGGCTGAATAATGCCAACCAGATTGTGGGCGCTTCATTGACTTTAACTGGAAACCACGCGCTGATCTGGCAAAACGGGGTTGCCAACGATCTAAACAATTTGATTGACGCGTCCGGTTGGGAGCTGAAAGAGGCGTGCGGAATTAACGACCCTGTAATCGTGGCCCCACCGCCTGCTGCCGCTGGTGACTAACAGGATGGAAAATTGGTGGCGATGTAGTCTTGCCACTGCCGTCGATGGCTCAAGGCGCAGCTTGGATGAAGCGAAGCCCGGGCGGTTGTTAGCTGATAATGCGCGGGGCGGTCTTCATAGCAGGGGGGATTGTCATGCTGGCTTGAAAGGGGGGTATAATTGTTTTGGTGTCGGCACCGACAGATGGAACAACAATTTGACAAGCACGGCTTGCGCACGTCTTGTCTTGTTCGTATTCTCGGCGCAGTCTTGACCGTGAATGTTATCCGAAAATCGCTTCTTCCAACGGTTCGGCCGCGCCTATTGAAATGGATTGTGATGTCCACTGTGATGTTCTTGGCCACCCTCGCGGCACTTTGTTCGTCAAATCCCACTTCGGATTATTTGATTGATCTTTGGACAAGTGACAACGGCTTGCCGGACAGTTCAGTGACGGCAATCGCCCAAACTCCTGACGGTTATCTTTGGGTCGGCACTTACAACGGTCTGGCGAGGTTTGACGGTGTGCGGTTTGTTGATTTTGACCCGTTCAACACGCCGGAACTAAAGAACGCGCGTGTGGACGGATTATCTGTGGACGCGCAGGGGATTCTGTGGATCAATACGCACGACGGTTCGATGACGTCCTGGTGCCACGGCGTTTTCACCCAGGAGTGGCAGGGCGGCCAGGTCTCCGCTGTTTTTTCTCGGCCGAATCAGATTTTCTTCGCCCTGCTGCGCGGCCAATTGGTTTGTCGAACCGGGAATTCCGGCGCAAAGGTTGAATGGCAGTCCATCCCGCTCGCCGGACGGACGGCGGGCGGCTCGTTTCGTCAGGATGATGTGGGGGTGATCTGGTATGCGACGCGCGACGGCGCGCTCGAACGGGTCATCGGAACAAATTCCGAACCGGTTTCCAGCACGAATTATCTGAACGGCGAGCGGGTCAACTGTTTGACTTCGGATGGCGTCGGCCGCATTTGGGTTGGCACGGAGAAGCGGCTGTTGCTCTGGCGCGGCGACCATTTTGAAGATCAGACACCGACGAATGGCGAGGCGGTGGTCAATACGTCGTTCATCGCCTGCACCGCGAGCAATGGCTGCTGGGTCTTGGCGGACGGCAAGGTGCGCAAGTGTGTGGGGCGGCAATGGGTGGCCGAGGCGGATTGGTGGCAGGATTTGGGCCAGGTCAACCGCGCATTTCTGGGTGCTTACGAAGACAGGGACGGCGGAGTCTGGTTTCGTAATTATGGACGGGGACTGTTTCATGCGAGGCCGGACGGAACCACACAACGTATTTCGGCGGCGGACGGCCTGTCTGGCGACCGGGTGAGTTGCTGGTTCCAAGACCACGAAGGCAATTTGTGGGTAGGGGTGGACCACGGAGGTCTGGTGCGGTTGCGTCAAAAGCAATTTCACGTGATTGGCGCTGCCGAGGGGTTGTCCATTCCGGCGGTTTCCACAGTTTGCGAAGACTCTGATTCTAATATCTGGATTGGAACCTTTGGCGGCGGGTTGTATCGCTGGTATCGCGGCAGCCTGACACGGTTTGATCTCTCCGAGGGAACCTATAAGGGCAATTTCTTCTCCGCTTATCCCGACACGCAAGGGCGCCTTTGGTTGAGCGCCGGCCGGGAAGATTTGTTCCGGTTTGAAAATGAATCATTTTCTCAACCGGTGAGAGAATCGCTGGTCCATGGCACAAAGGTGATTCTGGTGGATCATCAAGGGCGGTCATGGTTTGGCCGCCAGAACGGGCTGGTGTGTGTGTCGAATGGCGTCATTGTCGCCAACTTCGGAGCGCGGAACGAATTCGGACGACAAGACATCCGCGCCCTGGCCGAGGACCGGACGGGCGACATCTGGATCGGGACTGGAGGCGGAGTGCTTTACAAATTTGCGGGCGGCAAGATCACCCCTAACCCGATGAGCGGCAGCCTGACGAACCAATCCATCTGGTCGCTGCTGCCGGAGGCGGACGGCACATTGTGGGTGGGGACCTTTCGCGGCGGACTGTTGCGGTTCAAGGACGGGAAATTCACCCGCTACACGATGCAGGATGGATTGCCCAGCGACATCGTCTGCCAGATTCTCAATGACGGGTTGGGTAATCTTTGGATCGGCTCGCACCAGGGAATTTTTCGGGTTCCCAAGAGTTCATTCGAGGATTTTGACGCTGGTAAAATCGAGTCGCTGCCTTGCATCGCCTATGGTTTGTATGATGGTTTGCCCACGTTGGAATGTTCGGGCAATTATCAGCCATCATGCTGGCGCGGTCACGACGGAGGACTTTGGTTTGCGACGGTCAAGGGACTGGTATCAGTCCAGCCCGCTGAAGTGCCCGTCAACCGCTTGCCGCCGCCGGTCGTGATTGAAGGGATTTTCGTGGATGGAAAACCTTTTGGCAACGGAAACCATCCGGCAGACAGAGCAAAAAATCCATCCGCAGATATTTCACGCAACGAGCTGCTGCGCATTTTGCCCGGCAGGCATCAATTTGATTTCCACTACACTGCCTTGAGCTTCGCCGCGCCCGACAAGGTGCGGTTTCGCTACCGGCTTGAGGGGTTGGATGAAGGCTGGGTGGAGGCGGATGGCAAGCGTTCCGCGCATTACGGGCCATTGCGGCCGGGCGATTATTGTTTCCAAGTGATTGCGTGCAACAATGACGGTGTCTGGAACGACGCTGGTGCGACCATCAGTTTCAGGGTGTTGCCGCATTTTTGGGAGACATTGTGGTTTGACTGTCTTGTAAGCGTGTTTCTCGCTGGGATCGCTCTTGGAACGGGGCGTTTTGCGATGATGCGCAAGCTGCGGAGGAAACTTGAGCAGTTGAAACAGCAACAGGCCATCGAACATGAACGTGAACGCATTGCCAAGGACATCCACGACGATCTTGGCGCGGGGTTGACCCAAATAATGCTGCAAAGCTCGCTCGCCAGGCGTGGATCGCAAGAACAGTCCGAGGCCCATCTCGATCAAATTTCCGGCACGGCGCGTGAATTGGTCGGGGCAATGGATGAAATCGTCTGGGCCATCGACCCGGAGAACGACACCCTGGACGGACTTGTAACTTACATCGGAAAATTTGTCGAAGAATATGTAACCCAAGCGGGACTGCGCTGCAGGCTCGATCTGCCTCCGGAACTTCCTCACTTGGTTCTGTCGGCGGAAGCGCGCCATAATTTGTATCTCGCGATCAAAGAAGCGTTGAACAACGCCGTCAAACACGCGCAAGCGTCAGAGATCAGCTTTGCCTTGAAACTGCAAACCTCCAGTTTCACGCTATTAGTCAAAGATGACGGTCGGGGGTTTATTCCCGGCGCAACCGGGACATCGCCAGCTGACAGCCTTCGCATTTCATCAGGGCACGGTTTGCGTCATCTGGCTAGCCGGTTGGAGAAAATAGGCGGAACTTCCACCATTCGCAGCGTTCCGGGGCAAGGAACGGAAGTCGAGTTGACAATCATGATACAAGGAGACAGACACACCTCAAGAAACAGCGATTGGAAAATTGATCCGCAGTGATTGACCTTGTTCTGCTGATATTAAATCATATGCCCATCAAAGTTGCCATTGTGGAGGACGACGTGCGGGTGCGCGGCAGTCTTGCCCAACTGGTTCACTCCACCGAGGGATTTTGTTGCGTGAGCCAGCATCCGACCGCCGAAAACGCCTTGGCAGAACTCAAAGTGACCCAGCCCGATGTCGTGCTCATGGACATCAACTTGCCGAACATGAATGGCGTTGAATGCGTGCGTCGGCTCAAGGAGCTGCTGCCCGATACGCAGGTCGTGATGCTGACAGTGTATGAAAACACCAACATCATTTTCAGCGCCCTGGCGGCGGGCGCGAGCGGTTATTTGTTGAAGAAGAGTTCGCCGGAGGAGCTCATTCGGGCCATTCATGGTTCATCCGAGAAGTGTGAGTCTTGAGTTATGGAGGCTGTAGAGTTTGAGGGTTAAGAAGCGCTCATCGCGAAGGCCATAGGTTTGGCGCAGCAGCGTCTTGATTT